>Ga0136615_10000032_pt1 | contig 47603 bp, 46 predicted proteins | sample AntDrymUQ2882206_2_FD_106647 | JGI IMG/M metagenome (GOLD analysis project Ga0136615, IMG submission 106647) | Polar desert sand microbial communities from Dry Valleys, Antarctica - metaG UQ288 (22.06) | ecosystem: Environmental > Terrestrial > Soil > Desert | place: Antarctica: Dry Valley... | reverse complement strand
GCGCCAACCACGGGGTGTGACGAACAACCCGCGCTGGGCGCGGATCATGCGACACACCCTCCGGCTGGGACCTTGCGGTGGGGGCGCCTCTGGCGACTCGTGCTCGCTATAGCGAGCACGAGTCGCCACGCGTGATCTGCGCTCGCCCCACCGCGCGGGTAGCCTTGCGTCAGCCCGGTTGGCGCACCGCGGCCACCGCCGTGCCGCCGGTCCTCAGCGCCCGCCGCGGGCGATCCGCAGCGCCAGCCGTCCGTGCAGCGCCGCCGTGTCCTGCGCGCTGCGCGGGCCGGCCGGATCGAACCACTCGGCGACGAGGACGACCATGTTGAGGATCGCCATGCTCGCGGCCTGCACGGCATCCGCGCTGCCCAGCTCGCCGAAGGAGAAGTGGCCGCGGCGCTCGCCGTCGCGCAGCACGTCGGCGAACAGCGCGCGGACGCGGCGGCGGCGCCGCACGACGCTCTCGCGCTCGCCCGCGGGCAGGTAGATGTAGTCGCGGTTGGCGACGCGCGTCTCGCGCGGGCGCGCGATGTGAAACGCGGTGAAGGCCGCCGCCAGGGCGCCGAGCTGGGCGACGGGGTCGTTGCCGACGCCGCGCAGCGTGTCGCTGAGGATCGTGTCCGCGTCGTCGTGGACGCGGTCGATGATCGCGAACAGCAGCGACTCCTTGGAGGGGTAGTGGTTGTAGATCGCGCCCGGCGTCAGGTCGACGGCGTCGGCGAGCTCGCGCACGGTCGTGCCCGTGTAGCCACGCTCGTTGAAGAGCGTCAGGCCAGCGTCGTGGATGCGCTCGCGCGTCGCGTTTGGTGAGCGAGCGTTCAGTATCACACCCGGCACTGTACGCCATGTAACCTGCAGATGTTGCGTGCAGATGAACAAGCGTTCATACTCGACTGCGACATGGACTTCGAGCTCTCCGCCGACCATGAGCTGCTGCGCCGCACGGTGCGCGACTTCGCCGAGGCCGAGGTCGCGCCCGTCGCCGAGGAGCTCGACCGCACCAAGCAGATCCCCTACGACATCATCGCCAAGCTCGGCTCCCTGAACCTCATGGGGATCCCGTTCCCCGAGGAGTACGGCGGCGCGGGCGGCGACACGCTGGCCTACGCGCTCGCCGTCGAGGAGCTCACGCGCGTGGACTCCTCCGTCGCGATCACGCTCTGCGCCCACACGTCGCTGGGCACGCAGCCGATCTACCTCTTCGGCAGCGAGCAGCAGAAGCGCGAGTGGCTGCCGCGCCTGTGCAGCGGTGAGATGCTCGGCGCCTTCGGCCTGACCGAGGCCGAGGCCGGCTCGGACGCCGCGAACACGAAGACGCGCGCCCGCGTGGACGGCGGCGACTGGGTGATCGACGGCGCCAAGCAGTTCATCACGAACGCCGGCACCGACATCTCCGGCGTCGTCACGATCACGGCGCTGACGGGCGACGGGGAGATCTCGAACCTCCTCGTCCCCAACGGGACGCCCGGCTACGAGCAGGGCGAGCCGTATCGCAAGATGGGCTGGAACGCCTCGGACACCCGGCCGCTCACGTTCGACGACTGCCGCGTGCCCGCGGAGAGCCTGCTCGGCCCCCGCGGTCACGGCTACAAGCAGTTCCTGCACGTGCTGGCGATCGGCCGCATCGGCGTCGCGGCGATGGGCGTCGGCCTCGCGCAGGGCGCCTTCGACCAGGCGCTCGCGTACGCCAGGCAGCGGCGCGCGTTCGGCCGGCCGATCTCGACGTTCCAGGCGATCCAGCTCAAGCTCGCCGACATGGCGACGGAGATCGAGGCCGGGCGGCTGCTCGTCTACCGCGCCGCGCTGCTGAAGGACGCCGGGCGCGACTTCAGCCTCGCCGCCGCGCAGGCGAAGCTCAAGACCGGCCGCCTGGCGGTGCGCTGTGCCGAGGAGGCCGTGCAGATCCACGGCGGCTACGGCTACATCGAGGAGTACCCGGTGTGCCGCATGTACCGCGACGCGAAGATCCTCACGATCGGCGAGGGTACCGACGAGATCCAGCAGATGGTGATCGCCAAAGCGCTGGTAGGCGGGTGACGTCGTCCGGGGGTCAGCGCAACGATGAACATTCGACGCGACGCGGTTCTGGCGCCGTTGCGATGACCGCAGGACGAAACCTTCCTCCCTCCGTCGTCATCCGCGAGGTCGGCCCGCGCGACGGCTTCCAGAACGAGCCCGAGACGATCGCCACCGCCGACAAGGTCGCGCTGATCGAGCGGCTCGCGGGCACCGGCCTGAAGCGCATCGAGGTCACGAGCTTCGTGCGCGCCGACGTCATCCCGCAGCTCGCCGACGCCGCCGCGGTGCTGGGCGCCGTCGACGTGCCGCCCGGCGTCGCGCGCAGCGTGCTGATCCCCAACGCCAGGGGCCTCGACGACGCGCTGAAGCTGCGCGAGCGCTTCGAGGAGGTCGGCGTCTTCCTGTCGGCGAGCGAGGCGCACAACCGGCGCAACGTCAACCGCACGGTCGACGCGTCGCTGTCGGAGCTGGCGGGCGTCATCGCCCGCGCCCGCGACACCGGGCTGCGCGTCGAGGCGGTCATCGCGACGAGCTTCGGCTGCCCCTACGAGGGCGTCGTCGAGCGCGCGCGGGTGCTGGCGATCGCGCGGCGGCTGGCGGACGCGGGGGCGCAGGAGATCGCCTTCGGCGACACGACCGGGATGGCCAACCCCGTCCAGGTGCACGAGCACTTCGAGCAGGCCGCCGCGGCGCTGGGCGACGACGTGCAGCTGACCGCGCACTTCCACAACACGCGCGGGCAGGGCCTGGCCAACGTGCTGGCCGCGCTGCAGGCCGGCTGCACGTCGTTTGAGTCGAGCTTCGGCGAGCTCGGCGGCTGCCCCGTCCCGGCGGGCGCGACGGGCAACATCGCCAGCGAGGACCTCGTCTCGATGCTGCACGAGATGGGGATCGCGACGGGGATCGACCTCGACGCGCTGGTCGCCGCGGCGCGCGCCGTGCGGGAGCTGCTCGGGCGCCCGCTCGGATCGCACACGCTTGTCGCCGGGCCGGTCGACTGGGAGCCGGGCGGATGAGCGTCGTGCTGAGCAGCTCTGTTCGTGCCTCCTCTGACGCGTTCGCGGCCAACGAGGCGGCGCATCACGCGCTCGTCGCCGACCTGCAGGCGCAGCTCGAGCTGACGCGCGCCGGCGGCGGCGAGCGCGCGCGGCAGCGCCACGTCGCGCGCGGCAAGCTGCTGCCGCGCGAGCGCGTCGAGCAGCTGCTCGACCCGGGCGCGCCGTGGCTCGAGCTCTCGCCGCTCGCGGCGCACGGGCTCTACGACGGCGCCGCGCCCGGCGCCGGGATCATCACCGGGGTCGGCCGCGTGGCCGGACGGGAGTGCGTCATCGCGGCCAACGACGCGACGGTCAAGGGCGGCGCGTACTTCCCGCTGACCGTCAAGAAGCACCTGCGCGCGCAGGAGATCGCGCTGCGCAACCGCCTGCCGTGCATCTACCTCGTCGACTCCGGCGGCGCCTACCTGCCGCTGCAGGACGAGATCTTCCCCGACCGCGAGCACTTCGGCCGGATCTTCTTCAACCAGGCGACGCTGTCGGCGGCGGGGATCGCCCAGATCGCGGCGGTGATGGGCTCCTGCACGGCCGGTGGCGCCTACGTCCCGGCGATGAGCGACGAGACGGTGATCGTGCGCAACCAGGGCACGATCTTCCTCGCCGGGCCGCCGCTCGTGAAGGCGGCCACGGGGGAGGAGGTCACAGCCGAGGAGCTCGGCGGCGGCGACCTGCACAGCCGCCGCTCGGGCGTCGTCGACCACCTCGCCGAGGACGACCACGAGGCGCTGGCGATCGTGCGCTCGATCGTCGGCACGCTCGGGCCGCGGCCCGAGCCGCCGTGGGAGGTGCGCGACAGCGAGGCTCCGGCGGTCGACCCGGCGCAGCTCTACGGCGCGGTGCCGGTCCAGTCGCGCAAGGCCTACAACCCGCGCGAGATCATCGCCCGCACCGTCGACGGCTCGCGCTGGCACGAGTTCAAGGCGCTCTACGCGAAGACGATCGTCTGCGGCTTCGCCCACATCCACGGCCACCCGGTCGGGATCCTCGCCAACCAGGGCGTCCTGTTCGGCGAGACGGCCCGCAAGGCCGCCCACTTCGTGCAGCTGTGCGACCAGCGCGGGATCCCGCTGGTGTTCCTGCAGAACATCATGGGCTTCATGGTCGGCCGCGACGCCGAGGCCGGCGGGATCGCGCGCGACGGCGCGAAGATGGTCGCCGCCGTGTCGTGCGCGCGGGTGCCGAAGCTGACGGTGATCGTCGGCGGCTCCTACGGCGCGGGCAACTACGGGATGTGCGGCCGCGCCTACGACCCGCGCTTTCTGTGGATGTGGCCCAACGCGCGGATCTCCGTGATGGGCGGCGAGCAGGCGGCGACGGTGCTCGGCGCCGTCGCGTCCGATCGCGACCCGGCGCAGGTCGAGGCGCTGCGCGAGCGCACGCTGGCGCAGTACGAGCGCCAGGGACACCCGTACCACGCGACGGCACGCCTGTGGGACGACGGCGTCATCGATCCGCTGGCGACGCGCGACGTCCTCGGCCTCGCGCTGTCGGCCTGTGCGAATGCCCCGCTCGGGCCGCTGCAGCGGCCCGTGTTCAGGATGTAGCCGTCAAGAAGGCTTGACGCCGATCGCGCTGATCGACGAGTTCAAGCAGGCCAACCGGCGCCGCTAGTACACGCGCGGCTCAGCGCGCGCCGGCGAGGATCGTGCCCAGCCAGGCGCCGACCGCGGCGCTCACGCCGGCGAGATCGGACTTCAGCCCGTGGTCGCCTTTAACGACCACGACCGACCGTCCGAGCGCCGGCGCCGCCGCCGGCTGACCGAAGCGATCGCTCGCGCCCTGCACGACGAGCACCGGCACGCCGGCGCCGTCGAGCTCCTCCTGACGGCTCGTGCCCGACGGCGCGACGAGCGGGAAGGCGAGGCACAGCACGGCGATCGCGCCAGTCGCCTGCACCGTGCGGCAGGCCACGCGCGCGCCCGACGAGCGCCCGCCGGTGATCAGCGGCAGGCCGCGCAGCTCGTCTGCGGCGAGCTGCTGCACGATCGCGGTCCAGCCGGCGTCGAGCACGGGCGCGCGCGGCGGCGACCGGCGGCCCGCAACGCGGTAGGGCATCTCGACGAGCGCCACCGCGACCCCGGCGGCCTGCGCGGCCTTCGTCGCGGCGACGAGGTCGCGCGCCGCCACGCCGCCGCCCGCGCCGTGGCCGAGGACGAGGGCGGCCCGCGGCTCGCCGACCGGGTGCAGGTGCACCCGGGCCGGCCCGTGCGGGGTGTCGAGGTCGATCGCGGCCATCGAGGAGTGGACGGTACATACGGGCTCGAACCCGCGTTCACCTTCGCCGCAATCGCCGACGTGTGGACCCCCGCGTGGCCCGTCGTCCAACGGCCCGCTCAGAATGAAACCCACCCCGGGACGCCGTCCCAGCGGGTCACGCTCGCCCATGACCGACCGGCGCATCCTTTCGCTGTACTGGCAGGCCAACTGGCGCTATCCGGGCCTGGCCGTCGGCCTGCTCGTGACACTCATCTTCGGTGTCGGCGTCGACTTTGCGGTGCCGCTGATCGTCGCCGCGGCGCTGAACCGCCTCGTCGAGTCGTCACCGCCGCTTGACAGCTTCCTCGTGCCGCTGGCGGCGGTCCTCGCCCTGCAGGCCCTCGGGATGCTCGCGTGGCGGGTGACGGTCGAATGCATCTGGCGACTGCAGATCGCCGCCCGCGCCGATCTGGCCGAGACGGTCTTCGGGCATCTCGCGCGTCAGTCCGAGCAGTTTCACCTCGACAACTTCGGCGGCGCGCTCGTGGCGGACGCGACGAAGTTCCTCGCGGCGTATGAGCGGCTGACCGACGAGGCGGTCTTCACCTGGTACCCGGCGGCGCTCAGCTTGGGGTACGTCACGGCGTTCCTGGTGTGGGACATGCCGTTGTTCGTGGTCGCCCTCGCCGCCATGTCGGTGGTGTACCTGGCAGCGGCGTGGAAGGTCAAGATGCGCGAGATGCCGTACAGCCGGCAGGCGGCCGCGAGCCATTCGCGGCAGACCTCGCAGCTGGCCGACACGATGACGAACATCTCGACGGTCCGGTCGTTCGGGCACGAGGAGTTCGAGGACCGGCTCTTCGAGCAGCGCACGAGCCGCTACAGCGACGACGAATCGCAGCTGATGCGCACGAGCCTGCTCGGCGACATGGTGACCGACGGGCTGAACCGGTTCGTGATGCTCGTCGCGGTGACGCTGGCCGTCGTCGCGGTGGTCGAGTGGGGGCAGCCGGTCGGCAGCATCCTGGTCGTCGTGACGTACAGCCAGTTGCTGCTGCAGCGCCTGCGGCTCGTGCAACGCTCGTTCAAGAACGTGGTGCGGTCGCTGGGCGACGCGCGCGCGATGGCGGCGGTGCTGCAGTCCGAGCCGACGGTCCGCGACCGCGCGCGTCCGCGGCCGCTGACGGTCAGCGCCGGCGCCATCGCCTTCGAGGACATGACGTTCTCCTACCTGGCCCGCCACTGGCTCTTTCGCCGCTTCAACCTGCGTATCGAGCCGGGTCAGCGCGTCGGTCTGGTCGGCGCGTCGGGGTCGGGCAAGACGACCTTGTCGAAGCTGCTGCTGCGCTTCGTTGACGTGCAGGAGGGCCGCATCCTGATCGACGGCCACGACATCCGCGAGGTGCCCCAGGCCGAGCTGCGCCGGCAGGTGACCTACGTCCCGCAGGAGCCGCTGCTGTTTCACCGCTCGATCCGCGACAACATCGCCTACGGGCGGATGGACGCCACCGACGAGCAGATCCACGAGGCGGCGCGCCACGCCCGCGCGGACGAGTTCATCGACCGCCTCCCGCACGGCTACGCCACGCTGGTTGGCGAGCGAGGCACGAAGCTCTCCGGCGGGCAACGTCAGCGCGTCGCGCTGGCGCGAGCATTCCTCAAGCGCACCCCGGTGCTCATCCTCGACGAGGCGACGAGCGCGCTGGACTCGCATTCGGAAGCGCTCATCCAGGAGGCGCTCTCGGAGCTGATGCAGGGCGGCACCGCGATCGTCATCGCGCACCGCCTGTCGACCGTGTCGAGCCTTGACCGCATCATCGTGCTCGACCACGGGCGCGTCATCGAGGATGGCACCCACGCGCAGCTGCTCGCGCGCGGCGGCACGTACGCCGACCTGTGGAGCCGCCAGTCCGGCGGCTTCCTCGCCGATGACTGACCCCGCCGACCGGCGGATCCTCTTCGTCGGCGACTCGTTCGTCGCGGGCGTCGGCGACCCGACCGGCTTGGGCTGGGTCGGGCGCGTCGTCGCGGCCTGCCACGGCGCCGGCAGGCCGCTGACGGCCTACAACCTCGGCGTGCGCGGCGACACGTCGGCGCAGGTCGCGGCGCGCTGGCGCGCCGAGGCACGCGCGCGCATGGCCACCGCGGACGCGAGCTACGGCGTCGTGTTTGGTCTTGGCACGAACGACACGACGCACGAAGATGGGCGCCCGCGCGTCGCGCCGGGGCGCTCGGTCACCAACCTCGGCCGGATGGTCGACGTGGCACGGACGACCGGCCTCGACGTGTTCATCGTCGGGCCGCCGCCCGCCGGCGAGCGCGCACAGGACGACCGCGTGTGCTCGCTGTCGCGCCGCTTCGCCGAGCTTGCGAGCGACCGCGGCGTGCCGTTCGTGGAGACCGCGGCGACGCTGCGGGCGACCAGCGCCTGGACCCGGGAGGCCGCCGCCGGCGACGGCGCACATCCGGGCGCCGGCGGCTACGCGGTGCTCGCCGGCCTCGTGCTGGGAGGCGGGTTCATGGACTGGCGGAGATAGATCACCACAAACACGATCAAGTTTGTATATTTTGCGGGGCATGGACCGGATTCCGCGCATCAGCCTGGGCCTCGTCGCGCTCGCGCTGACCCTGGTCATCGCCGCGTGCGGCGGCGAGGACGGCAGCGGCGCGGGCGGCGGGGGCAAGCTCAGCCTCGTCGCGTACTCGACGCCGAAGGAGGCCTACGAGGAGATCATCCCCGCGTTCGCGAGGACGACAGACGGCTCGTCGACGAGCAGCTCGTGGCACCGGATTGGAACGCCACGCCGACGAAGGGCATCGTCACACGCTCGGTCGTCGCGCTCGCGGTACGCTCGGGCAACCCGAAGAACATCCGTGGCTGGGCCGACCTCGTCAAGCCGGGCGTCGAGGTGCTGACGCCCAACCCGTTTACGTCGGGCGGCGCGCGCTGGAACGTCATGGTGGCCTACGGCGCCCAGCTCGAGCAGGGCCGCAGCGAGGCCGAGGCCAGCGGCTACCTCGAGCGGCTCTTCAAGAACGTCGTCGTGCAGGACAAGTCGGCGCGCGAGTCGCTGCAGAACTTCACCGGCGGCAAGGGCGACGTCCTGATCTCCTACGAGAACGAGGCGATCACCGCCCAGCAGAACGGCGAGAAGCTCGACTACGTCATCCCCGACGAGACGATTCTCATCGAGAACCCGATCGCCGCGACGAAGCAGTCCGGCGCCGCCGCCACGGAGTTCGTCACCTTCGTGACCTCGGCCCCCGCCCAGCGGATCTTCGCCGCGGAGGGCTACCGCTCGGTGATCCACGGGCTTGTCGACAAGAAGCGCTACCCCGAGCCGCCCAAGCAGTTCGACATCACGCGGTTCGGCGGCTGGCCGGACGTCATGAAGAAGTTCTTCGACCCGAAGGACTCGGTGATGCAGCGGATCGAGCGGAGCCTCGGTGTCGGCACGAGCTGACGCCGTCGCCCTGCCGCCGCCGGCGGGCCGCGGCGGCGCTCGCGTCGGCGGCCCCGTGATCGGCGGGGCGCTCGCGACGGCGTACCTCAGCCTTGTCGTCCTGATCCCGCTGGCGGCGGTCGTCGCCGAGTCGACGACATCGGCTTCACGCGCATCGCCGTGGGGCTCGCGCTGCTGTTCGTGACGCTGCCGTTCGTCGTGCGCTCCGTCCAGCCCGTGCTGATGGAGCTCGACCGCGAGATGGAGGAGGCCGCGACCTCGCTCGGCGCGCGGCCGCGGACGGTCTTCGCGCGCATCGTGCTGCCCAACCTCGTGCCGGCGATCGCCGCCGGCGCGGGCCTGGCGTTCGCTCGTGCGCTCGGCGAGTTCGGCTCGGTCGTCCTGATCAGCGGCAACATCCCGTTCAAGACCGAGGTCGCGCCGGTGTTCCTCTTCGGGCAGATCGAGTCCGACAACACCGCGGGCGCGGCGGCCGTGAGCGTCGTGCTGCTCGTGCTGTCGTTCGTGCTGCTGCTGTTCGTCAGCTGGGTGTCGACACGGGGCCTGCGCCGTGCCCGGTAGCGCGCGCCGGTCGCGCCTCACGCTGCGCCTGCTGGCGCTCGGCTACCTCGCCGCGCTGCTGGCGATCCCCGTGGCGATGGTCTTCTACCGGACGTTCGAGCACGGGATCGGCCCGGCGTGGGATGCCGTCACGACGCCGCCGGCCCAGCACGCGTTCTGGCTGACGGTGATGATGGTCGCGATCGCCGTTCCCCTGAACACGATCTTCGGCATCGGCCTCGGCCTGGCGATCGTGCGCGGACGCTGGCGCGGCAAGACGCTCGTCTCGGCGATCGTCGACCTGCCGTTCGCGGTGTCACCGGTCGTCGTCGGCCTAGCGCTGATCCTCGTCTACGGCAACAAGGGCTGGATCGGCGGCGTGTTCGCCGAGAACGGCATCCGGATCATCTTCTCCACGCCGGGGATGGTGCTCGCGACGATCTTCGTCTCGCTGCCGTTCGTCGTGCGCGAGGTCGTGCCGGTGCTGCGCGAGATCGGCGTCGAGCAGGAGGAGGCGGCGAGCACGCTGGGCGCGTCGTCGTGGCAGACCTTCTGGCGCGTCACGCTGCCCGCGATTCGCTGGGGCGTCGCCTACGGCGTGATCCTCACGACGGCACGAGCGCTCGGCGAGTTCGGTGCGGTGGCCGTGGTCTCGGGCAAGATCGAGGGGCAGACCGAGACGATGACGCTGTTCGTCGAGCAGCGCTTCCAGGCCTTCGACCTGACCGGCGCGTACGCGGCGTCCGTCGTGCTCGCCCTGTTCGCGCTCGCCGTGATCGGCACGATGACCCTGCTCGACCGTCGCAAGGAGACCTGATGGCGATCGACGTGCACCACGTCAGCAAGTCGTTCAACGGATTCAAGGCGCTCGACGACGTCTCGCTCAGCGTGCCGGACGGCTCGCTGACCGCTCTCCTCGGGCCCTCCGGCGGCGGCAAGTCGACGCTGCTGCGGGTGATCGCCGGCCTGGAGGAGCCCGACAGCGGCGAGGTCCTGTTCTCCGGCGAGGCGGTCACGACGCTGCCCGCGCAGGAGCGCGGCGTGGGCTTCGTCTTTCAGCACTACGCCGCGTTCAAGCACATGACGGTCCGCGACAACATCGCGTTCGGCCTGAAGATCCGCAAGCGCTCCAAGTCGGAGGTCCGCGAGCGCGTCGACGAGCTCTTGGCGCTCGTGCACCTCGGCGGCTGGGCCGACCGCTACCCGGCGCAGCTGTCGGGTGGCCAGCGCCAGCGGATGGCGCTCGCCCGCGCGCTCGCCGTGCAGCCCCGCGTGCTGCTGCTCGACGAGCCGTTCGGCGCGCTGGACGCGACGGTGCGCAAGGAGCTGCGCGACTGGCTGCGCCGGCTGCACGACGAGGTCCACGTGACGACGATCTTCGTCACGCACGACCAGGAGGAGGCGCTGGAGGTCGCCCAGCAGGTGGCGGTCATCAACGCCGGGAGCATCGAGCAGACGGGCACGCCCGACGATCTCTACGAGCGGCCGGCCAACCCCTTCGTTCGCATCCAGCCCGCGCTGGGCGACGGGACGCCCGTCCCGGTGCTCGCGACGCGCCAGCAGGCCGACGACCTCGAGCTGCACGCCGGCCAGATCGTGTGGCTGCGCGTGCACCACATGCGCGAGTTCGCGGCATGATGCGTGCGTGAGGGTCTCCGCAAAGGTCGACTACGCCGTCCGCGCGAGCATCGAGCTCGCCGCGGCCCAGCAGCGCGAGGGTGCCGAGAAGCCGGTCAAGGCCGAGGCGCTCGCGCGCGCCCAGGGCATCCCCCTGAAGTTCCTGGAGAACATCCTGCAGGGACTGCGCCAGGCGGGCATCGTCGAGAGCCGCCGCGGCCCCGACGGCGGCCACCTGCTCGCCCGGCCGGCGGCGGAGATCTCGATCGCCGACGTCATCCGGGCGATCGACGGTCCGCTGGCGGGAGTCGGCGGCAAGCGTCCGGACGAGCTCGAGTTCAGCGGCAGCGCGGTGCCGATGCAGGAGATCTGGATCGCCGTGCGCTCGACGCTGCGCAACCTCCTGGAGGAGGTCTCGCTGGGCGACGTGGCAGCGGGCGCGTTGCCAGACCACGTGGCGGCGCTGACGGCCGACCCCCGGGCGTGGGCGAAGCGCTAGCAGGTGGCGAGGGTCGCCGCACCTCGCGCGGCGGCTGCGACATCAGCGCTCGGCGGGCACCTGCCACACCACCGGAGGGCCGTGGTAGCCCGCACGCGCGATCACCGGCGCCGCTCCGCTGCCGTTGGCCTCGGGACGCTCGCGACATCGCAGCTCGAAGCTGCCGGCGTCGTCGGGCGTGCTCGGCGGCTCGAGCGTCAGCCACGCCAGCGGTCCCACGGCCGCACTGGCGAAGGCGCTGTGCAGCGCCGCCCGCTCGTCGTCCTCGAGGTACTGGTTGACGACCGACTGCCACACGACCGTGAGCATGTCGGGCCCGGTGTCCAGCAGCTGCAGCGCAAGCCACCCGGCGGCGCTGCGCGGCGCGATCGCGACGGGGTGGCGGGCGGCGACGTCCGCCGCCTGCGCGACCCGCGCCAGGCGCTGGGGCTCGTCGGGCCAGATGTAGGAGCGCAGCGTCAGGCGGCCCTCCTGCGAGGTTGGGTCGATCGGCGCCTGGTCGCATCCGCGCCGCTCGGCGACCTCGAGCCGCGCCGCCGCCGCGCCCGGATCCGCCACGGGCAGGCCCTCCCATGGCTCCTCGAAGCACAGCGGGCAGTCGGGATCTCCCAGCAGCTCGCCGCCGACGATGTAGCGGAAGCGGTCGGCGTTGAGGTTCAGCCCGGCGCTGGCGCCGATCTCGAGCAGGCGGATCGGCAGCCGGTGGCGCTCCGACAGCCACAGCAGCCCGCCGTACAGCGCCACGCAGCGGCCCGGCTCGTTGGTCTGCACCGTGCGGCCGACGCGCTCACGGATGAACGCGTCGTTCTCGGCGAGCGTGCGCCGTGCCACCGCCCACGCGCCGTCGGGCGGCTGCTCGCCGCCGGCGCTGGGGAAGAAGCGCGCGAGCTCAGGCGCGCCGCCGCGCAGCACGAGGTGATGCAGCGCCGCGAGCAGGCGCAGCTCGGGGACCGAGCCCGGCGTGACCAGATCGTCCTCGAAGAACGTCGCCACGATCCCGCCGGCGTCGAGGTCGGCGGCCGCCCCGCGCATCAGCTCGACGTACAGGCGCGAGCGCCCGGCCCGCTCGAGCTCGGCCGCGCGAGCCCGGAACAGGTCGCCGATCACGGCAGCGCGGAGAGCAGCCGCTCGATGTCCGTGGCGTCGTTCCAGGCGCCGACCGACGCCCGCAGCAGCCCGGTGCCCGGCAGGTCGCGGATGATCACGCCGGCGGCGGCGAGCAGTTCCTTCGTGGCGGGCGGGTCGTCGTCCTTCCACGAGACGAGCGTCGTGCGATCGCGCGGCGCGACCTCGCGGCCGCTGCCCGCCAGCGCGTCGGCGAGCGTGGCTGCGAGCATCGCGGCGCGCTCGTGCACCGCGGCCCAGCCCGCGCCGCCCAGCACGCCGACTGCCGCCAGCGCCGCGGCGACGGTCTCCAGCGACTGTGCCGAGGCGTCGTGGCGCGCGGCACCGGCGTGCGGGACCGCGTCGAGCCCGGCGTTCGGATCGGCGAGGTTGACGTGCGTCGGGCTGACGGCGGGCAGGCGGTCCTGCCACTCCGGCGAGACCCAGAGCATCCCGCTGCCGACCGGGCCGCAGAGCCACTTCTGCCCCGACCCGGCGTAGAACGCGCAGCCCAGCGCGCGTACGTCGAGCGCCACGGCGCCGATGCCCTGCGCACCGTCGAGCAGGACCGGCACGTCGGCGCCCGCCAGGTCCGGTACCACGCGCCCGTTGACCCAGCTGACGTGCGAGCAGGCGACGAGCTTCGTGTCCGGCCCGATCGCGTCGGCGATCTGCGCGAACGGCACGACGCGGATCGCGATCCCGCGCCGCTCACGCGCGGCCGCCAGCGGCCCCTGCAGGCCTGGGTGCTCCTCGTCGGAGGTCAGCACCTCGTCGCCGGGCTGCAGGTCCAGCCCGGCGAGCACGCGCACGATGCCCTCGCTCGTGCACGTCGTCAGCGCGACGTCGTCGGGCTCCGCGCCGAGCAGCTGCGCGTAGGACGCGCGCAGCCGTCCGCGCGCGTCGTCCAGCGCTTCGGAGGCAGTGCTGCGGCCCTCGGCGCACGCCTGCGCGAGCACGTCGCGGGCGGCCGCGGCCGCCGCGGCGGGAAGCGGCCCGCATGTCCCGGCGTTGAGGTAGGTCTTCTGCTCGAAGACGGGAAACTCGGCGCGCAGCGCAGTGGGATCCATGGCGCGCCAGGCTAACCCACGCCTACCGCGATCGCGCCGGCCGCGACGCCGGTGCGTCACGGGCCCGGCGGCGATGGCGCCGGGCCCGCGACGTGACTGGCGCGGCGTGTCAGCGCCCGCAGACGGGCCAGTGGCCGGGCCCGCCGCTGCGGTAGAGGATCGCGGCACGGCGATCCTGCTCGGTCTCCGACGCGGCGGCCGGGTCGCCGTCGCCGCCCACGGAAGCCCAGGTCGAGAAGGAGAACTGGTACTTGCCGCGGTACGTACCGCCGGCCCAGACCGCGCGCGGATCGCCGTGCGACTCACAGCGTGCGATCTGCTCGAGCACGGGCGGGATCGGCACGTTCGGCGCGCCGCCGAAGCGGTGCTCGCGTGCCCGGCGCACGTCGCGCGCTGATCGCCGGGTCGAGGCGCGCAGCTCGGCCAGCGTGAAGCCGTGCAGCGCGGCCCGCTTGCGGCTGCGCTCGGCGCGCGTCAGCGGGTCGCTGCGAAGGTGACCGAGCTTGCGTGCGAGGTGCAGGTGCCGGTCGATCAGCTGCCGCTTGGCGGCGCTGTGCAGGTCACCCGGTGGGCGCACGGCCGGATCGGCGCCTGGCGGGGGAGTGGTCGTGGGGGCCTGGGCAGCTGCGGTGGAGGTGGACGCCGCGGTCGCGCAGGTAGCGCAGACGGCGCCCAGGGTTCTGAGACGCATTCGTGATCGTTGCCTTCCAACGGCCCAGAGGCGTCACGCGACGTGCGCGCGGCGCAGGTGGCCGGTCGTTTGCGGCGGGCTGCGGCACCACGTCGGCGCCTGTGTTCACCCGCTGGGAGGGGAGCACCCTAGCAACGAATCCAGAACTGCTGTTCGCTTCGGCAGCGAACGGTCACCTGAAAGCATGAAAAGTGGTCGGTCCCGCCGGAGCGGGACCGACCGCGAGCCTTCATGGCGTCAGGACGACCGGCGGCGATCTCGCGGACGCCGACGGCCGTTCAGGTTCTTGCCGAAGGCGGTCATGACGCGCGCACCGCCGAGAGCTCGCGCACGATCGCCTCGCAGAACGCGGGCAGGTCATCGGGATTGCGACTGGTGATGATGATGTTGTCGTCGATGGCGACCTCCTCGTCTACGACCGTGGCGCCGGCGTTGCGCAGGTCGGTGCGCACGCTGGGAAACGACGTGAGGCGCCGGCCGCGGACGACGCCGGCCTCGACGAGCGACCACGGGCCGTGGCAGATGGCCTGGGGGCTGGATCGCGACCGCCGTCCCTGCACGGTCCTTTCCCGGGATAGGCCGGATCGGGCCAGCGCAAACCCCGATGTGGGCTCGAATCCCGTCGTGGCCGGCGGCCGCTCGCCGCTGCGCCGGACCCGCTCGGATACGAGCGCGGGGCCCGTGGTGTGACAATGGCCCGCGTGAACGTCACGCTGCCAGACGGAACCGAGCTCGAGCTCGCCGACCGTGCGACCGGCGCCGACGCCGCCGCCGCGATCGGTGCGGGGCTGGCCCGCGCCGCGCTGGCGGTGCGCCAGAACGGCGAGCTGCGCGACCTCGCGCAGCCACTCGTGCCGGATGAGCCGCTGGAGATCATCACGCCCACGAGCGACGGCGCGCTGGACGTCATCCGCCACGACGCGGCGCACGTGCTCGCGGCCGCCGTGATGGACCTCTATCCGGGCGTGAAGATCTCGATCGGCCCGCCGATCGAGAACGGCTTCTACTACGACTTCGAGTTCCCTCCGGGGGTCACGGTCTCCGATGCGGACTTCGCGCGCATCGAGGAGCGGATGCGCCAGCACATCAACGCCGGCGAGCAGTTCGTCCGCGAGGACGTCACGGTCGACGAGGCGCTCGAGCGCTTCCGCGCCGAGGGCCAGGACTACAAGGTCGAGCTGATCGAGGACCTCGTCCGCGACCAGGCCGTGGAGACCGTCTCGCTGTACACCAACGGCCCGTTCACCGACCTCTGCCGCGGGCCGCACGGCCCCTCGACGAAGCGCATCAAGGCCGTCAAGCTGCAGTCGGTCGCCGGCGCGTACTGGCGCGGCGACGCCGCGCGCCAGCAGCTCACGCGGATCTACGGTACGGCGTTCTTCTCCAAGGAGGAGCTCGCGCAGCACCTCGAGCGCCTCGAGCAGGCCCGCGCCCGCGACCACCGCAAGCTCGGCAAGGAGCTCGCGCTGTTCATGTTCAGCGAGCTGTCGCCGGGCTCGCCGTTCTGGCAGCCCGCCGGGATGGCGATCTGGAACGAGCTGTCCAAGCTCTGGCGCGAGCAGAACCGCCGGCGCGGCTACCGCGAGGTCAAGACGCCGATCCTCTACGACGTCGAGCTCTTCAAGCAGTCCGGGCACTGGGACACCTACCGCGAGAACATGTACTTCACCGACGTCGAGGACCGGCCGATGGGCCTCAAGCCGATGAACTGCCCGGCCCACATCCAGCTCTTCAAGGACGACCGGCGCTCCTACCGCGACCTGCCGATCCGCTACTCCGAGCAGGGCCTCGTCCACCGCCACGAGCCGAGCGGGACGCTGCACGGCCTGCTGCGCGTGCGCCACATCACGCAGGACGACGCCCACATCTTCTGCAGCGAGGAGCAGATCCGCGACGAGGTCGTCGGCTGCCTGGAGTTCGGCTTCTTCCTCTATGACCTGTTCGGCTTCGAGCCGCGCCTGGAGCTGTCGACGCGGCCCGCCAAGCGGATCGGCTCCGACGAGATGTGGGATCGCGCCGAGGCGGCGCTGCAGGACGCGCTGGACGCGCGCGGCCTGACCTACGAGATCAACGCCGGCGACGGCGCGTTCTACGGCCCCAAGATCGACCTGCACATGACCGACTCGATCGGGCGCTCATGGCAGCTGGGGACCGTCCAGCTGGACTACTCGATGCCCGAGCGCTTCGACCTGCACTACACCGGCGCCGACGACGCCGACCACCGTCCGGTGATGATCCACCGCGCGCTGCTGGGCTCCTTCGAGCGCTTCATCGGCATCCTCATCGAGCACTACGCGGGCGAGTTTCCGCTCTGGCTGGCGCCGGTCCAGGCGATCGTGCTGCCGATCGCCGACCGTCACGCCGGGGCGGCGGCCGGCGTACTCGCCGCGCTGCAGGACGCCGGCCTGCGCGCGGAGCTCGACGACCGCACCGAGTCCGTCGGGCGCAAGATCCGCGACGCCGAGCTGCGCAAGGTCCCGTACATGCTCGTCGTCGGCGACCGGGAGGCCGAATCGGGCACCGTCGCGGTGCGCCGCCATCGCGCCGGCGACAGCGGCAGAGAGCCCGTCGCGGACGTCGTCGCGCGGCTTCGAGAAATATCCGCGCGTCGCGAGGCGTGATGAGGGATATACTGGACGACGTTGACCTCGACCCAGATCTCACTGCCGCGACTGCTGACAGCTTGACGCGCGGCCCCATTTCATAGTGCCGGTCCCTCGTAGGTTCGACCGGCGCCCGCCCGAGCGGGACTCGACACGCGTCAACGAGCGCATCCGCGTGCCCGAAGTGCGCCTGATCGACGAGAACGGCAACCAGGTCGGCGTCATGCGCACGCCCGAGGCGCTGCGCTACGCGCAGGACAAGGATCTCGACCTCGTCGAGGTGGCTCCCGAGGCGCGGCCGCCCGTCTGCCGCGTGCTCGACTACTCCAAGTACAAGTACGAGCAGGCGCAGAAGCTCAAGCAGGCACGCAAGCACCAGCAGCAGATCACGATCCGCGAGATCAAGTTCCGCCCGAAGATCGCGGAGAACGACTACAACACGAAGAAGGGCCACGTCGAGCGCTTCCTGCGCCACAAGGACAAGGTCAAGATCACGATCATGTTCCGCGGGCGCGAGGTCACGCACCCCGAGCGCGGCGTGATGATCCTCGACCGGCTCGCCGAGGAGCTCTCCGACCTCGCCGTCATCGAGCAGCGCCCGATCCAGGACGGGCGCAACATGACGATGATGCTCGGCCCGTCCAAGGCCGTGCTGAGCGGCGAGATCGACGCCGGCAGCGACGACGTCGCGCCCGATGACGACGCGGAGGGCGCCGACGCGGCGCCCGACGCCGGCGCCGCGGCGACCGCTCCCGCGGCCGACGCCGAGCCCGCCGCCCCGGCCGATGCCGCCGCCGCGCCCGCGCCGCCCGCGAGCAGCGCGCCGATCGACGGCGACCCCGCCAAGATCTGAGCCATCCGGCCGGTTGACGGGCGGGGCGAGCGCCTGTCCTATACTGACCCGCGCGCATGCCCAAGATGAAGACTCACTCCGGCGCGAAGAAGCGCTTCAAGAAGACCGCGAACGGGAAGATCCGCGCGCGCCACGCCTTCACGAGCCACATCCTCGAGAAGAAGTCGCCGAAGAAGAAGCGCCATCTCGGCAGGCCGCTCATCCTCTCCTCACACGACGCGCCGCGCGCCAGGAAGCTGCTGCGCACCGGGAGCAAGTGAGGAGATGACCCGCGTCAAGCGCTCCGTCCACGCCCGCAAGAAGCGCCGCGCCACGCTCGAGCGCACGAAGGGCTTCCGCGGCGATGCCAACTCGAACTACAAGCGCGCCAAGGAAGCGCTGATGAAGGCGGAGGCCTACCAGTACCGCGACCGCCGCAATCGCAAGCGCGACTTCCGTCGCCTCTGGGTGACCCGCATCAACGCGGCCGCACGCCAGGAGGGCATGACCTACTCGACCTTCATCCACGGCCTGCAGGTCGCGGGCATCGAGCTTGACCGCAAGGTGCTGGCCGACATCGCCGTGCGCGATCCGGAGACCTTCCGGCGATTCGTCGACGCCGCCCGCGAGGCGTCGGCTGCCTGACGAGCACCAGCCGACCACCGAACCTCCCGGGCGCCGCTTCCTCTCAAGGACGGCGCCCTTTCTTTTGCCATGACCATCACCAGCTCACACAACGACAAGCTCAAGGAGATCCGCAAGCTCGCGCGGCGCCGCACGCGCGCGGACGCCGGGCGGTTCGTCGCCGAGGGCGAGGATCTCGTGGTGGCGGCGCACGCCGCCGGCTGGACGCCGCGCACGCTGCTGGCGGCCGCCGGTAGCGGCCTGGACGGCGACGAGGTCGAGGCGCATCTGCTCGCGTCGGTGTCAGGCCTGGGCTCCGGCACGCGGCAGCTGGCGGTCTACGAGTCGCGCTGGTTGCGCCCCGCGGGGCCCCTCTGCGTCGCGCTGTGGGGCGTCGGCGATCCCGGCAACGTCGGCGCGGTCGTGCGCTCGGCGCTGGCCTTCGGCGCGGCGTCGGTGGTGCTCGGGCCGGGGTGCGCGGATCCCTTCGGGCCCAAGGCCGTACGCGCCTCGATGGGCGCGATCTTTCAGGTGGCGGTCGCGCGCGCCGAGCACGCCGAGGAGCTGCCGGGCGAGCGTGTGGCGCTCGTCGGCCGCGCCGGTGACGCGCTCGCCGGCCCGGCGCGCGGCGAGCTGACGATCCTCGTCGGCGCCGAGCGCGAAGGGCTGCCGGCGGCGGTCGTGGCGGCCTGTGACCGCGTCGCCCACATCCCGATCGCCAGCGAGTCGCTCAACGCCGCGATGGCGGCGACCGTCGCCCTCTACGAGCTGAGCCGGGGATCCACCGAATCTCGCGGTGGGTCGGCGATCCTCGGCGGACCCGGACTCACCCGCGATGCCTGACAGGATGGCGCCCGCATGACCGAACGCATCGCACAGCTGCGCGACGAGGCCGAGGCCGCGATCGCCGCCGCCCCGGCCAGCGCCCAGCTCGAGGAGCTGCGCGTGCGCTACCTCGGGCGCAAGGCCGAGCTGCCGAACATCCTGCGTGCGATCGCGACGCTGCCACCCGAGCAGCGCGGTCCGACCGGCAAGGCGGCCAACCAGGCGCGCCAGGCGCTCGAGGCGCTGATCGCCGAGCGCGCCGAGCAGCTCGCCGGCGGCGAGCTCGAGGCGCAGCTCGAGCGTGACGTCGTCGACGTCACGCTGCCCGGCAAGCCGCCGCAGCCCGTCGGCCACCTGCACCTGCTGACCGCCACCCGGCGCGAGATCGAGGACGTCTTCCTCGGCCTGGGCTTCAGGATCGCCGAGGGCCCTGAGGTCGAGACGGTCTACTACAACTTCGACGCGCTCAACCACGCGCCGACCCATCCCGCGCGCGACCGCCAGGACACGTTCTACGTCAACGACGACGTCGTGCTGCGCACGCACACCTCGCCGATGCAGCCGCGCGCGATGGAGGCCCAGCCGCCGCCGCTGTACATCATCATCCCCGGCCGCGTCTACCGCCGCGACTCCGACGCGACGCACACGCCGCAGTTTCACCAGATCGAGGGGCTCGCGGTCGACACCGACATCACGCTCGCCGATCTCAAGGGCACGCTGCTGGCGTTCGCCCGCGCGATCTTCGGGCCCGACCGCGAGGTCCGCCTGCGCCCGCACTTCTTCCCCTTCACCGAGCCGTCGGTCGAGGTCGACGTCTCGTGCTTCATGCCGCACACCGCCGGCGGCGAGCGCTGCCGTGTGTGCAAGGACACGGGCTGGGTCGAGATCCTCGGCTCGGGGATGGTCGATCCGAACGTCTTCGGCTACGTCGCCGAGAACGGCTATGACCCCGAGAAGATCCAGGGCTTCGCCTTCGGCCTGGGGATCGAGCGGATCGCGATGCTCAAGCACGGCGTGCCCGACCTGCGTCTGCTCTACGACAACGACGCGCGCTTCCTGGACCAGTTCGGATGACAGCGCGCCATTGCCCGACCCAGGTTGACGTGTCATGTGACGGCAGGTCCTCGCGATGAAGGTCCCCGTCAAGTGGCTGGAGGAGTACTGCAAGCCCGACCTGCCGGTCGAGCAGCTCGTGACGCAGCTGGCGATGACCGGCACCGAGGTGGACCGCCTCGAGCACCACGGCGTGGGCGAGCTTGACCATTTCGTCGTCGGGCGCGTGCTGTCGGCGCAGCAGCACCCCGACGCCGACCGCCTGACGGTCTGCGCCGTCGACGTCGGCGCGGGCGAGCCGGCGCAGATCGTCTGCGGCGCGCCGAACGTCGCGGCCGGTCAGCTCGTCGCGGTCGCCCGGCCGGGCGCGGTCATGCCCGACGGCAGCCGGCTCGGCAGCGCGAAGCTGCGCGGCGTGTCGTCGGCGGGCATGATCCTCGCCGAGGACGAGCTGGCGATCGGGCCCGATCACGACAAGACGCTCGTGCTCGACGGCGACGGTCTGGAGCCGGGGGACCCGCTCGCCGCGGTCCTGCCGATCTCGACCGACGTGCTCGAGCTCGAGATCACGCCCAACCGGCCCGACTGCCTCGGCGTGTACGGCGTCGCCCGCGAGGTCCACGCCGCGACCGGCGCCGTGCTGGCGCCCCCGCCGTGGGAGGACGACCCGCTGCGCGTTCACGCGTCCACCGAGTCCGCCACGGCGGACATCGGCGTCGAGATCGTCGTCGAGGCGGACGACCTGTGCCCGCGCTTCACGGCGCGCGCCTTTCACGACGTGACGATCGGCCCGTCGCCGCCCTGGCTGAAGGCACGCCTGATGGCGGCCGGACAGCGTCCGATCAACAACGTCGTCGACATCACGAACTACGTCATGCTGCTGACGGGCCAGCCGATGCACGCCTTCGACCTGGACCGCATCGAGGGCGCCAGGCTCGTCGTGCGCCGCGCCCGCGAGGGTGAGCAGGTCGTCACGCTCGACGGCCAGAAGCGCCGCGTCGGCGGCGAGACCTGCCTCATCGCCGACGACGCCGGGCCGACGTCGATCGCCGGCATCATGGGCGGCGACCGCTCCGAGGTCCAGGACGACACGACCAGCGTCCTCATGGAGGCGGCCAACTGGGACGCCGCCAACATCCACGCGACGTCGCTCGCGCTCGGGCTGCGCAGCGAGGCGAGCGCCCGCTTCGAGAAGGGCCTGGCTCCCGAGCAGGCGCTCGACGGCCAGGCGGTCGCGACGCGGCTCATGCTCGATCTGACCGGCGCGCGCCTCGTGCCCGGGACCGTCGACATCGGCGGGCCGGGGCCCGAACCTGCGGTGCTGCGCCTGCGCGACAAGCGCGTCGTCAGCCTGCTCGGCGTCGCGATCACGCGCTCGGAGAGCGCGATGCACCTGCAGCGCCTGGGGTTCGAGACCGCCGAGCGGCCCGACGGGCTCGACGTCACCGTGCCGCCGTGGCGCCGCAACGACGTCACCCGCGAGGCCGATCTGATCGAGGAGGTCGCGCGGCTGCACGGCGTCAACGACCAGCTGCCGGCGACCCTGCCGCGCCGCCGCGGCGCCGTCGGCGTGCTGACGCCCGCCCAGCGGCTGCGCCGCCGCGCCGAGGACCTGCTCGCCGGCCGCGGGCTGCGCGAGATCGCCGGCTGGAGCTTCGATCCGCCGACGCGCGACGACCGGCTGCGGCTGCCGGCCGACGACCCGCGCCGCGCGCACGTCGTCATCGAGAACCCGATGAGCGAGGACCACGCCAACATGCGCACGACGCTGCTCGGCTCGCTGCTGGACGTCGCGCGCCACAACGCGGCGCGCGGGCAGGGCATCGTGGGCATCTTCGAGTCCGGCCGCGTGTACTTCGCCGGCGACGCGACGCTGCCCCACGAGCATCACGCGCTTGGCGCGGTCGTCCCTGGCGACATCTTCGCCGCCAAGGGCTACGTCGAGGCGCTGCTGCGCGCGCTGCGCGTCGAGGCGTCGTTCGCCGCGGCGCCGCAGCCGTTCCTGCACCCCGGCCGCAGCGCGTCGATCGCCGTCGGCGTGCCGGCGTCGCGGGTCGTCGGCTGGGTCGGCGACGTCCACCCGCTGGTCGCCCGCGACTGGGACCTCGATTCGATCGCGGCGTTCGAGCTCGACCTCGACGCCGTCATCGACGCGGCGCGCCTCGCGCCGCAGTACGAGGACCTCACGTCGTTTCCCGAGCTGCGCGAGGACATCGCGGTCGTCGTGGACGAGACCGTGCCCGCGGTGGCGGTGCTCGACGTGGTGCGCGCGGCCGGCGGCGAGCTGCTCGCGCGCGCCGAGGTGTTCGACGTCTACCGCGGTGAGCAGATCGAGGCCGGGCGCACGTCGCTGGCGATCGCGCTGACCTTCCGCGCGCGCGACCGCACGCTGACCGACGCCGACGTCGCGCCCGTGCGCGAGGCGATCATCGCGCGGCTGGCCGGCGAGCTGGGCGGTGAGCTGCGTGGCTAGCGCGCCGAAGGTGCTCGTCGCCGGCGCCTCGGGCTACACCGGCGCGCTCGCCGCGCGCCTGGTCGACCGCCATCCGCAGTTCGCGCTGGACGCCGTGACGAGCCGCAGCGACGCCGGCCGCCCGCTCAGCGAGCTGTATCCGCACCATCGCGTCGGCGCGGTGCTCGAGGAGCTCGACGTCGAGCGCCACGGCGACGTCGACGCCGCGATCGTCGCCTATCCGCACGGCGCCTCGGCCCCGGTCGTCGCGGCGCTGCGCGAGCGCGGCGTCCGGGTCGTGGACCTGTCGGCCGACTTTCGCCTGCGCGATCGCGCGACCTACGCCGCCTGGTACGGCGAGCACGGCGCGCCCGACCTGTTCGGCTGCGCGGTCTACGGCCTGTCGGAGCTGTACGCCGACATGCTGCCCGAGGCCGATCTCGTCGCCAACCCCGGCTGCTTTCCGATCGCGACGCTGCTGGCGCTCGCGCCGCTGGCGCGGGCGGGCGCGATCGCCGACGTCGTCGTCGACGTGAAGTCCGGCGTCTCGGGCGCCGGCCGCGCCGCCACCCAGCGCACGCACTTCGTGACCGTGGACGAGAACGTCGTCGCCTACGGCGTCGCCGGCCATCGCCATGCGCCGGAGGTCGACCAGGAACTCGCGCTGCTCGGCGCGCCCGTCACCGCGACCGTCCAGCCGCACCTGCTGCCGATCGACCAGGGCGAGCTCGTCTCCTGCTACGTCACGACGACGCGCGCCTGGGAGCAGGCCGAGCTCGACGCCGCCTACGACGCCTGGGCCGCGGCGCACCCGTTCATCGAGATCTCGCCCGCCCCGCCGGGCGTGCGCGATGTGCGGGACACGAACATCTGCGCCCTGCACGTGCGCGCCGACCCGCGCACCGGCAAGGTGCTCGTCTTCTCGGCGATCGACAACCTCTGGAAGGGCTCCGCGTCGCAGGCCGTCCAGAACCTCAACCTCATGTTCGAACTGCCCGAGACGGCGGGGATCGAGCCATGAGCGGCGCGCGCGAGCCGTTCTTCGCTTCGCGCTGGGTGCAGTCCCCAGCGCACGTCAGCGAGGACGGCGGGGGTCTGCCGGCCGGCTTTCGCGCCGCCGCGGCCGCCGCCGGGATCAAGCCCGACGGCGCGGTCGACCTCGGCCTGCTCGTCTGCGACGCCGAGGACGCCGTCAGCGCCGCGCGCTACACACGCTCGGGCGTGCTCGCCGCGCCGGTCCTCGTCTGCCGCGACGAGACGGCGCCCGGCGCCCTGCGCGCCGTGATCGCGAACTCCGGCAACGCCAACGCCGCAACCGGGCCGGAGGGCATGCGGGCGGCGCGCGCGATGCAGGCGACCGCCGCGCGGGCGCTCGGCGTCGAGCCCGACACGGTCGCGGTCGCGTCGACCGGCGTCATCGGGGTGCCGCTGGCGCTCGGCGGCCTGGAGGACGCGGTCGCCGCCGCCACCGCAGCGCTCGCACCCGCCGGCGACGAGGCCTTCAACGAGGCGATCCTGACGACCGACGCCTTCCACAAGCGCGCTTCGCTGCAGGTGCAGCTGCCGTCCGGCAGCGTGCGCCTGAGCGCCCAGGCCAAGGGCGCCGGGATGATCGAGCCCGCCTTCGCGACGATGCTCTGCTTCGTGCAGACCGACGCCGCGCTCGCGCCCGAGACGGCCGACCTGCTGCTGAGCGTCTGCGTCAAGCGCTCCTTCGCCCGCATCTCGGTCGACGGCCAGCTGTCGACGAACGACACGGTGATCCTCATGTCCTCGGGCGAGAGCGGCGTGCAGGTCGCCCCGGAGTCCGAGGACGAGCTGCGCCTCGGCGAGGCGCTCGATGCGCTGCTGCGGATGCTCGCGATCCTGATCGTGCGCGACGGCGAGGGCTCCAGGCGGATCGGCCGGATCGTCGTCCGCGGCGGATCCGACGAGGTCGTCGAGCGCTGTGCGCGCGCGATCGCCAACTCGCCGCTGGTGAAGACGGCGCTGCACGGTGCCGACCCCAACTGGGGCCGGATCGCCCAGTCCGCCGGCGCGGCCCTGCCCGGCCTGGCGCCGCTGGCGCTCGACATCGCGATCGAGGGGATCACCGTGTGCGCCGGCGGCGTCGCCGTGCCGTACGACCTCGAGGCGCTGAACGCCGCCGCCGCGAGCCCCGAGATCGAGTACGAGGTCGGGCTGCCCGGCTGCGGTTGTGTGACCGAGGTGCTGTTCTCCGACCTCGGGCACGAGTACGTGACGATCAACGCGGAGTACACGACATGAGAGACATCGGGACGCTGCTCGAGGCGCTGCCGTACATCCGCGAGTTCCACGGGCGCACCGTCGTGATCAAGTACGGCGGCGCGGCGATGAGCGACCCCGAGCTGCGCGAGGAGTTCGCGCGCGACGTCGTGCTGCTGAAGTACGTCGGGATGAACCCCGTCGTGGTGCACGGCGGCGGGCCGGACATCACCTCGTACATGGAGCGCCTGGCGATGCCGGTCGAGTTCGTCTCGGGTCTGCGCGTCAGCGACGAGGCCACGGTCGAGATCGCGAAGATGGTCCTCGTAGGCAAGGTCAACAAGGACATCGTCCTGCGGCTGGGGCGCCACGGCCAGCCGGCCGTCGGCCTCTGCGGCGACGACGGGCGGCTGCTGCGCGTCGTGCGCCAGGCGGCGCCCAGCGGCGAGGACATCGGCTTCGTCGGACGCATCGAACGCGTGAACGCCGACGTGCTGCACCACATCGCGCAGGACTACATCCCGGTGATCGCATCGGTCGGCGCCGACGTCGAGGGCAACTCCTACAACATCAACGCCGACGAGGCCGCGGGCGCGATCGCGCGCGAGCTCGGGGCCTACAAGATCATCTTCCTCACCGACGTCCCCGGCTGGCTGCGCGACCCCGACGACAGTGACTCGCGGATCACGCAGGCGGCCACGAACGTCGTCGAGGACGCGCTGCCCGCGATCAGCGGCGGCATGCGCCCCAAGCTGCAGGCGTGCATCGACGCGATCTACGGCGGCGTCAGCGCCGCGCACATCGTCGACGGCCGCGTCGAGCACTCCGTGCTGCTCGAGCTGTTCACCGACGCCGGCATCGGCACGAAGATCCACCCGGCGAGATGACATGAGCCTCCAGCAGCTGCAGGCGCTCGAGCGCGCCCATGTCGTCCCGGCGTACGCGCGCCAGCCGGTGCAGTTCGTGCGCGGCGAGGGGGCGCGGCTGTGGGACGCCGACGGCGCCGAGTACCTCGACTTCCAGACCGGTCTGGCCGTCACCTCGCTCGGCCACGCCCACCCGGCCGTGGTCGCGGCGATCCAGGAGCAGGCCGCGCGCCTGCTGCACGTCGGCAACCTCTTCTACAGCGAACCCGCGATGCAGCTCGCCAAGCGCCTGTCGCAGTCGTCGCTGGGTGGGAAGGTGCACTTCGCCAACTCCGGCACCGAGGCCAACGAGGCGGCGCTGAAGCTCGCGCGCAAGGCCAAGCCGGCGGGCACGATCATCTCGCTGCAGGGCGGCTTTCACGGCCGCACGTACGGCTCGCTGTCGGCGACGCCGCAGGAGTCCAAGCAGGCGCCGTTCGCGCCGCTCGTGCCGGGCTTCGTGGCGGTCGCACCGACCGCCGAGGCCGTCGCCGGCGCCGTCGACGAGCGCACCGCCGCGGTCCTGCTCGAGCCGGTCCAGGGAGAGAGCGGGGTGTGGGTGCTCGACGACGAGCTGCTGCGCGCCGCGCGCGCGGCCTGCGACGAGCACGGCGCGGCGCTGATCTTCGACGAGGTCCAGTGCGGCCTCGGGCGCTGCGGCACGCTGTGGGCCTACGAGGAGTCGGGCGTCGCGCCGGACCTCATGACGTCCGCCAAGGCGCTCGCCAACGGGCTGCCGATCGGCGCGCTGATCTGCTCGCCGCGCTACGCCGACGTCTTCGCGCCCGGCGACCACGGCTCGACGTTCGCCGGCGGGCCGCTCGTCTGCGCCGCGGCGCTGGCGGTACTCGACGTCGTCGACGACCCGCAGCTGCTCGCCTCCGTCCGGGCGCTCGGGGCGCGCCTGGCCGACGGGCTCGCGTCGCTGCCGGGGGTCGTCGAGGTCCGCGGCCGCGGCCTGATGCTGGCCTGCGACTTCGCCGCCGGCGGCGTGCCGGAGCTCGTGCGGCGCGCGCTGCTCGAGCAGCGCCTCGTCCTCAACGCGACGGGTCCGGCCACGCTGCGCCTGCTGCCGCCGCTGACGATCGGCAGCGTGGAGATCGACGAGGCGCTGCGGCGGCTGCGGGCCCTCCTGTAGTGGGCCCCGCGAGTGCTGCTTCGTCGCCGGCGCGGCTGCCGTTCAGCTTACCTGCCGCGCACCACCATCACGGCCTTGCGGACGTTCTGGCGTCTGGCGTTGCCTGCACGCCGCACGCAATCGCGGAACTCGTAGGCTTCCACGCGCGATGGCCCAGACGACCGAGCAGCGCGCTGCATGGATGAGCGCACCGCCTCACGAAGCGCGCACGCTTCACGCAGTTACCGTTGGGTCTCCTGCCGAGCTTCGACGTAACGTAAGCGCGAGCGTCGTGCAGCGTGGCGTGGTCGCCGTCGTGCATGCACCAACCCGATCCTGTGGAGTCGCGTTCGGCGCCGAGCCAGCGGTGGCGCATTTCGGTGTTGAGTCGCCAGGAGTTGACGATGCGCCATTGACCATCGTCGGACTCGAACAATCCGCGGTCGATTCTGCGCCAGTCGTCAGGCATCCGCGTCCTCGCTCGGTGCGTGCAGTTCGCATCCGTGGAGGAAGGCTTTGTCTTGAAGGACGCGGACGGCGCGCACGAGCGCCGCACGTCGTTCGCGTTGGTGCGGGGACAGCGTGGCCTTCTGCGACCACCGCGCGAGCTGGCGATGGGCCGCCGCCTTTAGAGCGAGTAGCTCATCGCTCGACAGCCGACGCGGCGGTTGGTCGCTCACGGTGTCGGCTCGCGCAACTCGAACTCGATCTCGTACAGATCGCCGCGGCGGATCTGTGGCGGCACGATCCGGCCTACGATCCGCTCGCGCCCGTGACGTGGATCGCCGACGACGAGCACGATCGGCTCCATGCACTCGGCGGCGCGGCGGGCGGCAGCGCCACGGCGGCACGCCAGCTCGGCCAGCTCCGATCGCAGCGTCGGATGCAGACGATCTTCGAAGCGTGCGACGACGTAGCGGCGTTCGCGAGGGGTGAGCCCAAGCCGATCGTCACGGCCGAATGTGACCTGTACCCGTCCGCAGATGAGCGACCCGTCGCGGTAAGCCTGTCCGAGCATGCGCCGGCAGTCTTCGTCACACGCGCACTCGTCTGCAACACGCCGATCCCTGTTGTCAATTCGATTCCTGAATCGTCCTATTCGGCTGGCGGCGCCGGCACATAGGATCAGACGATGAGCACCCGCCGCTATTGCCATGGTTGCGCCCGGCCGCTGGCCGGCGGCGACGGCGGCCGGCTCTGCGGCGACTGTCGTAGCAAGCGTCGGCGCGGCCGGGCGCCTGACGTGCCGCCGGAGTTCTGGCAGACCGAGGTGATGGGCGCCGCACTGGCCAGCGGCGATCTCGGAGGGGTGATTCGCGCGTACCGCTGTCACCCGTTTCACGGCCAGCGCGTGTCGCAGGCCGTTCTCGCGGACTGGCTGCACATGAGCCAGGCCGCAGTGTGGCGCATGGAAAACGGCAGGCAGCGTGTGACGATCGACGAGATCGCCCAGATCGCGCAGGCACTCGGCGTCTCCGTCACGCTACGCTGGGAAGCCGAGCACGAAGCAGGAGAAGACATGGATCCCCTCAGCCGCCGGAGCCTTCTCGGCGCTGGAGCCGGGGCCGCACTGAGCCTCGGCGCCACGACGTCACCCGCACCTGCAGCAGCCCGCGACGTCGATCCCGAGCTTGTCGAACACTGGATGCAGCTCATGCGCCTGTTCGAGCTGCACGACGGTGTGTTCGGCTCGCGGACGGTGATCGATACCGTGCGTCACGAGCAACGCCAGATCGCTCGGCATCGTGCGGTCGCGCGGGGTGATCTTCGCGCGACGCTGCTGCGTGTCGAAGCAAGGTGGTCGAACTTCGCCTCGTGGCTCTACAGCGAGATGGGCGACCGCGAGGCACGCGACGCTGCGGCTCGTAGGACGCTGGACCTGGCCCACGAGGCGGACTACCCGGACGCAGCCGCCTACACATTTCAGAAGCGGGCACGGTGGGCGATCATGGACAACGATCCCCGGTGTGCCGTCGCATTGGCGGCCCGGGCACTAGATGTCCACCACGCGACGACGGAGGTGCGCGCGCTCTGCACGCTCGCAGCCGCCCAAGCGTCGGCGCTCGCGGGCAGCGGTCCGGCGAGCGCCGACAGGCTGCGAGAGGCGGAGACACTTCTGTACGCCGACCACAACGGCCGCGACGAGCTGGGGGCAGTAGTCGGATGCGAGTGTGAGCCGCACTACGTCGCAGCAGATACGGCTCGCTGCCGGCTGTGGCTTGAGCCGGCAGCCGCCGTGACAGCGTACGAGAACGTCCTGCGCGGCTGGCCGTACAAGCACCTGCGCGACGGCGCGGTTGAGCAATCCCGCTTCGCGCTCGCCTGCGCAGCCGCCAACGAGCCCGAGCGCGCGGCGGCCGAAGGCATGAAGGCACTGGACATCGCCCAGACCACCAGATCGAATCTGACCCTGCGCGAGCTCAAGCGGCTCGATCACCGGCTTACAGCCTGCGATCTGCCGCAAGCCGCTGACTTCCGTGAAGCATTCGCCGCGTCGGCGTAGCCCGTGGCTCGCAAGGCGCGTGCGTGACCGCCCGAGGTAGTGGTCGGCCGGCCCGCTACGACCTCGCTCGTGCCAGCAATGGCGACAGCGACCTCGCCATCCCACGCCACCCGCAAGCGCCGCCACACTCCCAATCAGTGCTGCATCATCGTCCTTCACGAGGATGGCTACATGGTTGTGTGCTCCGCCCACCGAGGTGCGAGGATGGCCCCACCCCCCGAGGTCCGCCGAAGTGCTCTGCCGCATCGGCGAAAGACTCGAACCCGTGTTCGCCTGGCTGGGGTTGCGGACCGAATCTCCCCGCGGGACAGAAGAAAGATGGACGTGTGAGGATTCTCATGAAAAGAGTCGGCAGCTTCGACACGCCCCGGGTCGGGCAGTCGCCTACAGCAGACGCGCCACGTCATTCGGCAGCAGCCCGGCCTCGCGGTATGCGTCCAGCCCCGAGCGCGCGTTGGCGACTTCGAGCTCGATCATCTGCAGTTGCCCGATCCGATCGGCCACGGTGAAGGCCGCCTCGCTGCGCTCCATCGAAAGCCGCTCGGGCTTATAGCCCAGGTTCGGCCCGACGGTGTTCAGGATCGTGTAGTCGTCGCCGCGGCGCAGTCGCACCGTGACCTCGCCCGTGACAGCGGACGCGACGAACCGCTGCTGCGCATCGCGTAGCACGAGCGCCTGGGGATCGAACCAGCGACCCTCGTACAGCAGCCGGCCGAGCCGGCGACCGGTCACGCGGTAGTAGTCGAACGTCGCCTCGTTGTGGATCGCGGTGACAAGCCGTTCGTAGGCGATGTGCAAGAGCGCTGCTCCCGGTGCCTCGTAGATCCCGCGGCCCTTGCCGGGGATCACGCGGTTCTCGATCTGATCGCTCATGCCTAGCCCGTGCCGTCCGCCGATCGCGTTGGCCTCGATGATGAGCTCGGACATCATGTCGAAGCTCTGCCCGTTGATCGCCTGCGGCCAGCCGGCGGCGAACCGGATCGTGACGTCCTCCTGCTCGATGTCGACCTCCGGCAACCAGTGCGCGACGCCCATAATCGGCGTCACGACCTCCAACGACTCATCCAGGCGCTCGAGGCGCTTGGCCTCATGGGTCGCCCCCCACAGATTCGCGTCCGTCGAGTACGCCTGCTCGACGCTCGTGCGGTAGGGCAGGTCCCTCTCGCTGAGCCAGCGGCTCATCTCGGTACGCCCGCCGAGCTCGTTGACGAAGTCCTCGTCGAGCCATGGCTTATAGATGCGTAGGCGCGGGTTCGTCAGTAGGCCGTAGCGGTAGAAGCGCTCAATGTCGTTGCCCTTGTACGTCGAGCCGTCGCCCCAGATTTCGACGCCGTCCTCCATCATCGCGCGCACGAGCAGGGTCCCGGTCACGGCGCGACCGATCGGCGTGGTGTTGAAGTACTTCTTGCCGGCGGTACTGATGTGGAAGGCCCCGCATTGCAGGGCGACGAGCCCTTCGTGGGCGACGATGTCGCGGCAGTCGATGAGACGCGCGGCCTCCGCCCGGTAGACGAGCGCCCGATCCGGGATCTCGGCCACGTTGTCTTCGTCGTACTGCCCAAGATCTGCCGTGTAGGTGTACGGGATCGCGCCCTTCTCGCGGGCCCAAGCGACGGCCACGGACGTGTCGAGACCGCCGGAAAACGCGATCCCCACACGTTCGCCGACCGGAAGAGACGTTTCGATCCTTGGCATGGCTACCTCGTGGACTGAGCTCGGGGCTGTGGACATGGCCTCGGGAGGCTACTTCGGGTCCGGCAAACGGGTCGCCGAAGCGACCCGAGGCCGTCGTGCCGGCGGGCCGCGATGCTCTGGCGCGCGCCAGAGCTTCGTATCAGCGCAGCATCGCGCGCGGGGATCGGCTCGGGCGTCGATCGGTTCCACACGCAACCGGATGAGCAACCCATGAGGCCGCGACCAGGTCAGCGATCGGCTGTTCACAGTATGGCGCGGGGCAGGTGATGCAACTGTCAAGGGCTTCATGCCGATCGTTCCTCACCTGCTCGTTTGGCGCGTCTCCATGGACGCCTGTCAACGTCGCCGCGCAGCGGCTCCCAGCGCCGCGTAGCGGGCCCACTGGCTCTACAAGGGCTCGGCGCGGGTCGTGACGCGCGCGTCGCCCAACGCGGTCTACGACCAGTCGCTGGCCTCGTTCGGCGAGTCGGGGGGGCTGTTCTCCCAGCAGGCGTCGCCGGGCTTCATCGAGCTGTGGTCGCTGCAGTCGCGGATGGCGTACCGGCTGCGCGCGCATCTGGACGAGGTCGAGGATTCCGCCGAGTCCTAGCGCGCCGGCGCGGGTAGCATCGACCGCATGGGATACAAGATGCTCGGATTCGTCGTATGGCAGGGCGCGCGCTGGTACGCGCGCCGTCGCGTGAGTCAGATGATGCCGTCGCGCCGCGTTGCGACCGCAGCGCTCGTGGCAAGTGCGGTGGCAACGGTCGCCCTCGTCGCAGCGACGAAGCGCGACTCGGACTCGGACTAGTACACGCGTCCACAAGTTCTGCGCGTTTTCCGGGCGCCCGATCCGTGCCTGACGGCCGGGCATCCCGGAAATCCACGCAGAACTTCCGGCCACGTGCACTAGCCACTCTCGACATAGCGCCGCGTGCCTCGCGGCGGCGGCAGCCGCCTGCGTGGGGCGCATGCGCTCGTGAACGGCCACGACACCGCGACCCGCAATGTGCGGGAACGCCGGCCGGCACGTCCGCCCCGGCACCTATCCTGGACGACCCGTGACCCCACCGTCCTGCGCCCATCTGCACGTCCATTCGGAGTACTCGCTGCTCGACGGGGCGTGCAAGATCGAGGCCCTCGCGGCGCGTGCCGCGGCGTTCAATCAGCCGGCGCTGGGGCTGACCGACCACGGCGTCATGAACGGGGCCATCGAGCACTTCCAGGCCGCCCGCAAGCACGGCATCAAGCCGATCCTCGGCTGTGAGATCTACCTCGTCGACGACCAGACCCAGCGTGGCCGCCACGAGCACAACCACCTGACGCTGATCGCGGCGACGGACGAGGGCTACCGCAACCTCGTCAAGCTCTCGAGCGCCGGCTTCCTGGCGGGCCTCAACCGCGGCAAGCCGACGGTCGACCTGAACGTCGTCGAGCGCCACGCCGAGGGGATCATCGCCCTCACCGGCTGCCTGGCCTCGCGCTTCTGCCAGCGCCTCGTCGCCGACCGCGAGGACGACGCGCGCGCGCACGCCGACGACCTGCTGGAGGTCTTCGGCCCCGAGGACGTCTACTTCGAGGTCCAGCGCAACGGCCTGCCCGAGCAGAACAAGGCCAACGAGGGGATCGTCAAGATCGCCCGCGAGCTCGGCCGGCCGCTCGTCGGCACCGCCGACGTGCACTACCTGCGCAAGGAGGACTACCACCACCACACCGCGCTGCTGTGCGTGCAGACGAAGTCCACGCTGCGCGCGCCGAAGATGACCTTCGACACGAACGAGTTCTTCCTGAAGTCCAACGAGGAGATGGCCGACTCGTTCTCGCTGTGGCCCGAGGCGATCGCCTCGACGGTCGAGATCGCCGAGCGCTGCAACGTCGAGATCGAGCTCGACAAGCAGCTCATCCCGGCCTACCCGACGCCGGCAGGCGCACCCGAGGACGCCTACCTGCGCGCCCGCGTCGAAGAGGGCCTGCGCCGGCGCTACGGCGATCCGCCGCCCGCCGCGGCCCGCGAGCGCATGGAGATGGAGCTCGAGGTCATCCACCGGATGGGCTTCGACGCGTACTTCCTGATCGTCTGGGACTTCATCCGCTACGCCAAGGAGAACGGCATCGCGGTCGGTCCCGGGCGCGGATCGGCGGCGGGCTCGATCGTCGCCTACTGCCTGCAGATCACCGACGTCGACCCGCTGCGCTACGACCTGCTCTTCGAGCGCTTCCTCAACCCCGAGCGGGTCTCGATGCCGGACATCGACATCGACTTCTCCGTGCGCGGGCGCGAGCAGGTCATGCGCTATGTCGTCGAGAAGTACGGCCGCGAGTCGGTCGCGCAGATCGTGACGTTCGGCAAGATGTTCCCGCGGGCGGCCACGCGCGACGCCGCGCGCGTGCTCGAGCATGACTACGGCGTCGGGGACAAGCTCGCCAAGCTCATCCCGGACCCGATCATGGGCCGCTCGCCGTCCTTCGAGGACTGCCTGGCACCCGGCGAGCCGCTGAAGCTCGCCTACGACTCCGACCCGATCGCCAAGCAGATCATCGACGTCGCGCAGGGTCTGGAGGGGATCGTGCGCAACTCGTCGATCCACGCCGCGGCGGTCGTCATCGCCGAGGGCCCGCTGACCGACATCGTGCCGCTGCAGCTCGCCGACTCAAACCAGGTCGACGCCGACGGCAACAAGATCTTCAAGATCGTCACGCAGTTCTCGATGAAGCCCGTCGAGCGACTCGGCCTGCTGAAGATGGACTTCCTCGGCCTGCGCAACCTCGATGTGATCGAGGACGCGCTGGACATCATCGAGCGCTCGTCCGGCGTGCGCCCCGACATGGCGGCGCTGCCGCTCGACGACGAGCCGACCTACGACATGCTGGCCGCCGGCGACTCGATCGGCGTCTTCCAGTTCGAGTCCGAGGGCATGCAGAAGGCGCTTCGCAACGTGCGCCCGACCGAGTTCGACGACCTCGTCGCGCTCGTCGCGCTGTACCGGCCCGGCGCGATGGACCAGATCCCGACGTACGCGCGCGGCAAGCGCAACCCCGAGACGATCGAGTACCCCGACGAGCGCCTGCGCGCGATCACCGAGTCGACGAAGGGGGTGATCCTCTACCAGGAGCAGTCGATGCAGATCGCCAAGCAACTCGGCGGCTTCTCGGGCGCCAAGGCGGACGACCTGCGCAAGGCCATCGGCAAGAAGAACCGCGAGGCGATGGCCAAGCTGGAGCCGGAGTTTCGCGAGGGCTGTCGCGCCTCGGGAACCCGCGATCAGGTCATCGAGCACCTCTGGGCGACGAACGTCAAGGCGGCCGACTACTCCTTCAATCGCTCCCACGCCGCCTGCTACGCCCTGATCGCCTACCGCACGGCCTGGCTGAAGGCCAACCACCCGGCGGAGTACATGGCGGCGCTGATCAGTTCGGTCATGTCAACGAAGGACAAGGTGCCCTTCTTCGCCACCCAGGCCGAGCAGATGGGGATCGAGATCCTGCCGCCGGACGTCAACGTCTCCGACCACGACTTCGTCGTCTTCGAGGGCAACATCCGCTTCGGTCTGGACGCCGTCAAGGGCGTCGGCTACGCCGCGGTGGAGGCGATCAAGGCCGCGCGCGAGGAAGGCGGGCCGTTTGCCTCGATCTGGGACTTCTGCGCCCGCGTCGACTGCCGCGCCGTGAACAAGAAGGCGATCGAGGCGCTCATCAAGTGCGGCGCGTTCGGCTCGACGGGCGCGACGCGCAAGGGCATGCTCGCGGTGCTCGAGCAGGCGCAGGGGGCCGGCCAGAAGGCCCAGCAGGACGCCGAGATCGGCCAGGGCTCGATCTTCGACGGCTTCGACTGGGGCGACGCCAACGGCAACGACTCCAGCGCCGCGGCGGCGTTCGCGGCGCCGCAGCACCCGCCGATCCCGTCCGAGGAGTTCGAGCAGCCCGAGCTGCTGGCGATCGAGAAGGAGTCGATCGGCCTGTTCATCTCCGCACACCCGCTCAAGCAGGTGCGCGAGGCGCTGCGCGAGCGCGTCGACTGCCCGCTCGCCGACCTCGCGCAGCGCAAGGACAAGGACTGGGTCAACGCCGGCGGGATCATCACGGCGGCCAAGAAGATCCGCACGCGCAGCGGCCACCCGATGATGTTCGCGACGCTCGACGACCTCGAGGGGTCGGTCGAGATCCTCGTCTTCGGCAAGGCACTCGCCGAGTACGAGGGCGCGCTCGGCGTGGACTCCGTGGTGCTCGTGCGCGGCCGCGTCGACCACAAGGACGCAGACAAGACCTGCCTCGTCGTGCAGACCGTCGAGGCCTTCGAGCCGACGCCCGAGGAGGTCGAGCTCGCCAGGGCGAGCGCCGCCACGCGCCAGGTCGGGCCGCTGCCGCTGCACGTGCGCGTCGACGCGGCCGGCCTGCCCGCGTCGATCATCGACGATCTCAAGAGCCTGATCGCCAACTACCCGGGCGAGTCGGAGGTCGTGCTCGAGGTGCAGATGCGCTCCGGCGACCCGCGCAAGCTCAAGCTCGGCGCGTCCTACAGGGTCGCGACGACGCCGACGCTGCGCGCCGAGCTCGAGCAGGTGCTCGGGCCCGCGGCGCTCGCCGTGTAGGCACGCTCAGCCGGTATGGGATGGGCGGCGTCTACGTGTCGACGCTCGGCGGCGTGACCGGGTTGCGGCCCGGCTTCTCGTCGAGCTCGCGCGAACGCAGCACCGTCCCGACGCCGAGGAAGACCACGGCGAGCAGGGCGATCGCGAGCAGCCCGACGGTGATCGGCGAGCTCGGCAGCAGCAACCAGGCGCCGAGCGCGAGCACGACGAAGGCGATCATCAACGCGGCCTGCCGAAACGGCAGCGGCGGCCGCTTGGGAAGGTCGTAGTCCTCTCGAAGGTTCGTCATGCCATTGCGCGCACCCGCCGCGGGCCGGTGGCTAAGCCTCGCGCGCGGGGCAAGGCGCGGTCAGCTGCGCCGCGCCGCCAGCCCGCGCTCGCGCAGCGCGCGCGTCAGCGCGAGCTCCTCGGCGCGGGGACCGCTGTGCTCCGGGCCCGGTGTCTCGAGCACGAGCGGCAGCCCCTCGAAGCGCGGCTCGGAGAGGAACACCGCGCAGCCGTCCTCGCCGAGCTCGCCCGCGCCGACGTTCGCGTGGCGGTCGACGTTGGAGCCGAGCGGCTTCTGGGAGTCGTTGAGGTGCAGCGAGCCGAGGCGCTCGAGGCCGACGAGGTCGACGCAGCGATCGAGCACGGACGTCAGCGCCTCCTGCGTGCGGATCTCAAAGCCCGAGGCGAGCAGGTGGCAGGAGTCCAGGCACAGGCCCAGGCGCGCGTCGCCGCCGGCGGCTTGCAGCAGCGCCGCGAGCTCCTCGAACGAGCGCCCCAGCGTGCCGCCCGAGCCGGCGGTGTTCTCCAGGTGCAGCGGGCAGCCCTCCGTCTGCGCGAGCGCCTCGGCGATCACGGCGCCGGCGCGCGCAATCGCCTCGCCGACGTCGCCGGTCTTCGCCGAGCCCGGATGCAGCACGACGGCGTGGGCGCCGAGCGCGGCGCCGGCGTCGAGCGAGGCAACGAGCGAGCGCAGCGAGCTGGCGCGGATCGTCGCGTCGTCGGAGGCGCAGTTGAGCAGGTAGACGGCGTGGATCAGCAGCGCGTCGACGTCGGACGCGGCGAGCGCCGCGCGAAACGCCGCTACCTCGTCATCGGAGTACTCGCGCGGCTTCCAGGCGCGCGGGTTCTGGTTGAAGATCTGAATCGCCTGCGCACCGCGTTCGACGCCGCGCTGGACGGCCTTCGCCGGTCCGCCAGCGGGTGAGACGTGCGCGCCGATCAGCATCGACAGCGACGAGCACTAGGGTCAACACGCATGAGAGTCCGCTTCGCTCCTTCTCCGACCGGCGCGCTGCACGTCGGCAGTGCACGTACCGCGCTCTACAACTGGCTGCTGGCCCGGGGTGGCGGGGGGACCCTCGTGCTGCGCATCGAAGATACCGACCGCGAGCGCTCGACCCCCGAGAACACCGCCCAGATCCTCGAGGCGCTCGACTGGCTGGGGATCGACTACGACGAGGGCCCGATCAGCCAGGTCGCGCGCAGCGAGCGCCACGACGAGCTGTTGCACCGGCTGCTCGACGAGGGCCACGCCTACCGCTCCAACGCCACGAAGGCCGACGTCGATGCGTTCAAGGCCGAGCACGGCGCGCACCGCGGCTTCCGCGGCACCGACGAGGGCGAGGGCGCGGTGCGGCTGCGCGTGCCGGACACGGGCCAGAGCGTCGTCCACGACGTCATTCGCGGCGACGCGACGTTCGCCCACGAGCATCTCGACGACCCCGTGATCGCCCGCGCGGACGGCAGCGTGCTCTACAACTTCGCCGTCGCCGTGGACGACATGGACGCCGGCATCACCCACGTCGTCAGAGGCGAGGACCACCTCTCCAACACGCCGCGCCAGCTCCTCGTGCTCGAGGCGCTCGGCGCCGCCCCGCCGGTCTACGCCCACCTGCCGCTGCTGCACGGCGCCGACGGCAAGAAGCTCTCCAAGCGCCACGGCGCCGCGTCCGTGCAGGAGTTCCGCGACATGGGCTACCTGCCCGAGGCGCTCAACAACTACCTCGCGCTGCTCGGCTGGGGCTCGGAGGACGACGAGACGATCCTCTCCGCCGACGAGCTCGCGCAGCGTTTCTCGCTGGACCGCGTGTCCAAGAACCCGGCCCGCTTCGACCACCAGAAGCTGCGCTGGATGAACGGGCGCTACATGCGCGCGCTGGCGCCGCAGGAGCTGACCGAACGCCTGGAGCAGTTCACCGGTCGCAGCGGCCTGCGCCCGGCGGTCGAGATCTCGCAGGAGAAGATGCAGACGCTGGCGGACTTCGAGCCGCTCGCGGGCTTCATCTTCGACGGCCCCGCCGCCGATCCCAAGGCGCGCGCGAAGTGGCTCGACGAGGACGGCCGCGCTGCGCTCGCCGACGTGCGCGCGGCGCTCGGGCCGCTGCCGCAGTTCACGCTGGAGAACGTGCGTGAGGCGCTGGAGGGCGTCGTCGCGGCGCGCGGGGCAAAGCCCAAGCAGGTTTTCCAGCCGATTCGCGTGGCGCTCGCCGGGACCGCGATCTCGCCCGGGATCTTCGAGACGCTCGCGGTTCTCGGCCGCGACGAATCGCTCGCGCGGATCGAGAACGCCCTGAGTCCATAGCGAGTTGAGCCCAAGGGCTCAACCATCTGTCCACAGCTGCCGATACGGGGAGTGCATCACGATCCCGACCACGGAAGCAGGGACCGCCCTTCATGGCCAGCCCAACCGCACGAACCGCAGAGTCCAGCAGCGCGCCCGTCCAGCGCCATCACAACGAGGGCCACGGCCGCCGTCTGACTGCAGCCTTCGAGGCGCTCGAGGCGTTCCCGGCACTGGCCGAGTCGCGCAACCGCCTGCTGCGCCTCGTCAGCGCCGAGCGCGTGTCGCCGGCCGACGTCGTCGCCGCCGTCGAGTCCGACATCGCGCTGGTCATCGCCGTGCTGCGGATGGCCAACCAGCTCGACGACCGCCGTCGCGGCCAGGTCGAGTCGATCGTCAAGGCCGTCGAGCTGCTCTCACCCGAATCCGTCCAGGCGCTGGCAAGCCGCGCCCGCACGTTTGACTTCTTCGAACGCTCCACCGTCTGGGACGCCGCGCCGGAGCGTTTCCGCCTGCACGGCGTCGTCACGCAGCGCGCCGCCGACCGGCTCGCCCAGGAGGCCGGCTACGAGCACCGCGACCGCCTCATGGTCACCTCGCTGCTGCACGACATCGGCAAGCTCGTCCTCACGCACGCCTACCCCGGCTATCCGGGCCAGGTCCACGGCGAGGCGCAGACGCCGGAGGAGCGGGTCCACCGCGAGCGCCGCGAGCTCGGCGTCGACCACGCGCTCGTCGGCGGCGTCCTCGCGCGCCGGTGGGGCCTGCCGAGCACCGTCGCCTCGGCGATCGAGCGCCACCACTCCGAGGACGCGACCGGCGAGGCCGCCTTCGTGCGCCTCGCGGACATGCTGGCCCACTACGCGCACGGTGATCAGATCTCGCCCAACGCGCTGCTGAAGGTCGCCCGCTCCGTCGGGCTCGGCCCAAGTGAGCTGCGCTCGGTCATGTACGACCTGCCCTACCCGACCTCCGGGCGCCCGCGCCAGATCGATCCGTGCCCGCTGTCCGGCCGGGAGGTCGAGGTCCTCAAGCGTCTCGCCGAGGGCAAGGTCTACAAGCAGATCGCCGCCGAGCTGCAGCTGTCCACCTCGACCGTGCGCACCCACCTGCACAACATCTACGGCAAGCTCGGCGCGGTCGACCGCGCGCAGGCGGTCCTGATCGCCACCGAGCGCGGCTGGCTCTGAGCGGGGCGGCCCGTTTCCGCCGAGTCGTCCCGTTACGAGTTGCTGACTGCCGCCGTGGCGGCGTGCGGCTCCGGCGCCGCCCGGTCGGTCCGCGCGCTCGCCTCGTCGCCACCGACCGCGACCGCGGCCTTCGCGGTGACGAGGTGGTAGAGGATCAGCACCTGGACGATCGCCAGCGACTCGGAGCGGTGCACCTCGTCGCCGACGGTGAACTCGCCGAGGCGCTCGGTGCGCAGCTGCTGGGCGAACTGCATCTTCTCCCAGATGGCCTCCTCCAGCGCGGCTCCGCGCTCGGGGTCGAGGTCACCGGGGATGAACATCCGCCGCGCGCCTGAGCGCTCCTCCTCGAGCGTGATCTGCTTGTCGCTCCCATCGATCAGCACCGACATGTCCGGGTGGGGCAGGCCTTCGGAGAGCGTCAGCTCGGCGTCGAGCTTCTCGCTGTCGTCGCCGGGCTGGAAGGAGACGATCATGTCGGCGTGGTGACGCTGCGGGCGGATGAACTCCGCTGAGTCGGGCTCGCGCTTGTCGAGCTCGGCGAGCACCTGCTCCTCGCTGTAGCCGCGCTTGCTCGTGTCGCGCTTGATCTTCCAGTCGCGGCGCAACTCCTCCGGCGGCGCGAGGAAGACGCGCACGTCGTGGGCGTCGCAGAGCTCCTGCGTGTGATAGCCGAGCAGGCCCTCGATCACCGCAAAGCGCTTGGGCACGATGTACTCCGGCCGCCCGAATGTGCCGTTGCCGTGGCCGTAGACCGGCTTGAGGATCGGTTCGCCGTTACGCAGATGGCCGACGTGCTGGGCCATGATGTCGATGTAGTTGCAGTCGGGATGCAGCGGCGTGATCCCGTGCTCCGCGCGTTCCTCGCGGTCGTAGCGGTGGTAGTCGTCGGTCCCGATGTGGGTGACGTTCTCGTCGCCGAGGATCTCGACGAGTCCCTTCGAGATCGTCGTCTTGCCGGCGGCGGAGTCGCCGACGACGCCGAGGATGATGGGGCGGGCCATGCAGCTTCTCCCTGGATCGCGGCCGGAGAGTTGACGATAGCGCCAATCAGCCGTTCAGGAGTTTCGGCGCACGCGATTGCTAGCGTGCCGCGCCAGGTTGATCTCTGGCCGGCTGCTCCGCACGATTCGATGAAGCGCGCCGGTGCGATCCTCAAGCGCACGTTGGTGTCGTTCTACAACGACCAGATGACCCAGCACGCCGCCGCGCTCACGTACTACGCGCTGATGTCGCTGTTTCCGGCCGCGCTGCTGGCGCTCTCCCTGCTGGGCCTCTTCGGCCAGTATCCGCAGACCTACGACGCGATCATCGGCTACCTCAAGGACGTCGTGCCGCCGTCGGCGCTCGTGCCGCTGGACAGCTCGCTGCGTCGCGCGCTGCGCAGCCAGGGGACCGCGACGACGGCGCTCGTCGTCAGCGTCGCGTTCGCGCTGTACGGGACGACCGGCGCGCTGGAGGCGGCGCGCCGCGCGCTGAACGTCGTGCTCGAGGCCGACGGCGGCCGGCGCTTCCTGCGGCGCAAGGTCATCGACGTCGCATCGACGTTCCTGCTGATGGCGCTCGTGCTCGTCAGCCTCGTGCTCGTCTTCGTCGGCGGCGGGTTCGCGCGCGACATGCTCGGCTTCGTCGGCATCGGTCCGCAGGCCGCCCGCGCGTGGAACATCGTCCGCTGGCCGGGCGCGCTGGCCGCCGCGATGCTCGTGTTCGCCTATATCTATTACGTCACGCCCGACGTCAAGCAGCGCTCGTTTCGCGCCGTCCTGCCCGGCGCCGCGGTGGGCGTGCTGGTGTGGCTCGCGGCGTCGATCGGCTTTTCGGAGTACATCTCGGAGGTCGAGAACGTCGGTGCGATCTACGGCGCGTTCACGGGCGCGATCCTGCTCGTCGCGTGGCTGTGGATCACGCACGTCGCGCTGCTGCTCGGCGCCGAGCTCAACGCCGAGATCGAGCGCGACCGCGAGCTCGAGGAGGGCGTGTCGATGGCCGACACGCTCAACCGGCCGACGCGGCGCGGGCGGTGGTGACGGCGCGGCGCCGTCGCAGCGCGAGGACCCAGGCCAGCACCGCAAGGCCGATCCCGAGCGCGTCGATCGCCACGTCGACGGGCGAGCCGTGGCGGCCCTCGACGAAGGACTGGTGCAGCTCGTCGCTGATCGCATAGGCGAGCGCGATGACGGTCACGAGGATCGGCCGGCGCCAGCGTGCCGCGCGCGCGAGCGTGAGCCACAGGACGCCGAAGATCGTGATGTGCGCGAGCTTGCGCAGCAGCGTGTCCCACGGGCCGAGGCCCGTGCTGAGGTCGGGCGTCGCCGAGAGCGCGAAGATGAGCGTCATCACGGCCAGCGGCGGCGCGTACCGGCTGAGCCTGGATCCACCGAATCTCGCGGCGCCTCGGAACCGTGTGCCTTCGCCAGCGCGGATCGGCCTCACACCGAAGGACCCGCCCTGCGGACGCTCGGCCGATCCACGCTGACTCGACTCACGGTCCCGAGCCATCCACGATCTTCGGCGCATCCAGGCTGACCGGTCCCATACTCTGAGGGTAGATGGCCCGATGATCTCCATCACGACGAAGTCGCCATATGCCCTGCAGGCGCTGGCCGAGCTGGGGCGCAGCGGCGAGGGCCCGGTGCCGATCGGCGAGCTGGCCCGCCGCCGCGACATCCCCGTCCAGTTCCTCGAGCAGCTCTTCGCCACCCTGCGCCGCGCGGGCATCCTGAAGTCTCAGCGCGGCGTGAAGGGCGGCTACACCTTCGCCCGACCGCCGCGCGAGATCACCGTGCTCGAGGTCGTCGAGCTGCTGGAGGGCCCGCTCGGCCGCGACGTCCCCGGGATCTTCGGCGAGGCCGCCGCCGCCGCCCGCGACGTGCTCGCGGCGACCACGATCGCCGACATCGTCGAGCGCGAGGCGCGCGCGGCGGGTGTGGCGATGTACTACATCTGAGGGGTCTGTCGCGGCTCTACGGCGCGCTTCGACCATCCGGCCGCACGATGCGACGTGTCGACGATCATCGACGCATCCCCTGCGCTGCGACGTTCGCGCGCACGCTGAAGTAGCGCTCATGGAACGTGAGGACCTCGGGCGCGTCGGGGTAGCGGCTAGGTGCATCGTCGAGTTCGGCGGCACGCCAGATGTTGGATTGGACGAGTCGGCCTGAGGCCAGCGCGAGCTGCCCGAGGTCGCAGGCTTCCTCGGGTCGGTTCTGTTGGGCGAGGATGAGCGCGAGGTCGATTCGAGCGGTCGCCACGCGTCGCGGGCGGCCATCGCGCTGACGCAGGTCGATGACCTCGCGCGCAAACGGCTCGGCGCGTTCGCCGTCCCCGAGCCATGCCAGCGCAGTCGCCGTGTAGGACGTGAGCTTGCGCGGATCGAAGGTGAAGTGATGATCGGGATGCTCCGGTGTCGGCAGGCGTGCGCACGAGGCCGCCGCCTGTTCGAGCGCGTCGTGCGTTTCACGCGCGCGGCCGAGGCGCGCCTGCGCGCGTGCCTGCTGCGCCGTGAGCTGAACGGAGGCAGATGTGTCGCGGCCAGCGAGATCCCGTCCGGCGTCGCAGAGCTTGACGGCGTCCTCGTAGCGGCGGGCGAGGATCGCCTGCCACGCGCGGACCTCAAGCCCCCATGCCACGATCTGCCGATCGCCCGCATCGACCCCGAGATCATGCGCGGCGCGCCGGCTCTCCCGCGCGGCGGCGTAGTGGCCGAGATCGACGTGAAGACACGCTGCGAGCAGGCTCAGCCACCCGGCGGTGACAATCAGCTCCCGGCGCTGACCCAGCGCCATCCGAGCGTCGAGCAGATCAAAGACGTGCCGGCGGTAGCCGCGCACGGGATCCACGAGCGCGGCAGGAGCGATGCGTGTGTAGCGTCGGCAAAGCTCGTGCACGCCGCGCGCGAGCCCGTCCAGCGTGGCGGCGCTCACATCGCCCGCGCGCACCCTCCGAGCCAGTTCGATGGCCTCAAGCTCATCGCTGATCCCCTCATCGTCACTGGCTCCGGCGACGGCTGATAGCTCAAGCGTGGCGCTGTTGTCCGACGATCCGCGACGGCGAGCAGCGCTTCGATCGTCGCGCTGCATCGCCTGCTCGTATATGACCGGCGCCAATAGCGCCAGCAGGCTCCCGTGCGCGTCGAGTGCGCGGTCGCAGACCCCAACAAACTGCCGGGAGACGGACGCCTGGGCACGCTCCACTTGGCTGAGATGCTGCGCTGAGTAGCCGACCATCGCCGCGAGTTCTTCAAGTGTCAGCCCGCGCTCCAGGCGGCGTTCGCGGAGGGCGGCACCGAGCCGGGCGGCGCTGGAGGCATCCGGCGCCAGGGGTTTGAGCGGTCGGCCCCGGCGAGGCCGTGGCATTTTTTCGCCCTCATCCGAGAATCCGGGGCCGCGACGGGATCAACGCGTGCATGGACACCACGATATCCCCAACCCTTACGCCCACGCGGATCAGTCACGATCGGCGCGGCGGTACGCATGGGGACAGGCTTATCGTGATGGCTCGCTTGTCTGCGGACGGGTGCATGTCACGTTCGGTCGCGACGATCGGCTCGGTCTTGCTCCCCACGAACGCCGAACCCTCATCGCCCGCTTCGAGGATCGTCTGCATCCCACCTTGCGTTCGGAGCTGTCCGAGTTGGCGCGCCGCCGTGGCGCCGCCGCCCGTCGCGCGGCCGAACGGATGGAGCCGATCGTGATCGTCGTCGGCGATCCCCGTTACGGGCGTGAGCGAATCTTGGGTCGGATCGTGCCGCCGCAGATCCGTCGCGGCGATCTGCGCGACGTCGAGTTCGTGCTGCGCGAGCTGGCAGCTACGTCGAGCAGTGGAGCCGGGCGGCAGGCTTACGGGACGTGGAGATCCTGCCGCTGACCGGTCCCGCGAGTGCCGGCATCGCCGACACGTAGCCGCGGCGCATATGGACCCGCGCGTCGCTCATCGCGCCGCCATCGTGATCGCCGTCAGCACGAGCCCCTCGCCGGCGTGGAAGCGGCCGCTGAAGCCGCGCACCTCGCTGCCGGCCACGCGCGGACCTTCGACGAGCAGCTGCGCGTCGAAGGTCCCGCTGCCGGGGGCGAAGCTGATGCGTGCATCCTCGAAGTCGAGCCAGCGGCCAGCGAGCGGAAACCAGGCCTTGAAGACGCTCTCCTTTGCACTGAAGAGCAGCCGGTCCCAACAGGTGCCGTCCCCTGCCCGTGTTCGCAGCCAGTCGAGCTCGCCCGGCACCGCGATCTCATCGAGAATGCCGGCGGGCAACGGCTCATGGATCTCGGCGTCGATCCCGAGCGTGACGATCTCGTCCGCTCGCGCGACCGCGGCCGCGCAGTAGCCCGAGCAGTGCGTGATGCTCCCGACGAAGCCGACGGGCCAGCGCGGCTCGCGGTGCGCGCCGGGAAGGATCGCCCGGGGCGGCTGGCCGAGCGCTGCCAGTGCGCGCCGTGCGCAGCTACGGCCGGCGGCAAACTCGTCGCGACGGCGCCGGACGGCCGCGCCGAGCGCGTCGCGCTCCTCAGCGAGGAGCGGTTCATGGGACTCGTCGGCGCCGGCCTCGACCACCGCCACGACCGCTGGCAAGAGCTGCTCGATCACGTCGCGCAGCTTCAGGTGCGCCGGAGAATGAGTCAAGCCGCGCTCGGCCGCTTCAGTCCGGCCGGACCGCCGCCCGTGCGCCTGGACCGGCTGATGGACTCCCCGTGGGGCGTCGGCATGTACCGCCTGCGCGGCCAGCTGGACGAGGCCCAGGCGATGGAGCGGCGGCTGGGCTACCGCTGAGCCGGCCGGCTCAGAGCGCGAAGCGCAGCACGACCTCCGTGCCGCCGCCGCGCACGGCTCGGATCTCGAAGCCGTCCGCGTCGTGGGCCATGAGCTCGAGCCCGAGGCCGAGCCCGGGGCTGTCGCCGCGCGGCAGTGGTCCGACGCCGTGATCGCGCACGCGGATGTCCAGGCAGCTTGCGTCCTTCGCATGGACCACGACGCGCACGTCGCCCGCGCACGCTTTGGCGGGGTCGCGGTAGGCATGCAGCACGGCGTTCGTGGCGGCCTCGCTGACGGCCAGCGTGATCTGCACGAGCGTGTCCTGCGGGGCCCCGCGCTCGCGAGCGATCTCGGCAACGGCCCGGCGAATCGCCGGGACCTGTGACGGCTGGGCGGGAAAGGTGGCGTCGAGCGCCGCCTCCCACTCTGACGAGGACATGTAGTCGGGCTACCCGGCAGGTGGCGCGCCATCACGTCCTGGCGCTGGATACCGTTGTGGCGGCATGCAGCGAATTCCGGTCAACATTGCCGACTATGTCGGGCGCACGCCGATCATCGAGCTCACGCGGCTCGCCCCGCCCGCCGCGCGGCTGTTCGGCAAGCTCGAGTCGTTCAACCCGGGCGGCAGCGTCAAGGACCGCATCGGCGTCGCGATGATCGAGGCCGCCGAGGCCGACGGCCTGATCGAGCCGGGGCGCTCGACGATCGTGGAGGCGACCTCGGGCAACACCGGGATCGCGCTGGCGTTCGTCTGCGCGGCGAAGGGCTACGACCTCGTGCTCACGCTGCCGCAGGGCATGAGCCGTGAACGCGAGGCGCTGCTGCGCATGTACGGCGCGCGCGTGGAGATCACCGAGTCGCTGGGCGGGATGAACGAGGCCGTCGAGGCGGCGCGCGCGATGGCGACGAACCCCGACGTCTTCCTGCCCGACCAGTTCTCCAACCCAGCCAACCCCGAGGTCCACCGCCGCACGACGGCCCCCGAGTTGTGGGAGGCGCTCGACGGCAGGATCGACGTCGTCGTCTGCGGCGTCGGCACCGGCGGCACGATCACCGGCGTGGGGGAGGTGCTCAAGGAGCGCAACCCCAAGCTGCACGTCGTGGCCGTCGAGCCCGCGGCGTCCGCCGTGCTGTCCGGCCGCGCGCCCGGGCCGCACAAGATCCAGGGCATCGGCGCCGGCTTCATCCCGCCCGTGCTCAACCGCGACGTCATCGACGAGGTGATCGCGGTCGACGACGAGGACGCGCTGCGAACCGCGCGCGACGCCGCCCGCCGCGAGGGCGCGCTCGTGGGCATCTCCTGCGGCGCCGCGCTCGCCGCGGCGATCGAGATCGGCCGCCGGCCGGAGTCCACGGGCAAGCGGATCGCCGTCGTGCTGCCCGACTCGGGCGAGCGCTACGTGTCGATGCCGTTCTTCGCGCCCTGATGGTTGATTCCGCGACCGGCACCGGCCGCGGAATCAACCATCTAGGCGCACCGCACGCGCGAGCCCGCGCAGGCGCGGGAGTACGCTTGTGCCATGTTCGGCCTGGGCACCCTGGCGCGCGTCATGGGCGAGGTCCGGCGCGACGTCGCAGCGGCGCACGCGCGCGATCCCGCCGCCCGCGGGGTGGGCAGCATCGAGATCCTGACGAGCTGGCCCGGCGTACAGGCGGTGCTCGCGCACCGCGTCGCCCACGGGCTACACGGGATCGGTGTGCCGGTCGCGCCGCGCACGCTGTCGATCCTCTCGCGCGCCTGGACCGGCGTCGAGATCCATCCCGCCGCACGGATCGGGCAGGGCTTCTTCATCGACCACGCCGCCGGCGTCGTGATCGGCGAGACCGCCGAGATCGGCGACGACGTGACGCTCTACCAGGGCGTGACGCTCGGCGGCACGGGCTTTCAGTGCGGCAAGCGCCACCCGACGCTGCAGGACAACGTGACCGTCGGCGCGGGCGCGAAGCTGCTCGGCGCCATCACCGTCGGGCACGGAGCCAAGATCGGCGCGAACACCGTCGTCATCCACGACGTGCCGCCGAACACGACCGTCGTCGGCAACCCCGGCCACCCGGTGCGCGTCGAGGGCAAGCGTCCCGAGGGACCGGACACCGACTGGATCCACCTGCCCGACCCGATCGCCGATGCGATCAACCGGCTGTCGGCGCGGATCGCCGAGCTCGAGCGCGAGGTGGCCGACCTGGCGGGCTCCGAGCGCGACACCCGCGCCGAGGTGCGCCCGCTGCGGCCGCTGCACGGGCCCAGCCCGGCCGGCGGGTGACGTCGTCCGTAGGTCGGCGGAACCGACCACAGGAGGCCCGAAGCTGCAGGTCCGTCGTCGTCGGTTGCGACGACGGGGCCCTTAGACCCTATGGACGGCCGCCCGACCGTCCGGTGAGGGTGTGAGGGTCGGCACCCGCGCATGAGGTGCGCGGGTTGAGGGCTCAGGAGTGGCCTGGGCCCCGACCGCAATCATGGGGGT
>Ga0136615_10000031_pt1 | contig 48765 bp, 43 predicted proteins | sample AntDrymUQ2882206_2_FD_106647 | JGI IMG/M metagenome (GOLD analysis project Ga0136615, IMG submission 106647) | Polar desert sand microbial communities from Dry Valleys, Antarctica - metaG UQ288 (22.06) | ecosystem: Environmental > Terrestrial > Soil > Desert | place: Antarctica: Dry Valley... | reverse complement strand
GTGATCTCGAGGTTGGACAGGAACGCGAACGCCTGCGGCGCCCGCTCCTCCAGCCCGGCGGTGAACGCCTTGGTCAGCACGTCCTCCGGGTAGCCACAGTCGCGCTCCGCCTCGGGCAGCGCGCCGCACTCCTCGGTGTACTCGGGCAGCTCGACCAGGCTCAGGTCCAGCTCCGCGTGCAGCCACTGCGGCGTGTAGAAGTACATGAGCAGCGGCTCCTGCCGCTCGTACGCAGCCTGCATGGCCGAGATCAGCGCGGCCTCGGAGCCCGTCTGCACGACGGTGTAGTTCAGCTCCAGGTTGTCGATGATCTGGGCGTCGAACTGCACGAAGGCCGGGTCCCCCGCCAGGAACTGGCCCTGGTCCCCCGTCTCGGCGGTGGTGAACAGGTCGACGTTGTCGTTCAGGCCCTCCCACGTGGCCAGCTCGGGGTGCTCCTCGAGCAGGTAGGTGGGGATGAACCAGCCGATCTGGCCGACCGCGCCGAGGGGGCCACCGTCGATGACCGACTGCTCCTCCTCGATGTAGGTCTGGACCGGCTCGGCGTGGCCCGACGGCCAGTACTCGAGCACCGCGTCGAGGTCGCCCGCGGCCAGGCCGGCCCACATCGAGTTCTCGTCGATCTCGACGATCTCGGTGGGCTGGTCCAGCTCGTTCTCGAGGATCACCTTCGCGACGTTGGCGTTGATCGCGGACCCCGTCCACGGGTTGACCACCAGCCGCACCGGGTCGCTGCTGGGTTCCGCTGCCGCCTCCTCCTCGGCACCGGCCGTCGCCTCCTGCTCCGCACCGCCGCCGGTGGGCTCCTCGGCCTGTTCCGTCTCACCTCGGCCCCCGCCGCAGGCCGCAGCCAGCAGGCACAGCATCACGATCAGCGCGAGACGCCGCAGGTTCTGCATCATCTTGTCCTCCCTCATCCTGTGACGATCCGATTCTCAAGGCGCCCGTACGCCTGCGTGATGCGGTCCAGGACGACGCCGAGCAGCACGATGCTGACCCCCGCCTCGACGCCCCGGCCGATCTCGGTCCTGGTCAGCCCGAAGACGACCTCCAGCCCAAGACCTGTCGATCCGACCAACCCCGCGATGATCACGCCCGCCAGCACCATGAGGATGGTCTGGTTGACCCCGAGCATGATGGACGGCTTGGCGAGCGGGAGCTGGACCTTGGTGAGCAGCTGCCGCGACGTGGCGCCGGCCGAGCGCGCGGCCTCGATCGTCTCGGCGGGCAGCTGGCGGATGCCGAGGTCCGTGAGCCGGATCGCGGGGGGCAGCGCGTAGACGACCGCTGCGATCAGGCCGGGGACGCGGCCGACGTTGAACAGGGCGATGACCGGGATCAGGTAGACGAACGCGGGCATCGTCTGCGCCGCGTCGAGGACCGGGCGCAGTGCGGCGTCGAAGGCATCGCTGCGCGCGGCGAGGATGCCGATCGGCACCGCGACTACTACGGCGATCGCCGCCGCCAGCAGCACCTGGCTCAGGGTGTCCATGCTCAGATCCCACATGCCGAGCACGCCGATCACCACCAGCGCCACCACCGAGAGCAGGGCGGTCTTCGCACCGACGGTCCGCAACGCCAGCACGGCCACCCCGGCGGTCAGCAGCCACCACGGCAGGCCCACGAGCACGGCGCGCAGCGGGTTGAGGACGTAGAGGGTCAGGAAGTCGGAGAACGCCCCCGTCCCACCGACCACCGCGATGTCGGCGTAGGCGAACAGGTTCTGGCGCAGCCACGCGACCACCGCGTTCGCGGGCTCCTGCACGGACAGCAGGCCGTCGAGCGGGAACTCGCCGAGTGGCAGGGCGTAGCCGGCCGCGACGACCGCGGCGAAGCTGCCCACGCCGAGGGCGAAGCGGGCCCGGCCCGAGCTGAAGCGGGCCGTGCCAGGGCGCCGGGCGCGCCGACCGGCGCGCCGGCCCCACGCGCCGCTGATGCGGTCGGCGAGGATGGCCAGGACGACGATGGCGATGCCGGCGTCGAGGGCCTTGCCGACGTCGATGCTCTGCAGGCCGCGCAGGACCTCGCGGCCCAGCCCGCCACCGCCGACCAGCGCCGCGATGACCGCGATCGACAGCGCCATCATGATCGTCTGGTTGACCCCGGCCATGATCGACGGCGCGGCCAGCGGCAGCTGGACCTTGCGCAGCAGCTGCCGGGAGGTGGCGCCAAAGGCTGTGCCGACCTCGACCGCGACGGCGGGCACGCTGCGGATGCCGAAGCTGGTCAGCCGCACCGCGGGGGGCAGGGCGTAGACCACGGTGGCGATGAGGGCCGCGGGATCGCCGATCGAGAACAGCAGGACGGTCGGCAGCAGGTAGACGTACGCCGGCAGCGTCTGCATCGCGTCGAGGACTCCGCGCAGCGCGCCCTCCACCCGGTCGCTTCGGCCGGCGAGGATCCCCAGCGGGACGCCGAGCGCCAGCGACACGAGCACCGCGACGCCCATGAGCGCCAGCGTCTCCATGCTCTCGGTCCACAGACCGAGCAGGCCCAGCAGCATCAGGCCCGCAGCCGTGGTGGTGGCCAGCCGCACCCCTCCCGGGGCGGCGAGCAGCACGACGCCGACCACGACCGCGACCCAGCCCAGCCACGCCAGCAACCCCTCGGCGGCGGAGACGGCGGCGGCCATCAGGTCGGTCAGTGGACCGAAGCCGTAGACGAACAGCGGGTGGCTGGCCCGTGCGGAGATGACCCAACGGGCCAGCGCGTCGACCCGCTCGGCGATCCCGAGATTCCACTCGCCGGGGAAGTCGGCGCGGAAGCCCGCGGCGGCGGCCAGGACGACGAGCAGGACGATCGCGAGCAGCGCCCACCCGCTGGTCGACAGGAGTCGTGACCGCGCGGTGACGTCCCCCCGCAGCTGCCCGGCGGACTCCACGGCGGCCACTAGTGCTCCCGCCCCGCCACGGCCCCGAGGACCGCGAGGCGGTCCACGACGCCGACCACGCGCGACTCCTCGTCGAACACGCACAGCGGCCGCTCGTCGTCGGCGACGAGTCCGATGAGGTCGGCGAGCTTCGTGTCGGCCCAGACGCTCGGCCCGAAGCCGCCGTCCCCGGCGCCACGCGGCGAGGCCATGATGGCGCGGGCGGTCAGCACCTCCGTGCGCGGGACGTCGCGGGTGAAGTCGCGGACGTAGTCGTCGGCGGGCTGCCCCACGACCTGCTCGGGCGTCCCGACCTGCACGAAGTCGCCGTCGCGCATGATCGCGATGCGGTCCCCGAGCTTCAGGGCCTCCATCAGGTCGTGGGTGATGAAGACCATGGTCTTGCGCACGCTCTCCTGCAGCCGGCAGACCTCGGCCTGCATGTCCCGGCGGATGAGCGGGTCCAGCGCGCTGAAGGGCTCGTCGAACAGCAGCACGTCGGGGTCGGTCGCCAGCGCTCGCGCCAGCCCGACGCGCTGCTTCATGCCGCCCGACAGCTCATCGGGGTAGGAGTCGCCGAAGCCCTCGAGTCCCACGAGTTCCAGCGTCTCGGAGGCTTTGGCCAGGCGCTCCGCGCGCTGCTGTCCCTGCACCTCCAGACCGAACGCGACGTTGTGCAGGACGGTGCGGTGGGGCAGCAGGCCGAAGTGCTGGAACACCATGCTGACCTTGTGGCGGCGCAGGTCCCGCAGCCGCTGCTCGCTGGCCGCGAGGAGGTCCTCGCCCTCCAGGCTGACCTGCCCTGCGGTCGGCTCGACGAGGCGCGACAGGCAGCGGATCAGCGTGGACTTGCCGCTGCCCGACAGCCCCATGACGACGAAGACCTCACCGGTGCGGACCTCGAACGACACGTCGCGGACGGCGGCGACGCAGCCGGTGGCGGCCATCAGCTCCTTGCGCGGCAGCCGGGCGTGCTCGGAGTCCAGGATCCGCCGGGGGTTGGGGCCGAAGACCTTCCACAGTCCCTCGCAGGCGATCGTGACGTCGCCGAAGCGGTCAGCGGCGCGCTGGGGCCGTGGCCCCTGCGGCAGCTCCACGCCCGGCGAGGTCAACATCGGTCACCCGCCGCCCACGCCGGCGATGGTCGAAGCCTCCAGGCCGAGGCTGCGGCGATAGATCCACTCATAGGTGCGCTGGCTGAGGTCGCGGGGATTGCCGATCGTCTGCGGGTCCGTCATCGCCTCGGCGGCGAGGCGCGGGACCATGTCGACCTCCACCCCCTGCTCCTGCAGCGAGGGGATGGCTACGTCGGCGACCAGCCGGTAGACCTCGCGTACCGCCGCGACCGCCGCCTCGTCGGTCGTCAGCTCGTGGGTGTTGACACCCAGGGCCTTGGCTACGCGGGCGTAGCGGCGCGGCTCGCCCATCCAGTTGAACTCCATCACCGGCCCCAGCAACGCGCCGACGGCGGGTCCGTGCGCCACCGGCAGGATGCCACCCAGGGTCTGGGCCATCGCGTGCACCGCGCCGGCCGACTCGCTGCCGTAGGACATCCCGGCCAGCGCCGCGGCCTGTGACATGCCGTAGCGCGCCTCGATGTCGTCGCGGCTGGCGTAGGCGCGGCGCAGGTACGTTGCGGTGTACTCGATGGCCAGCAGCGCGACCGCGTCGGTGATTGGCTGCGCCCACTGCATGGTGTAGCACTCGATCGCGTGGCACAGCGCATCGATGCCGGTGCCAGCGGTCACCGGCGCGGGCTGGGTCGCCTGCATCTCGGGATCGACGAGCGCGACGTGCGCGGCGATGAGCGGGCCGCCGACGTTGAACTTGTACTCGCGCGCCTCGTCAGTGATGACCGCCCACTGGGTCATCTCCGAGCCGGTCCCGCCGGTCGTGGGGATCGCCACCAGCGGCGGGATCCGTGCGCTGAGCGGCTTGCGGCCCTCGGCCGCCTCGTACTCCAAGACCGGCGTGCCGTGGCTGACCTCGACACCGACCGCCTTGGCGGTGTCCATCGAGCTGCCGCCGCCCACCGCCACCAGGCCATCGCAGCCCTGCTCGAGGTACAGCGCGGTGGCCTTGGCCACCAGGGTCGTCGGCGGGTTCGGCTCGACCTGGTCGAACATCACGACGGCGACGTCGGCGGCCTCCAGCGACCGCTCGACGCGGTCGGTGATGCCCGAGCCGCGCACGCCTGGGTCGGTCACGAACAGCACCTTCGTCACCCCGAGCGCGCGGACGTGCTGACCGGCCTGGCGCGCGATGCCGATCGCGTGGTCCAGCCGTGTGGGCAACTCGAAGCTGTGCGGCCGGTGCATCTGCTCGACACGCATGTGCATTCCCACTAAACCTTCATCCCCTTTGAACCCGCGAACCACCGCATCGGCTTCGGGTCCAGGTTCGTGAACACATGCTTGGCCTCCGTGTACTCCTCCAGGCCCTGGCGGCCCAGCTCGCGGCCGATACCCGACTGCTTGAAGCCGCCCCACTCCGCCTGCGGGAAGTAGGGGTGGTAGTCGTTGATCCACACGGTGCCCAGGCGCAGCGCGCGGGCGACCCGCTCGGCCCGGCCGCTGTCGCGCGTCCACACCGCGCCGGCCAACCCGTAGATGGTGCTGTTGGCCCGCTCGACGACCTCGTCCTCGGTGCGGAACCGCTCCACGGTCAGCACGGGGCCGAAGATCTCCTCCTGCACGATGCGCATGTCGTTGGTGCAGTCGGTGAACACGGTCGGGGAGTAGAAGAAGCCGGCCCGCAGCTCCGGCTGCTCGGGCCGCCTGCCCCCGACCGCGAGGGTGGCGCCCTCGCGGACCCCGATCTCGACATAGCGCTCGACCTTCGCGCGCTGGGCCTCCGACGTCATCGGCCCGCTCTCGGTCGCGTCGTCCAGGCCGCTGCCCAGGCGGATCATCGCGACGCGCTCGCAGACCTGCGCGACGAAGGCGTCGTGGATCTCGTCTTGGACCATGAGGCGCGCGCCGGCGGAGCAGACCTGCCCGGAGTGGAAGTAGACGGCGGTCAGCGCGTAGTCGACGGCGGTGGAGAAGTCGGCGTCGGCGAAGACGATGTTGGGGTTCTTGCCACCCAGCTCGAGTGCGATCCGCTTCACGTTGCCGCTGGCGGCCTGCATGACCTTCTTGCCGGTCTCGATCCCGCCGGTGAACGAGATCATGTCGACGTCGGCGCTGACCGCCAGCTCGTTGCCGACCGTCGGGCCCGGCCCCAGCACGAGGTTCGCGACGCCCGGCGGGAACCCGACCTCATCGACCAGCTGGAACAGCTCGATGGTGGACATCGGGGTGATCTCACTGGGTTTGACCACCACCGTGTTGCCCGCGGCGAGCGCCGGCGCCAGCTTCCAGGAGGCCTGCAGCAACGGGTAGTTCCACGGCGAGATCTGCCCGCAGACCCCCACCGGCTCGCGCACCACCACGCTGCGGCTGTTCGCCACCGGTGACGCGACCACCGTGCCGTCGCCCTTGTCGGCCAGCCCCGCGAAGTAGTGCAGCACGCTGGCGACGTCGGCCATGTCCGCCCGGCTCTCGGTCAGCGTCTTGCCGGTGTCGAGCGTCTCGAGCCGCGCCAACTCCTCGGTGTCGCGCTCGACGAGGTCGGCGAGGGCCTGCACGCGCCGGCCGCGCTCGACAGCAGGTGTGGACGTCCACGGACCGGAGTCGAACGCGACCCGCGCCGCCGTGATCGCCGCCCGCGCGTCGCTCGCGTCGCCCTCGGTGACTCTCGCGACCACGCTCTGGTCGTACGGGTTAACGATCTCGCGCCCCTGTCCCTGCCGCGAGCCCGTCCACCGACCATTGACATAGAGGTTGCGCAACGAGCCCCCACTCCTGATGTGTTCCAGTGCGGTGCGCGCCTGGCGCCGCTACGGGAACACCGCACGCGCACGGCTGCGGACGGGTCTGCGCGTGGTTACCCGTCGAGCAGGCCGTTGGTCTCGAGGAAGTCCTGGGCGACCTCCTCCGGGCGCTCGCCGTCGGCTGACACGCGCGCGTTCAACTGGGTCATGACGTCCTGGGTCAGGGCCTCGGAGATCGGGGCGAACAGCTCTTCCAGCGCCGGGCCGTACTGCTGGAACACCTCGTCGGTGAACACCGGCGACGGGTTGTAGAGGGGGAAGAAGCTCTGGTCGTCCTCGAGGACCGTGAGCTCGAGCGCGGCGACGCGACCGTCGGTGGTGAAGACCTCGCCGAAGTTGCACGGGTCGCGGTCCGCGGTGGCGGTGTAGACGACACCGGTGTCGAGGACGGTGACGTTCTCGTCGGGGAACTCGTAGCCGTAGAGCGCCTCCAGACCCGGCAGGCCGTCGTTGCGGGCGGGGAACTCGCTCTCCACGCACAGCGTGGCCAGCTCAGGGTTCTCCGCGATGATGTCAGCGAGATCGGACAGCGTCTCTGGGTTGCCCAGCTCGTCCGCGGCCGAGGTCAGGTACGCCAGCCCGTAGGTGTTGTTGAACTGCGCCGGCGCGAGCCAGTGGACCTGTTCGTTCTCCAGCTCGGCGTCGCGCACCGCCTCGTACTGCTCGACCGGGTCCGCGATCGGGTCGTCGTTCTCCATGAAGCTGATCCAGGCGGTGCCGTTGTACTCCCAGTAGGTGTCGATGTCGCCGTTGAGCAACGCCGCGCGCGCGGCATCGGTGCCGCCGAGGTTGATCTGGTCGACGACGGTCGCGCCAGCGTTCTCCAGCGCGATCTTGGAGATGTTGCCGAGGATCAACTGCTCGTCGAAGTCCTTCGACCCGACGACGATCTCGGCGCCCTCGAGTGACGCCGCGCCGCCCTCGTCGCCGCCCTCGGTGCCCTCGGCGGCTTCGGTGGCGCCGGCGTCCGCGGTCTCCTCCGCTGCGGTGTCACCCCCGGATTCGAGCGATTCGCCGCCGCAGGCCGCGGCGAGCAGGCTGAGCAGGGCAAACAGCGCCAGCAGGGTCTTCGCGCGATATCGCATGACTCATAGTCCCTTCGGTGTGAGGAGCTCTTCGACGAGTCCCGCCAGGTAGTCCACGAGCAGGGCGAGCGCGGCGGTCAGGACCGCCCCGGTCATCAGGATCGTGGTGCGCCGCAGCTGGAAGCCCTGGAAGATGAGCTCCCCGAGCCCGCCGCCGCCGTAGAGGAAGACAAGCGTGGCCGTCCCGACGTTGATGATCAGCGCGGTGCGGACGCCCGCCAGGATCACCGGCACCGCCAGGGGCATCTCGATCTTGCGCAGCACGTCGGTGTTCGACAGGCCCATCCCGCGACCGGCGAGCAGCAGGCTCGGGTCCACCTGCTGGAGACCGACCATCGTGTTGCGCAGGATGGGCAGCGCCGAGTACGCGGTCAGCGCGAGCACCACGGGGACGATCCCGGTGGTCGGCAGCCAATCGACGGTACGCGCGAACAGGAAGATCAGCGTGAGCAGCCCGAGCGACGGGATCGCCTGACCGAAGTTGCCGAAGCCGATGATCAGCGGGGCGAGGCGGCGCAGCGACGGACGGGTGGCGAGGATCCCGAGCGGCACCGCGACGAGGATGACCAGGATGGTCGACAGCGTGCTCGCGCGGATGTGCTCCACGACCTTGGAGGTGATGAAGGGTGCGTTGAGCTGGCGTTGCTCCACCTGGCCCAACTCCTGTCCCGTCACCCACAGGTACAGGCCGACGACCACGACGAGCAGGAACAGCGGCATCGCGATGTAGCGCAGGGCACGGCGCAGGGGCCCGAACCCCTCGGTGGTGCGGCGCGGCGGCGTGACGGCGGAGGTGTCGGCGAGACCTCCCTGGTCGACCGTGCCGGTCGTGTCGACGGCCACCTATGCCCGCACCTCGGCGCTGTCCAGCAGCTTCTCCGCCCGGTAGAAGTCCTCGACCTGCGCCCGCATCGAGCGGATGCTCGTCATCACGGTCTCGATGTCGGCGACGCCCTGGTAGACGCCGCGCCCGTCGGTGACGATGACGCAACCGACGTTGGACACGATCATCTCGTTCAGCGCGTCGCTGAGGGTGGCCTGCGGCTCCACGATCGCGGTCGCCGGCAGCCCGCCCCGGCTGAGGTCGGCGCTGGGGCGGCGCAGGTCGTTCGGCCGGAACCAGCGCTGCGGTCGGCCCTCGTCATCGAGCACGAGCACGCAGTTGTAGCTCGACTCGTTGAGCCGGCGCCTGGCGGTGGCGAGGTCGTCGCTGACCTTCACCGTCGGCCAAAGCGTGTGCATCTCGATGTCGCGCACCCTGGACAGGTTGAGCCGCTTGAGGGAGGCGCCCGAGCCGATGAAGTCGGCGACGAAGTCGTTGGCCGGGGCCGTCAGGATCTCCTCGGGGGTGGCGAACTGTGCGATGTGGGACTGGTCCTGGAGGATGGCGATCCGGTCGCCCATCTTGATCGCCTCGTCGATGTCGTGGGTGACGAAGATGATCGTCTTGCGGATGTCGGCCTGGACGCGGAGGAACTCGTTCTGCAGCCGCTCGCGGGTGATCGGGTCGATGGCGCCGAAGGGCTCGTCCATCAGCATGACCGCGGGGTCGACGCTCATCGCCCGGGCGACACCGACCCGCTGGCGCTGGCCGCCGGACAGCTCCTTGGGGTAGCGGTCGCGGAAACGTTCGGCCTCGAGGCCCACCGTGGTGAGCAGCTCGTCGACGCGCTTCGCGATCCGATCCTTGCTCCAGCCCAGCAGCTTGGGGACGGTGGCGATGTTCTGGCTGATCGTCTGATGCGGGAAGAGCCCGATCTGCTGGATCACGTAGCCCATGCGCCGGCGAAGCTGGTCGGGATCGACCTCGGTGACGTCCTCGCCATCGAGCACGATGCGCCCCGAGGTCGGCTCGATGAGGCGGTTCACCATCATCATCGTGGTGGTCTTGCCGCACCCCGAGGGGCCGACGAAGACGACGATCTCCCCGCGCGGGATCTCCATGTTGACCCGGTCGACCGCCGGGGTCCGCTGGCCCGGGTACACCTTGGTCAGCTCTTCGAGCTTGATCATGATGTCGGGGGTCTCGGTCGTCGTGTCGGTCAACGCACGCCTCTCGTGGTCGTCAGTCGGCCGAGTGCGAGGTAGAACAGGTCGAACAGCAGCGCGATCAGGACAACGAACAGGGTCCCACCGAAGACCAGGTTGGGCGCGAAGGGGCTGCCCAGCGAGCGGATCCCGCGGAAGATCTCCTCCCCCAGCCCGCCGCCGCCGACCAGGACCGCGATCGCGGCGACGCCGACGTTGAGCAGCGTGGCGACCCGGATGCCGGTGAGGATGACCGGCCAGGCCAGCGGCAGCTCGATGCGCAGCAGGCGGCCGAGCGCGCCGACGCCCATGCCGCGGGCGGACTGCACGATCGCCGGGTCGACCGACCGCAACCCCGACACGGTGTTGCGCACGATCGGCAGCAGCGCGTAGAGGAAGAGGGCGAGGATCGGGGCGCTGTTGCCGATGCCTACGAACGGGATCAGCAGCGCGAACAACGCGGGCGACGGGATGGTGAGCAACGTCGAGGTCACGTTCAGGATCGTGGGCCGCAGCAGCGCCGAGCGGTGCGCGGCGATCCCGAGCAGGACGCCGACGACGACCGCCAGGACAATCGACGTCCCCACGAGCTGGACGTGGACGAACGACTGCTCGAGCAGGACGCGATAGTTCTCGCCGAGATATTCCCAGAAGGTCATAGAGCCCCGTTGCGCATGGTGGAACAACTACCATCCTCCGCAACACGCGGGCTGTCGTCAAGGGGTAGCTCCGACAGCCCTCGTAGATCCGGACCCGAGGAACCCCGGACGAGGAGGCGGACCATGACCACGGGGTGCGCGGGGCACGACCACTTCCAGGGCGACTACAGCGACGAGCAGCAGGCGCAGCTGGAGCTCGTCGGTGCGTTCAACCGCGCGCTGGCCGGGGCGGGGGAGCAGGGCCACGACCTGACGGGGATCACCCGAGCGCTCGACCCGGATCCCCTGCGGTACATGTGGGTCGACGAGGGCGGCGGCCGCATCGCCGAGTTCCTGCGGGAGGGCCGGCGCCTGCTGGCGGAGGCGCCGCGCCTGCCCGGCCACCGGCGGGTGCGGGGCCGCGAGGTGGACGAGTGCGCGTTCGCCGCGCGACCGTCGGTCGCGGTGGCGCCGGACGGCTCAATCGTGCTGGCATGGATCGAGTGGGAGGAGGGTGTTGGCGAGCGGGTCGTCGCGGCGCTGCTGGACGCCGATGGCGCCCCGCTCCTCCCGGCGGCGCCACTGTCCGGCGCGGCGGCCGACTGCTTCCGCCCCAGCGTCCTGTTCGACGCGCACGGCTCGCCCTGGATCCTCTACGCCCGCCGGGCCGACGGCGACGTGGCGGTCTGGGCGCAGCGTGGCGGCGACGGCCTCTGGGGCCCCGCCGAGCGGGTCAGCACCACCCCGCACCCCTCGTTCAACGCCGAGGCCACGGCGCACGCTGACGGCAGCGTCGAGGTCTGCTGGCAGGGCCTGGCCGGGGACCGCTTCGCGATCTTCTCCCGCCGCTGGCGCGAGGGCCGGTGGGACGAGACGGTCGTCGTCAGCGACGACGACGGTGCGAGCGACAACGTCTGGGACCCGAGCGTCGCGGCGCTGCCCGAGGGCGGCAGCGTCTACGTCTGGAGCGCCTACCGCGACGGCGCCTACCGCATCGTGACGCGCAGGCGGGACGAGGCCAGCCGCCCGCTGACCGCCGGCACCGACTACGCGCTGCACCCCAGCCTCGCGGTGACCACGGCGGGGGACGTGTGGTGCGCGTTCGACATCGTCACCGTCCAGGGCCACGGCGGCTCCGGCCCCACCAGCCTGCGTCCGGTGGAGCGGGTCGGCGATCCGCTGACACTGGGGATGAAGGCGCCCGGCCAGTTCGTCCCCCCGGAGCTCATCCCCAGCGTGACCGCCGCGATCCACGTCCTGCAGGTGCACGGCGAGGGCGTGCGCGAGGCGCCTGGCGGGCTCGGCGAGGGCCTGGAGATCAGCCCGGCCGGGCTGCCCCGCCTGTCGGCGACCGGCGACGGTGGACTCGTCGTGGTCTACCGCGTGCTGCGCCGCCTGCCGCTGCTCAACTACTACTGGGAGGTCGCCGCGCAGGTGCTGGGCCCGGACGGCTGGGGACCGGTGGCGACCTTCGACGACAGCGACGGCGGGGTCGAGGAGGCCGCGCTCGCGGGCGGCCGGGACGGCGCAATCGTGGCCTGGCAGCACGACGGACGGCGCGACCGGGCATTGGACTGGACGGAGGGCTTCGGCGGGCGGGCCTGCCCGCACCTCGCGGACCACCTCGGTGAGGTCATCTGGCACGGGGTGCACGGCACGGGCCGCCTGCGGGTCGCGTCGCTGCCCTCGGCGGGCGCGGCCTCGGCGGGCGCGGGGACGGTCGGCGCGACGCGGCCGCTGCTCGAGGCCAGCGTGCGGCAGGAAGCTCGGGTCTGGGCCGGCGGTGAGCGGGCGCGCTACCACACCGAGATCGACGGGGCGCCGCACGCCCTGTACTGGGGCGACCTGCACCGCCACTCGCTGATCAGCCGCTGCACCGCCGCCGACGAGCCGTCGCTGGAGGAGTTCTACCGCTACTCCTGGGACGTCTGCTCGTATGACTTCTGGGCCGTCACCGACCATTCGGAGAACTCCACGGCGTACCAGTGGTGGTGCATCCAGAAGATCGCCGACCTGTTCCATGTGGACGGGCGCTTCGTGCCGCTCTACGGCTTCGAGTGGACGTCCAACTACGGGCACCAGAACGTGATCTACGGCTCGTCCCAGCGCGGGGCGCCGATCTTCTCATCACTGGCCGAGGGCTACGAGCGGCCGGACCTGCTGTGGCGGCAACTGCGGCGCTTCCCCGAGTTCCCGGCGATCACGATCCCACACCATCCGGGGTCAGGCATGGTCCCCTACGACTGGGACTACCACGACCCCGAGTTCCTGCGCCTGGTAGAGATCTTCCAGTCCTGCCGGGGCAACTACGAGGACGACGGCTGCTTCCGCCAGTACGCCGACGCGACGCTGCCCGGCAGTTTCGTGCTGGACGGCCTGCGCCGCGGCTATCGCTTCGGGCTGATCGCCTCGTCGGACCACGGCAACGGCGCGAGCTACGTCGGTGCCTACGCGACCGCTCTCGACCGCGACACGATCTTCGACGCGCTGCGCGCCCGCCGCACCTTCGGGGCCACGGCCCGCGACATCGTGCTCGACGTCCGCGCCGGTGACACCTTCATGGGCGGCGAGCTGCACGCTGACGGCCCGGTGCACCTCGACGTCGTCGTCCGCGGCTACCGGGACCTGGCCCGGATCGACGTGGTCCGCAACGGCGAGACCGTCCACAGCGTCCTGCCCGACCTCGACCTGCCCGCGGACTGGGTCGGCGTGCCTCTGCGCGTCGAGTGGGGCCGCAACGCCACCGCCACCGACTGGAGCGGCGAGCTGCACGTCGAGGGCGGCGAGGTGCTGCGCACCGAGTACTGGGTGCCCGAGGTGGTCGACGTGACCCCCACGTCGGTGCGCTGGACCGCGGCCACGCAGCGTTTCGGCGGGGGCGGCATCTACGGGCCGACACGCGGCGGGGTCGAGCTGACGGTCGTCGGCCCGCCGGACGCGGTCGTCGCCGTCGAGACCGGAGCGGGCAGGGTCGCAGCGGACCTCGCGACCCTGCTCGCCTCCCCGGTGGACGCCGCCACGACGACGATGGGCACCCGGTCTGTCCCCGCTGGCCGGCTGCGGCTGCAGACCGGTGTGGGCGGCCTGAACAGCCTCGGCCGGCGTGAGCAGCGCCTGACCTGGACTGACGAGCTCGACGAGCCCGCGTGGTATTACGTCCGCGCGTACCTCATCGACGGCGAGATGGCCTGGTCGTCCCCGATCTGGGCCGACCGATGACGACGCTCCACGTCTCCGGACCGCTGGACGACGAGCGCCGCGGCCGGCTGGTCCACGCCGGTGATCTCCTGGTCTTCCCGGCCGTGCCGCCGCTCGCCGCCTTTTGCGACCGTGCCGAGGAGCTGATCCGCGACGCCTTGGGGCCGCACGACCCGACCACCGCCCAGTCCGCGATGGCGCGCGATGACTTCCTCGCCGCGGTCACCGCGCTGCAGCGGCGCTACCGAGAGGACCGGACGCAGGCGGACCTGCTGCGCAGCGCCCTCGAGTACGCCGGCGTCGACACCGACCGGACCTGCTGGGATCACCCGTACCTGCGGGTGCTGCCGTCCACCCCCCTCGACAGCCGCCGCACGGGCGGGCTCGGCGCGCATCGCGACACGTGGTCATCGAACGTGTACGCGCAGACGAACTGGTGGACGCCGATCTTCCCGCTGACCGCTGGGCGGACCATCGCGTTCTACCCGGCGTACTGGGCCAGCCCGCTGGCGAACACCAGCGCCGAGTGGGATCTGGAGGTCCTGCGCGCGCAGGGCCGGGCGGCTCTCCCGCTCGTACCGGAGGCGACCGAGCCGGTGGACACCTCGGCTGAGCTGCGCGTGGTGGTCGCGCCCGGCGACCTGCTGTGCTTCTCCGGCGCGCACCTGCATGCCAGCGTCCCGAACGCCACCGACGTCACGCGCTTCAGCGTCGAGGTCCGCAGCGTGCACGTCGACGACGTCACTTCGGGGCGCGGCGCGCCGAACGTCGACGGCGCCGCGCCGCGCGTCCCGCTGGAGTGGTTCGCGCGGATGGCCGACGCCACCCCACTGCCGACCCTGGTCTGCGGTTAGCCTTGTTGCACGATGAGCAACGAGCTGCGCACAGCGGATCGCGCCCTGCAGACGCTTCAGGCATTCTCGCCGAAACGCCAGACGATGACGGTCGGCGGGCTTGCCGAGGTCCTCGGGGTGCACAAGAGCACAGCGTCGCGGCTGGTGGCCACGCTGCTGCGGCGGGGCTTCCTCGAACGCGACGGCGGGGGTGACGCGGTCCGCCTCGGTCCGGAGCTGGGCCGTCTCGGACTGCTGGTGGCGGGCGGCGGTGTCGACCTGGTCGCATCCGCACGCGAGTCGATCCAGGAACTCGCCAACCGTACCGGCGAGACGGTCAACATCGCGGTCCTCGACAGCACCGATCAGGAGCCCGTCATCATCGCCCAGGCCGACGGCCCGCACATCGTCGGCATCGGCCAGTGGAACGGCCGGCGCAACCCCGCGCACTGCACCGCGGTCGGCAAGGTGCTGCTCGCCTGCACCGACGGCGACGTTGGCGCGCCGCTCAAGGGCTACACCGAGCGCACCGTGACGGACTCCGACGTGCTGCGCGCACAGCTGGAGGGGGTCCGCCGCGACGGCCACGCGATCGTCGTCGGCGAGTACGAGGAGGGCCTGCACGCCGTCGCCGCCCCCATCTACGACGCCGAGGGCTGCCGCGCCGCGCTCAGCGTCTCGGGTCCTTCCTACCGCATGCCCCCCGAACGCCTGCCGGAGCTCGCGGCGCTCTGCAGGGAGGCCGCCGCCGACGTGTCGGCCCGGCTCGGCGGCGCCTGACCCCGCGAAGCGCCCGCCCCTTGTCTCGGCGTTCGTGTTGCGCTATACGTCAGCCGTTGCGCTGGGAGCAATGGAGGCGGGTGTGAGCATCTGGGCCTATGTCCAGCGGCGCTGGCCGGAACTCGTCCAACTGAGCCTCGAGCACGCCGGTGTGGTCCTGCTGTCGGTGACGATCGCCACGATCATCAGCGTCGTGCTGGCCTCGCTGGCGTACCGGAACCTGCGCGCGACCGGTGCGCTGCTGACGGTGACCAACGTCGTGTTCGTCGTTCCCGCCCTGTCCTACTTCGGCGTGCTGATCTACGTGACGGGGCTAGGTCTGACCACGACGGTGATCGTGCTCACCCTCTACGCGATCCTGCCGATCGTGCGCAACACCGTGACCGGTCTGCGTGAGGTCGACCCGGCGGTGGTGCGCTCGGCGACGGGCATGGGCATGGGACCGCTGGAGCGCCTGCTGCGCATCCAACTCCCGCTCGCATGGCCGGTGATCATCTCCAGCGTCCGCGTCTCGACCGTGATGATCGTCGGCATCACCGCGATCGCCTCGTACTTCAGCGGGCCGGGGCTGGGCGCGGAGATCTTCGGCGGTCTCGCCGGCATCGGCAACAACCGCGCGGTCGCGCAGGCCGCCAGCGGCGTGATCTTCATCCTGCTCGTCGCGTTCGCACTCGACGGGCTGCTGCTGCTGCTCGGCCGGCTCACCACCTCGAAGGGGCTGCGATGACGGCCACGGACGGCGAACCGATGATCCGGCTGGACCGGCTGCACAAGCAGTTTCCCGGCCAGCAGCGAGCGGCCGTGCGCGAGCTGACCCTCGACATCCCCGAGGGCGAGATCGTCATCCTCGTCGGGCCCTCCGGCTGCGGGAAGACGACCACGCTGGAGATGATCAACAGGCTCACCGAACCGACCTCTGGCCGCATCTTCCTGCAGGGCGAGGACGTCACCCACGTCAAGGCGGACGATCTGCGCCGCCGTATGGGCTACGTCATCCAGCAGATCGGCCTGTTCCCGCACCAGACCATCGCGCAGAACATCGCGACGGTGCCACGCATGCTGCGCTGGGACAAGCGGCGGACCGCCGAGCGGGTCGAGGAACTGCTCGATCTCGTCGGCCTCGAACCGGACGAGTACCGCGACCGCTACCCCAAGCAGATGTCGGGCGGGCAGCGCCAGCGCGTCGGGGTCGCCCGCGCCCTGGCAGCCGACCCACCGGTGCTGCTGATGGATGAGCCGTTCGGCGCGGTCGACCCCATCAACCGGGACAGGCTGCAGAACGAGTTCCTGCGCCTCCAGCAGAAGATCCGCAAGACCATCGTCTTCGTCACCCACGACATCGACGAGGCGCTGAAGATGGGCGACCGGATCTGCATCCTGCGGGAGGGGTCGGAGATCGCACAGTATGACCGGCCCCAGCACATCCTGTCCGACCCCGCGGGCCCGTTCGTCGAGGGCTTCCTCGGCTCTGGCATCGTGCTCAAGCGCCTGAACCTGGCGCGCGTGCGCGACGTGGAGCTGTGCCACGACTGGCCGGCGCTGGCCATCGACACCGGCGCGAGCGAGGTGCATCGCGCCATGCTCGACGCCGACAAGGGCCACGCGCTGCTGCTGGACGACCAGAGGCGCCCGCAGCGGTGGGTCGGCGCCCGCGACCTGCGCGACGGGTCGTTGGAGCAGGCCGGCACGCCGGTCGCGGCGATCATGTTCGACGACATCACGCTGGCGGACGCGCTCCAGGAGATGCTGACGGCGACCCTGGGGGTCGCGGTCATCGTGGACCGCGGCGGCGCCTACGTCGGCACGCTCGACCTGGAGACCATCAACACCGCCATCCGCGCCATGCGCCAGGAGGCGCAGGAGCGCGACCGCCAGGAGGCGCGGGCCGGCCTGTCGGAGGCGGCGGCGGTCTCGTGAGCAGCGCGCTCGACCTCGTCGCACCTCCGGGTGAGGAGCTGGAGGCCGAAGTCGGTGCGATCGCCGGGCGGCAGGCGTACCGCCCCCCGGCGCGCAGCCGCCTGCAGCTCGTCGCCCGCTACGCCGCGATGCCCCTGTTCGTGGGCGCGCTGTTCGGACTGACCTACCTGTGGGTGCAGTCTCAGCAGATCGGTGAGATCGAGCAGCGGGTGCTCAACGGCCCGGCCATCCGCCGAGCGGCCGTCCAGCACCTGACGATCTCGCTGCTGTCCACGCTGCTCGTGCTGGCGACCGCGATCCCGGCCGGTATCGCCCTGACCCGTCCGTGGGCGCGCAGGATCACCCCGTTCGCCCTGGCCATCGCGAATATCGGGCAGGGGGTGCCGGCCATCGGCACCTTCGTCGTGGTCTACCTCGTGTTCCTGCGCGACGGCCGGACCGCCTCGGTCGTGGGCATGGCCATCTACTGCTTCCTGCCCGTGCTGCGCGGGACCATGGTGGGCCTCGAGCAGGTCGACCGCGACCTGATCCGGGCCGGCCGCGGAATGGGCATGAGCAAGGGCATGATCCTGCGGCGGATCGAGCTGCCGATGTCGGTGCCGATCCTGCTGACCGGCGTGCGCACCGCGCTGGTGCTCAACGTCAGCACCGCCGTCCTGGCCGGCTTCATCGCCGGCGGCGGCTTCGGTGCCATCCTCATCCAGGGCTTCGGGCTGCGGCGCCAGCCCACGATCATCACCGGAAGTGTCCTGGCCGGCGGCTTCGCCCTCCTGGCGGACTGGGTGGGCCGCATCGCCGAGGACTTGCTGAGACCAAAGGGGCTGTAGACCATGAAGACACGTCTGTTCACGCTGCTGGCACTGCTGGCACTGCTGGTCTCCGCCTGTGGGGGCGGAGCGGCCACGAGCCAGGGCGACAGCACGCCGGTCGCGGAGGAGCAGGGCGACTCCACGCCGGCCGAGGCGAGCCAGGAGGAACCGGTCGAGGACGGCGAGACGCTCGCCTCGCAGTACGACCTGTCCGGTGTGGACGTGCGCGTGGGGACCAAGGACTTCACCGAGATGCTGCTGCTCGGCGAGATCGCCCGCATCATGCTGGAGGAAGCGGGCGCGAACGTCGAGTACACGCCCGATCTGCCCAGCCCCGCCGGCGCCCGCGACGCGATGCTGGCGGGCGAGATCGACGTGACCTGGGAGTACACGGGCACCGCCTGGATCAACTACCTCGAGAATGACGAGCCGATCAACGACCCGATGGAGCAGTTCGACGCGGTCGCCGAACAGGATCTCGAGGAGAACGGCATCTACTGGTCGCCGCCCGCGCCGTTCGACGACACCTACGGCATCGCCTACCGGGCCGAAGCCGAGGAGGACTTCGGTATCGAGACGATGTCTGACCTCGCCGCCTTCGTGACCGAGAACCCCGATCAGGCGACGCTCTGCCTGGACAACAGCTTCGGCGCGCGCAACGACGGCCTGCCGGCAGTGGAGGAGATCTACGGCTTCACCTGGCCCGAGGACCAGCAGTTCGTGTCGGAATTCGGCGTGATCTACACGTCGACCGACCAGGGCAACCCGTGCAACTTCGGGGAGGTCTTCACCACCGACGGCCGCATCACCTCCCTCGACCTCAAGCTGGTCGAGGACGACCAGAACGCCTTCATCTCCTACCTGTCGTCGCTGACGATGCCGCAGGAGTTCAACGAGGAGCACCCCGAGATCGGCGAGCTGTTCGCCCAGGTCGGCGAGCCGCTGACCGAGGAGGAAATGACCGCGCTCAACGCCCGCGTGGACGTCGACGGCGAGTTCGAGGACGACGTCGCCCGCGAGTGGCTGGTGCAGCAGGGCTTCATCGAGGGCTGATGCGCACAGCCACCGCGCCCCCGATCGCGGTTGACCGCGGGCGGTGGCGCGTGATATCCCTCAGTTGCGCGTAGAGCAATGTGTCTCGCTATACGCAACAGGGGTGATGATGGAGCGCAGCGCCCGGGTCGTGGTCGTCGGAGCGGGCATCGTGGGCTGCAGCACGGCGTGGCACCTGGCCCAGCTCGGGTGGACCGACGTGGTCGTGATCGACCAGGGGCCGCTGTTCGCGACCGGGGGGTCCAGCTCGCACGCGCCGGGTCTGGTGTTCCAGACCAACTCGTCCAAGACGATGAGCGAGCTCGCGTCCTACACGGTGCAGCGCTACGGCGAGGCCGAGCTCGACGGGCGGCCGTGCTTTCACCCGGTCGGCGGCGTCGAGGTCGCCGCCACCCCGCAGCGCTGGACCGACCTGCAGCGCAAGCACGGGCTGGCCACCTCGTGGGGCATCGCGTCGGCGCTGCTGACGCCGGACGAGGTGGTCGCCAAGCTGGGCCTGGTGGACCCCGAGCGGATCCACGGCGGCTTCTTCGTCCCTACCGATGGCATTGCCAAGCCCGTCCGCGTCGCGGAGTCGATGGCCCGCGACGCGCAGCGCCGAGGCGTCGCGTTCTTCGGCGACACCGAGGTCACCGGTTTCGACATCCGCGACGGCCGGGTGCGGGCGGTCGAGACGCCGCAGGGCCGGATCGCCGCCGAGCACGTCGTGTGCTGCGCCGGCATCTGGGGGCCGAGGGTGGGCCGGCTGGCGGGCGTGTCGATCCCGGTGCAGCCGCTGGCGCACCAGTACGTGCGGACCACGGCGGTGCCGGAGCTGGCGGGGGCCAGCGAGGAGGTGACCCACGCGATCCTGCGCCACCAGGACCGCGCGATGTACTTCCGCCAGATGGGTGAGGCCTACGGCGTGGGCTCCTACCAGCACCGCTCCATCCCCGTGAGCGCCGACGACATCGCGGACTCACCCCATACCGGCATGCCGTCGGTCCAGCCCTTCACCGAGGACGACTTCAAGCAGCCCTGGCAGGACGCGCTGGACCTGCTGCCCGCGCTGCGGCGCACCCAGGTCGACGACGCGATGAACGGCCTGTTCCTGTTCACCTCCGACGGCATGCCGGTGCTGGGCGAGTCGCGGGCGGTGCGGGGGTTCTGGACCGCCGAGGCGGTGTGGATCACCCACTCCGGCGGCGTCGGCCGGGTCATGGCCGAGTGGCTGGTCACCGGCAAACCGAGCATCGACGTTCGTGAGTGCGATCTGCACCGCTTCGAGGACCACGCCCACAGCCCGGCGTACGTGCGCGCCCGCGGCAGCCAGAACTTCCAAGAGGTCTACGACATCATCCACCCGCTGCAGCCGATGGAGCAGCCGCGCCCGCTGCGGGTCAGTCCCTTCTATCAGCGCCAGCGCGAGCTGGGCGCGTCGTTCCTGGAGGGCATGGGCTGGGAGCGCCCGCAGTGGTACGAGGCGAACGCGGCGCTGCTGGGGGACTACGACATCCCGGGTCGCGAGCCGTGGGCCGCGCGCTACTGGTCGCCGATCGTCGGCGCCGAGCACCTGGCCACGCGCGAGCGGGTGGCGCTGTACGACATGACACCGCTCAAGAAGGCCGAAGTGACCGGCCCCGGCGCGCTCGCTCTCCTCCAGCGGCTGACCTGCGGGGAGATGGACAAGTCGGTCGGCAGCGTCACCTACACGCTCATGCTCGACGAGCAGGGCGGGGTGCGCAGCGACATCACCGTCGCCCGGCTGGACCAGGCCCGGTTCCAGGTGGGCTGCAACGGCCCCCTGGACCTGGACTGGATGCAGCACCACGCCGACGACTCCGCCTTCGTGCGCGACATCACCGCCGCGACCTGCTGCATCGGTCTGTGGGGGCCACAGGCGCGGGAGCTGCTGCAGCGACTGACCGAGGACGACGTCGCCAACGACGCGTTCCGCTTCTTCCGCGCGCGGCGCCTGTACGTCGGGGAGGTGCCGGTGACCGCGCTGCGGGTGTCGTACGTGGGCGAGCTGGGCTGGGAGCTGTACACCTCGGCCGAGTACGGTCTGCGCCTGTGGGACCTGCTGTGGGAGGCGGGCCAGCCACTCGGGGTGATCGCGGGCGGCCGCGGGGCCTTTGATGGACTTCGCCTGGAGAAGGGCTACCGCAGCTGGGGCAAGGACCTGTGGGCCGAGCACGACCCGCACGAGGCGGGGCTCGGCTTCACCGTGAAGCTGGGCAAGGGCGACTTCCTCGGCCGGGAGGCCCTCGAGCGCAGGGGCGCCCGCCCCGCGCGGCGGCTGTCCTGCCTGACCCTGGACGATCCGCGGCACCTGCTGATGGGCAAGGAGCCGGTCTTCGCCGCCGGGCAGCCGGTCGGCTTCGTCACCAGCGCCGCCTACGGCTACCGCATCGCTGCGTCGATCGCCTACGCCTGGCTGCCGGCGCCGCTGGCCGAGCCGGGCGCCGCCGTCGAGGTCGAGTACTTCGGCCGACGCTACCCGGCCACGGTGGCGGCCGAGCCGCTTTTCGACCCCTCCATGTCGCGCATGCGGGGCTGACGCCGTGAAGACGATTCTCGATGCGATCGGCGGCACACCGCTGATCGAGGTGGACGGGATCTGGGCCAAGCTGGAGTTCCTCAACCCGTCGGGGTCCATCAAGGCGCGCATCGCGGTCTACATCGTCGAGCGCGCCGAGCGTGAGGGGCTCCTCCACGCAGGCGACACGATCGTGGAGGCGTCCAGCGGCAACACCGGCAATGCGCTGAGCATGGTCGCCGCGGTCAAGGGCTACCGGATGCTCGTGGTCATGCCCAAGAACATGTCGAGCGAGCGGCTGGCCATCTCGAAGGCGTACGGGGCCGAGGTCGAACTGGTCGGCGACTTCCACGTCAACGATGCGCTGGAGTGGGCGCGGGAGCTGGGCGGCCGGCCCGGCTACTTCGCGCCGGGCCAGTTCGACTCGGAGTGGAATGTCGAGGAGAACCGCACCTGGCTCGGTCCCGAGATCCTGTCCCAGCTCCCGGCGGGCACTGTGCCGGACGCGCTGGTCGTCGGCATCGGCACCGGCGGCACGCTGATCGGGGTCGGGCAGGCGTTCCGCGAGGTCAACCCCGCGGTGAAGCTGGTCGGCGTAGAGCCCGACGAGTCGTGCACGATCCTGTGCGCCGAGACCGGCAAGCACGCGATCGAGGGCATCGCCGACGGCTTCATCCCCGGGATCGTCGCCCGGCACAGCGAGCTGATCGACAACCTGCTGCCGATCACGAGCCGGGACACGATCGCCGCGATGCGTGACCTCGCGCGCCGACACGGACTGTTCGTCGGGCCCAGCAGCGGCGCTCACTACCTCGCCGCGCAGCAGCTGCGCGAGCGCTTCCCCGAGCTGTCCACCGTCGTCACCGTCTTCTGCGACGAGGGCGAGAAGTACCTCAGTGAGCACTTCCGCGTCGATCTCGATGAAAAGGACACGTCTTGGCCGTGAACGAACGCCCGGGGATCATGCTCTACACCCGGATCCGCAAGTCGCCGTACTTCTACGCCTCGCGCAAGCACGGCGTGGAACTCTACAGCGTCTACAACCACACCTACCACCCGCGCCACTACGGCGACCCGATCGACGAGTACCACCACCTGCTCGAGCACGTGACGCTGTGGGACGTCGGCGTCGAGAAGCAGGTCGAGATCACCGGGCCTGACGCGTTCGACTTCGTGAACATGCTGGTGCCGCGTGACCTGAACAAGTGCAAGGTCGGGCAGTGCAAGTACGTGTTCGTCACCAGCGAGGAGGGCGGGATCCTCAACGACCCCGTGCTGCTGCGCCTGGGCGAGAACCACTTCTGGCTGTCGCTGGCGGACTCCGACATCCTGCTGTGGGCCAAGGGTGTGGCCTACCGGCTCGGCATGAACGTGCAGATCACCGAGCCCGACGTCGGGCCGATGCAGATCCAGGGGCCGAAGTCCAAGGACGTGATGGTGGACCTGTTCGGCGAGGGCATCCTCGACGTGCCGTACTACTCCGCCGTCGAGCACAAGCTGGATGACCTGGACGTCGTTGTGTCGCGCACCGGCTACACCAGCGAGCTGGGCTACGAGATCTACCTGCGCGACGCCAGCCGCAACGGCGTGAAGCTGTGGGACAAGGTGCTGCAGGCCGGCGAGCCGCACCAGCTGCGCGTCATCGGCCCCTGCCACATCCGCCGCATCGAAGGTGGCATCCTCGCCCACGGATGTGACATGTGGTACGACACGAACCCCTTCGAGGTCGGCTACGGGTTCGAGAACACCTGGATGGTGGACCTCGACCAGGAGGCCGACTTCATCGGCAAGGACGCCCTGCGGCGCATCAAGGCCGAGGGCGTCCGGCGCAAGCTGGTCGGCGTCGAGATGGGCGGCCCCAGCGTCGGCTCCTACAACGACGGCGCGATGGTCGACGTCTTCGGTGTCTACGACGGTGACGCACAGATCGGCGCGGTCACCTCGGCATGCCACTCGCCCAGGATGGACAAGAACATCGGGTTCGCGTTCGTGCCGGTCGCGTACGAGGCGCTCGGCACCGAGCTGGTGGTCGAGACGCAGCACGGCAAGCAGGACGCCGTCGTCGTGCAGAAGCCCTTCGTCGACCCCGAGAAGAACACCCCGAAGCAGCTGGACGCCCAGCCCGCCAGCGCGTGATGGCCCCCGCCGACGCCCGGCTCGCCGCCGCGCTCGAGCGCGCGCGCTTCGAGGTGATCCCGATGAAGGGCGTCGGCGACCAGATCCCCTATCTGCCCGCGGGCGCGACGGTGACGGTGACGGCGTCGCCGACCAAGGGCATTGACGCCACGTTGGCGCTGGCTGGGGAGCTGTCGGCCGGCGGCTTCGCGGCGGTCCCTCACCTCGCCGCCCGGCTGGTCCGGTCCCGGGGGCACCTCCAGGAGATCCTGCGCCGGCTGGACGCCGACGGGATCACCGAGGTGTTCGTGATCGCCGGGGACGCGCAGGAGCCGGCCGGGCCGTACGAGGGCGCGACCGGACTGCTCGCGGACATGGCCGAGGTGGGCCACCGCCTCACCGACGTCGGCATCACCGGCTACCCGGAGAGCCACTCGTTCATCAGCGACTCCGACACCATCCAGGCGATGTTCGACAAGGCGCCCCACGCCACCTACATCGTCTCCCAGATCTGCTTCGATCCCGCCGTGACCGCCTGGTGGGTCGATGCGGTGCGCGAGCGCGGCGTCGACCTGCCGATCTACGTCGGCCTGCCCGGTGTGGTCGACCGCATGCGGTTGCTGCGTATCTGCCGCCGGGTCGGGCTGGGCGATTCGCTGCGCTTCCTGTCCAAGCAGAGCAACGTGGTGACGAAGCTGCTGACCGGCTACGTCCCCGACGAGTTGGTCACGGCACTCACGCCCCAGCTGCTCGACGACCGCTGCCGGGTGCGCGGCTGGCACCTGTTCACGTTCAATGAGATCCGCACCACCGAACTGTGGCGGCAGCACAGGCTTGCCGATCTCCGCAACGTGGCCTGACAGCAACGAGGGGAATGACCATGGCGGAGCGCCGCTCGCCCTTCTACGACATCCATCTGCGCACCAGCTCGGCGATGGTCAAGGGCGGCGGGGATTACATGTTCCCCGTCTCCTACACCTCGCCCGTCGAGGAGCACCTCAATACCCGCGCCAACGTCGGCATGCAGGACCTGTCGTCGATGGGCGAGGTCGACGTGAAGGGGCCGGGCGCCGAGCGGCTGCTCGACCAGCTGCTGGTCAACGAGATCCGCAGCCTCGAGCCGGGCCGGCTGCGCTACTCGACGATGTGCAACGAGGCCGGGGGCATCGTCGACGACGTCACCGTCTACAAGTTCCACGACGAGCACTTCATGGTGGTGACGAGCTCGGGCCCACGCAAGAAGACCGCGCACTGGATCGCCGACCACGCGGCCGGCACGACCACCTTCGCCACCGACGTCAGCGCGGGGACCGCGCTGCTCAGCGTCCAGGGCCCGCACTCGCGCGACTTCCTGCGCACGGTCATCACCGATGTCGACTTCGACACGCTGCGCTTCTTCCAGTTCGCGCAGGGCCATGTCGGCGACACCGAGGCGCTGGTCTCCCGCTCGGGCTACACCGGAGAGCTCGGCTACGAGCTGTACCTGCCCGCCGAGGAGGGCGGGGTCGTCTGGGAGGTATTGATAAAGGCGGGCAAGGAGTTCCAGCTGCTGCCCTACGGCGTGCAGGCGATGCAGACGCTGCGGTTGGAGAAGGCGCTCCCGCTGTACGGCAACGACATCAACGAGGACTACACACCGTTCCATGTGGGCCTGGACCGGTGGGTGCGGTTCGGCAAGCGGTCGTTCGTCGGCCGCGACGCGCTGCTGCGGATCCAGGAGTCCGGGCTCGACCAGCGCTGGACCGGCCTGGTCCTGGACTCACCCGTCCCCGCAGCCGTGGGCGAGCCGATCTACGCGATCGGCTCCATCGCCACCCACGCCGAACCCGTACTGACCGGGCCCGAGGCGGGTGACACCGAGGATGCGGTGCAGCCCGGCCGCGAGCCGGTGGGGCGCATCACCATCAGCGCGAAGGGCCACTCGGTCGACAAGATGCTGGCCATGGCCTACATCGACACCGGTCACTCCTGGCCCGGCAGCGCGCTCGTCGTCCACGTCAACAGCCGGCCCACCATCGCCCACGTGTCGACCACCCCGTTCTTCGATCCCGACGGCGCACGGATGAAGTCATGACGCTGCACCAGCGCTACGACGCGATCATCGTCGGTGTCGGCGGCACGGGCAGCGCGGCCGCGTACCACCTGGCGCGGCGCGGCAAGCGGGTCCTGGGCCTGGAGCGGTTCGGCATCCCCCACGGGATGGGTTCGTCACACGGCCACACCCGCATCATCCGGCTCGCGTACTACGAAGACCCGTCCTACGTGCTGCTGCTGCGCCGTGCCTACGAGCTGTGGCGCGCGCTGCAGTCGCGGGCCGGCGAGCAGCTGCTGCACATCACCGGGTCGATCGACGCGGGGCCGGCGAGCAGCTGGGTGTTCAAGGGGTCGCTGCAGTCCTGCCGCACCCACGACCTGCCCCATGAGGTGCTGACCAGCGCCGAGCTGAGCCGGCGCTTCCCCGGATATCAGCTGCCCTACGACACCATGGCCGTGCTCCAGCCCGACGGTGGCTACCTCGTGCCGGAGCGCTGCATCGTCGCCTCCGTCGAGGCGGCCCAGGCCGAGGGCGCCGAGATCCACGGGCAGGAGGAGGTGCTCGGCTGGGAGCCGGTGGGCGACGGCGTGAAGGTCGTCACCGACCGCAGCGCGTACGCCGCCGACCGCCTCGTGATCACCGCCGGTCCCTGGAACGCCAAGCTGCTCGACGTCCTCGAGGGCATCGCCGTGCCCGAGCGCCAGGTCCTCGCTTGGCTGCAGCCGTTCCAGCCGGACCTGTTCCGGCCTGGGGTCTTCCCAGTGTTCAACCTGCTGGTCGACGAGGGCCGCTACTACGGCTTCCCCATCCACGGCATCCCGGGCTTCAAGTTCGGCAAGTACCACCACTTCGAGGAGGTGGTGGACCCCGACCTACTCGACCGCACCCCGCGGCTGGAGGACGACGCGATGCTGCGCCAGTTCGCCGCGCGCTACTTTCCTACAGGAGCGGGGCCGACGCTGTCGCTGGTCGCGTGCATGTTCACCAACACCCCCGACCGGCACTTCATCCTCGACCTGCACCCCGACTTCGGCCAGGTCTCGTTCGCATCGCCCTGCTCGGGCCACGGGTTCAAGTTCGCCAGCGTCATCGGCGAGGTCCTGGCCGACCTGGCCGAGCACGGCACGACCCGCCACGACATCGACCTGTTCCGCCTCGGACGCTTCCCGCGCCGGGCGCACCGGCCGCGCGACCGCGTGCCCTTCCCCGCGCCGCGCGCCGCGGCTTACCCGTCCAACGGCCAGCCGACGACGCTCGCCGAACACGACCGCGCGGCGATCAGGCCGTTCTGGTAACCGGCGGCGCCCCGGTCGTCGCACGCCGCGCCGATCCATCCGCGATCGTGGTGCCTCTGGGCAGCCGCTTCGGCCTGGCGTGGTGAATCTTCGTGCTGAGGAAGCTCCAATGTCGGTGTTTACCGGCGTGGCCCGTCAGCGACCGACCCTGGCAGTTTGGCGGCGACGGCGGTGGTGATGGTGCGGAAGGTGTCGAGCGCGGCGGAATCACGATCGGCGGCGGTGACCAGCGAGAGCTCTGATGTCGCGGCGGCGTCGGTGACCGGCACGTAGACGATGCCGGCGCGGCGCAGCGCCCGAACGCAGGTCGGCACCAGGGCGATGCCGAAGCCGGCGGCGACCAGCCCGAGCATCGTCGGATACTGGAACGCCTCCTGTGCCGTCCTTGGACTGAAGCCGGCCGAGCGGCACAGGGCGACCAGGTGGTCGTACACCCGCGGCACGCTGGCGCGGGGGAACAGGATGAACGGCTCGGCGGCCAGCTGGGCCAACTGGACCCGCGGCCGGGAAGCCAAGGGGTGCCCGATCGGCAGGGCTGCCAGCAGGGGCTCGCGCAGCAGCAGAATACGGCGCAGGCCGGAGAGGTCTTCTACCTCGCGGACCAGTCCGACGTCGAGCTCGTCCGCCAACGCCGGCAGCTGCGCTTCCGTCACGATCTCTCGCAGCTCCAGCCGCACGCCCGGCGCGCGGGCACGAAACGCACGCAGCACGGGAGGGAGCAGCTCGTAGGCGGCGGAGTCGACGAAGCCGACGGTCAGCCAGCCCAGCTCGCCCCTGGCGGTACGGCGAGCCGACTCGACGGCAAGGTCGGCATCGCGCAGCGTTCGCCGGGCGTGCTCGAGAAAGACCACGCCGGCGTCGGTCAACTCGACGTGGCGGCTGGTACGCCGCAGCAGCAGGGTGCCGATCTCGGACTCCAGCCGCTTGATCTGCTGGCTGAGCGGCGGCTGTGCGATGTGCAGCCGCTGCGCTGCACGCCGGAAGGACAACTCCTCCGCGACGGCGACGAAGGAGCGCAGATGACGGAGCTCCAAGCGGGTACCGATACCGTAGGGCTATCGATCGTGTCGCATTGAGTCTTCCACGCAGCACCACGTCAAGGGCTGCGTACCGTCAGCCCATGACGCTCGCCGCCCTCCTCGACCAGCGCCAGCCCGGCAGGACGCTCCCGCAGCCCTTCTACACCGACCCCGGCGTCTTCGCGGAAGACCTGGAGCGCGTCTTCGCCAGGAACTGGCTGTTCGCGGGGCACGCCTGCGAGATCCCGGACCCGGGCGACTTCTTCACGATGGCGGTCGGCGACGAGTCCCTCGTCTTCGTCCGCGACGCCGCGGGAGCGGTGCACGCGCACTTCAACGTGTGCCGCCACCGCGGCTCGCGCATCGTCGACCAGCCCCGCGGGCACACACGCGCGCTGGTCTGCCCGTACCACCAGTGGGCGTACGCCCTCGACGGCCGGCTCGCCGGTGCGCGGCTGATGGGGGCGGGATTCGACAAGGCCCGCTACCCGCTGCGCGCGGCGCACGTCCGCGACCTCGCCGGCCTCCTGTTCGTCTGCCTGGCACCCGCTCCGCCGCCCTTCGAGCCCGCCGCGGTGGCGATCGCCCCGCAACTGAAGCCCCACGGGCTGGGCCGCGCGCGCGTCCTCGCCCGGCACACCTATGAGGTGGAGGCCAACTGGAAGGTGCTCGTGGAGAACAACCGCGAGTGCTACCACTGCCGCGTCAGCCATCCCGAGTTCTCGGCGACCAACTACGACCTGGGGCTGGACGGCGACGACCGTGTCGACGACACCCACCGCGCCCTCCTGGCCCGCGAGTACGCCCGCTGGCAGGACATGGGCCTGGCGCCCCGTGAGGTGAGCTTCCCCGGGGGGTCGTGGTTCCGCGTGACCCGCCTCCCGCTGCGGCAGGGGTTCCGCACGGAGACCCTCGATGGCCACCCGGCGGCGGCGCCGATGGGGCGCCTGCGGGAGCTGGACGATCCCTGGCCGGGCAGCCTGCGGATCATCGGCCTGCCGAACCTGTGGGCGCACGCGAACCTCGACCACGCCGTGACCACCCGGCTGCTCCCACTCGCACCCGACCGCACACAGGTCGACATCTGCTTCCTGGTCGACGCCGACGCCGACCCCATCGACTGCGACACCGAACGGCTGACACGCGTCTCGCTCGCGACCTTCGAGCAGGACCTGGACCTGTGCCAGGGGACCTACGCCGGCATGCGGTCCCGCGCCTACGAGCCAGGCCCCTTGTCACCGGTCGTGGAGAACTCGGTGGTCAGCTTCCTCGGCTGGTACACGGCACAGCTCGCGGATGGTCGCGGGTGACGCGGATGACGAAGTTGCCAGCGGTTCGCTTGTCCCTGAACGCCGCCTGGGCGGCGTGGATGTCCTCGAGGGCGTAGGTCTCAGCCACCACTGGTGTGAGCTTGCCCTGGTTGCCCCACGATGTCCGCGCCTTGGATGAGCGGAAACCTCGGCGGCCCGACCGCGCGCAACCAGCCAGCCTGCGCCGCAGGATCGTCCTCCCGCCCATAGGCGCCCTCGCGCAGCCAGATGTCGGAGTTGTTGCAGCAACACGCCCCGACTTCGATGAGTGCCTCGCCCGCAGCCGGTTCCGGCACCGGGACGTCATCGCGCACCTCCAAGCGCTCAGGACCACCGAAGCCCGACGTCACCGCCGCCCGCATGATGGAAGCCCGCATCGCGACAGTCTGCACCCGCCCGCGCGTGCGGGGTAGCTAGACGAACCCCTCCACGTCGATGGCGTACTCGGCGCCGGCGTCGAGGAGGGCGTCGAACAGGTACTGGCCGTAGGAGCGCTCGCAGTGCAGGAGGTAGGAGCGCTCGCCATCGTGGTCGTGGCGCACCACGTCGGTCACCAGCTTGGCGACCGAGGTGCGGAAGGCCGCGCCGTCGGGGGTGACGTCCTCGGCCAGGTCGATGGCGCAGACCTTCGCGAGCAGCGCCGCCGTGTGCGCTCCGCTGATGCGGATCAGCGCGCGGCCGGAGGTGAGGTCGACCACGCTGGTCAGGTCGTCGTCGGGTAAGGCCGCCGCCGCCGCCGCGCCGGCGCCGGGCCGGGCGAGCAACGTCCACTCGCCGGGGCCGGAGCCCACGACGAGCACGTCGCGCATGTCGCGCGCCGCCCTGCCGAACGGCACCCCGAACGCGCCGGCGACGACGCCGCCCGCCAGCGCACGCACCAGCAGCTTGTCGAGCGGCGTACAGTCGGTGATCCGCAGCGCCGCCGTGCTGCGTCGGGCGCTGACCTCCCAGCCGTGCGCCAGCGCGACCGGCGGTGCGGGCGCGATCGGGCTGCGGGCAACGGGGGACTCAGCCACGCTGGCGCACTCCCTCGGGGTCGAAGTGGGCGTGCTGGGCCATCACGGTCGCGGGGATGAGCGGGCCGCCGGGGAGCTGCACGGACACCGTGGTGCCGGGTGCGGCCAGATGCGGCGCGACGAATCCCAGGCAGACCGACCGGCCCAGGGTCGGGGACATGCGGCTGGAGGTGATCCGCCCCACGATCGTGTTTCCGCCCTCCACGATCTGGCTGGCCTCCGCGGGGACCACGGAGCCGTCGACGGGCTGGAGGCCGACCAGGCGGAAGTAGTCGTCCCGGCCGCGCTGCCACGCGAGCTCGCGCCTGCCGACGAAATCCTCCTTGTCCAGCTTCACCAGCCAGTCGAGGCCGGCGCCGTAGGCCTGGGTCAACCCGTCGGTATCCTGACCTACGATCAGGTGACCCTTCTCCAGGCGCAGGATGCGCTGCGCCTCGATGCCGAAGGGCGCCACGCCCAGGTCGGCGCCGCGGTCCAGCAGCGCCTCCCACACATGCAGGCCGTAGGCGGCGGGGACGTGCAGCTCGTAGCTGCGCTCCCCGGTGAAGCCGATGCGCCACAGGAAGCAGCCGTCGACGCCCACGATGCGCCCGCTGCGCACCCGCATGTAACCGAACGCCTCGGGCGCGAGGTCGACGCCGTCGGCCACCCGCGCCAGCAGCTCGCGGGACCGTGGCCCGGCCACGTTGATGCTGGCGTACGCGTCGGTCACGGGCGTCGCGTAGACCCGCCAGTCGGGCCGCTCGATCTGCAGCCAGCTCTCGATCCACTCCTCGATCGTCCCCGCGCCCGAGGAGGTGGAGGTCAGCAGGTAGCGGTCGGCGGCGAGGCGGCCGACCACGCCGTCGTCGAGCACCACGCCGTCCTCGGCACACATCACGCCGTAGCGGACCGACCCGACGTCGAGCTTGGACCACTTGTTGACGTAGAGCTGGTTAAGCAGCTGGGGCACGTCGGGGCCGCGCAGGTCGAACTTGCCGAGCGGCGTGACGTCGATGATCCCGACGTTCGTCCTGACGTTGCGGACCTCGCCCGCGGAGTCGCCATAGTGGTCGGGCCGGATCCAGGCGCCGGCGACCAGCGGCTTGGCGCCCGCACGCTCGTGCCACGGCTGCAGGGGCGAGTACCGCACGGGCTCGAAGCTCCGGCCGGCCAGCGCGCCCAGCGTCACGGGGACGTAGGGCGGGCGCCACACGGTCGTCCCGGTGTCGCCGATGCTGTGTCCGGTCGCCTCGGCGACGACCGCGACGGTGTTGACCGTCTCGAGCTTGCCCTGCGACGGGCCCATCGTCGCCGTGGTGTAGCGCTTGACCAGCTCGATCGAGTCGTAACCCTCGTGGACGGCGGCGGCGAGGTCCTTGGACGTGACGTCCTCGGAGAAGTCCACGAAGCCGTGTGTCCTGCCCCTGAACAGCGCGGGGTGCTCGGCGACCGGCAGCGCGGGCGGCGCCATGGTTGTACCCCACCCGCCGCCGCCGCCGAGCGCTCGCCGCGCGGCCTCACGGCCGGTCGCGCGGGCATGGTCGATCAGCTCGTCCAGCGTCCCATCGCCGGCGATCCCGCCGGTGACCAGCACGTCGTCGGGCAGCTTCGACGGGAAGAACCGGGCGGCTGCCTCGGAGTAGGCCGGCCGGTCCCCGGCCATGTTGAGCAACGCGGTGGGGGCGGTCCAGCCGACGGCGGTGACCAGCAGGTCACACGCCACCTTCCAGCCGTCGCCGCACTCCACCTGGCGCACCCCCGCGCGGCCGCCGAGCACGCGGACGACGTCGCCGCCACGACGGGCGTCCACCACCCGCGCGACGTCGACGCCGGCGCACTCCAGGTCGGCGGCCGCCGCGTCGCCCTCGGGATTGGCGGTGAGGACCACGGCGCGGTCGCCTGGTCGCACCGCGTGGGTGTTGATCAGCCGCCGGGCTGCGGTGGACAGCAGCACGCCGGGCAGGTCGTTGCCCTCGAAGACGTAGGGGCGCTCGATCAGGCCCGCCGCAACCACCAGCGTCTTCGCCCTCGCCTTGATCAGCCGCTCCGTCACCTGCGGCAGGTTCCGCTGCACCACGGCGACCCAGTTGCCGTCGTAGCGGCCGGTCACCGCCGAGTCGGTCAGCACCTCGATCGCAGGGTTCGCCGCCAGCGCCGCACGCAGCTCGGCCAGGGCCGCGCGTTCGGCCTGGTCGCCCCAGCGCAGATGCCCGCCCAGCTCGTGCTCTTCCTCGACCAGCAGGACCGAGGCGCCGGACTCGGCCGCCGCCAGCGCGCCGCTGATGCCGGCGGGACCGCCGCCGGCGACCAGCACGTCGGGGTGGGCGTAGCGCTTGTCGTAGTACTCGTGCGGCTCCGCATGCGTGAGCACGCCACCCGCCGAGAAGCGGTTAAGGATCCTGTCGTACAGCGGCCACAACCGCTGGGGCTTGATGAACGTCTTGTAGTAGAAGCCGGCGGACAGGAAGCGGCCGACGATCTGGTTGGCGGATTTGACGTCGTAGCGCAGCGACGGCCAGGCATTCTGCGCGCGCACGTCCATGCCGGGCGCCGCGCGTCGGTGGGCGGCGCGGACGTTCGGCTCGTCGCCCACCTGGACCGTGCAGTTGGGGTCGTGGTAGCTGGCGGAGAGCACCCCGCGGGGTCGGTGGTACTTGAAGCTGCGCGAGAAGACCCGCTCGCCGGAGGCGGCGAGTGCGGAGACGATCGTGTCGCCCTCGTAGGCCGGGTACCGCCTGCCGTTCCAGGTGAAGCTGAACGCGCGGCTGCGGTCGAGGACCTCGCCGGGCTGGGGACCCAGCCGGTACGGCGCGCTCACGCCAGGTCCTCTGCGGGCAGCGGCCGTACCTCGTTCGTCAGCGTGTCGCGCTCCACGGTGAGGTACCGCCGGCAGCCCGCGCGGTGGTACCAGCCCTCCGTCACCCAGCCCGCCGGATTGCTGCGCAGGTAGAGGTAGGACCGCCACGGCTCGGGACCGGTCCCGTCGCCGGGCCGTGCCCGCTGCTCGCCCACGCAACGGAACTCCGAGGCGTTGCGCGCCCCGCAGTGGGGGCATGGGACGAGGATCATGTTGGCGCCTCTCTCAGTGGCCGACGGCGGCGGCGCCCTTCTCGCCGACCAGCCGTCCCTCCGTGAAGCGGGCCAGGTCGAACGTGGCGATCAGCTCCGGTGTCTTGCTGGTGGCGATCAGCTCGGCCATCGTCTCCCCGGCGACGGGGCCTGCCTTGAACCCGTAGGTACCCCAGCCCACGTCGACGTAGAACCCCTCGACCGGCGTCACGCCCATCACCGGGGAGTAGTCGGGCGTCATGTCGCACAGGCCAGACCACTGCCGCAGCAGCCGCAGCTTGGCCAGCGACGGCATCAGCTCCAGCACGTGGCCGGCCAGACCCTCGCTGAACTCCAGCGACCCGCGCATCGAGTACGACGCGAAGGGGTCGACCGACGCGCCGAACACCAGCTCCCCGCGTGCGGTCTGGCTGACATAGACGTGCAGCGTGCCGGACACCACGACCGTGTTGAGAAACGGCCGAACCGGCTCCGTGACGGCCGCCTGCAGCGGGTAGGTGGTGACCGGCATGGCGACGCCGGCCATGTCCGAGATCAGCGTCGACCAGCCGGCGGTGCAGTTCACCACGACGCCGGTGGCGATCGGGCCGCGGCTGGTTATCACGCCGCGGACCCTGCCAGCCGCGACGTCGATGCCGAGCACCTCGGTGTTCTGGTGGATCTGCGCGCCGCGCGCATCCGCGCCGCGGGCGTAGCCCCAGACCACGGCGTCATGGCGGACGACGCCGCCCGGCGGGTGGTACAGCGCGCCGAGGATGGGATAGCGGACGTCGGACGACACGTCGAGGTACGGCTCGAGGGCCTTCACCTCGTCCGAGTCGACGACCTGGGAGTCGACGCCTTCAAGCGCGTTCACCTCGGCCCGCCAGCGCATCGTGCGCAGCGAGCTGTCGTTGTGCGCCAGGGTCAGGTGCCCGCGCTGCGAGAACATGACGTTGAAATTGAGCTCGGCGGCCAGACCCCGGTACAGCGCGACCGAGCGGTCGTAGAAGCGCACGCCCTCGGGGGTCAGGTAGTTGGAGCGGATGATGGCGGTGTTGCGGCCGGACCCGCCGCCGCCTATGTAGCCCTTGTCCAGGACGGCGACGTTGCGGACGCCGTGGTTGCGCGCCAGGTAGTACGCGGTGGCCAGGCCGTGAACACCCCCACCGACGATCACGACGTCGTACGCCGGCGCAAGGTCGTGCACCCGCCAGGCACGCGGCCAGTCGTCGCGCGTCAGACCGCGCCGGAGCAGGCCGAACGCCGAGTACCGAGCACCCACCCGCACTCCCTCCCGGTCGTCACGGTCGCCCGCAGTATTGCCCTGGTGCACTTGCCGTCGCGTCTAGGGGGATGCTAGCAGGGCAGGTTCGTCTGACCCAATCCGGCCGAGGTCTCGGCCGCGCGGTCGAGCAGCGGCTGGAGGGCTGCATGCAGCGCGCCGCTGCCGAAGCGGCCCGCGGGCCCCTGCAGACCGAGGATCGCCACCAGCTCGCCGCGTGCATCCAGGACCGGCGCGGCCACCGCGTTCAGGTCGGCCTCACGCTCGCCGAGCGCCTCCGCCCAGCCGCGCGTCCTGCTGCGCTCGACCTCCTCGGCCACTGCGGCCGGGTCGGTCAGCGTGCGCGGGGTGTACGCCGGGAGCGCTCCGTCGGGCAGTTCCCCGCCGAAGGCGAGGAACAGCTTCCCGACCGCCGTGGCGTGGGCGACGCTCGGACGGCCGAGGCGGGCGACGCTCTGGACCGACGCGCCGCTCTGGACGAAGTCGACCGTGATCGCCTCCCGTTCCCCGGGAACCGACAGCGTGGCGGTCTCACCCGTCGCCGCGGCGAGCGCCACCAGGTGGGGGCGGGCGACCTCCCGGAGGTCGACGCGGGCGAGCGCGGCGTTGCCCAGCTCGAACAGGCGGAGCCCCAGCCGGTAGCGCCCCGTCTCCTGCACGTGCTCGACCAGGCCGGTGCCGACCAGCGTCGCCAGCAGGCGGGACACGGAGCTGGCGTTGATGCCGGTGCGCCGGGCGATCTCGTTGGTGCCCAGGTCGGAGGCGGCGCCCGCGAGCGCGTCGAGCACGGCGACGGCCCGCTCGACGACGGCGACGAGACGGACTGCCGGTTGGCCGGTGCGGGGCATGCTAGGTTCTCCGGGGGTGGTGAGTGAAACGGTATCCCCCATGGTGCAATACCTTGGCCGAGAGGGTCGGCGATGGTCCCCCGCTCCGCCCGCTACCTGATCCTCGGCGCCGGCGTCCATGGCCTGTCCACCGCTTGGCACCTGGCCAAGGAGCTGCGGCTCCAGGGCAAGGGGGATAGCCGCGAGATCGTCGTGCTCGACAAGACCGATGTCGCCGCCGGCGCCTCCGGCATCGCCTGCGGCGTCATCCGCAACAACTACTTCCAACCCGCCATGCGGGAGTTGATGGCCCACTCCGTGCGCGTGTGGGACTCCGACCCCGTCGCGTTCTCCTACCACCCGGTCGGCTACCTGCAGATCTCGCCCGAGGTGATGCACGCCGACGTCGCGCGGATCCACGCGCAGCAGCAGGCGATCGGCTACCCCTCGACGTTCGTCGAGGGCGCAGACGAGTCGCGGGCCTACCTGCAGGACATCTTCTCGGACTGGCAGGCCCAGGGCATCACCAGCGTCCTCCACGAGCACCGTGGCGGGTACGCCAACAACTCCGCGTCGATGCTGGCGCTGGCTGGCATGGCCAGGGCTGAGGGCGTCGACATCCGCCCCGGGGTCCGCGTGACGGGGGTCCGCCTGGCTGGCGGGGCGGTCAGCGCCGTCGAGACCGACCAGGGTGAGATCCGCTGCGAGCACCTGGTGATCGGGGTCGGGCCGTGGATCCGCGGTGTCTGGTCGCTGCTCGACCTCCCCGAGCGCATCGCCATCCGTGGACCCGATGGCACGCTCCATCCCGACCTGCCGATGTGGACGTACTGGTCGCTGCAGGAGGGCACGCTGGGCGTCGACCCGACCTTCCTCGTCGACAACCGCGGCGAGATGCCGCCGGTGACCCACGTCGACACCGACGCCCCGCTGACCGACGCGGACGGCGAGCTGGTCACCGACGAGCTCTGGGGGATCTACTACAAGCCGGACTTCAACTTCAACGGCGTGCAGGGCGGCGCGATGCCCCACGTCGTGGACCGGCCGGCCGACGAGGTGGCCGTCGACCCCTACGGCCCCGCCAGCCCGGACTTCGTGGTCGGCAAGGACTTCGCGCGCATGTGGACCTCCGCGCTGGCGCACTGTCACAAGCGCTTCGAGGGCCTGGCGCACACGTTCAAGTCCGAGCCTTCGGGGGGCCTGGGCTGCTTCACGCCTGACAGCTTCCCCGTCTTCGACACCTTCCGGCAGAACGCCTTCGTGATCGCCGACTCCAACCACGGCTACAAGATGATCGGCGTGGGCGCCCTGGTCGCCAAGGAGCTGCTCGGCGAACCCCAGGGACTTCTGGAGCCCTTCCGCTTCGCGCGCTACGAGCGCGGCGAGCTGCACCCCACCAGCAACTCCCCCTTCCCCTGGAGCTAGTCTCAGCGGCTAGCGTGCAAGGCGTGCCGTGTACCCGGCTCGGACCAGGCGTTCGTTGGCGGCTTGGACCTCGATCGGCAGGTCCTGTGGGATGGCGAACCCGCGCTGCGCGTACTCGGTGATGCGCTGGGTGTCCCCGACCAGGGTGCTCACCACCAGCTCGATATCACCGATGCTGTCGATGTACCCATCGAGTGAGATGCCTGTCGAGGCGCACAGCACGGTGACCTCCGGCCAGACCTTGCGGCACGTCGCGTAGGCCCTGCGCTGTTGGGACGGCCGGGTGATGAGCAGGACCGATTCCAGCCCGACGCCCTCATCGCGCAGCAGGTCACGGCTGAACGCGAGGTTCTCCGCGGTATTGGTGGCACGGGGCTCCACACGCACGGCCTGCAGCGGCACGCCGAGGCGTACAGCGGCATCCCGGAAGTGGACCGCCTCGCCTCGCGGGAACCGGTCGGCGGTGGTCGGGGCGTTGGCTCCGGAGAACACCACTATGCCGAAGAGCCCCTGGCGGTACAGGCCCGCGGCGACCGCGGCGACACCCGGGTCGTGGCCGCCAAGTCCGATCCCCACGTCGCACACGCGCAGCTCGTGGTGCAGGTGGTGGTAGTCCCACAGCGTCAGCGCGTCGGCGCGGATGGCGGCGGGCAGTAGGGGCGCGGTCGCGGCCATCGCTAGTCGGGCATCGGAAACGTGTACGCCCAGGAGAAGCGTGAAGCGGCATGGACGCCGCGGGCGAACTCCACAACCCGGCCCTCGCGGGTGCTGGTGGTGCGCCGCAGGACCATGAGCGGTTCGCCGGCGAGGAGCTGGAGCTCCACGGCTTCGTTCGGCGTGGGCATCCGGGCGTGGAAGGTCTCGGTGACGGTGTCTGGCTCGAGACCTCGCTGTGTCAGCACGGCGAAGCCGCCGCCGTGGCCCGCGGGGCCTGGGCGCGGATCGACCAACGGCGTGCCCTCGACGTCCTCCACCCGGTAGTAGCTCGTCAGTGTGTGCGTGGGCAGGTCGCCCTCTTTGACCAGCCGCGCCCGCTCATAGACAGCGGTGCCGGACTGCACCCCGAGAGCCGCGGCCACCTCAGGATCCGCTTCCACCTTGCTCACGGCGTTGGTCTGCTCGCCCGGTCGCCACTCACGACCTGAAGCCTCACGATCCGCACCGAATGCTACGGTGCCGGACTTCCACTTGCTCTTGGCATAGCGCTCCACCCCGAGGCGCTGCATCGGTGGTCGCGGTCGCACCACGGTGCCGCGACGGCGCACCGGAGTGACGAGTCCCTCGGCCTCCAGCAGACCCACGGCCTGGCGCACGGTCTTGATGTTCACCCGGTACTCGGCCGCGATCTCGTCCTGCTTCGGCAGCGTGGCCCCGGCCGGGTGATCGCCACGCTCGATGCCCCCGCGCAGGATGCCGGCCAGTTTCCGGTACCCGATTCCCACGCCGCTCCTCACCGTCTGTTCAGGTCGGCCAAGGTTAGCGTGACGACTCGACCCCTAAAGAACCGGCTCTATTGACGTGACCGCTACGGACTGGCTAAATAGAGCTATCTGTATGCGTCGGCTGTGAAGGGGTAGGAGTGTGGGGGCGTTGGCAGGGCATTCGTGGCAGAGGATCGGCGCCGCTCCACGTTGTGAACCGGTCCCCTGCCGATGGCGTTGAAGTCGGCCTCGCGCCGAGCCTGCCTATCCTGCCGCGCGTCGAGGTCACGCAGCCGGCCACGGTCGAGCACGGTCATACCCTGTCGCGCGCCCCCTGCCACGGACGGCGGGTGCGGCTCGACGGCAACCTGACCGGCCGCAGCGTCGTCGTGCGCTGCCCGTTTTGCTCGCAGTTGTGCGAGGTTCACTTCGCACCACCGCAGCCGACCCGCTGTTCGCCCTGTGGGTGACCTGAGCGTCGCAGCAAGGAGCTAGAGGTCGCCGCCCTCCTCGGCAAGGCGGCGCAGCTCGCGTTGCAGCAGGCCCAGGCGGGCTTCGCGGACCAGGGGTACCTCTCGGCGGCGGCGGCGGACCTCGTCGAGGTCGATGTCGACGGTCAGGATCGCCTCCTCGCCCTGAGGGGCCTCCGCGACGGTCTCGCCCCACGGGTCCACGACGTGGGAGCCGCCCCAGAAGTGCAGGCGGCCCTCCGCGCCGACGCGGTTCACGAACACGACGTAGCTCTGGAACATCCGCCCGTAGAAGCGGGTGATGTCACGCCAGTACTCGGCGCTGTCGTAGTGCTCCGGGAACAGGCTCTGCGCGCTGCTGGTGGGCAGCAACAGGATCCGCGCACCGTCCTGGACGGAGATGAAGGCGAGCTGGGGCTGCCAGGCGTCGTTGCAGACAAGCAGCGCCTGACGGCCCCAGCGGGTGGTGAACGCGCGCATCGCCTGGCCGGGGCTGAAGTGCTTGCGCTCCTCGAAGATCCCATACGTCGGCAGGTAGAGCTTGCGGTGCAGGTGGCGCAGTTCACCGGCCGAGAAGTAGGCAGCGGCGTTGTAGGAGTGCAGGCCGGCTGTGCGCTCGTGGAAGCCGACCACGACGTCCAGATCGCTTGCAAGGCCGGTCAGGCGAGGATCGTCGGCTTCGAGGGTGACGTCCTGCGGCACCTCGCCGAGCGAGTAGCCGCTGAGGCTCAGCTCCGGGAAGACGACCAGGTCAGCGCGGTCAGCGGATGCCTGCCCCAGGACCTCCCTAGCGTGCCGGAGGTTCCCTTCGATGTCCCCGAGCAGGCAGTCGACCTGCGCCAGCGTGATCCGCACGGGAGTCCTACAGCTCCCGCGCATACTCGCGGTTGGCGATGAGCAGGCTGGCGTCGGTGCCGAAGTACGCGTGCTTCGTCATGTCCGCGCTGTAGCGGCTGGCCGGCGGGGTGCGCCCGAGCGCCTCGGCCAGCGCCCGGATGTGATGGGGCCCCGCCCCGCAGCACACGCCGAGATAACGCACGCCGAGGTCGCGGGCGGCGTGGGCGAACTCGGCGATCTCGTAGCGGTTGCAGGTGAACGGGTCCAGGGCGGTCGGGAAGGGACGGCCATCTGGCAGGTCGGCCGCGTGCGGATCGTCGTCGCGTAGCGACTGGAAGCTGGGTGCCTCGTCGGTCGTGCGGTAGGGCACAGGCAGCGCCGCGACGGGGACGGACACGGCCTCGCAGACCGCTTCGAGCAGCGGGAGCATCGTCCGCGGCCCGCGGCTGCAGTTCAGACCCACGACGTCGGCGCCCGCCGCCTCCAGGCGGGCGCAGGCCTCGGCGAGCGAGACACCCTCGCGCATCTCGGGGTTGTGGTGCGCCGCGAGGGTGATGACCGCGGGCAGCCCGGCCGCCTTGATGACCTCGAGAGCGGTCAGCGCTTCGCCGAGCCACGAGATCGTCTCGGCGATGACGAAGTCGACCCCCGCATCGACGGCCCAGCCGACCTGCTCGGCGTACATCGCCCGCACCGTCTCATGCGACTCCTCGCCGGTGTAGACGTTGGTGTTGCAGACGTTGCCGGCCAGCAGGGTCCCGGTGTCGTCGGCCACCTCCTTGGCCAGCCGCAGGGCCTGGCGGTTGAGCTGCTCCAGCAACTCCTCCTTGCCGATCAGCCGCAGCTTCTCGCGGTGCGCGTAGTACGTGAACGCCTCCACGACGTCCGAGCCCGCGTCCACGAACTCGCGGTGCAGCTGGGAGACCTTCTCGGGGTGGTCGAGCACGACCTCGGGCACGAACCCGCCGGCCTGCAGGTACCCCCGCCGCTCCAGCTCGAACAGGTAGCCCTCGGCGCAGGTCACCGGCCCGCGCGCGAGCCGCTCAGCGAGGCTGTCTCCTGCCATGGCATGGTCTCTTTCGCGTGGGAAGGGCTGACGGAACCGGCGCCGCCAGGCTACGTGACCGTTCGGCTCGGACCAGCCCGGGCCGGTTGATCTGCCGAGGGGGTACGCATGCCAGCCTTCTCGCAAGTCGTTGCGATACTCAAGGTGAAAGATGTATCGGCCAGTATCGCCTGCTACCAGGAGCGGCTCGGCTTCACCGACCGCTGGGGCTGGGGAGACCCGCCACGTCACCGGCCACCTCAAACATCTCGCCGAAGTCGGGGACCAAGCTGGCGACGCTGGCGAGCGGCTCGAAGCTGTGCTCGAGGCCTACGCGCTCATCTCCCACCGCCGCGATCACCACGGCGCCGAACTCACGGCACTCCCGCATTGCACCACCCTTGTCGCTGATTGCATACCCTACCCCCCAGGGGTAATTTAGTGTGAACGACGACAGGGAGACGGGTCATGGCGGCACTCACTCGCGGTTACAGCGAGGACAAGGAGGCCTACCTCAAGCGGCTGAGGAGGATCGAGGGGCAGATCCGCGGGCTGGCGCGGATGGTCGAGCAGGACAAGTACTGCATCGACATCCTGACCCAGGTGTCTGCAGCGACCAGTGCGCTGCAGAGCGTCGCGATCGGGCTGCTCGACGAGCACGTTCGCCACTGCGTCGCCGACGCCGCCAAGGGTGAGGACCCCGCGCACGCCGACCGCATGGTCACCGAGGCGACGCGGGCGATCGAGCGGCTGGTCCGGGCCTGACGCCACCACAGACGACAGGGGGCATGGTCATGGAGCACGAGCACAAGGGCAGCGCGGCGTCCCCGCTGGAGTTGCGTGAACGCGCCGCGGCTGGGCGGGCCGAGAATGCGGCGCATGCGCCTGCGGTCGCGGAGCACGAGCATGCCGGGCGCGGGGGCGGTGGGCGCGACGCCCACGGGGGGCACGGGGACCACGCGGCGGTGTTCCGCGACCGTTTCTGGCTGTCGCTGGTGCTGGCGGTCCCGGTGGTGGTCTACAGCGAGATGTTCCAGATGCTCCTCGGGTACACCGCGCCGCAGCTCCCGGGGTCGGACCTCATCGCGCCGGTGCTGGGTACGGCCATCTTCGTGTACGGCGGGTGGCCGTTTCTCAGCGGGGCGGTCAGCGAGCTGCGGGGCCGGCAGCCGGGGATGATGCTGCTGGTGGCGATGGCGATCACGGTCGCGTTCGGCGCCAGCCTGGCCACCACGTCCGGGCTGGTCGATCTGGACTTCTGGTGGGAGCTGGCGCTGCTGATCGTGATCATGCTGTTCGGTCACTGGCAGGAGATGCGGGCGATCGGCCAGGCCCAGGGGGCGCTCGCGGCGCTGGCGGCGCTGCTGCCCGACGAAGCCGAAAGAGTCGCGGGCGACGGTGTGGAGACCGTCGCCGTGGCCGACCTGCGGGTCGGTGACGTGGTGCTGGTCCGTTCCGGCGCCCGTATCCCCGCCGACGGCGCGATCGTCGACGGTGGCGCGGAGCTGGACGAGTCGATGGTCACCGGCGAGTCCCGGCCGGTGCCCCGCGCGGTCGGCGGCAAGGTCGTCGCGGCGACCGTGGCGACCGACTCCGCGCTGCGCGTGCGGGTGGAGGCGATCGGCGAGGACACCGCGCTTGCGGGCATCCAGCGGCTGGTGGCCGAGGCGCAGACCTCACGCTCCCGCGCCCAGGCGCTGGCAGACCGTGCCGCGGCGCTGCTGTTCTACGTGGCGCTCACCGCGGGGATCGTCACCGCGATCGCCTGGAGTCTGTTCGGGTCGCCCGACGAGGCGGTCGAGCGGACCGTGACGGTGCTGGTCATCGCTTGCCCCCACGCGCTGGGCCTGGCGATCCCGCTGGTGATCTCCATCTCCACGTCGCTGTCGGCGCGCAACGGCATCCTGGTGAAGGACCGGCTGGCCCTGGAGCGCATGCGTAGCGTCGACGCGGTGGTGTTTGACAAGACCGGGACCCTCACCCGTGGCGAGCACCGTGTCGCCGACGCGGTGACAGTGGATGGCGACAGCGGCGGCCGGCTGCTCGCGCTGGCCGGCGCGGTCGAGGCCGATAGTGAGCACCCGCTGGCCCGAGCGATCGTGGCCGCCGCCCGCGACCGTGGCTCGCTGCCGACCGCATTCGGGTTCCGGTCGATGACCGGCCGCGGGGTGGAGGCCAGCGTGGACGGCGTGCCGGTCGCGGTCGGCGGTCCGGCGCTGCTGCGCGATCGCGGGCTGGAGGTCCCCGCCGAGCTGGCCGAGCAGGTCGACCGCTGGCAGGGCCGCGGCGGCGCCGTCCTGTACGTCGTCCGCAATGAGCAGATCGTCGGTGCCCTGGAGTTGGAGGACGAGGTCCGCCCCGAGTCCCGCGCCGCCGTCGACGGCCTCCACGCCCTCGGCGTGCGGGTGGTGATGATCACTGGCGACGCGCAGCAGGTCGCCGATGCCGTCGCTGCGGACCTGGGCATCGACGAGGTCTTCGCCGAGGTCCTGCCCGAGGACAAAGACGCCGCCGTGGTGGACCTGCAGCGCCGCGGCCTCACCGTCGCCATGGTCGGCGACGGGGTCAACGACGCCCCAGCACTGGCCCGCGCCGACGTCGGCATCGCCATCGGCGCCGGCACCGACGTCGCCATCGAGTCCGCCGGCATCGTCCTCGCGGCCGACGACCCCCGCGGCGTCCTGGCCATCCGGCGGCTGTCGGCCGCCAGCCACCGCAAGAGCTGGCAGAACCTGGTCTGGGCCGCCGGCTACAACGTCGTCGCGATCCCTCTGGCCGCCGGCGTCCTCGCCTGGGCCGGGTTCGTCCTGTCCCCCGCGGTCGGCGCGATCCTGATGAGCGCCTCCACCGTGATCGTGGCGCTCAACGCCCAACTCCTGCGCCGCACCGACCTGCGGCCGGGGTAGGGCCAGAGAGAACATCTGCTGCTCACCCTGCCGAAGAGGCGGCATCCGCCGCTGCTCGGGCATTGCAGACCGCGATGAACCGGCTCGCGGAGGCCGAGGGGCTCACCAACGATGAGCTCGTGCTGCGACGGCCGCACCGCCGTCGACCGGGTCTACGCCGTCGGACCGCGCCAGCCGGCCCTACCGCAGCCATGGGCGCCGGCGCCGCGGGCAGCCGTCGACATCCTCAGCCGCGACGTCACCGACTGGGACAGCCCGTCTGATCCCGCCGGCTGACCTCTTGCAATCATACCCTAGGGGGGTACAGTGTAAGCGGGCAACAAGGTTATCCGAACGAGACAGGAGCAGGGACATGACCACCGCCACCTACACCGTCCGGGGCATGACGTGCGGGCACTGCGTCAACTCGGTGACCGAGGAGGTCGGCGAGGTGGCCGGGGTCCGCAGGGTCGACGTCGACCTGGCCTCGGGGTCGCTGACCGTCACCAGCGTCCAGCCCGTCGACGAGGCGGCGATCCGCACCGCCGTCCAGGACGCCGGTTACCAGCTGGTCGGGTCGTGAGCAGCGTCGCGGCCAAGCTCGGCGGTTTCGCCGTGGTGCTGGCGGTGGTGTTCGGCGCGGCGCTCACGCTGGGCGCCGCCGCCGGACCCGCCGTCAGCACGCAGATCGACGCGGAGCAGCCTGCGGAAGGAGGCCATGACATGGCCACCGGCGGCGCAGGGGACGCCCCTGCGCACGGCGACGCCGAGGGCGGGCAGGAGGCCAGCGATGCCGGCGTACCCGGCGGACTGGCGGTCAGCCAGGACGGCTACACCATCGCCCCCGCCGCCACCGCATTGGAGGCGGGACGGGAGCAGGACTTCCGCTTCACCATCGCCGGGCCCGACGGGCGGCCGGTGCGTGATTACACCGAGGAGCACGACGCCGAGTTGCACCTGATCGTGGTCCGCCGTGACCTGTCGGGTTTCCAGCACGTCCACCCCATCCGAGACGCCGACGGCGCCTGGTCGATCCCGCTGACCCTGGCGGAGGCCGGTGAGTACCGCGCGTTCGCCGACTTCGTCCCCGCGGGCCGGGAGGGGCTGACGCTCGGCGTGGACCTGCGCGTCGCGGGTGACTACGAACCCTGGCCGCTGCCCGCCCCGGACCGCAGCGCCGAGGTCGACGGGTACACTGTCGAGCTGGCCGGCGACCTGGTCGCTGAGACCTCGTCGGATCTGACCCTGACTGTCAGCCGCGACGGCGGGCCGGTCACCGACCTGGAGCCCTACCTGGACGCGTACGGCCATCTCGTCGCCCTGCGCGAGGGTGACCTGGCCTACATGCACGTCCACCCGCATGGCGAGCCCGGCGACGGCGTCACCCCCGCCGGCCCCTCCGTCGAGTTCGCTGCGGAGGCGCCCAGCGACGGCGCCTACCGGCTGTACCTGGACTTCTCCCACGACGGCGTGGTCCGCACCGCCGAGTTCACCGTGATCACGGCCGGCGGCCACCGCTACGAGGACCAGTGATGAGCACCGCCGAGAACGGCGACCGGATCGAGTTGACGCTGGGTGGGATGACCTGCGCGTCGTGCGCCAACCGCATACAGCGCAAGCTGAACAAGCTCGACGGCGTCGCCGCCACCGTCAACTACGCCACCGAGACCGCGCAGGTCAGCCACGACGGCAGCGTCACCGCCGACCAGCTCGTCGCCGCCGTCGAGTCGGCCGGCTACACCGCCACCCTTCCGACGCGCGCCCAGGGCGGGATCGAGGCCCAGGAGTCCGACCCCGCGCGCCGGCTGCGCGACCGGCTGCTGATCAACGTCGCCCTGACCGTCCCGGTGATCGCGATGGCGATGATCCCCGCGCTGCAGTTCACCTACTGGCAGTGGCTGTCGCTGACCCTGGCCGCGCCGGTCGTGGTGTGGGGAGCGTGGCCGTTCCACCGCGCGGCGTGGGTCAACCTGCGCCACGGCGCCGCCACGATGGACACGCTGATCTCGATCGGCACGCTCGCGGCGCTGGGCTGGTCGCTGTACGCGCTGTTCCTCGGCGCCGCCGGCGCCCCGGGGATGGTCCACCCGTTCCAGCTGACGATCAGCCGCACCGACGGCAGCGGGAACATCTACCTGGAAGCGGCGGCCGGGGTGACCACGTTCATCCTCGCCGGCCGCTACTTCGAGGCCCGCGCCAAGCGCCAGTCCGGCGCCGCCCTGCGCGCTCTGCTGGAACTCGGCGCCAAGGACGTCGCCGTCCTGCGCGACGGGCGCGAGGTTCGCATCCCCGTCGACCAGCTCGCCGTCGGCGACACCTTCGTCGTTCGGCCCGGCGAGCAGATCGCCACCGACGGCGTCATCGAGTCCGGCAGCTCCGCAGTCGACGCCAGCATGCTCACCGGCGAGCCGGTCCCCGTCGAGGTCGCCCCCGGCGACGCCGTGGTCGGCGCCACCGTCAACGCCGGCGGCCGTCTGGTCATCCGCGCCACCCGCATCGGCGCCGACACCCAGCTCGCGCAGATGGCCCGGCTGGTCAGCGACGCCCAGAACGGCAAGGCGCAGGTCCAGCGCCTCGCCGACCGCATCTCCGGCGTCTTCGTCCCGGTCGTCATCGTCCTGGCCGTCGCCACCCTGGGTTGGTGGATCGGCGCAGGCGGCGGGGTGGCGTCCGCATTCACCGCGGCGGTCGCGGTGCTCATCATCGCCTGCCCCTGCGCCCTTGGGCTGGCGACCCCCACGGCGCTGATGGTCGGCACCGGCCGCGGCGCCCAGCTCGGCATCCTCATCTCCGGACCCGAGGTCTTGGAGTCCACCCGCCGCGTCGACACCGTCGTGCTCGACAAGACCGGAACCGTCACCACCGGCCAGATGGCACTGGTCGACGTCGCCGCCGCCGACGGCGAGGACCCCGACCAAGTGCTGCGGCTGGCCGGCGCCCTGGAGGCCGCCTCCGAGCACCCCATCGCCCGCGCCATCGCGGCCGCCGCCGAGCAGCGTGGCGGCACCCTGCCCGCCGTGGAGGGCTTCGCCAACCTCGAGGGGCTGGGCGTCCAGGGCGTCGTCGACGGCCACGTCGTGCTGGTGGGCCGCACCCGGCTGCTCGCCGACCGGTCCCAGCACCTGCCCGACAGCCTGGCCCGAGCACAGACCGGGGCGCAGGCCGAGGGCCGCACCGCGGTGGCCGTCGGCTGGGACGGCGCGGCGCGCGGGCTGCTGATCGTGTCCGACACCGTCAAGCCCACCTCCGCCGAAGCCGTCCGCCGCTTCCGCGAACTCGGGCTGCGCCCGGTCCTGCTCACCGGCGACAACCACACCGCCGCCCGCACGGTCGCCCACCAAGTCGGCATCGCCGAGACCGACGTCATCGCCGAGGTCCTGCCCGCCGACAAGGTCGCCGTCATCAAGCGCCTGCAGTCCGAGGGCCGGGTCGTGGCGATGGTCGGCGACGGCGTGAACGACGCCGCAGCGCTCGCCCAGGCCGACCTCGGCCTGGCCATGGGCACCGGCGCCGACGCCGCCATCCAGGCCAGCGACCTCACCCTGGTCCGCGGCGACCTGCGCGCCGCCGCCGACGCCATCCGCCTCGCCCGCCGCACCCTGGCCACCATCAAGGGCAACCTGTTCTGGGCCTTCGCCTACAACATCGCCGCGCTCCCACTGGCCGCCGCCGGGCTGCTCAACCCGATGATCGCCGGCGCCGCCATGGCCCTGTCCTCGGTGTTCGTCGTCAGCAACAGCCTCCGCCTGCGCGGCTTCAACCCGCTCACCTCAAGCAGCCACGACGGCGGACCCGCCGTCACCCCCCGCACCCGACTCCCCACCGCCTCCCGCTAGCCTGTGAACGACATGGCGGTGAGAACCGAGCGTGTGTGGTGGATCGCCCCGCTGCTCGCAGCGGCCCTGGTCCTGCACCTGTTCATGCTCACCGGACTTCCCGAGCGACCGTCCGGCGAGCGAACCGCGCACGGCGACAACTCCACGGCAGCGCCGCTCCACCTGCCTACGACCGGGCATGACGACCCCCCTGCGCCGCACACGACCGCCGACATGCTGTCGACGTGCTTCGCGGTGCTGGCGCTGGTCACGGCCGGGATCGCGCACATCCGTGCCGCCCACCTCAACCGCAGCAGCTACGAGCTGGATGACCACATCGAGCGACCAGGCCTGCGGGTCGACCACGCGACCTGCAGAGACGGTCCCTCAGGTCAGTCCCGAATAGCCGCAGGGGTGCTGTTGAGGGTCTAGAGGCGGCGATCACCCCTGATCGATCGACTACTCACCTCAGGAGCGTTCCACCATGCCAGCACTGCTGCGCCGCACATCCCTGCCCTTCTTCACCCTAATCATCGCCCTCGTCCTGGCGGCCTGCGCCAGCGACGCCGGGTCGGAGACCGAACCGACCGAGGTCTCCGAGAGCGCCTCGGAAACGGACATGTCCTCCGAGGATATGGAGACCATGTCGGAGTCGGAGGGTGCTGCCGCCGAACCGTCGGAGGGCGACGTCGCGCTCAACGAGGCCGACGTCACCTTCCTGCAGATGATGATCCCCCACCACGAGCAGGCCAACGAGATGGCCGAGATGGCCGAGGGCGCCACCGAACGTCCCGAGCTCGCCGAGCTCGCCGCCACGATCCTGTCCACGCAGACCGCCGAGATCGAGCAGATGAACGGGCTGTTGGAGGCGGCCGGCGAGGACGCCGGGGTGGGCGGCATGGACATGAGCTCCATGCCGGGGATGATGGATGAGGCCCAGATGGCCGAGCTCATGCAGCTGTCCGACGTCGAGTTCGACCTGACCTTCCTCGAGATGATGACCGAGCACCACAGCGGCGCGATCGAGATGTCCGAGACGGTGATCGCCGACGGCGAGAACCCCGAGGTCGTCCAGCTCGCGCAGGAGATCATCGACGCCCAGCAGACCGAGATCGACCAGATGGCCGAATGGCGCAGCGCCTGGTCATAAGGAATCCGCACGGCGTGATCCACCCCAACCGCAAGGCGGGCTCCGGCGGACCTCGCCTTGCGAGGGGTGATTTCGTGCAGCTCGGTGGGGTGGTCTTGATCGGTGCTCAGATAAAGCTCTCTCGGAGGTTCATCCGCACGTAGTCACGTAGTACGGAGAGGCGGACGTCGCCTGTCACCAGCG
>Ga0136615_10000030_pt1 | contig 48938 bp, 45 predicted proteins | sample AntDrymUQ2882206_2_FD_106647 | JGI IMG/M metagenome (GOLD analysis project Ga0136615, IMG submission 106647) | Polar desert sand microbial communities from Dry Valleys, Antarctica - metaG UQ288 (22.06) | ecosystem: Environmental > Terrestrial > Soil > Desert | place: Antarctica: Dry Valley... | reverse complement strand
GCGCCGATGAGCAGGATGTTCAGGCGCTCGGTGCCATCCCAGGGCAGGCCCCGCACCGGCGTCGGAGCAGCGCTCGCCGAGGGAACGGGGGTGCCATCGTCGGGCGTGGCCGAGGGCAGGCTGGTCGGCAGCGTCGTAGGGTCGCTCGTGGGCACGTCGGTCGGGACGGGCAGCGTCGAGGTCCCGGGCGATCCCGACGGCATCGGCACGATGGGCGAGTCGTCGCCGCCTCCGATGCTGGACAGTGCGTCGTAGGCCAGGTACACCGGCCGCGCCACGGCCACGTGCGAGAGGAGCAGGACCAGCATGACGCCGATCAGGCCTGCGGCTGAGGCTGCGCGCAGGGGCCGCGCGGACTTCGATCGAGGCTCGCGAGTCGCGAGGCGGTAGGCATCTGCCACGGCGGCGAGCCGGTACACCAGGTCGATGACGATGGCGGCGAGGGTGCCCATCAGCCAGCTGGGCGCCACGAACTGTGCCAGGAAGCCCTCGGCGGACTCGCTGGCGAGCACGCCGACAAGGAGGGCGAGCAGCAGCACGTAGGGCGCCACCCAGGCGAGCGCCCGGCCCCAGTGGCGCAGATAGGCCTGTCCCGCCCCGGGCAACAGCGCGGAGAAGACAGCCGCGGCGAAGGCGGAGGGGCGCCTGGCGGGTACCTCGGACTCGGTCATGCTGAGCATGATAAGCGGTCACGGGGCGGCGCTGTCCCGATGCCGCCCCCAGTCAGTGGCGGCCCCTCGCGTCGGCACCGGCGGCAGGGTGTCCGCGATCGTCGGCCGTCGTCCGGGAAGGGGCGTGGGCTATCCTTGACCGCCCATGCCGGACCCCTCGTTTCGTCACCTGCCGGCGCAGCCTGACTTCCCCGCCCAGGAACACCGCATCCTCGATATGTGGCGGGCGCGGAGCACCTTCGCGCGCCTGCGCGCCCAGAACGCCGGGGGCCGTGCCTGGTCCTTCCTGGATGGTCCTATCACGGCCAATAACCCGATGGGCGTGCATCACGCCTGGGGCCGAACGTACAAGGACCTCTTCCAGCGCTTCCACGCCATGCTCGGCGAGGACCAGCGCTGGCAGAACGGCTTCGACTGTCAGGGGCTCTGGGTGGAGGTCAACGTAGAGCGCGAGCTGGGCTATACCTCGAAGCGCGACATCGAGCGTCACGGCATCGCCGGCTTCGTCTCGCTCTGCAAGCAGCGGGTGCTCACCTACGCGGCCATCCAGACGGAGCAATCGCAGCGTCTGGGCATGTGGGCGGACTGGAACGAGCCGGACGAGCTGCGACGCCTGCGCGACCTGCTGGCCGACGACCCCGGGCAGGTGATCACCGTGCCCGGTCCCGACGGCCCGGTGACGGATACGGTGGAGATGATCGTCGGGCGGTTGGGCATGCCGGAGCTGGGCGGCTCGTACTTCACCTTCTCCAACGAGAACAACGACCTGATCTGGGGCTTCCTGGCCGAGGTCCATCGCCGCGGCTGGCTCTACAAGGGCCATGACTCGATGCCCTGGTGTCCTCGCTGCGGGACCGGCATGAGCCAGACCGAGGTCAACGAGGGCTATCAGGATCGCCGAGACCCCGGCCTGACCGTGCGCTTCCCCCTGCTCGACAGGCCAGGGGAGTGGCTGCTGGTCTGGACTACGACCCCCTGGACCCTGACCTCCAACGTCGCCGCGGCGGTGGGCGAGGATCTGACCTACGCGCTCATCCGGCAGGGCGATGAACGCTATTGGGTGGGCAAGGGCACGCTCAAGACGGCGGTCCGAGGTCCTTTTGCGGTGCTGGAGGAACGGGCTGGCCGTGAACTCGTCGGCTGGCGCTACGGCGGCCCGTACGACGAGCTCCCGGCGGTGCGGGAGGCCTTCGCCGGTGACGGCGCCGAAGCGGCCGCCGATGTCCCCACCCAGGCGGCTGCAGGCGTCCTCACCGAGGTGCCGTCGGGATCCGCCTACGAGCACCGCGTGATCCCCTGGCGCGAGGTCGGGGAGGACGAGGGGTCGGGCATCGTCCACATCGCGCCGGGCTGCGGCGCGGAGGACTTCCAGCTTGGCCGAGCGCTGTCCCTGCCGGTGGTGGCACCGCTGGATGAAGCGGGGCACTATCTGGCCGGCTTCGGCTGGCTGAGCGGCCTGGACGCGCAGGACGCCGCCGCCCGGATCATCGAGGATCTCCAGGAGAAGGGCTTCTTCTACCACGTGGAGCCCTATGCCCACCGCTATCCACACTGCTGGCGTTGCGGCACGCCGCTGCTCTTCCGCGTGGTGGACGAGTGGTACATCGACATGGGACCGCTCTACGACGTGCCGCGCGAGGCGGTCACGCCGGAGCAGAAGGAACGCAGCCTGCGCTACCAGATCATGGACGTGGTCGACACGGTGCGCTGGATACCGGGATTCGGCTACGACCGTGAGCTCGATTGGCTGCGCACCATGGGCGACTGGATGATCAGCAAGAAGCGCTACTGGGGACTGGCGCTGCCCATCTGGGAGTGCGCGGGTTGCGGGCACTTCGACGTGCTGGGCGGCCGTGAGGAGCTACGCGGGCGGGCTGTCGAGGGCTGGGACGGTTTCCAGGGGCACACGCCACACCGACCGTTCGTGGACGCGGTCAAGATCGCCTGCAGCGTCTGCGGCGCGCTGAGCAGCCGCATCAGGGACGTTGGCAATCCCTGGCTGGATGCCGGCATCGTGCCCTTCTCCACACTGCACTACCGCGAGGATCCGGACCACTGGCGACGCTGGTTCCCGGCCGACTTCATCACCGAGTCCTTTCCGGGCCAGTTCCGCAACTGGTTCTACTCGATGCTGGCCATGTCGACCGTGCTGCGGGGCGAGACGCCCTTCAAGACCATCCTGGGCTACGCCACGCTCTTCGCCGAGGACGGGCGGCCCATGCACAAGAGCTCCGGCAACGCCATCGAGTTCAACGAGGCCGCCGAGCGCATGGGCGTGGATGTCATGCGCTGGATGTACGCGCGCCACCGTCCAGAGGACAACATCCTGTTCGGTTACGGCACCGCGGACGAGGCCCGGCGCGACCTGCTGGTGCTCTGGAATGTGGCCGCCTTCTTCGTGACGTACGCTCGACTCGCGAAGTGGTCGCCAGGGACCTGGCACGGGGACGGACAGGGCGATTACCCGGCCGCGGACCGCAGCGTGCTGGACCGCTGGATCCTCTCCCGGGTCGCGGCCACGGCCGACAGCGTCGGGGAGGACCTGGCCGAGTTCGATGCGCGCGCGGCGGCTACCGCCATCGGCACGGCCATCGATGACCTCTCCCAGTGGTACCTGCGCCGCAGCCGTCGACGGTTCTCCCGCAACGACGACCTTGCCGACCGCGATGCAGCCTTCGCGACGCTGCACCAGGCGCTGGCCATGCTGGCCGCGATCATGGCGCCCATCCTGCCTTTCCTGGCCGAGGAGCTCTACCAGGTGCTGGTGGCCGAGCGCGACGAATCGGTGCCGGACTCGGTGCACCTCACGCGCTGGCCGTCACCGCCGCTGGCTCTCCGCGCGCCCGCGCTCGAGGAGGCGGTGCACAGGCTCCGTCGTGCCGTCGAGCTGGCCAGGACGCTTCGAGGCCAGGCGGGTATCCGCCTCAGGCAGCCGCTCGCCACGCTCTGGTTGGCGCTGCCAGGAGGCCGTCTCGCGGAGGGCGTCGTAGCAGAAGACGAGGCGGCGCTGCTGGCCTTGCTGGGCGAGGAGCTGAACGTGAAGTCCGTACAGCTCATCGGCGATGGATCCGCGCTGGTGGAACGGCGCGTCAAGCCGCTGCTGCCCGTCATCGGCCGCAAATTGGGCGATCGCATACCGGACGTAATGGCGGCGGCCCGGAACAACGAGGTGGAGTACCTCAGCGACGGCAGCGTCATCCTGGGCGGCGTGACGCTCGGCCCGGAAGAGGTCGAGATCCAGGCCACCCCGAGGCCTGGCACGAGCGTCGCGCACCACGAGGGCGTGGTCGTGGTCATCGACACGACGCTCTCCCCGGAGTTGCGTGCGGAGGGGGACGCCCGGGAGCTGTCGCGGGCCGTGCAGGACCTGCGTCGTCAGGCTGAGCTGACACTGGACGCGCGTATCGAGGTGTGGCTCGATGGCGACGCCAGCGTGTTCCAGGCACTCGACGGACACCTTGGCACCCTGGCCCAGGACACGCTGGCCGAGTCCATCCATCAGGCGCCGCCGCCGGCTGGCGTGACGGCCGTGGAGATGGGGCTGTCATCGGGGCGCGTGCGGATCGCACTTCGGGAGAAGGGACGATGACGGTGGCCGCGCAGGAGGAGCGACCGGAAGATACGGCGTCTCGACCTCGTAACGGACGGGCCGCGCGTCGGTGGGTCCTCTTCGGCGTGGTGGCCACGACGGTGGTGATCACGGACCAGCTCAGCAAGCGCTGGGTGGACGCCGAGTACGCCTTGACGCCCGCTACGGCGCCCACGCCGGTGCTCGGGGACCTCTTGCGCATCGCCAAGGGCTACAACGATGGCGGGATCTTCGGCCTCTTCGGCGACTCTGCCGCCCTGTTGGGCCTGGCCAGCCTGGCCGTCATCACGCTCATCTTCGTCTACCAGGTTCGTCAGGGCGCCTCGAGCGGCCCGCTTCTCAGCCTGGCCCTGGGGCTGCTCATGGGTGGCGCCGTGGGCAACCTCATCGATCGCATCGTGCACGGACACGTCATCGACTTCGTGGACATGGGCTTCGGCACGCTGCGCTGGTACACCTTCAACGTGGCCGACGCGGCCATCAGCGTGGCCATCGTCCTGCTCGTGGCGCTGAGCGTGTTGGGCGATCGACTTCCCGGCGGGTCCCTCGACGCGAAGGCCGCTTGACCGCCCGGCTGTCCGTGAAGGTGCCCGCCTCAGCGGTCGGCGACCGTGCCGACCGTTTCGTGGCGGACGCCTCCGGGCTGTCACGGTCATATGTCCAGCGGCTCATCGCCGCAGGGCATCTCACGGCCGATGGGCTGCCATTGCGAGCCAGCTCGACGCTGGAAGCCGGCACGCGGCTGGAGCTCGACGTGCCTGAGGTGGCGCCGGTGGAGGACCTGCGCGAAGCTATCCCGCTCCACGTCGTCTACGAGGACGCGGATCTGATCATCGTGGACAAACCCGCCGGCCTGGTGACCCATCCTGCGCCCGGCCACGCCAACGGGACACTGGTCGATGCGCTTCTGGCGCGGGAGGCCGGGGCGCTGGGCTCCCTGGGCGGGAAGCAGCGGCCGGGCATCGTCCATCGGCTCGACCGGGACACGAGCGGATTGCTGCTGGTGGCCCGCCACGACGCCGCTCAGGCGTACCTCCAGGCCGCGCTGAAGGCTCGTCGGGTGAAGAAGTCCTACCTGGCCTTGGTCCATGGGTCCGTGGCCGCGCAGTTGGGTCGGATCGAAGCGCCTATCGGGCGTGACCTTCGGCATCGCACGCGGATGGCGGTCGTGGCCGAGGGCCGTCCATCCGTGACCGGTTATCGCGTGCGCGAGCGGTTCGCCAGCTGGACCCTCCTGGAGCTCGACCTGATCACCGGGCGGACCCATCAGATCCGGGTCCATCTGGCGTCCATCGGTCATCCCGTGGCCGGTGACCCGCTCTACGGGACCGGGCTATCCCGTCGCGGCCCGGAGACTCTCGCGCGACTCTTCCTGCATGCCTGGAAGCTGGAGCTCGCCGCGCCTGACGGCGATCGGATGATCCGCGCCGAGGCTCCCCTACCCGAGGTACTGGCGCGGGTCCTGGAGTCCCTGCGCGCAGAAGGCGGCCGGTGAGAGCGGGACGCTGCCTGGGCGAGCCCGGCGCTCTGCTGGCCATCATCTCCGGACCTTCCGGAGTGGGCAAGGACACCATCATCGAGGTCCTGCGCAGCCGGCATCCCGATCCGGCACGCGACTTCGTGGTGACCTGCACCACGCGCGAGCAACGTCGCTACGAGGTCGATGGGCAGAGCTATCACTTCCTGGGCGCCGAGGCCTTCGCCGCGCTCCGCGAGCACGGGGCGCTTCTGGAGGCCTCAGAGGTCCACGGCAACTGGTATGGCACGCCTCGCGACCAGGTCATCGAAGCCCTGGCCACGGGCCGAGACGCCATCCTCAAGATCGACGTGCAGGGCGCCCGAGCCATCCGGCAGCTGGTGCCTGATGCGCTCCTGATCTTCCTGGTGCCACCGTCGCTCGACGAGCTCTACGACCGCCTCGCCGCCCGTCGCACGGAGTCGCCCGCCGAGCTGCGACGACGTTATGAGGATGCCGCCCTGGAACTCGCGCGGCAGGATGACTACGATCACGTCGTGGTCAACGCCACGGGCGACGTGGTGGGTACCGCCCAGCGGATCGACGCCATCCTGCGGGAGGAACACGAACTTCATCCCGATCGTCGCGTCGCTGTCTGAGGACGGGAGCCTCATGGCACGAACGGACACGGCTGTGGCACGTCCCGCGATTGACGCCCGCCGGGTGCAGGTCGCCGTGGATGCAGCCGGCGTTCCCGGTGGCAGGTCGTACACCTATCACGTTCCACGCCGTCCGGAGCTGGCAGGCGTGGGTGCCGGTGATGCGGTCCTGGTGCCCTACGGTCGGCGGCAGGTGGTGGGCGTGATCCTGGGCGCTGGCGACGATGATCCGGGACTGGCGACGAAGCCGGTCCTGGCGCGCATCCATGCGGACCGCTCGCTTCTGCCGCCGCTACAGGCGCGACTGGCCGACTTCGTGGCGCGGCACTATCTGGCACCGCCGGGCATGGTCATCAGAGCGATGCTGCCGCCGGGACTTCTGGAACGCGTGGAGCTCGTGGCCCGGGTCCCGACGGCGGATGCCGAGTCGCCCGCAGGTGACCGGCCGGTCGACGGTCCGCAGGACGGGTCCGCGAGCGGGCCGGCCACCCGCCGGAAGTCCGCCCGGGGGACGGAGCCGTGGACGGGTCTGCTGGAGCTCGTGGCCGCGGCTGGAGGGGAAGGGATCGCCGTGGGACTGCTACCCGCCCACCTGGACCGCGCCACCCTGCTGCGTCAGCTGCGCCAGGCCGGAGCGGCGCAGCGCCTGGTCCTCGAGTGGCGTCTCCGTCCTTCCGGGGCACGGCCTCGCCAGGAACGCGTAGCGCGACTTTCGGCCGCAGGTCTCCGGCTGGCACGGGACATGGCCGCTGGCGGGGCAGCGCCAGGCCGCCCGCTCGGACCCCGCCAGCGCGCCCTCATGGAGGAGCTGGGGGCGGTCGAGGCACGGCAACCGAGCCTGGTCACGCCTGTCAGCGAAGTCCCTCGCGGCCTGCCCGCGGCTGGCCTCGCCGCCCGCCACGGGGCAGCGGCCCTGTCTGGGCTGACACGCCGCGGCCTGCTGGAGCTCACGACGGGCACGCGACAGCGCCGGCCGGCGCAGGGGCTGGGTGCTGCGGCCCGCGGCGGCAGGCAGCGCGGCAGCCGCCCCACGGGCACGGAGCTGCGGCCGGAGCAACGCGTGCTCGTCGAGCGCGTCGAGGGCCTCATCGCCGAACGCCGCCATGCCGTGCTGCTAGTCGAGGGAGCCACCGCCAGCGGCAAGACCGCGGTCTATTCGGAGGCCGTGGCGGCCGCCCTGGGACGGGGCCGTGGGGCCATCGTGCTGGTGCCCGAGATCGCCCTCGCCACGCCGCTCCTGGACCGGCTCCGCTACGACCTTGACGTGGATCCGGCCCTGCTGCACTCGGCCCTGAGCGAGGGTGAGCGGGCGGATGAGTGGCGACGCATCCGGGCCGGTGAGGCGAGCGTCGTGGTGGGCACCCGTAGCGCGGTCCTGGCGCCGCTCGCCGACCCCGGCGTGATCATCGTCGACGAGGAACACGACGCCGCCTACAAGTCTGATCGGACGCCGCGCTACCAGGCACGCGACGTGGCCATGGAGCTGGGCCGGCTGGCCGATGCGCCGGTCCTCCTGGGCAGCGCCACTCCCGATGTGGTGAGCGTGGGACGGGCCGAGCTGGGAGTCCTGGAGCATCACCGCCTGAAGGAGCGGTCAGGAAAGGGCACCGTGCCGGTGGAGGTCATCGACCTGCGCAGGGAGCTGGCGACAGGCAATCGAGGGCTGCTCTCGACGGCACTCAGGGAGGCGCTCGAGGGCCTCGATCGTGCTCGCGGCGAGCGCGCCATCCTGGTCATCAACCGCCGCGGCAGCGCGTCGGTGGTGCTTTGTCGCGACTGCGGCTACGTGCAGATCTGCCCGGACTGCCAGCGACCGCTCGTGTTCCACGCCGGGGCAATGGCCTTGCGCTGTCATCACTGCGGAGCCACGGCACCTCCTGCCGAGCGCTGTCCGGCCTGCGCCTCGGTGCGCATCCGGTACCTCGGTGGTGGGACTGAACGCGTCGAACGCGAGATCGCGCTGCGCATGCCGGGTCTGCGCGTCGGCCGCCTGGACCGGGATGTCGTTGAGCGCAAGGGCGCAGCGTCGCGCGTGGTCGATGACTTCACCGAGGGCCGGCTCGACGTGCTGGTCGGAACCAGCCTTGTGAGCAAGGGCCTGGACGTGCCGGAGGTCACGCTGGTGGGTGTCGTTTCGGCGGACGTGGCGCTGAACCTGCCGGACGAGCGTGCCGCGGAGCGGACGTACCAGTTGCTGGCGCAGGCGGTGGGCCGCGCCGGTCGCGGCGAGCATCCCGGCAGAGCGCTGATCCAGACGTACCAGCCGGAGCACCCGGCCATCCGTGCCGTGGCCGAGGGAGACGGACGCGAGTTCATCGCGGGGGAACTCGCCCAGCGAAGGATCTGGGGCTCTCCGCCGTTCGGGTCGGTCATCAAGCTGACGGTGGCCATGACCGATCGGGACGGGGCCCTGACCGAGGCCCGCCGACTGGCCGCCGAGCTGCGCGCACGGAGCACAGGGAGCGCTGCGGAGATCGGCATGAGCGCGGCCGTCGGCGGGCTCGGCCCAGGCAGCAAGACCACGGTGCTCGGTCCCGCGCCGGCCTACGTCGCGCGACGTGCCGGCCGCTGGCGCTTCCACCTGATCCTGCGGGGGAAGGACCCGGCTGGTCTGCTCGGCGGGGACCCGGGTGCGCCGTGGAGCGTCGACGTCGACCCCGAGAGCCTGATGTGAGCGAGCACCGGCCGAGCCGCTCCGCCCACCTATAATCGGACGATGACCGTCCAGCCCATCGTCATGCTCGGGGACCCTCGCCTGCGCCTCAAGGGAGAGCCGGTCGACGCCTTCGGCAAGTACCTCCACGAACTGCTCGACGATCTGGCCGAGACGATGCGCGCCGCGCCGGGCGTGGGGCTCGCCGCCCCTCAGCTGGGGATCGCGCTGCAGGCCTGCGTCGTCGAGGTCGAAGGGCAGTTGCACGAGCTGGTCAACCCCCGCATGGTGCGCAGCACCGGCGATGACCACGATCTGGAGGGCTGTCTGTCCCTGCCGGGCTACGTGGCCTATGTCACGCGCCGTGAGAAGGTCTGGATCGCGGCCCAGAACCGGCACGGCCGGAAGGTCAAGGTGGCTGGGGCCGGGCTGCTGTCGCGCGCCATGCAGCATGAGCTGGATCATCTGGCGGGCAAGCTCTACATCGACTACCTCGGCTCGCTCGATGAGCTGATCCCCGTCAGCCAGCTCCAGGAAGAGCAGGGCGAGAGCGCCGAGCGGGAGCTGGCGCCGCTGGCGTGACGACTGGGTGAGCCGGCCGGCCCGGACGGTCTTCCTGGGCAGCGGCTCTTTCGCGGTCCCCATCCTGGAGACCTTGGCGGAGCATCCTGCGGTCGGACTCGTGGGCGTCGTGACCTCGCCGCCCAGGCCGGTGGGTCGCGCCGGGAAGGTGACCCCATCTCCGGTCGGTGCAAGTGCTGGCGCGATGGCGCTACTCGTGCTCACGCCGCAACGCCTGCGAGACGCGGAGGCTGTGAAAGCCATCGAGCGTCTGGAGCCGGAATTGATCGTCCTCGCCGACTACGGCCGGATCGTACCGCGTGCCCTGCTGGACCGGCCGCGCTACGGCGCACTCAATCTGCACCCGTCGCTGCTGCCGAGGCACCGCGGCGCCACGCCCATCCCGGCCGCCATCCTGAGCGGGGATCGCCGGACGGGCGTGAGCCTCATGCGCATGGACGAGGGACTCGACACCGGGCCGCTGATCGCGCTCCGTGAGGTGCCGCTCGCGGGCGATGAGACCGCGCCGGAACTGGAGGCGGTCCTGGCGAAGGTAGCCGCGAACCTGCTGGCGTCCTCCTTGCCGGCCTGGCTGGCCGGCGGCTCACCGCTCGTGGCTCAGCCGGACCACGGGGCGTCGCTGACACGGCCTCTGCGCCGCGGCGACGGCCGTCTCGATCCAGCGTTACCCGCGTATCTGCTGGAGCGTCAGGTACGCGCCTATCAGCCGTGGCCCGGATCCTTCCTGGAGACCGACCAGGGGCGGCTCATCGTGTGGCAGAGTCGCGTGCTGGACGTGTTGGGGGGGCAGGTCGGCGGGGCCACGACGCAGGCGGCCTCGGCCGCGGCCCACCACGACCCGCTCGCGGCCCACCACGACCCGCTCGCGGCCGCTCCGGGCACGCTCGTCCGGGCAGGCGAGGGCTTGGCCCTGGTCGCCCTCGAGGGGCTTCTGGAACTCGTGGAGGTCCAGCCCGAGGGTGGCCGGCGCATGCGCGCCTCGGTGGCCATCCGCGGCCGGCCGCGCCTTGTTGGCAGCCGGGTCCGAGAGGTAGCGGTAGGATGACCTCTCTCATGGATCCGCGAACGCCCACTATCGTCCAGCCCAGGCGGTCCCAGGATCGAGCGCTCCCGCTCATCGACGCTCCGGTGGCGGGGCAGCGCGATCTGCGACCCGGCCTCTCGGGCCTCTCGAGCGATGCACTGCGCGACTGGTTCTCACAGCGCGGCGAGCCGTCCTATCGAGCGCGCCAGCTAGTAGACCAGTTATGGTCCGGGCGGGCGGTGAGCTTCGCTGAGATGCGCACGCTGCCGGCCGGCGTACGCGCGGCACTCGACGCTGAGTTCCGGCTGGATACCGTGGCCGATACTGCAGTGCGGCCGGCGGACGAGGGTCTGACGGAAAAGGCGTTGCACATCCTGGACGACGGCCGGACGATCGAGTCTGTCCTGATGCGCTACCCGGCGCGTGGCCTCCGACGGGAGCGAGCCACCATCTGCATCTCGAGCCAGGCGGGCTGCGCCGTCGGTTGTCCATTCTGTGCCACCGGCGAGCTCGGCTTCTGGCGGGACCTGAGCACCGCCGAGATCGTCGATCAGGTCCGCTTCTGGTCCCGCCGGCTGGCGGCCGACGGACGCCGCGTGACCAACGTCGTGTTCATGGGCATGGGCGAACCGCTGCTCAACGCCGAGACCGTCCTGGAGGCGGCCGCCGCTCTCAGCGACCCGCAGCGCTTCGGCCTGGGGGCGCGCCACATCACCATCAGCACGAGCGGCGTGCTGCCCGGTATCGAGCGACTCTCCGCGCTCGCGCCGCAATACACCCTGGCCGTGTCACTCCATGCCGCCCGAGCCGGTCTACGCGACGTGCTGGTACCGCTCAACCGGCGTTGGCCCGCCGAGGAGGTGGTCGAGGCCGCTACCCGCTATGCGGACGCCACCGGACGCCGCGTGACCTACGAGTACGTGATGATCGCCGGCATCAACGACACGCCGGACGATGCCGCGCAGACGGCGGCACTGCTGGGCGGTCGCCTGGCGCACGTGAACCTCATCCCCATGAATCCCGTGGCGCATACGCCGTGGCAGCCGAGTGATGCCGGTCGCATCGAGGCCTTCGCAGGCGTACTCCGCGCGGTCGGGCTGCACACCACCGTGCGCCGCAATCGGGGGATCGAGATCGGCGCCGCCTGCGGGCAGCTGGCCGCGGAGCTCGCCGCGCAGCCCACGCCGGCTGCCGTCGCACGTCGCCGTGAGATCCTGGTCGAGCGCAGCGCGGCGGCCCTGCGTGACGCTCCCGCCCAAGCCCGCGCTACGGCCGTGCCCGACGCGGCCGCTGCGGTCATCTCGCGATGACGACAGCCTGGCGTCCACAGATCGCGGCCAGCATCCTGACGGCCGACTTCGGCCACCTGGATCGCGTGGTGCGCAAGTTGGAACGGGCCGGCGTCGACCGGCTTCATCTGGATGTCATGGATGGTCACTTCGTGCCCAATCTGACCTTCGGGGCGGACGTCGTGGCAGCGTTTCGACGGCTGACGTCACTGCCGCTGGACGTGCACCTGATGATCTCCGAGCCGTCGCGCTACGTGCCTTGCTTCCTGGAGGCCAGACCTGAGACGATCACCTTCCACGTCGAGGCCGATGAGCCCCGCGAAGTCATGGTGGAAACGCTCACAGCGATCCGAGCGGCGGGCCGCGGAACGGGACTGGCGGTGAGCCCGGCCACGCCCATGGAAGCGGTGCGGCCTTACCTGGAGCTGCTCGACGCGATCATGGTGATGACCGTGGTGCCGGGCTTCGGTGGGCAGCATTTCATCCCGGAGGCTGCGCCCAAGATCAGCGTGGCGCGTGAGTGGCTGGCGGCATCGAGTGGCCTGGCTCACGTCGACGGTGGCGTGAACCGCGATACGGCAGCCCTCTGCGGGCACTACGGCGCTGATGTCTTCATCGTCGGATCGGCCCTCTTCCAGCGTGGTCAGGACGCGGCCGATGAGGTCCGGCTCGTGCGGGACCGCGCCCGTGCGGCGCGCCACATGGCAGAGCGGGGCGTCAGCGAAGAGCCGGTCCGCGCCGATCGGAACGACCACCACGATGAGTTCGACGATGGGCCGCCGGTGGCCTTCGGTCGCACGGCCGGCTGAGCACAGGCCAGAGTGCGCCTGCTGCTGCAAAGAGTCTCGCGCGCTGAGGTGCGGGTCGAGGGCCGCGCGGTCGGAGCGATCGGTACGGGTCTGGTCGCGCTGGTGGGCGTAGGGCCGGACGACACGGAGGCGCTTGCGGCCGGTCTGGCCGACAAGACCGTCCACCTGCGCATCTTCCGCGACGACGCGGGCCTGACCAACCGTTCGCTGCTGGACGTGGCCGGTGGGTTGCTGGCGGTGAGCCAGTTCACGCTCTTCGGCGACACGCATCGCGGGCGGCGGCCCTCGTTCATCGGTGCCGCCCCGCCGGCGCTGGGGGCCGAGCTCTACGAGCGCTTCGCGGCAGCAGTGGAGGCGCGCGGGGTGACGGTCGCACGCGGCATCTTCGGTGCGGAGATGGAGATCGAGTTGGTCAACGACGGCCCGATGACCATCTGGCTGGACTCCGCCGCGGGCTGAAGGCGGTCAGGCGGTCTTGCGGGCGGTCCGCCGGCAACGCGTGCAGGCCACCACGGTGACCATGCGATCGCCCTTCGCAACCTGCATGGGATGCAGGTTGGGCTTGTAGCGGCGGTGGGCCCGAACGCGGTTCATGCCGCTCGACTGGGGGTTGAAACCACCCATCGAGATCTTGCCGCAGATGGCGCAGGAACGAGCCATGGAAAAGAAGGTCCTCGGGTAAGCAGAACGGCGCGGCGGATCTGTCGCGCGGGCTGCGTACTATAGCATCCACCCCGATGCCATCAGCTTCCAGTCCCGGCGACGCGCTGCCCACGCGTCATGTCATCGTCGAGGAGCTCCGACCGTTCGCCCCCGGTTCGGCCATCCTGATCGCGGTCCGAGCCGCTGCGGCGAACCTCGAGGCACACGTCGAGGAGATCAACGCGCTTAACGTCTTTCCCGTGCCGGACGGCGATACCGGAACCAACATGCTGGCCACGGTACGTTCCGCACTCCAGGAGGCGGAAGGGGTCCCGACCGCTGAGCGCACCGTTCCGCGGGTGGCCGCCGCCATCAGTTTCGGAGCGCTGATGGGCGCGCGCGGCAACAGCGGGGTCATCCTCTCGCAGATCTTCCGCGGGATGCTGGATGTCGCTCGAGAGCGTCGTAGAGTGAACGGCCTCGACCTGGCGAACGGCCTGCGACGCGGCAGCGAAACGGCCTATGCCGCCATCGCCACGCCCATCGAGGGCACCATCCTCACGGTCGTCCGAGAGACGGCCGACGCGGCCCTCGAGGCGGCCGAGGATGATCCGAGCCTGGAGTCCGTCCTTGCGGCAGCGGTGGACGCCGCGCACCGGTCCGTGGCCCGGACACCGACACTCCTGCCCGTCCTGTGTGACGCCGGCGTGGTCGACTCGGGCGGACAGGGTCTCTTTCGGCTCTTGGAAGGTGCTCTGGCGGCGATGCGCGGTGAGACCGTGGCGGCCAGCACCGTGTCGCGTCCTGGCGGGCGCGCTCCGCTGGCTGGCCACGGCGATGCCGATGGCTGGGGCTACGAGACCATGTTCCTGGTCTCGGCCGGCGGCCGGCCGCTGGACCTTGGCGCCATGCTCCGGCAGCTGGAGGAGCTGGGCGGCTCGGTGCTCGTGGCGGGCGACGTCGAGGCGGCCAAGGTCCACGTCCACAACGATCGGCCCGACCACGTCATCGCTCTTGGGCTCTCGCTCGGCAGGCTCTCGCGGATCACCGTGGAGAACCTTGACGACCAGGCGCTCGACGTCGCCGAGGCGCGGGCACGCGCCTTCACGGGGGTGGGCGCGAGCTTGGGAACCCAGGAGCGACCGGCCCGTGCGGTATCCGAAGGCTTGTCGAAGGGCTCGCGGGAACGTCGCTCACCGGAGCACCAGGCTTCGGCGCCCGGTGCGATGGCCACCATGGAGAGCGACCATCCACCAGCGGTAGCCGTGCTGGCTTCGACGCCGGCGGTGGTGGTGGTCGCTGCCGGCGAGGGTCTGGCGCACGCAATGAAGAACGCCGGGGCGCGGTCCGTCGTGCGCGGCGGGCAGACCGCCTCCGCCGGCGAGCTCGTGTCGGCGATCCGGGAGACCGGGGCGCGCGAGGTGATCATCCTGCCCAACCATCCGAGCGTCCGCCTCGCTGCGCAGCAGGCCGCGGTGATGGTGCCCGATGTCGCTGTCGAGGTGGTGCCCACGCGCACCGCGCCGGAAGGCGTCGCGGCTCTTCTCGCCTTCGATCCTGGGCGCAGCCTGGCCGAGAACGCGGCGACGATGCTCGTCGCCGCCCGGGCCGTGCGAACGCTGGCCGTCACCCTGGCGGTGCGGGACGCCCGCATCGGCGGCCGCCGCGTGCAGCGTGGTCAGACCATCGTGCTGGATGCCGACGACAGGCTGGTGGCGGCCGAAGGTGATCCGCTCGGAGCCGCCGTGGCCGCTGTGGCCGCCCTGGAGCCGGGCTTCGAGCTGCTGACGATCTACTACGGGGATGGCGCCGACCTGGCCGAGGCCGAGCAGCTGGCAGGGCTCCTGGCCGGCGCGATGACGGGGGTCGAGGTGGGGATCCTGCACGGCGGCCAGCCGCATCCCCGCTACCTCATCGCCGCAGAGTAGCGTGGCGCGCGCTTCCTCCGCCCGCGTGAAGGAGCCCTCGCCGCGTATCGGGTTGGACACGGCGCTTGGCGCCAGTGGGCTGCCGGGAGCTTCCGCCCTGAGCCGCGTCGGTCCGAGGCTCGGTGTGCAGACGGTGCGGGACCTCCTCTTCCACCTGCCGCGCCGGTACGAGGACCTGCGGGAGATTCGCACCGCGGCCGGACTGGCGGCGCTGGAGGAGGGGACCGTCGCCACGGCCCGGCTGGAGGTGGTGGCGCTGCGGCTGGAGCAGACCTTCCGGCGTCGCGTGCAGCGTACAGTGGCCCTCCTGCGCGACGAGACGGGCGAGGTTGAGGCCACCTGGTTCGGCCGCCGCTTCATCGAGCGGCGGCTCAAGGAGGGCCAGTGGATCGTGCTGAGCGGTCGGGTCAAGCGGCGCGGCTTCGCGGTCAGCCTGGACAACCCGGACTTCCAGCGCGACGACGGCTCTGCGCTCCTTCACGTGGGCCGCATCGTGCCGGTCTACCGACTTTCGGCAGGGCTGTCGGCGCGCACGCTGCGCGCCGCCATCCGGCGGGCCCTCGACGACTTCGGTCCCTATCCGGAATATCTCCCTGACAGTGCCCACGAGGCCCGGCTGGTGGGCATCGGCGAGGCGGTCGATGAGGCTCACTTCCCGCGCGGCTTCGAGGAACGGGATCGGGCTCTCGACCGCCTGGCCTTCGATGAGCTCCTGGCCCTCCAGGTCGGCATGGTGTCGCGCCTTCGAGAACGCCAACGGTCACCGGCCGAGCCGATCGTCGTCTCCGCTGACCGCCTGGCGCAGGCCGTAGCGCTGGTCGAATCGACCATCTCCGGTGCCATCCGGGCTCGCCGTGCCGCGTCCGCGACGGAGGCGCACGCGAGTGGCGCGCCGCAGGGCAGCGATGCGTCGAGTGAGGTCCGCTTGACGGACGACCAACGCGCGGCGCTCGAGGCCATCCGGGACGACCTCGCGTCTCATCGGCCGATGCTCCGGCTGCTCCAGGGCGATGTCGGCTCGGGCAAGACGGCCGTCGCCGCGCTGGCGCTCGCATTCGTGGCCGACGCCGGCCACCAGGGTGCGCTGCTGGCGCCGACCGATCTCCTTGCACGCCAGCACGCGGCGACGCTGTCCGGTTTGCTCGGCCCTCTTGGCCACGGCGTCACGCTGCTTTCAGGTTCGATGTCGGCCCCACAGCGGCGCCAGGCCCAGGAGCTCCTGAACGCGCCGCTGGATCGTGCCCTGGACGGCGGCAGCCTGGGCCGGATCGTCGTGGGCACGCACGCCTTGCTTCAGGAGACGGTGGCCTTCGCCGACCTGCGCCTAACCGTGGTGGACGAGCAGCACCGTTTCGGCGTGGCCCAGCGTGAGGCCCTGGCGACCAAGGGTGCCACGGCCCATGTGCTGCTGATGACGGCAACCCCCATCCCCCGAACCATGGGTCAGCTCGTTCATGCCGACTTGGACGTCTCGGATCTGCGCGCGTCGCCGGTGGGGCGCCGGCCCGTCATCACCGGGGTCCGGCGTCACGAGGAGTTGCTACACGTGCGCGACCGGCCCGGAGCCCTGCCGCTGCTCGCCGGCCAGGTCGCCGCCGGCCATCGCGCGTTCGTGATCGTGCCCTTGGTCGAGGAGTCCGAGGAGGGCGAGGCCACGAGCGTGGACGCTGCAGCCCGGCTCATCGGCGACACGTGGGCGGGTGCCACAGAGGCAGCCGGCATACCCGTCACCGCGCTCCGGCTGGAGATCGTGCACGGACAGATGCGGGCGGCCGAGCGCGACGCCCGGATGGAGCGCTTCCGGTCGGGCGAGACCAGCGTGCTGGTCGGCACGACCGTGCTCGAGGTGGGCGTCGATGTGCCCCAGGCTACGGTCATGCTCATCCTCGATGCCGACCGTTTCGGCATGGCCCAGCTCCACCAGCTGCGAGGACGCGTGGGCCGCGGCGAGGACCAGGCCTACTGCATCCTGGTCTCGGACCGTTACCCATCCCGCGGGACGCCGCCAGCGCAGTTGACCGATGACCAGCGCCTGGTGGCGGCGCGTCTCGACGCCCTGAAGGAGCACTCCGACGGGTTCGTCCTGGCGGAGCTCGACTTCGCGCTGCGCCGGGAGGGCGAGCTGCTGGGCCTCCAGCAGAGCGGACTGCCGCCACTGCGCGTCGCCTCGCTGGTCGATCCGCGCCACCGGGCGCTGTCGCTGGCTGCTCGGGAGGCGGCCGAGGCCATCGTCGACGCTAACGGGCAGCTTCGACCGGGGAATGAGGCGTTGGCCGCCGAACTGGCCACGGGCTGGCTACGGCAGGTGGGGGCCGGTGAGGTGCTGGAGATCGCCTCAGCGTCCGGAGCGCCCGGTGGCTGAGGCCGGTCGTGTCGTGACCGGCAGCGCCAAGGGCGTCCGGCTGCTGGCGCCAGGTCCCGGCACCCGGCCGCTCTCCGACCGCATCAAGCAGGCCCTCTTCGGGACCCTGGAGGTGGCGCTGGCACCCGCTTGGCCGGTGGCCTTCCTCGATCTGTTCGCGGGCAGCGGGGCGGCCGGCATCGAGGCGCTGAGCCGCGGCGCCCCGCGAACCGTCTTCGTGGAACGCGATCCGGAGGCCGCCCGGGTCATCGCCGAGAACCTGCGGCGGGCCGGCCTCTCCCGAGGCCACCTCGTTCGGCGCGACGTCTTGACCGTGCTGGCCGAAGGCGTGGCCGCGCTGGACGGGCCCTTCGGGGCGGTGCTGGTCGACCCGCCCTACGCCGAGCGGAAGGCGCTCCTGGCCACGCTCGCACGACTCGGTGACCTGCAGCTCGGCTGGATCGGCGCGGACGCCATCGTGGTGGCCAAGCATCCCTGGCGCGACGATCCGCCCGAACGGGCGGGCCAGCTCATCCTGGAGCGCCGCAAGCGCTTCGGGGAGACCGGTCTGTCCTACTATCGACCCGACAAGAGTCCGGAGGCAACCGTCGCACGATGAGCACCGCCGTCTATCCCGGCTCCTTCGATCCCGTCACGCTGGGCCATCTCGACGTCATGGAACGTGCTGCAGGCGCCTTCGATCGGCTGATCGTGGCGGTCCTGGTCAATCCGCGCAAATCGGTCACGGCCGCTGCGCATGATCGCGCCGCGGAGATCGGCTCGGTCGTGGCGGAGAGCGCACCCGGCGTCGCGGCACGGATAGAGGTGCTGACCTTCGACGGGCTCACGGTCGATCTGGCGACCCGCCTGGAAGCGAGCTTCATCGTCCGCGGCTTGCGCGCCGTGAGCGATTTCGAATCGGAGATGCAGATGGCGCACACCAACCGCAAGCTCCGGCCCGCCATCGACACGGTCTTCTTCATGACAGCCCTGGAGCACGCCTATCTCAGCTCCAGCCTGGTGCGCGAGATCGCTGCTTTCGGCGGTGATGTGAGCGGGATGGTGCCGCCGGCGGTGGCCCGCCGGCTGTCTGTCCCGAGCGGCTGATCAGGCGCCGAGTCGACGCCTGAGCGCCCCTATCACGTCCTCCATGCTGGCCGCGTGAAGCATCAACGCGGAACCTGTACGGAGGGGCATAGTGAGGAGGTGAAGCCATAGCCGCGGCAGGTCGGGTCCGATGCCGCTGAGTCCATATCCATGCCGGCGCATCCACCGGCCGGCGATCAGCTCGCAGAGGTAGATTTCCGCCCGGTCCAAGCCCCCCTCGCGCCACCTCCCGGTGCGGCTGGGATCGACGCCCACGGCACCCGCCCGGTTCGGGGTATTCGATGAGCCGACGTGCGGTACGTCGAGGACACGCGCCTCGTAATCCAGCCCGCAGTGCGCATACATGCGGGCCACGACGGTCGCTGGGTCGCGCAGCAGGTCCTCATATCGGACGGTATGCAGCTGTGGCTGACCGGCCCGCCGGTCGCCTTCACGGACGGTGGAGACCCACAGGGCACTGGTGCTGATGGGGTGATAGGTCAGGTACTGCCGGAAGCGCAGCCCCCAGCTCTTGACGTCCTTCCGCGCCTGGGACTTGCGCTTCTGTGACAGGAGAACGTCACGAGGGTCGCGGACGATACCGACGATCCGCGCTTCTGGGAGCTCTCGGATGATGTCGTCGATGTAAAAGACGCTTCGGCCAGTCTGCTCGCAGGGGATGGGACGCCCCCTCTTGGCCGCGCCGTGGCGCATGTATGTCGAGAAGACGGTCATTGCGGTGCGAGTCTCGTCCGGTATCGATGCCACCAGGGCCCCCGCCTCTGAGCGGCAATGCGACGGATCGCCTTCCTGCCTTCGGCAGAGACCCACAGCGATCCCTGTCGCCTCTCGTATCGACAAGCGACGCCGAGGCGCGTCAGGCGACCAGAAACGGTCGAAGAAGTGCAACTCACGAAACCGGAAAACGTCTGGATGGCGCCCCAGGAGGCGGCCCAGAAGGGTCGTGCCCGAACGGCTGTTGCCGACGACGAACAGGATCCGGGCGGTCACGGCGACAGTCTACGGCAGCCCTCCGGCCACGGTCTGGCATCGACCGACGCGCGGGGCACCTGGGAGGCCCGGGGCCAATCGAAGGGAAGATCGAGTGAGCGGAGTGTTACGATCGACGCGACCCAGACCCGGAGGCACGTCCCCATCGACATCATCTTCCTCGTCGAGCGCCTCGAAGCCCTGCTTGCGAACGGCCGGCGGATGCCCATGACCAACAGCGTGATCGTGGATCAAGTGGCAGCACTCGATCTGATCGACCAGCTGCGCGTCGCTGTGCCCGAGGAGGTGCGCCAGGCCAAACGCGTCAACGAGGAGACCAGTCGTCTGGTAGAGAGGGCCCAGGAGGAGGCGGAACGGATCCTGGCCCGTGCTCAGGAGCAGGCTGCCTTCCTGATCGAAGAGCGGGAGCTGACGCGGGCCGCGGAGGTCCGCTCGCGGGAGATCATCGCGGCGGGCGACGTGGAGGCCGACGAGATCCGCCGTGGCGCCGATCAGTACGCCGCCGAGGTGCTCATCAGGCTCGAGGGCGAGTGCATCAAGGCGCTCCAGAGCATCAAGCAGGGGCTGGCGCTGCTCGATGAGCGCTACCCCTCCGACTCGTCCAACGGCTCGCACGACGGTGCCGCCGGTGGAGCCACCGCCGAACAGAAGAGCCATGCTCAGCTATAACGTGGCGGGTCTGCTACGGTCCGTGCCAGGCACCTCGCGCACCTATCCCGTGGACGTGGGATCGCTGCCCATCGCCGAGGATCTGGAGCTGGTGGCGCCCATCCGCGGAGAGGTGAAGCTATCCCGCACTGGGCGCTCGATCCTGGCTCACGGTCGCCTTGATACCTCCGTGGCGGAGCGCTGCAGCCGGTGCCTCGTGCCGGTGGCGGCGCCTATCAGCGTCGAGATCCACGAGGAAGCGCTGCCGCTCCTGGACATCGACTCGGGGCAGCCGCTGGACACCTCCACGGAGCCCGATGCCCTGCGCCTCGACGAGCATCACGAGCTCGATCTGGCCTCGGCCGTCCGCGACGCGATATCACTGGCGGAGCCGATCGCGCCGCTCTGCCGGCCGGATTGCCGCGGGCTCTGCCTCATCTGCGGGGCGGATCAAAACGAAGATCTCGGTCATGGTCATCCCGAGGACGGCTTGGATCCGCGATTGGCCGGTCTGGCCGCGCTCCGTGAGCAGCTTGAGCGGTAGCATCATCCGTTCCCCGCGGGCGGCCGATACCGGCCACGAGACGAACCACCGAAAGGAGCACTGACAGGACCATGGGAGTCCCCAAGCGACGCGTATCACACGCCAGGAAAGGCGATCGACGAGCTCACCTGGCGATCTCGGCGCCCCAGCTGGAGGAGTGCCCGCACTGCCACCAGATGAAGCGGAGCCACCATGCCTGCCCGGCCTGCGGCTGGTATGCCGGTCGCGAGGCCGTGCGCATCCGCCAGGCGCGCGCCGCGGACTCCGGGCGCGCCTGACCGAAACCCCGGCGCCGGTGAGGGACTGACGGCGCCGTGGTCGATCCGTTGGACCTGAGGACCATGTCGTCTGGGCCGGAGTCCCGTTCGCCCGTGCGTCTGCGCGTGGCGGTAGATGCCATGGGTGGCGATCACGGGCCGGAGGAGATCGTCCGGGGCGCCATGGCCTGGGCCGTCGACCATCCGGCGGTCGACCTTCTGCTGGTGGGCGACGAGGAGCGCCTGCGACCATTCCTCGAGGACGACCTGCCGGCCCACGTTCGGTTGGTGCAGGCTTCCGAGTCGGTGGCCATGGAGGAGCATCCCGCGGCCGCGGTCCGGCGCAAGCGGGACGCGAGCATCAACGTGGCCATGCGTCTCGTCCGCACCGGCGAGGCGGACGCCGTGGTGACGGCCGGTCACACGGGCGCGGGAGTCGCCTCGGCCATCCTGCATCTGGGTCGTCTGCGCGGCGTCGACCGCCCCGCTCTGGCGGTCCAGATGGTCACCGATCGAGGGCCCTTCGTCTTCCTCGACATCGGGGCCACGACCGACTCGAGCGGCCTGAACCTGGCGCAGTACGCGCGGATGGGCGCCATCTACAGCGCGCAGGTGCTGGGTGTCGCGGATCCCAGCGTGGCCCTGCTCTCCATCGGTGAGGAGGGCGGCAAGGGCGAAGCGCGCGTCCAGGAGGCGACCAAGCTGCTGGCCGACAGCGACCTGCGCTTCATCGGGAACGTCGAGGGCAAGGACCTGCCGCATCACCCGGCGGACGTGGTCGTGTGCGATGCGTCGGTGGGCAACGTCACCATCAAGTTCTTCGAGGGTGTGAGCGGCTTCATCTTCGACATGCTGCGCACGGAGTTCCGCCGCTGGCCGCTGGGACCGGTGGGTTACCTGTTCATGCGTCCCGGCCTGCGCCGGATGCGCTCGCGCTTCGACTACGAGCGCCTTGGCGGCGCACCGCTCCTGGGTGTCAACGGCACGGTGCTCATCACGCACGGCCGCGCCCGGCGGCGGATGATCGGCTACGCGGTCGCCGCGGGCGCTGCCGCGGCGGGCGCACGGATACCGGAGAGGATCGCCGCCGCGCTGGCGTCGGACCCATGAACAGCGGCGAGGGGGCCGGCTCAGGGCCCGGGTCGCCGGCGTCTGACTCAGCCGCGCGACGGACCGGCCCGGAAGGGCACCGCGCCGAGCGCGAAGGCCGCCGCCTGGCGCTGAGCGCCGTGTTCGAGGCAGACTTCGGGCAGCGCACCGCCATACGGGTGCTCGAGCGACGCATCGCGGACGAGGGGACGGCTCCGGAAGCCGCCGCCCACGCGCGGCGTCTGGTGGCCGCCGTGATGCGCTATCGCGACGCCATCGACGCGCGCATCGAGGTCGTGGCGCCCGCCTTCCCGGTCGTGGGACTGGCTCGTATCGACCGCGCATTGTTGCGTTCCGCGCTGGGTGAACTGCTACACTGCCCGACGACGCCGGCCCGGGTGGCGATCTCGGAATGGGTCGAACTCGCTCGGACCTACAGTGGCGAACCGGCTCGGCGCCTCACCAACGGCGTCCTCGGGCGCGTCGCGGAATGCGGGACCGGGCAATAGAGCCCGATGGCGGGACCAGGATCCCGCCGGCCGTGAACGACAGGGGGCATTCGACCCCCCGACAGGAGGAAGCATCGGTGACGGCTTCGACCTACGACCGCCTCAAGAAGATCGTAGTTGAGCAACTCGGGGTGGACGAGGAGGAGGTCAAGCCTGAATCGTCCTTCGTCGACGACCTCAACGCGGACTCTCTTGACCTCGTGGAGCTCATCATGAGCCTGGAGGAGGAGTTCGGGACGGAGATCTCGGACGAGGATGCCGAGAAGATCCGCACCGTGCAGGACGCGGTCGACTACATCGAAGAGCACGGCAGCCCGGCCTAGATCGGATCATGGCGTCGCCCGCAGCGGCGCTGGCTACGCGCCTGGGTCTTTCCTTTCGCCATCCAGCGCTGCTCGAACAGGCGCTCGTCCACTCCAGCTTCGTGAACGAGCATCCCGGATCGTCGCTACCTTCCAACGAGCGACTCGAGTTCCTGGGCGATGCGGTGGTCTCGCTCGTCTTCTCCGAGGCACTCTGGATCGATCATCCTGAGGAGCCGGAAGGCGGACTGACCACCCGCCGGGCGGCCATCGTCTCGACCCGCGGACTGGCCCGCATCGCCGCTCGCCTCGAACTCGGTACGGCGCTCCAGATGGGGCAGGGCGCGGAGCGGTCGGGAGAGCGGCGGCGGGGCTCCGTCCTCGCTGGGACGCTGGAGGCCGTGGTGGCGGCCATCTACCTCGACCAGGGACTGGGCACAGCCCGGGACTGTCTGTACCAGTGGGCGGCTCCGGAACTCTCGGTTCGGAAGGGCTCGCCCGCTCTCAAGCCGGCCAAGAGCCAGCTGCAGGAGTTCTCCTTCGCCACGACCGGCAGCGCCCCGGTCTACTCATTGGTGAGCGCCGACGGCCCTGATCACCAGAAGCACTATGTGGTCGAGGTGAGCGTGGCCGGGCAGCGGCTGGGTCGCGGTGCGGGGCGCAGCCGCCGGGAAGCGGAGACCGAGGCGGCCGGTGCCGCGCTCAAGCGGCCGCCCGCAGCCGGCTCGTGACCCGAGCGGTCGGTAGCGCTCGGCTCGTGCACCGATGAGCGCGGCCCGTCTACGCGCCCTGCGCATGATCGGCTTCAAGTCATTCGCGGAGCGCACCGACGTGGCGTTCGGGAGCGGCATAAGCGCCATCGTCGGCCCCAACGGGTCGGGCAAGAGCAACCTGGTGGACGCCCTCCGCTGGACCCTGGGTGAGCAGGGGCGGTCGCTCCGCACGCGGCGTGCGGAGGATCTCATCTTCGCCGGCTCCTCGTCGCGTCGCGCCATCGGCATGGCTGACGTGGCGCTCATCATCGACAACGATGACCGGCTCCTGCCGGTCGACTACGCCGAGGTGGAGCTGGGTCGCCGCCTCTTCCGCTCGGGCGAGAACGAGTACCTCCTGAACCGCCAGCGGGTCCGCCTCCGGGACCTGACGGAGCTGCTGGACAGCGCGAACCTGGCTGACAACGCCTTTTTGTTCATCGGCCAGGGCATGGTCGACCAGGCACTGGCGCTGCGGCCGGAGGAGCGCCGGCCGCTCTTCGAGGAGGCCGCCGGCATCCGCCGCCACGAACGCCGGCGGCGGCAGGCAGAGGCGCAGCTGGAAGAGGCGGAGTCGAATCTGGAGCGGTTGCGCGACGTGCTGGCCGAACTGCGTCCGCAGGCGCGTCGGCTGGCCGCTCAGGCCGAGCAGCAGATGGCGCGGCGAACGGCTGGCATGGACCTGGCAGCGGCACTGGTGGATGTCGCCCGCGGCCGGCTGACGGCCGCCCTGCGGGATGCCGAGACGCAGCGGGTCGCGCTCCGGGCCGCTCACCGGGCGGCCGATGCGGCGCTGAGCGGACTGCGCGAGGCCGAGGAGACCATCGCGCGGCTGGCCCGGGCATCGGCCGAGCGAGCGGCGGCCGAGTCAGAAGCGCGCACGGTCCTCGAGACGGCGCGCGCTCGGACGGTGGAGTGGCGCCTGGTGGAGTCGCAGCTGAGCGGGGAGCTGGCCACGATCGAGCGCGATCGCACTCGCCTGAGCGCTGAACGCGACGACCTCGCGCGAAGGGCAGACGCCGCACGAGATGACGTCGCAACGCCGCTGCCTCCCGTGGACGCGACGGAAGACGAGACGCTGCGCGACCTGGACGTCGCCATGGACCTGGCCGTGCGACGGGTCGCTGCGCTGCTCGATGCGAGCAGCGCCGTGGGCGAGCGCACCGCCGCCGCGCGGCGGGAGCGCGAGGCCCGGGCCGCCGAGCAGGAACGGCTCGATCGTCGCGCGCGACAGGCGGCAGCGCGCCTGGTCGAGGAGACCCAGCGTGCCGAGCAGTGCCTCGCACGGGCGGAGGCCGCGAGCGCTCGACGGGAGTCGCACGTCGCGGCCGGGCGCCTGGCCGCGGATGAGGAGACGGCCGCCGAGGCCGCTCACGAAGCGGCTCGCGGGGACCTGGACGGTGCAGAGGACGCGGCCCGGGAGGCCGAGAGACGCCTGGCCGAAGTGCAGGGCCGTCTGCACGCTGCCCGCGCCGCCGTTGGTGCTCTGGATGCCTGGCTGGCCGCCACGAGCGATGGCGGGCTGCTGCGGTTCGCACGCGCACGCGGGGGCCGTCGCCTGGCCGAGGGCCTTGAGGTCGAGGCCGAGCTGCGTGCCGTCGTGGAGGCCGTGTTGGGCGACGCCTTGACCGGCGTCATGCTGGAAGGGTCCATGGTGCCCGCCCTCGGCGGGTCTGCCAGGGGGACGATCGTGCTCCGCGACGAGGGTCCGCGCGGTCGGGCTGGCGAGGGCACACCGATCGAAGCGGCGGCGATCGCTGCCGGCGGCGGCCGGGTCGCCGCGGCCTTGTGGCGCGACCCCGATGGCGCCGTCGGGCGACTGCTGGCACGCGCAGTGTGGGTGCCCGCGCTCTCTGACGCCCTTGCCCTGCGCGCCGCGTTGCCCCCCGGCTGGCGAGTGGCGACGAAGGATGGCGCGCTGGTCAACGACGAGGGCGTGGTGCGCCTCGGTGGTGGCGAGTCCGTGCTGGCGCGCCAGGCGGAGCGTGCCGCACTTCTGCGAGCCGTGACGCCCCTCGAGGAGGAAGCCGCCGCCGCGGCCGAGGCTCGATCCGAGGCGGCTCTCCGTCGATCGGCTGCATCGGGGGCCGTGGAGAGCGCGCGAGGGGCGCTGCACGTAGCGCGACGCGAACGTCGTGTGACGGAGGAACAAGAGCGAGCCGTGGTGCGCACGGCCGAGACGGCCGCTCGGGAAGCGGCCTGGCAGACGGCTCAGCGGGATCGGGCGGCCAGCGAGTCGGCCCTGGCCGCCGAAGCCGTGACCGCCGTGGCCCAAGTGTCGGGAGCTGTGGGACCGAAGGCGCCGGAGACGCCCGCCGGGGATGCGGGTTCGTCTGGGCCAGCGCCGGCGGCCGAGCTGACGGCCGCCCAGGAGCGGCTGGAAGTGCTGCGTAAACGGCGTGAGCTTCTCGACGCTACGGTCTCTGCACGGGCCCGGGAGCGCGAGTCGCTGAGAGAGCGCCGGCGTCGTGCGGAGATCTCGCTGGCCATGGACGAGACCCGACTGGAGCAGATCGAGCAGGAGATGAGCCGCCTTGTCGCGGCTGCCAGCGACGCGTCTCAGCGCCTGAGCGAAGCCCGCAACCAGCTGGCTGGTGCCCATGAGGAGGAGCAGCGCCTGGCCGCGAAGTTGCGCGCCCTTCTGGAGGGGAGTGGCGACGAGCGTGAAAGGCTGCTGGCGGCGGAACGCTCGGCCGCCGACCAGCGTGAGCGGCTGCGCGCGGCGGAGGGCCGCAGCCGTTCCGCCGAGGTCGCGGAGATGGAGGCGCGGCTAGGTGCCGAGGCCGTGCGAGAACAGCTGCTCACGGAGTTGGCCGGTCTGGGTGGGGAAGGCCTGGCCGCGCTCACCGGCGAGACCGGCGTCACGGCTGAGACCGAAGCCGAGACGCTGCCCGCCGCGCTGGAGGCGGCGCTGGAGGCTCTCACCTCGGCCTGGCGAGCGGGTCCCGCTGGATCGCCACCGACATCGCCCGGTGCATCCGCTGGCCGCCTGGCCGCGTTGCGCCGTCGCTACCACGAGCTTGGCGCGAGCAACCCGTACGCGGCCGAAGAGTACGCGGAGGTCCGTCAGCGCCTGGAGTCGCTGGACAACCAGCGAACTGATATGGAGGTGGCCATCCGCGCTACGCGCGAGCTCATCGCCGAGCTCAGCGGGCTCATCAGCAGCCAATTCCGGGCCACATTCGCCGCCCTGGAAGGCGCCTTCGGGAGGCGCTTCCAGCAGCTCTTCGACGGGGGCGAGGCGCAGCTCTCGCTGACCGACCCGGAGGACCTGTCCCGGACCGGCGTGGAGATCACGGCACGGCCGCCCGGCAAGAAGCGACAGCCGCTGGCGATGCTCTCGGGCGGCGAGCGGGCGCTGACGGCGGTGGCCTTGCTGATGGCCATGCTGGAGGTGCGCCCGGTCCCGTTCTGCGTGCTCGATGAAGTCGACGCCGCTCTCGACGAGGCCAACATCGGGCGCTTCTCAGCCGCCCTGCGGACGCTGGCCGAACGGATCCAGTTCATCGTCATCACCCACAACCGCGGCACCATCGAGGCCGCCGATGCGCTGTATGGCGTCACCGTGGACGACGATGCGGTCAGCCGGGTCGTCTCGCTGCAGCTGGGCGAACTCGATCCCGGGACGCCTTTCCTGGTGGCTTCCGAGGGCTGACGCGCTAGGCTGCCGCTGATGACACAGACCGATCAGAGGGACGCGCAGGCGAGCATCGAGGCGGGCGTGGCTCGCAGCCGGGCGGGCTTCGCGACCCGCCTGCGGGGCCTGCTGGGGGGCAGTCCGGATGCCGATGCCTGGGAGGAGGTCGAGGAGACGCTCATCTCGGCAGACATGGGCGCCGAGCTCGCGGTCGGCGTGGTCGCTCGTGCTCGCGCCCGGCGCGATGTCATTCCCGAGATGGCCGTGCGCTACGAGCTGCTGGAGCTATTCGCGCATCGGGATGCAGTGCCCTGGCCGCGCAAGCCGGCTCCTGGCGTCCCCGCCGTAGTGCTCGTGGTGGGCGTCAACGGGACCGGCAAGACGACCACCATCGGCAAGCTCGCCCATCGCTTCGCGAGCCGTGGCGCGCGGGTCCTGCTCGCGGCTGGTGACACATTTCGCGCTGCGGCCATCGACCAGTTGCGCATCTGGGCTCAGCGCGTGGACGTGCCGCTGGTGGCTCACGCCGCCAACGCCGATCCATCGGCGGTCGTGTATGACGCGATGGATGCCGCGGTGGCCCGAGGCACGGACGTGGTCATCGTCGATACCGCTGGCCGGCTGCACACCAAGAGCAACCTGATGGAGGAGCTTTCCAAGATCCGCCGGACCATCGCCAAGCGCATCCCGGAGGCGCAGCCGGAGGTGCTCTTCGTGCTGGACGCCACGACCGGTCAGAACGGGCTAACCCAGGCTCGGGCGTTCCACGAGTCGGCCGGGCTCACCGGCATCGCACTGACGAAGCTCGATTCGACCGCCCGCGGCGGCGTGGCCTTCTCCATCGAGCAGGCTCTGGGCATCCCAGTGCTGTTCGTGGGCGTAGGCGAGCGCATGGAAGACCTGCTCGACTTTCGACCCGATGACTTCGTGGCGGCCCTCTTCGGCTAGACTCGCGGCCCATGTTCGATGCCCTTTCTGACCGCCTGCGCGACGCCCTCGGAAAGCTGACCGGGCGGGGTCGGATCACCGAGGCCGATGTCGAGGTGGCCATGCGGGAAGTGCGTCTGGCCCTGCTCGAGGCCGACGTCAACTATCGCGTAGTCAAGGACTTCGTGGCACGCGTCCGCGAGCGGGCCATCGGCGCGGAGATCCTGGCCAACGTGAACGCCGGGCAGATGGTCATCAAGATCGTCGGCGACGAGCTGACCGCGGTGCTCGGTGCCGGCGACAGGACGTTCCGGCTCACTGGCTCGCCGGCCGTCGTGATGCTGGTCGGGCTCCAGGGGTCGGGCAAGACCACCTCGGCGGCCAAGCTGGCGCGCCACGTCGTCCGCCTGGGGCGTCAACCCATGCTGGTCGCCGCGGATCCCTACCGACCGGCCGCGGTCGACCAGTTGCGCACGCTGGGCAAGGGACTGGAGATCCCGGTCTGGAGCTCGCCCCCGGGCACCGCCGTGCTGGACATCGCACGAGCCGGCATCGCCGAGGCCAAACGGATCGGTCGCGACGTGCTCATCCTGGACACTGCCGGCCGGCTGACCGTGGACGAGACGCTCATGGAGGAGATCCGCGTCCTGGGCGGCGCCCTCCAGCCGTCGGAGACGCTGCTGGTCGTGGATGCCATGGTGGGACAGGAGTCGGTCACCGTAGCGGAGGCGTTCCGGGAAGCGGTGTCCATCACCGGGCTGATCCTGACCAAGGTCGATGGTGATGCGCGCGGCGGCGCCGCGCTGTCGATCAGCGCGGTCTCGGGCGTGCCCGTGAAGTTCCTGGGCACCGGTGAGCGGACGGATGCCCTGGAGCCGTTCCATGCCGACCGACTGGCGGGACGCATCCTGGGCATGGGTGACGTGCTGACCCTGGTGGAACGGGCGCAGGAGACGTTCGACGAGAAGCAGTCCGAGCAGCTGGCCCAGAAGCTGCGCAAGAACGCGTTCACTCTGGACGACTTCCTGGAGCAGATGCAGCAGCTCAAGAAGATGGGACCGCTGGGATCGATCATGGAGATGATCCCGGGCATGGGCGGCGCCGCCAAGCAGGCGCAGCAGGCAGTCGACCGGGGCGATCTCACGCGCGTGGAGGCGATCATCCGCTCGATGACCCGCCACGAGCGTCAGGAGCCGGCTGTCCTCAACGCCTCACGGCGCCGGCGCATCGCGCGCGGCTCGGGCACGTCACTACCGGAGGTCAACCGGCTGATCAAGCAGTTCGGCGAGATGCAACGGATGATGCGCCAGTTCTCCGGTGGCGGGCGCATGCCCGCCATCCCGGGACTCCGGCGGCGCTGAGGCTAACATGACCTGGCGGCTGAGCCGGTATCCGTGAGACCATCGGGCCTGCCATGAGCTATCCGCCTTCCGATCAAGAACCGTCCACGTCTCCCTGGCAGCCGCCACAGGAGCCGCCCGCCGCACCGGGGTCGGTCCCGCCCGTAACGGCCGGCGCGCCGCTTCCCCAGGAGGCGGCAGCGCCGCTTCCACCGGTGACCCCCGTCTCGCGACCGAAGCCCGTGCGCTGGATCGTCGCGCTGCTGGCCACGGTCCTGGTCGTGGTCACCGGTGTCGGACTGGCCATGCTGGCCACCGGCAGCCGTACCCCTGCCGCGCTGGGACCTACCTTCCTGCCGCCCGACACCGTGGCCTACCTGGAGAGCCGGCTCGATCTGCCCGGTGACCAGCGCGAGAACCTGGTCTCGTTCATGGGCAGGTTCCCCGGTTTCGCCGATCCCGCCGCCTTCGACCTCAAGGTCAATGACACGCTGGACAGGCTCACTCGCGAGGCGAGCCAGGACCGGTACACCTACACGGGCGACATCAAGCCATGGTTCGAGGGCGAGTTCGCGCTGGGCGTGACGGAAGTGCCCGAGATGTCGAGCGGCCCGGACGGGCTCGGCGCGAGTCGGGAGAGCATCCCGCCCTTCGTGGGCGCACTCAGCGTGGCCGATAGAGCCGCCCTGGACGCTTTCCTGGCACGCCTGCGCGCTGACGCGCCAGGCGCGACCTTCACCGAGAGCAGCCACGGCTCAGCCACCATCGTCACCTACCAGCCGGAGTCGGGCCCCGAGCAGGCCTTCTCGTATGCCGTCACCGACGAGTCGCTGCTGTTCGCCCTGACGCCGGAGCATCTCGTGGCCGCCCTGGAGGTGCGCAGTGGCGCGCAGCCGTCCCTCGCCGGCTCGGCCATCTTCCAGGAGCGCATCGCAAGCCTGCCCCCCGAGCGACTGGGCGCGGTCTACCTGGACCTGAGCGTGTACCGCACCCTTCTGGAGGCAGGATCCAGCGAGCTCGATGGCACCACCTCGGAGATCTTGAGCGAGGCCCTCGAGCAGCTGCCCGAGGCGGTGGCCGGGTCGCTGCGCGTCGAAGATGACCGCATGGTCCTCGACATGCTGGTGAGTGCCGGAGTGGACACTCCCCTGTCACCCTCCCGCAGCACGTCGCTGGCTGCGCGCATGTCCAGCACGGCGGCCGTCTATTCGGAGACACGGGACGTGGGCGAGGGCATCTCGAAGGTCGTGGAGGGGTTGGTGACCTCGCTCGGTGCTCCGCCGGCACAGCTTGAGCAGGTCGAGGCCTTCCTGGGCGTTCCCGTGGAGGACTTCCTGCTCTGGATGGAGGACGCCGCGGTCAGCGTGGCGGTCGATGGCGATCAGCTCACCGTCGGCCTCGCCGCCACGGTCACCGATGCCACCGTCGCGGCGCAACGCGTCGAGCGCCTGACCACGGCCATCCGTGCCGCGTCCGCGTTCGGCGAAGTGCCCTTCTCGATCGAGGAGGAGGACATCGCCGGATCATTGGTGACAACCATCGCGGCCAAGAGCGACCCATCCAGCCCTCTCCCCGACGACCTGCCCTTCGAGCCGTCCCTGAGCTACGGCATCCATGACGACATCTTCTACCTGGGCCTGGGCGACTTCGTGTCGGGTGCGATGCAGCGGAGCGAGTCCGACTCGCTGGCCGGCAACGCGGACTACGCGACGGCTCTCGAAGCTGCCGGTGGGGCGACCAACAGTGGCGTCGCGTACGTCGACCTGGCGGCGCTCCGAGGGTTCATGGAGGCGCTGATCCCGGACGAAGGACGAGCCGAGTACGACCGGGATGTCAAGCCATATCTCGAGGCGTTCGACCGCTTCATCATGAGCGGCACCGTCACAGAAGGGGACATGTCGCTGCGCGCCCTGCTCTACGTCGAGTGATGCTATCCCTGGTCGAGTAGCTCGGCGCCTCGTCAAGTGATGTTTCCCCTCGTCGAGTAACCTTTCCCGTCGTCGAGTAACCTTGCGCCTGGGCGCCGGCCGCTCGCGCCCTTTCCATCGACAGGAGGTCCCTTCGCCCGTGGCAGTCCGCATCCGTCTCACCCGCGTCGGTGCGACCAAGAAGCCCACCTACCGCTTCGTCGTCTCCGACAGTCGAAGCGCTCGAGACGGTCGCTCGCTCGACATCCTCGGCCATTACGACCCGCGCCAGGATCCGGTCGAGATCGAAGTGGACGCAGAGAAGGCGACCAAGTGGCTGGGCAACGGTGCCCAGCCGTCCGAGACGGTCGCGCGCCTCTTTCGGCGCGTGGGCATCCTCCCCGACGTCCGCTGAGCCGCTGATGTCCGCACCCGAGTTGGTGGAGTTCGTGGCACGTTCGCTGGTCGACGACCCTGACGGCGTCTCCGTGGAGGTCCACGATGAGGGCGGCGTCACCGTCATCGAGCTGCATGTCGCCGAGGGCGACATGGGCAAGGTCATCGGCCGCAACGGCAGCGTGGCCAAGGCCCTCCGTACTCTTCTGAAAGTGGTCGCCACTCGCCAGGGAGAGGACATCTCGCTGGAGATCGTCTAGCGACGTGGCCACCCGCGAGGAGCTGACACGCGCTGAAGTGCCGGCGCCAGGCCGTTTGGCCGTTGGTCAGGTGCGGGGCGTCCATGGCCTGCGCGGTGTGGTGCGTGTCGAGGTCCTCACGGACGATCCCACACGCTTCGAGCCGGGCAGCCCGATGCATCTCGAGGATGCCGAGCAGACGCTCACCGTGGCCTGGGTCCAGGACGACGGCCCTGGCTTGCTGGTCCGCTTCGAGGAGATCGCCTCACGCGAGATGGCCGATGCGCTGCGCGAGCGATACCTCGAGGTGCCGCATCCCGGCCAGACCCTGCCCGACGGGGAGTACTACTGGCACGAGCTCATGGAGGTGCCGGTGCTCACCGAGGAGGGCGAGACCCTGGGCACGGTGGTGGACATCTTTCGCGCCGGGGGAGGAGAGATCCTGGTGGTGCGCGGCGGCCGTCGGGGCGAGATCCTGGTGCCCACGGTCAAGGCGGTCGTGCGCGAGCTATCACCGCGTAGCGGGCGGATCGTGGTCGATCGTGAGGCACTCGGCCTGGAGACGGAGCCGGCGGTACCTCGCCCGCGGGGGCGCCGCACGACGCGTGCGCTCAAGCGCGCCGACGCCCTGCCGGGGGCCGGGTCAGGATCCGCCGTGGCGAGCGATGCGACACCGGCCATGGAGGACGAGCGCGCCACGTCGTGACTCTGCGCATCGACGTCATCTCGCTCTTTCCGGGCATCTTCCCGGGACCCTTGGCGGAGAGCATCCCTGGCCGGGCCATGGAGCGCGGCCTGGTCGAGTTGCGGGCACACGACCTGCGCGAGTGGGGCCTGGGGCGCCACCGGAGCGTGGATGACTATCCCTTCGGCGGCGGCGCCGGCATGATCTTGCGCCCGGAACCCATCGCCGGTGCGCTCCGGGCACTCTCGAGGAAGGAAGGCAGCACCTCGGTGCTGCTCGACCCGGGCGGGCGCACCTTCGATCAAGCTACAGCGCGCGACCTGGCCCGGTCGGATCACTTGATCCTGATCTGTCCTCGCTACGAGGGGGTCGATCACCGGGTCCGCTCGATGGTCGACCGGGAGGTCTCCATCGGAGACTACGTGCTGTCGGGCGGCGAACTGCCGGCGCTGGTCATCATCGATGCCGTGGTGCGTCTTGTCCCCGGAGTCATCGACGCCGCCTCATCGATCGAGGAGTCGTTCAGCGAAGGCCTGCTCGAGTATCCCCAGTACACGCGCCCGGCTGACTTCGAGGGCGACGCCGTGCCACCGGTCCTCCTCAGCGGGCATCACGGCGAGGTGGCCCGCTGGCGCCGCGAGCAGGGCCTCGAACGGACGAGAAGAGAGCGTCCGGATATGCTCCCCACGGGGGACGACGGGGAGCCCACCTGAGGCCCTGCTATACTGCCGGCCGTCCAGCCCCCGCGCCGTCCGCCGGCATCCGTGGCCCAGTCCGCGCGCGTCCTGGCCGACCCCACTGCCCGATCATTCCAAGCACGAGCGAGATGACACCGTGACCGTCCTCGACGAGATCGTCGCCGATCAGATCCGAACCGATCTTCCCGAACTGGCCTCCGGTGACACCGTGCGTGTCTCGGTCAAGGTCGTCGAGGGTTCCCGGGAGCGCATCCAGGTCTTCGAGGGCACCGTCATGCGCTTGCGTGGTGGGGGTATCGACCGCTCCATCACCGTGCGTGCGCTGCGCAGCGGTGTGGGCGTGGAGCGGACCTTCAAGATCAACTCGCCGCGCATCGACAAGATCGCCGTCGTGCGCCACGGCGTGGCGCGCCGCGCGCAGCTCTACTTCCTGCGCAAGCGCGTGGGCAAGTCGGCCACCTTGCGAGAGCGGCGCGCCTGACCGTCCGCCACGGCGGGGCGGACCGCGGAGACCGGCCCGTCGGCGAGTGGCGGCGCGTCTAGAATGGGCCGCGTGACGCTGCCCGTGCCGCATCTCCGCGCTGAGCGCCGCCTCTGGCGGGAGGGCCGGCGCCGCGTGGTGGGCGTCGACGAAGTGGGCCTGGGAGCGCTCTGCGCGCCGGTCGTGGCCGCCGCGGTCCTCGTCCGACCCGACTGTCACAAGATCCTCGGGGTGCGTGACTCCAAGACCATGTCCGTGCGCCAGCGAGAGGCCGTGGTGGATCGGATCAAGGATCGCGTGCAGGCCTGGGGGGTCGGTGCGGCGTCCGTGGCCGAGATCGAGCGGCTCAACATCTATCACGCCACGCACCTGGCGATGCGCCGTGCCCTGCGTCGCATCGACGGTTACGACCATGTGCTCGTCGATGGGCGGAAGATCGTGGGCTTCGAGGACCACGTGGGGCCGTACACCGCCATCGTCGACGGCGACCAGTCCTCGTACGCCATCGCCTGCGCCTCGATCATCGCCAAAGTGACGCGGGACCGGCTGATGTGCCGCCTCGCCCTACGCTATCCCGTCTACGGCTGGGAGCACAATGCCGGTTACACCACCCGGGACCATGTGGCAGCACTGGCGGAACACGGTCCGTCCGTCTTCCATCGCCGCACCTACGCCCGCATCAGGACCCTCCTGGAAGGCGACCAGCTGGCCATGGGGCTCGAAGCTCCGATCGACCTAGCTGCGGTGGACGATGGCGGCCATCCGGCGGCATCGACGATGGCGGCCACTTAGGACCGGCCACGGCCCGATAAGGTCGTGCTAAGACGCGCACGATATCGTCGCCCGACCATGCCGCTCGCGTCGCGACCCCCCACCTCCATCGCCCGTCCGGCCGGCACGCTGAGACGCCGGCTGGGCGACGAGGCCGAGCGCTGCGTGGCCAGGCGGCTGACGGCGCTGGGCTGGACGATCCTCGCGGCGGGCGTCCGTGTGGGTCGCGATGAGCTCGACCTGGTCTGCCTGGAGCCGGGCGTGCCACCGACGCTAGTCTTCGTGGAGGTGCGCAGCCGTTCCAGCGCCCGCTTCGGAGCACCTGAGGAGACGCTCGATGGGGCCAAGATCGCACGGACCTACCGCGCCGCGTTCGCACTCCTGCGGGGGCGCCAGTTGCCGGACGGCGCTTCGCTGCCGGCGCTTCCCTGGCGGGTCGACCTGGTGGCGGTCGATGCACGGCCGCCCGCGGGCCAGGGCGCCCGGCACGTCGCGGACGATGTGCCTATGCGGCACCTCCGGGGCGTGACACCGGGCTGAGCGCCCATGCTTTGCGCCTCCCGCGAGGTGCCAAGGCGCCGGCCGGCCATGACACCGGGTCCTGGCCGCGAACCTCTGTGCTAGACTCCGCCCGCTGTCCACCAGGCCGGCATGAGCGCGACTCCGTCGCGTATCCCGCACGCGCGCCGCTCCCCGCGGGGGTGCCGGCCGGCGCCGAAGCGCCAGCTGCCGGTCCGTGGATCACGAGGCTCGCGGAGGTCCCCAACCGAACAGGAGCCGCCCCCATGTCCTCTGTCTCGATGCGCCAGCTACTGGAAGCCGGGGTCCACTTCGGCCACTTGACGCGTCGCTGGAATCCCAAGATGCGCCCCTTCATCTTCGCCGAGCGCAACGGGATCCACATCATCGACCTGGCGCAGACCGTCAAGCGGCTCGACGCCGCTCTTGACTTCGCCACGGACACCGTCGCTCGCGGCGACGCGATCCTCTTCGTGGGCACCAAGAAGCAGGCCCAGGAGCCCATCGCCGAAGAGGCCACTCGCGCCGAGATGCCCTACGTCAACCAGCGCTGGCTGGGCGGCATGCTCACCAACTTCGTGACCATCAAGAAGCGCCTCGGGCTCCTGGAGCAGCTGGAAGCGCGCCAGCAGAACGGCGACTTCGACCGCATGTCCAAGAAAGAAGCGTCCCGTCTGATGGACGAGATGACGCGCCTCCAGCGGATGCTCGGCGGCATGCGCAAGATGAAGCGACTGCCCGGGGCGCTCTTCGTGGTCGACCCGCATCGTGAGCAGATCGCCATCACGGAGGCCAAGAAGCTGGAGATCCCGGTCATCGGCACCGGCGACACGAACGTGGATCCGGACGACCTGGACTACATCATCCCGGCCAACGATGATGCCATCCGCGCCATCCGACTGCTCTGCCGGCTGGTGGCCGACGCCTCGATCGAGGGCCTCGGCCAGCGTGCCTCGCGAGCCGCTGAACCGATGGTGGAGCAGGGTCCCATGGCTGAGGACGAGGAGGCCTCCGACGAGATGGTCGCCGCTCTCGCGGCCGGCGGCACCTTCAGCTTCGCGCCGGAGCCCGACGAAGACGAGGCACTGCTGCCCGGGGCCGCCCTCGATGGCGAGGCCGAGGCGGGGCTGACCAGCACCCCCGACGCGACAGAGGCGACAGAGGAACAGATCCCGACGTCCGCCGGCTGATCCATTCGCAGCGTCGCGGGCCCGGTGGCCGGGCGTCCACAGTCAGAGTCAAGAGGTCCCATCTCCCATGGTCGATCAGATCCTCATCAAGCCCGCGCAGGTCAAGGAGCTGCGCGAGCGGACCGGTGCCGGTTTCATGGACTGCAAGCGCGCACTGGAAGAGACCGGCGGTGACCTCGATGCTGCCGTGAACCTGCTGCGCGAGCGCGGACAGGCAGCGGCCGCCAAGAAGGCCGGTCGAGACGCGCGAGAAGGCGTGGTGTCCTCTTACATCCATGCCGGCGGCCGACTGGGCGTCCTCATCGAGGTCAACTGCGAGACTGACTTCGTGGCGCGCACCGACGACTTCCAGAAGCTGGTGCGGGATCTGGCCATGCAGGTCGCCGGCCTCGCTGCCGAGTACCCCACGGTGGAGGCTATCCCTGTCCCGGTGCTGGAGGCCAAGCGCGCCGAGCTCCTCGCCGACGAAGCCCTCGCGGCCAAGCCGGCTGAGATCCAACAGAAGATCGTCGACGGACAGCTGCGCAAGTGGCAACAGCAGATCGTGCTCTACGAGCAGCCCTTCCGCGACACGGACCAGACCGTCGGACAGTTGATCACCGACGCCGTGGCACGCATCGGCGAGAACATCCGCGTGCGCCGCTTCGTGCGCTACGCCCTCGGGGAGGAGCTGTGACGGAGGCCCTCGCGGCCGCCACGGTCGAGGAGGCCTCCCCCGGATCGGCGCGCTACGGCCGCATCCTGCTCAAGATCTCGGGTGAGGCGCTGCTGGGGACGCGCTCGTACGGCGTGGATCCCGATGTCTGTGTCTTCATCGCCCGTCAGCTCGGGCAGGTCCGCTCGATGGGTGTGGAGGTGGCGGTCGTGGTCGGCGGTGGCAACATCTTCCGCGGCCTGGCTGCCTCGGCCAAGGGCATGGAGCGCGCCACGGCCGACTTCATGGGCATGCTGGCCACGGTCATGAATGCTCTGGCGCTGCAGGACGCGCTGGAGAAGGCCGACGTACCGACTCGCGTCATGTCCGCCATCGCCATGAACGAAGTGGCCGAGCCCTACATCCGGCGGCGTGCCATGCGGCATCTCGAGAAGGGCCGCGTGGTCATCCTGGCGGCGGGCACCGGCAATCCGTATTTCACCACCGACACGGCGGCCGCCCTGCGTGCCGTCGAGGTCGGCGCGGAGGTGCTTCTGAAGGCCACCAAGGTGGACGGCGTCTACACCGCGGATCCAGCTCTCGACCCGGACGCGACAAGGCATGAGCACCTGACCTATGGGCAGGTCCTGGCCGACCGGCTGGCTGTCCTCGACTCGACGGCCGTCTCGCTGTGCATGGACAATGACCTGCCCATCGTCGTCTTCGATATGAACCGACCGGACAATATCCGGCGTGCGGCCCTGGGCGAGCCGATCGGCACGCTGATCCACGGAGGGACCACCGATGAGCGATGAGGGCCTTCAGGCGACCGAGGGTCGCATGTCCCGCGCCATCGAGGCCATGGAGCGTGACTTCGGCAGCATCCGCACCGGTCGGGCCTCGACCAGCCTGGTGGAGCGCATCCAGGTCGACTACTACGGCACGCCCACGGCCCTGAACCAGCTCGCCTCGTTGAGCGTGCCGGAGTCGCACACCATCGTCATCCAACCCTGGGACCGCGGCGTCCTGGGCGCCATCGAGAAGGCCATCCAGCGCAGCGACATCGGGCTGACTCCGAACGTGGATGGGACCGTCGTGCGGCTCAACATCCCGCCTCTCACGGAGGACCGTCGCAAGGACTTGGTCAAGCTCGTCCACAAGCGCATGGAGGAGGCCAAGGTCGAGATACGCAATCGCCGCCGCGAAGCCACCGACGAGATCCGCCGTCGCGAGCGCGACGGAGAGCTCGGCGCGGATGAGGCACGTCGAGAGCAGGATCGCGTCCAGCAGCTTACCGATCGCTGGACCGACGAGGTCGACCGAGTGGGCAAGGCCAAGGAGCAGGAGATCATGGAGGTCTAGTGACCGCCTTGGACGTGGCCACTGAGAGCGAGGGGCCGGCGGCGGCTGGCGAGGAGTTCGTGCCGCGACACGTGGCCATCATCATGGATGGCAACCGTCGCTGGGCACGAGAGCACGGCTTGCCCGAGGCGCAGGGTCACGCGGCGGGCGTGGATGCCATCCGTCCCATCGTCGAGCGGGCCCAGCAGCGCGGAGTGAAGATCCTGTCGGTCTTCGCCTTCAGCCGCGAGAACTGGCAGCGGGCGCGCGGTGAGGTGGAAACGCTCTTTTCGCTGCTGGACGCGGCCATCGCCGACTACACCCCGGATCTGGTCCGCCAAGGGGTGCGCGTGCGGGTGCTCGGCCGACTCGATGAGCTTCACCCCTCGACTCGTGCCTCGATCGGCGAGGCCGCCCGGGCCACGGCAGCGGGGGGTTCCATGATCCTCAACGTGGCCTTCAACTACTCGGGCCGCTGCGAGATCGTGGACGCGGCGCGGCGCTGCCTGGCTGATGGCCTGAGCCCGGAGCAGATCGACGAGGAGGCCCTCGCCTCCCGGCTGTACACGCCCGAGCCGTCAGAACTGGACCTGCTGATCCGGACCGGCGGCGACCAGCGCGTGAGCAACTTCCTTCTCTGGCAGTCGGCCTACGCCGAGTTCTACTTCAGTGACCGCTATTGGCCGGATTTCGACCCAGCTGCATTCGACGCGGCGCTGGCGGACTACGCGCGCCGCTCGCGACGGTTCGGCCGCTAGCCGCTCGTGCTGCGCCAGCGCCTTCTGAGCGCGGCGGTCCTGGCGCCGATCGTCGTCCTCATCTTCCTGACGGGCGAACCCTGGATCACGTTCGGCGTGGCGATCCTGGCCATGGTCGCGGCACACGAGACGTTCCGCCTGCTGGCTCTGGCCGGCCTGCCAGGGGAGCGGGTCATCGGCCTGGTGGCAGCCCCGCTGGCCGTCCTGGGCATGGCCGCCCTGGGGCACCGTGAAGGGGTCATCGCCACGTTCGTGGCGGCGGTCCTCGTCACGTCCGCCATCGCCGCCTTCCGCCGCCACGTGCCCAGGGAGGGCTTCCTGGCCTGGGCCGGCACCGTGGTCGGCGCGCTGTACGTCTCGTTGCTGGCCTTCGTCCCGGCCATCGTGGCGGTCGCGCCAGCCATCGGGCCGCGCGCCGCGTTGGGCGAACTCCTGGACCACGGCCGTATCTGGCTGCTGGTGCTGGTGCTGACGGTGTGGACCTTCGATACCTTCGCCTACTTCGCCGGCCGAACCCTCAAGCGGGGCCGCTTCCTCGACCACATCTCGCCCAGCAAGACCTGGAGCGGTGTGATCGGAGGAACCGTGGCGGCCGTCATCGTCTGTGCGCTGCTCGTGGTGGGCACCGGACAGCACGTGCTGGGCGGGATGGTGCTGGGCCTGCTCATCGCCGTCACCGCACAGGCCGGCGACGTGGCCGAATCCCTGCTTAAGCGCGCGGCGGGCGCCAAGGATTCGGGCACCCTGATCCCCGGCCACGGCGGGATCCTGGACCGGGTCGACTCCTTCCTGTTCGCGGCCCCCGCCATGTACGTCGGGCTGATCCTCCTCGAGCTGACGGCCATGGGCGGGCAGACATGAGGGAGTGGCGGGCTGGGAGCCGGCAGCGCGTCGCCCTCCTTGGCTCCACCGGCTCCATCGGCCGCCAGACGCTCGATGTCCTGGGCGCGGCACCTGCGCGGTTCGAGGTCGTGGCGCTGGCGGCTGGTGCCGACCATGGCGCCCTGTCCGCGCAGGTGGCCGCCTTCCGCCCCCACGCGGTGGCTCTGGCTGACGAGGCCGCGGCGGGACGGCTGGTGCTGCCCCCCGGCGTTCGACTGGAACGCGGCGCCGACGCCCTGGAGCGCCTTGCGACACGCGACGACGTCGATCTTGTCATCGTGGCCACCGGCGGCATCGTCTCGCTTCGGCCGGTGCTGGCGGCGCTCCGCGCGGGCAAGGTGGTGGCTACGGCCAACAAGGAGACGCTCGTGGCTGGCGGCCACCTGGTCATGCCACTGGCGCGGGAGCTGGCGGAGCGGGTGGCAAGGCGCGACGCGGCCGACCCCTTCGCCTCGCCGCTGGCCTGGCTGCGTCCCATCGACTCGGAGCATTCAGCGCTCTGGCAATGCTTGGTGGGCGAGCGGATGAGCGAGGTGCACGGGCTCATCCTCACCGCGTCCGGCGGACCCTTCCGCGACTGGCCGGTCGATCGCTTGGCCCGCGTCACGCCCAGGGATGCGCTAGCGCACCCCACTTGGAGCATGGGAGCCAAGATCACCGTCGACTCGGCGACGCTCATGAACAAGGGTCTGGAGGTCGTGGAGGCGCGCTGGCTGTACGATATCGCCCTGCCGACGATCAGCGTCGTCATCCACCCGCAGAGCATCATCCACTCCCTGGTCGAGTTCGTCGACGGCTCGATCAAGGCACAGCTCGGACTCCCTGACATGCGCATCCCCATCCAGTACGCGGTGACGTACCCCCACCGCATGCCCGGTCCTGCGCCGCGACTCGATCTCTTGGAGCACCCCACGATGACCTTCGAGGCTCCCGATGACGCGCGCTTTCCGGCACTTTCGGTCTGTCGCGCCGCCGGACAGCGGGGACCCTGGGCCACGGCCGCGCTGATAGCGGCCGATGAGGTGGCCGTCCACCGGTTCCTCGCCGGAACCCTGAGCTTCGGGGCCATCCCCGCGCTGGTGGGTGACGCCGTCGAGCGCTTCGGGAGCGGCACCGGCGAACCGGATGTGGAGTCACTCGTCGGACTCGACGCGGAGGTCCGGGTCTGGGCTGCCACAGCTACGTCCGGACCGGTGATCTGATCCATGGCCCTTCTCGACGGCGTCATCAACATCGCGCTGCTGCTGGTCATCCTGGTGACGCTCGTCGTCATCCATGAGTTCGGCCACTTCATCACGGCTCGTCGCGCCAAGGTCCGGGTCCACGAGTTCGGCATCGGCTTCCCGCCGCGCGCCAGGATCATCGGTCGCGACTCGGAGACGATCTACACCCTGAACTGGCTGCCCATCGGCGGTTTCGTGAGGCTGGAGGCGGAAGAAGGCGAATCGGAGGACCCGCGCGCCTTCGTCAACCAGAGCCTGGTCACGCGGCTGGTGATCCTGCTCGCGGGCGTGGTCATGAACATCCTGCTGGCCATCCTCATCTTCTCGCTCATCGCCGGCTTCGCCGATCCGGTCTACAACGCTCGCATCGCCAGCATCCAGCCTGACTCGCCGGCCGCCGCCGCCGGCCTGCGGGGCGGCGAGCAGATCGAGACCGACCCGCAAGGGCGACCGCTCTACGACGACACGGGGGACCTCATCCTGGCCATCGACGGCCAACGCTTCGCCGTCTTCGACAGCGTCGGGCTGACCAACGATTCGCCCCAGAGCGCCTACCTTCGCGACCGAGCCGGTCAGCCGGTGATGCTGACCCTGCAGCGCGGCGAGGGCACCATCGAAGACGTCAGCGTGACGCTGCGGCCGCCCGGCCAACCCACGGAAGGGGTCCTGGGGGTCGTCTTCAACGCGTTCCCGCTGGAGGACGTCACCCGCGATCCGGTCGATGCCTTGGCCACCGGGCTGCGCCGCACGCTGGACGCTTCCACCCTCATCCTGCGCGGACTGCGCGACCTCATCACCAACATCACCAACCCGCAGGTCTCGGGGCCGGTGGGCATCGTCTCCACGGTGGGCTCCTTCCGCTCCGAGCTGCCGCCCATCTTCATGTTGTGGCTGATCGGCCTCCTCTCGGCCAACCTGGCGGTAGTCAACGCTCTGCCCTTCCCGCCCATGGACGGTGGGCGCGTGGCCGTCTCCCTGATCCAGGCCGTCAGTGGGAACCGGGTCACGCCATCCGTGGAGCGCGCGGTCTACTTGGCCGGCTTCGTGCTGCTCATGGGGCTGCTGGTCTGGATCACGTTCTTCGACGTGGGCCTGCTCCAAAGACGGACATGACCCTGCGGCAGGACGGTCCGCCGTCCGCGGCGGGCACCGGCCGACACACGCCCCATGTGCCGGTGGAGGGGGAACCGGACCTGCCCGGCCGCCGACGCACCGTCACCGTCGATGTGGGCGGGGTCCTGGTCGGCTCACGCCATCCCGTGGTGGTGCAGTCCATGACCAACACGGACACCGCCGACGCTGACGGCACGGCCCTGCAGGTGGCCGCGCTGGCCCACGCCGGTAGCGAGCTCGTGCGGGTGACCGTGAACAACGACGCCGCCGCGGCGGCGCTCCCGGAGGTCGTGCGCAAGGTGCGTGACCTGGGCATCGGTGCGCCCATCGTGGGCGACTTCCACTACAACGGGCACAAGCTGCTGGTCGACTTCCCGGAGATGGCGCGCGGGCTGGACAAGTACCGCATCAACCCCGGCAACGTCGGTACCAAGCGCCACGACGAGCACTTCGCAACCATCGTCAGAGTGGCCATGGATCAGGGCAAACCGGTGCGCATCGGCGTGAACTGGGGCTCGCTCGATCAGGCACTGCTCACCGAACTTATGGATCACAACGCGCGCCTGCCGGAGCCGCTGGACTCACGCGACGTGATGATCGAGGCGATGCTCCAGTCCGCACTTCGCTCCGCGACCCTGGCCGAGGAGACCGGTCTCGGCCACGACCGGATCATCATCAGCGCCAAGGTCTCCGGCGTGCAGGACCTCGTCGACGTGTATCGGCGCCTGGCGCCGCTGTGCGACTACCCGCTGCACCTTGGGCTGACCGAAGCCGGCCTGGGCATGAAGGGCATCGTGGCCTCCACGGCCGGCCTCGCCATCCTCCTCAACGAGGGCATAGGCGACACCATCCGCGTCTCGCTCACGCCGGCGCCGGGCGGCGACCGCACCGAGGAGGTCCAGGTCGCGCAGCAGGTCCTCCAGTCGCTCGGTCTGCGCTCATTCCTGCCGCAGGTCTCGGCCTGTCCCGGCTGCGGTCGGACGACCAGCACGTTCTTCCAGGAGATGGCCGAACGCATCGGCGACCACCTGCGCCGTCGCATGCCCGAATGGAAGCCGCTCTACCCGGGCGTCGAGGAGATGCGCGTGGCGGTGATGGGCTGCGTGGTCAACGGCCCGGGCGAGTCGAAGCATGCCGACATCGGCATCTCGCTGCCCGGCACCTTCGAGGAGCCGGTGGCACCGGTCTTCGTGGACGGCGCGCTGCGGACCACGCTGCGCGGCGAGCGCCTGGTGGAGGAGTTCATAGAGATCCTCGAGGACTATGTCGATCGGCGGTACGGCTCAGGGGGCGTGGGCGCAGCAACCCCCTTTGAGGCGACTTCTCGGGCTGTCGCGCGCGGGAGGAAGCCGCCTCAGGGACTGACCGTCCCGACCTGAAGGAAAGACTCCTGGACCGAGTCGTCGTCGACCGGCTCCACGGTGCCCGAGATGATGGCCAGATCTCCATCGACGAAGAACGTCGAGATGAACCCGTAGCCCATCTCAGGGAGCTGATCGTGCGGCCACGAGCGTTCCCAGGTGAGCCCGTCAGTGGAGGCGTGCAGGGCGAGCGGCGACTCGCCGTCCAGGCCGAGCGCCAGCAGACCGTCGCGCCACGTCTCGATGTCTGCCCCGCCTCTGGCGAAGCTCAAGCGCGGTTGCTCACCGCCCACCTCTTCCACCGCGTACTCCCGCTGCCAGGGAGCCCCATCCACCGACCGGTATGCCGTCTCGACGCCCCATTGGGTGCCGCAATCACCGCCGTACAGCCGGATGCACTCGTGAAATGCGTCGGCCTCTCCGTGGGTACCGATGGCCAGGGCGGTGTCGCCGACAGTCCACACGTAGTAGAGGGAGTCAAAGGTTCGGCCTCTCAGGTCGCCGCCGCGATCAAGCCGCCACGTTGCGCCGTCCGGCGAGATCCACCACACGCGGGCCTCGTAGTCACCCTTGGGCCACTCTTCAGGACTGGCCGTCCACTCGTCGCCCACCGCAATGAATCCCTCCTCGGTCGCCGTAACGCCGTAGAGGCGGCTGGCCTCGACCCTTTCCCCCGTGACGGGCTCCCAGCGCAGACCATCGGTCGAGGCCCATGCGCCTTCCGAGCTGATGATGACCGCCGCTTGGTCACCGACGGCCACTTCCCAGAGCCGCGGGTCGCCACGGACCTCAAGGTCCCCCTTCGTCCAGCCGACCCCGTCTGGGCTCCACCACGGGCCTCCGCCATCGACGGCCACGATCCCCAGGGGACCAGAGTCGGCCGTCCCGACACCGGACGGGCCCGACACGTCAGAGCGCTCCCAGACACGGCCGTCATCGGAACGCCAGAAGAGCTCGCCGAGATATCCGCCCGCAGAGGTCTCCGCATGCCCCGACGCGAGATAGCCACCGCCCGGCACACCCACGATCCCCGAGATGCTGACTCGGTCGAGACCGGCCTCGTCCAGCTCAGCTGGCTGCCATCGGACGGACAGGCCGTGACCGCCCGGTGTGGGGTCAGGCGCGGCGGACACGATGGACGGGCTGGCCGGAGGGTCCGGTTCCGGCTTGGGCTGGCTCCCAGGGAGGGAAGGTCCGGCCGTCGTCGGTGATTCCGCTGAGATCCCTGTCGGCTGGGGCGACGTTGCTGGCACAGCCCCGGCACAGGCCGACAGGCTCAGCGACAACACGAACAGTGCTCCGCATCGGCTCACGCGCCCAGACTACGCGACCGGGACAAGCAGCAGCCCGAGGGGGAAGTCAGCCGGTGTCGGCGCCGCCTGCCGTTTCCGAGTCAGCGCCCCATCGACTCCGCAGGACCGCCTGGCCTATCGGCCAAGCGGTCCGCTTCACGTCCAGGACGGGTGCCCGTGGGCCACGGACCGATGGACCTGCGTCAGCGACTGCCCACATCGGCCGAGGCGGCTGACGGGCCCCCGTAGGATACGATACCGGGCCCCGCCCAGTCCTTCCTCCTCGCCGTGCCCAGGAGCTCCCACCGTGGCTCGACAGGGATTCGTCAGCAGCATCACGCGCCAGTCGGAAGACTTCCCCGCCTGGTACAACGATGTCGTCCTGAAAGCTGAGCTGGCCTCGTACTCGCCGGTCCGTGGCTGCATGATCATCCGGCCCTACGGATATTCGGTCTGGGAGTCCATGCGCGACGAGCTGGACCGCCACATCAAGCGGACCGGCCACCAGAACGTCTACTTCCCGCTCTTCGTGCCTCGCTCCCTGCTGGAAAAGGAAGCGGAGCACGTCGAAGGCTTCGATCCCCAGGTCGCCTGGGTGACCCACGCGGGTGGCAAGGAGCTCGATGAGTGGCTGGCCATCCGGCCCACCAGCGAGGCGCTCATCGCGGAGGTCGTCAAGGACTGGATCCAGTCCTACCGCGACCTGCCGCTGCTCATGAACCTCTGGAACAACGTCGTCCGCTGGGAGCTGCGCACCCGGCTCTTCCTGCGCACGGCCGAGTTCCTATGGCAGGAGGCGCACACCTTCCACGCCACCGAGGCCGAGGCGGCCGCGGAGGTCGCAACGGGCCTGGAGGCATACCGGGCGGTGTCCGAGGACTGGCTGGCGATCCCCGTGGTACGCGGCGTGAAAAGTCGGGCAGAGACTTTCCCGGGCGCTGTGTACAGCCAGGCCATCGAGGCCATGATGCGCGACCGAAAGGCGCTCCAGGCGGGCACCAGCCACATGCTCGGGCAGAACTTCGCCAGGTCGGCAGGCATCGAGTTCCTGGACCGCGACAACCAGCGCAAGGCGCCCTATGGCACGTCCTGGGGTTTCTCCACGCGCATGGTGGGCGCCACGATCATGGCCCACGGCGACGACTCGGGGCTGGTCCTGCCCCCCAACGTGGCACCCCAGCAGCTGGTCATCGTGCCGATCTTCCGCAGCGAGGACGATCGAGCAGCGGTGGACGCCGCCATCGACGGCCTGGAGCCGCTGCTGCGCGACGTCACCACGGCTTCCGGACCGCTGCGCTACACCGTGGACTGGCGGGAGGAGTCGCCCGGCTTCAAGTACAACCACTGGGAGCTGCGTGGCGTGCCCTTGCGCCTGGAGATCGGTCCGCGTGATGTGGCCGCCGGCCAGGCGGTGCTGGTCCGCCGCCTGGACCGGGCCAAGGAGTCGCTGCCCATGTCGGCTCTCGGCGAACAGCTCCCGCTCCGCCTGGCGGCGTATCAGGCGGAGCTCTTCCGGCGTGCGCTCGACTTCCGCGCCGACAACACGCACCACGTCGACACCTACGACGAGTTCAAGCGGGTGCTGGAGGAAAAGGGCGGCTTCTTGATGGCGCCCTGGTGCGGCGACGCTGGCTGCGAGAAGCAGATCAACACCGACACTGGCGCCACCACCCGGGTCGTGCCCTTCGACTCGCCCGACGAGGCCGGATACTGCCTGGTGGACGGTCGACCATCGGAGCGTCGCGTCCTGTTCGCCCGAGCCTACTGACTGGGCAGTGCCGTTCGCCTATGCGAGTCCGCACGGTTGGGGTACGATCGGGCGGGGCGGATCAGACCGCCCGCCAAAGGAGAGGGAACAGGATGGATCGCTCTAGACACTGGACCGCGCTGGCGGCGAGCCTGCTGATGCTGGCAGTGCCGGCCGCCACGGTCGCACACGATCCGTCGCCGGTGGCCGACGGGAAGGCCAAGACGACGGAGATCCAGATACTGGGATTGAACGATTTCCACGGGGCCATCGAGCCCCCGAGCGGCTCCGCCGGCCGGCTCGGTCCGTCGGGCACGCCTGAGTTCGGCGGCTCCGAGTACCTGGCGACACACGTGCGGGATCTTCGCGCGACCAACCCGAACACCTTGTTCGTCTCGGCCGGTGACCTGATCGGTGCCACGCCGCTGATCTCGGCGCTCTTCCACGACGAGCCCACGATCGAGGCGTTCAACCTCATGGAGCTCGACTACAACGGTGTCGGCAACCATGAGTTCGACGAAGGTGTCGATGAACTCCTGCGCATGCAGTACGGCGGCTGCCACCCGGTCGATGGCTGCCAGGACGGTGACGCGTTCGCCGGCGCGAGGTTCGACTTCCTCGCCGCCAACGTGAAGTACAAGTCCAGCGGCGAGACCATCTTCGCGCCCTACAAGATCCACCACTTCAACGGCGTGAAGGTCGGCATCATCGGCATGACGCTGGAGGGGACCCCGCAGATCGTGACGCCGGCCGGCATCTCGACGGTCGATTTCCTGGACGAGGCGGAGACGGCCAACGCAGCCGTCGCTGAGCTCAGGAAGCAGAACGTGGAGACGATCATCGTGCTCTTGCACGAGGGCGGCACGACGAGCACCGCCGGCAACGGCGCGGGCGCGGGAGCCGACAGGATCAACGACTGCGTCAATCCGGCGGGCGCCCTTCCGCCCATCGTCGCGGCGATGGACGACGAGGTCGACGTCGTCGTCACGGGGCACACCAACTGGGCCGTCAACTGCGTCATCGACGGCAAGATCGTCACGGGTGCCGCCGCCAACGGCCGCGTCATCACCGACATCGACTTGACGGTCAGCCGCGCGTCCAAGGATGTCGTGGCCGCCTATGTGAACAACAAGCCAGTGGCACGCGATGTCGCGAAGGCCGCTGACCTGACGCAGCTCGTCGACAAGTACCGAGCCCTGACGGCGCCGCTGGCGAACCGAGTCGTGGGCTCCGTCACGGCGGACATCACGCGTACCGCGAACGCGGCCGGCGAGTCTGCGCTCGGCGACGTGATCGCTGACGCTCAACTGGCCGCCACCTCCGCTCCGCAGTTCGGCGGAGCCGTCGTGGCGTTCATGAATCCCGGCGGGATCCGAGGGGACATCACGCGCGCGCAGATCTCGGGGGGTGAAGAGCTCGGTGAAGTGACCTACGGCGAGCTGTTCACAGTTCAGCCGTTCAACAACGTGATGACGGTGCTGACCTGCACGGGGGCGCAGATCGACGCGCTGCTGGAGCAGCAGTTCACGGTCAATCGCATCCTCCAGGTGTCGAGTGGCTTCACCTACACCTGGAACAATGCAGCGCCGGTCGGCAGTAGGGTCGACATCGCGTCGATCCAGATCGACGGCACGCCGATCTCGTCGGCCGGGTCATACCGGGTCGCGACGAACAACTTCTTGGCCACCGGTGGGGACGGGTTCAGCGTCTTCACCGGTTGCTCCGATCCGCTCGGTGGCGAGATCGACCTGGACGCGCTCGTCTCGTACTTCGAGGCCAACTCGCCGGTCGCGCCCGGTTCGCGGGACCGCATCACGCGCCTGAACTAGGCGCTTCGGGATCAGGACGGCCGCGATATCGCGGCCGTCCTGCCTCCACTCCATCGGCGAGGAGGCCTTCAGGGAAGGCCTTCAGAGGGGGCCTCGGCGCTCCGTTGGACGGGAGCTGGGAGGCACT
>Ga0136615_10000029_pt1 | contig 52640 bp, 44 predicted proteins | sample AntDrymUQ2882206_2_FD_106647 | JGI IMG/M metagenome (GOLD analysis project Ga0136615, IMG submission 106647) | Polar desert sand microbial communities from Dry Valleys, Antarctica - metaG UQ288 (22.06) | ecosystem: Environmental > Terrestrial > Soil > Desert | place: Antarctica: Dry Valley... | reverse complement strand
CCATCGCACAAAAGCGGCCTACCCAACCAGCGTTCTCCCAAGAGGCCCCAAGCCCGGTCGCTCGACGCTAACCCGCGCCCCGGACCGACCAGCAACCTCCACGCCGCAGTCTCATGCCCCGAGATCCAGCAGCGTCGGCTGAGCTGGTGCTTCGCATTAGGCGATCGCGTGCCGCCTAACGTGATGCCATCGTCGCCGCGCGCTACGGTGGACTTCGTGGAGGCGATCAACGCCATCTCGGCACGCGATAACGCGGATTCCCTCGCCGCGCACCATCCGATCGGCGTGTCGACGGGGGTCTTTGGCGACGTGCGCGGCGTTTGGCCGCGACTCGTCGCCGAGGCGTGCGAGGTCTCGACCTATGCCGTAGAGCTGTCCGCACTGTCCGAGGACGAGCTTCCTGGGCTGATCGAGTATCTCGCGGCGAAGCCGCGGCTTTCCTTCCGCTACGTGAGCGTGCATGCGCCGGTCAAGAATCGTGTGATGGATGACGAGGCGAGCGCACGCTTGCTGAACGGGCTCCCGCTGTCGGTGCGATCGATCGTGACCCATCCGGATACGCTCGACGATCCTGCGGCGTACCGGGACCTGGGCACCCGCCTCGTGCTTGAGAACATGGATGACCGCAAGAGCAGCGGGCGCACGGCGGACGAACTGGACGTCGTCTTCGAGCAGTTGCCTGACGCTGGCTTCTGTCTCGATGTCGCGCATGCGTGCTCGATCGATCCCACCATGGGTGTGGCAGGCAACCTGCTCGACCGATTCCGCTCGCGATTGCGCCAGGTCCACGTGAGTTCGCTGAGCGGCGGCCATCACGTGCCGCTGACCGAGGAGGACGAGGAGCGGTTTGCCGCGACCTTGGACAGATGCCGTGATGTCCCGTGGATACTCGAGGCACGGCCACCCGATCGCTGGCTCGACGAGCTGTGCTCGCCCAGGCTGATGGCGATCGGCGAGACGCCGACGGCATAGCCGTCGTGCCCGACCTCAGCGGAGTCGCTCGCCTGGAGGCTGCTGCCGGCGTTCGGTTCAGCAGCATCTCGACCGCTCGAGATCAGACCGAGCGCGGCCTGGCCAAACGTAGGGAGCGACTGGCGAGGATCGAGACCGATTCCGATGCGACCGTCGTCCTCATGGGGTCGTGGGGTCGCAGCGAGGTGACCAATGAGAGCGACGACGATTTCATGGTGCTGTTCGAAGGATCCGCTCGCGACGACGCGCGCCCAACGATCGATGCGGTCGCGGAGCTTCTCAGCGGTTCTCCGCCTGGCTCCGAGGAGATCTTCGGGAGCCAGGTGTGGCTCAACGATCTGCGTGGCAAGATCGGGCGCGACGAGGACAGCAACGCCAATCTGACGCGCCGGATGCTCTTCGTGCTCGAGTCGGTCCCTGTGTGTGGCGACGCGACCCACGCCCGAGCGCTCACAGGGCTGCTGACCGGATACCTCGACGCCAACCTCAAAGACTATCGCCCGCCTCGGTTCCTCCTCAACGACCTGATCCGCTACTGGCGGACGATCGCCGTCGACTTCGAGAGCAAGATGCGCGATCGCAAGGGTGAGGGCTGGGGCCTGCGCAACGCCAAGCTCCGGCTGTCGCGCAAGTCACTGTTCGCCGGTGGGCTACTGCCCGTCCTCGAGTGTTACCGGTACGTGAGCGACGAGATGGCGGGCTATCTCGTCGAGCGCATGTCAGTCCCTCCCCTCGACCGGATCGCAGACGTGTTCGTCGACCATCGAGCGCTGGACGCCGGCGTCCGCTCGCTCAGCGCGTACGACGAGTTCCTTGCGATCTTGGACGACGGCGAGAAGCGCAGACAGCTCACCGAGCTCAGCGTTGACGCGGCGGCTGAGTCATCGCTGTTCACGCGCGTCGCGGAGCTCGGCAGAGAGTTCGAGGGTGGGCTTCTGGCGCTTCTCTTCGACGATCCCGAGCTTCGGCGGAGGATGCGTGAGTACATCGTCTTCTGATCGCGGATAGCTGCCGCCGCGCTCCCGCAATGCGCGAGAAGCAGCGCTCTGGCGCGTGGCTGCCTCCCGACCACTGGCGTTGCCCCGGTCCGCCTGGCCGGGTCGGCAGCGGCGGCGGTCAGCGGCTCAGCGTGGCCTCTTCGTCCAGCCGGGCGAGCTTGTGCGGGTTGCGGATCGCGTAGATGCGGGTGATCCGGCCGTCCGCGACCACCAGGCTGACCGCCGTGTCAAGCTCGCCGGCGAGATCGATCCGGGCGGCGGGCGCGCCGTTCAGCCACGCCGTGCCGAGCACCGCATCCGGCGCGAGCGTCGTGAAGCGGGAGAGGAGGGTCGCCACGCGGTCGCGGCCGACCACCGGACGCCGGACAGCGGCCACCTCGCCGCCGCCATCGGCGATCAGCACCACGTCGGGTGCGAGCACGTCGAACAGCACCTGCAGATCACCGCTCCGCAGCGCCACCAGGAACCGGTCGACCACCCGCTGCTGCTCGGCACGATCGACCTGTATGCGCGGGCGCCGCGCGGCCACGTGCTCGCGGGCGCGGTGAGCGATCTGCCGGACCGCGGCCGGTGTCTTGTCGAGTGCCGCGGCGATGTCGGCGTAGGGCAGGTCGAACACCTCGCGCAGGACGAAGACCGCCCGTTCGGAGGGCGCGAGGGTCTCCAGCACGGTCAGCATCGCGATCGAGACGCTCTCGGCGAACTCGACGTCCTCGGCCACGTCGGGACTGGTCAGCAGCGGCTCGGGCAGCCACTCCCCGACGTACTCCTCGCGCCGCCGCGCCACCGTCCGCAGCCGGTTGAGCGCCTGCCGGGTGACGATCTGGACCAGGTAGGCCCGCGGGTGACGCACCTCGGCGCGGTCGACGGCGGCCCACCGCAGCCAGGTCTCCTGGACGACGTCGTCGGCGTCGGCGGCTGAGCCGAGCATCTCGTAGGCGACGGTGAAGAGCAGGCTGCGGTGGGTGACGAACGGGTCGTCGGTCATGTCGTCGTAGGTATGGCGAGCGGCTTGAGGTCACAGGCCGCCGAGAAGCCCTGGGACTCGATGCCCAACGCGGTGTTGGTGCGGGTATACAGGTTCGCCAGCGCGATGAACGCGGTGAGCTCCACCAGCGCGGGCGCGCCGAGCTGGTCGAGCAGCCGGTGCGACAACTCGTCTGTCACCGTGGGCGGGGTCTGCGACATCGCCTCGGCGTACTCCATGACGTCGCGCTCCAGCGGCGTGAAGACGTCGGACTCGCGCCACCGGGGCACCTCACGGGCCTTGGTCTCATCGAGTCCTTGGTTATGGGCCTGGAAGTAGCCGAGGTCCAAGCAGAAGCTGCAGCCGACCAGGCTGGCCACCGCCATATGGGCAAAGGACTTCAGGTCCTCGTCACACTGATCCCACTTCTGTGCCTTGCGACCGACGCTGAAGCTGAAGTTCAGCACCTTCCGGTTATGCCACGCCACCTCGACCGGCTCGGCCACGTCGCCGAGCATCTTGCGAGACATCCGCTTGACCATCGCGCCATAGATGCCGGTCAGTTCGGCCTTCGGGATCCGGGTGTTGCTGGCCATATCGCCTCCATGGTTCTCTTGCCTACGACATGCAGACACCGGCCTGCAATCGCTTGTGACACCTCGGGCGGCGGTCCTCCCCAGCGAAGACCCTGAACGACGACCGCGGACGAGAGCGAGTCCGCCCGGCCGGCCGGGCCTACACCGCAGGAAGCGCCACGGGCGGGGAACCAGGCGGCGTTACGACGGTAATCGACTTCGCCTCCATGTCGTCGGCCTCAGCAGCATGCTTCACAGCGTCGTTGACCTTGTGCCCTGCGTCCACGAGCGAACCAGCGTTGAACTCGAACACGATCGTCGCCTGGAACTTCATGTGTCCTCCTCTACTGTGCACAGCATCGCACCCGGCGCAGGCAGCAACCACACGATTGGCGCCCCACTCGCAGGGGAACCCGACCCCGACATCAGGCAGAAACGGGCCCGGCCTATCCTCTCTGCGACGGCAACATCGCCCACGTCCTCGACGCGCGGAGACATCTTGACCCAGATCGGATTCGTCGGACTCGGCCGAATGGGCGCAAACATGGTCGCCCGTATCAAGCGCGACTCCGATCACGACGTCGTCGCGTACGACCGCGACGCGGCGACCATCAAGCGCGTCGCACAGTCCACGGGCGCACGTGGCGCGCGCTCGCTCGGCGAACTCGTCAAGAAGCTCGACGCGCCGCGGATGGTGTGGATCATGGTGCCCGCCGGCGGGCCGACGCAGGACACGGTCGACGAGCTCGCCGGGCTGCTCGAGCGCGGCGACATGATCATCGACGGCGGAAACTCGAAGTGGACCGACGACCGCGAGCGGGCCACCGCGCTCAAGCAGGCCGGGATCGACTACCTCGACGTCGGCACGAGCGGCGGCGTGTGGGGCCTACAGGTCGGCTACTGCATGATGGTCGGAGGGCCCGGTCGGGCCGTCAAGCGGCTCGCGCCGATCCTCGACGTGCTCGCGCCCGAGACGAACGAGATGAGCCGCCACGTGCTGGGCGAGCGCGGCTGGGGCCACTTCGGGCCCAGCGGCGCGGGGCACTACGTGAAGATGGTCCACAACGGCGTCGAGTACGGCCTCATGCAGGCCTACGCGGAGGGCTTTGACATCTTCGACAAGAGCGACTTCGAGCTCGACAACGCGAAGATCGCGCACCTGTGGAACCAGGGCTCCGTGGTCCGCTCGTGGCTCTGTGAGCTCGCGGCGCTGGCCTTCGAGCAGGAGGGCAACGACCTCGCGGGCCTGTCGGGCTACACCGAGGACTCCGGCGAGGGACGCTGGACGATCGAGGACGCGATGGCCAAGGACGTGCCGACGCCCGTGATCAGCGCGTCGCTGCAGGCGCGGTTCTACTCGCGCGGCAACGGCGACTTCACGCACCGGATGCTCGCCGCGCTGCGCGCGCAGTTCGGCGGCCACGCGACGAAGAAGAGCGCCGACGGGTAAGGAGCGCCACCCGATGACGACCACCGCCACCGGCCAGACCACCGGTCCCGAGGACAACCCCCTCGTCGAGGGCCTCGAGCGCCTTCCGGTCCACCCCACCGCGCTCGTCATCTTCGGCGCCACCGGCGATCTCGCGCGGCGCAAGCTGCTGCCCGCGCTCTACAACCTCGCCCACGAGGGCGCGCTGCCGGAGCGCTTCGGGCTCGTCGGCAACGCGCGGTCGGGGATGACCGACGAGGAGTTCAAGGAGATGGCGATCACGTCGGTACGCGAGTTCTCGCGCCGGCCGCCCGACGAGAAGGTGCTCGCCAAGCTCTTCGCGGACACCCGCTACGTGGCGGGCTCGTTCGACGATGACGCGGTCTACGAAGGCCTGACCGACGCCCTCGGCGAGCTCGACGAGACCGCCGGCCTGGCGCTGAACCGCTGCTTCTACCTGTCGACGTCGCCGACGTTCTTTCCGATCATCGTCGACTGCCTCGGTCGCCACGGCCTGGCCGATCGCGAGAAGGCCGAGGTCCGCGTCATCATCGAGAAGCCGTTCGGCCGCTCGCTGGAGGAGGCGCGGGCGCTCAACGCGCGCGTGCTGTCGGTCTTCGACGAAGAGCAGGTCTTCCGGATCGACCACTACCTCGGCAAGGAGACCGTCCAGAACGTCCTGGCACTGCGCTTCGCGAACAACATGTTCGAGCCGCTGTGGAACCGCAACTACATCGACCACGTGCAGATCACGGCGGCGGAGGACATCGGGATCGGCTCGCGGGCGGGCTACTACGACTCCGCCGGCGCGCTGCGCGACCTCGTCCAGAACCACATGCTCCAGCTGCTGTCGCTGCTGTGCATGGAGCCGCCCGTCGCCTTCGAGGCCGACGCCGTGCGCGACGAGAAGGTCAAGGTCCTGCGCGCGATCAGCCCGCCGCGCCCGGAGGAGGTCCCGGACATGGCGATCCGCGCGCAGTACACGGCCGGGATCGTCGCCGGCGAGGAGGTGCCGGGCTACCACGACGAGGAGGGCGTCCCGGAGGACTCCAACACCGAGACGTACGCCGCGCTGCGCCTGGAGGTCCACAACTGGCGCTGGGCCGGCGTGCCGATGTACCTGCGCACGGGCAAGTGCCTGGCGCGCAAGGTCACGGAGATCGCGGTGACGCTCAAGCCCGTTCCGCACGTGGCCTTCCAGTCGCCCGAGATGTCGACCGGCGTGCGCCCCAACGTGCTCGTGCTGACGATGCAGCCCAACGAGGGCGTCTCGCTGTCGATCGGCGCGAAGATCCCGGGCAGCCGGATGGCGATCCGCACCGTGAACATGGAGTTCCTCTACGGCACCGCGTTCCTGTCGCAGTCGCCCGAGGCCTACGAGCGGCTGATCATCGACGCGATGCGCGGCGACGCGACGCTGTTCACCCGCAACGACGAGGTCGAGGCGCAGTGGAGCATCTGCGATCCGATCGTCAAGACGTGGGAGAAGACGCCCGGGCCGCTGCCCACCTTCCCGGCGGGCTCGCAGGGCCCCAAGGAGGCCGGGAAGCTGCTGATCGGCGATGCGAGCTGGCGCATGATATGAGCACGACCGACGTGGTCTGGAGCGAGCGCAACACCTCGCCGAGCGTGATCGAGGCGGCGCTGCGCCAGCTCGTCGCGGAGTGCCACGCCATGATCGAGCAGTGCGTTCCGGCGCGGACGCTGAACCTCGTCTGCGTCGTCGACAGCGAGTGGGGCGGCGAGATCGCCAACCGCCTACGCCGCGTCGGGCGCTACCACGCCTCGCGCACGGTCGTCTGCGCCGTCGAGCCGCGCCGCACGACGATCGACGCGCAGGCCACGATCTCCGTCGAGGGCGACACGCGCGCCGGCGCGTTCGCGGCCATGCGCGAGCTCGTCATCGTGAAGGTCGGCGAGCGCCACCTGCGCGATCTCGACACGATCGTCGACCCCCTCGTCGTCACCGACCTGCGCACCGCGGTCTGGTCGCCGCACGGTCATCCCGAGGCCGTCGACGCGCTGACGACCGGCCGCGCCGGCGGCACGCCGATCGCCCAGGTCGTGCTCACCGACGCCGTCGACGAGCCCCAGGTCGAGGCGGCGCTCGCGCGTGCCTGCGAGCTCGCCGACCGCAGCGAGGTCGTCGACCTCGCATGGCTGCGCTGCACGCCGTGGCGCGAGCGGCTGGCCGCCGCCTACGATCCGCCCGCGCGGCGCCACGAGCTGCACACGCTGTCGAAGGTCTCGGTGCGCTACCGCGAGGACTCGCTCGTCTCGGGGCTGCTGCTCGTCGGCTGGCTGTGCTCGCGGCTGGGCTGGCGGCCCGAACAGCTCACCCGCCACGGCACGCTGCTGCGCGGCCGCGCCCGCGCTCGCCGCGGCGAGGTCGAGCTGCGCCTGGAACCCGTCGACAGCATGACCACGCCGGGCCTCGCGGGCGTCGAGACGCGCTCGGACCTCGGCACGATGCTCGCGCTCGAGCGCGGCGAGGGCGGCCTGACGGCCCGCCGCCGCGAGCCGCCCAAGCGGCGTGGCGGCGACGCCTTCGAGCACGTCTGGACCGTGCTGGGCGCCTCGCGCGGCGAGCCCGGGATCCTCGGCGAGGGCATCCGCCACGCGCTCATGGTCGACCGGACGTTCAAGCCGGCGCTGAACTCGGCGCGGCAGCTGCTGGGCTGAGTGGCCGATCAGCCGGACCCCACTCCGCCTCCGCTACGTTCTCGGCGTGAGCTCAGAACCGGCCAAGCCGGCCGTGCGGGTGTTGCCGGACGCGGAGGCCGTCGCGCGTCACGCCGCCGACGCGATCGCCGCGCGGATCGACGACGCGCGCCGCGACGGGCGCGACCTGCACATCGCGCTCGCCGGCGGTGGGACGCCGCGACGGGCCTACGAGCTGCTGGCGGCCGTCGAGGGCTCATGGCAGCACGTGCAGCTCTGGCTCGGCGACGAGCGCTGCGTGCCCGAGGACGACCCGCAGTCCAACGCGCGGATGGTGCGTGAGTCACTGCTCACCGGCGCTCGCGCCGAGCCGCCCCAGCTGCACGCGGTCCCCGCGCCGGAGGTCCCGGAGGACGCGGCCTGGCTCTACGGCCTGCAGGTTCGCGAGCACGTGCCCGACGCCGTCTTCGACATCGTGCTGCTCGGCATGGGCCCCGACGGGCACACGTGCTCGCTATTTCCCGGCCATCCCGTGCTCGACGTCGCACATGCCCTCGTGGCGCCAGTGCGCGGGTCGCCCAAGCCGCCGCCCGAGCGCGTCACGCTCACGCTGCCGGTCGTGCGTAGGGCGCGCTTCACGCTGCTGCTCGCCACCGGCGAGGAGAAGCGCTCAGCGCTGGCACGCACGCTGGCGGACGACAGGTCGATCCCGCTCGCGTTGCTCGGCGACGGCCTCGACGAGGTGGCGTGCGACCTTGCCGCCTCGCCCGCCGGCTGACGCAGCTGCCCGGAAGTGCGCCCGAACGCCTGGGCGCGGCACGCGCGAGCAGGCTACGTTCGCCCCATGCTGTGGCTGGCCACGATGCACCGTGAGATGATCGCGCGCGCCCGGAGCTAGACGATGGCGACCACCGTTCGAGACAGTCCCCCCACCGTTGCGCAAGGACGCATCACGTTCCCCGACCTCGTGCGGATCCACTTCCGCTGGCGCCAGGCGGTGCGCGAGCACTCGGGCGTCACGGAGGCGGAGCAGGCGCGCCTCACCGACCGGTACCACGACGCGCTCGCGCGCTTCGAGGACGAGCACGGCGAGATGATCAACGCCTACTGGTGCGCCGACGTCGAGAGCGCGGTCGCGCTGACGGCGGGCAAGCCGAACACCGGCTGGCTGCGGCGCCTGCTGTCCGTCTCCCCGCGGTTTCATCGCGTCAGCGACTGGGCGACGAAGGACGAGCCCGACATCGCCCGCGCGCTGCACGACTGCGACGAGCTCGCCGTCCGCGCATGCGAGGTGCTGCGCGGGCGCAGCCGGCGCATCACGATTCAGCTCGTCATGACGGCCGCCTGCCACCTGCTGAGCCTGATCGACGCGCGCGGGGAGAACCCGCCGCAGGCGCACAAGGCGGCCGTCGCCGCCGAGCAGCGGGCGCTGGAGGGATTGCGGCGCGACTACCGCGACGCCGCCAACGGCGATGCGCAGCTCGTCTACTTCGGCGGCATGGCGATCGGCATCGCGCTGCTCGCCTGGCTGTACATCATCGCCAACAGCGTGCTGCGGGGCGAGGGCGTCGAGGAGCGCACGATCATCGGCTGCCTCGTGGGCGGCGCGCTCGGCGCGGTCGTCAGCGTCATCGCGCGGATCAACAGCGGCACGTTCGCGCTGGACTTCGACGTCGCGCGCGGCTACACGCTGTTCCTCGGCGCGCTGCGCCCCGTGATCGGCTCGATCTTCGGGCTGCTTGCCTACTTCATGCTCACGAGCGGGTTCGTGGACGTCTTCAAGCTGCCCGCCGAGGACACGCTGCAGCGCTTCTACTTCCTCTGCGTGATTGCCTTCGCCGCCGGCTTCAGCGAGCGGTGGGCGCAGGACACGCTGACCGGCGGACTGACCGGGCGCGGGGCCGCCAAGGGCGACGCGGCGGCGGGCAAGCCGGAGGCGGCGAAGACGCCGGCGCGGCGCGCGCCCGCCGGCACGGACAGCGACGTCCCGGCCGACTGAGCGCTCGCGGCCCTTGCGCTCACCGGTCCTACGGCCGGACGAACGTGTCCGGGTCGGGCCCGGTGCGCCGGCCCTCGTCGAGCTCGGCGATCTGCTCCATCTCGGCCTCGGACAGGTGAAAGCCGAAGATGTCGAGGTTCTCCTCGATCCGCGCGGGCGTCACGGACTTCGGGAAGATCACGTTGCCGAGCTGCAGGTGCCAGCGCAGGACGATCTGCGCGGGCGTGCGGCCATGCTGCGCGGCGAGCGCCTTGATCACTTCCTCCTCGAGGACCTCCCCCTGCGCCAGGGGGCTCCACGCCTCGGTGACGATGCCGCGGTCGGCGTGCTCGCGCCGCAGCCCGATCTGCTGCAGGTGCGGGTGCAGCTCGATCTGGTTGACCGCTGGGGTCTCGCCGGTCTCCTCGATGATCCGCGCAAGGTGCGCGGGCTGGAAGTTCGACACGCCGATCGCGCGGATCAGGCCCTCGTCGCGCAGCTCGATCAGCGCCTGCCACGTCTCGACGTAGCGGTCACGCGACGGCACCGGCCAGTGGATGAGATACAGGTCGACGTGATCGAGCTCGAGACGCTCCAGGCTGCGCTTGAAGGCGTGGCGGGCCTGCTCGTGGCCGTGGTCGTCGTTGAAGCATTTCGTCGTGACGAAGACGTCCTCGCGTGGTAGGCCGCTGGCGCGGATCGCCTGACCGACCTGGGCTTCGTTGTCGTACGCGGATGCGGTGTCGATGTGGCGGTAGCCGGTTTCGAGCGCACGCATCACGACCTCGACGGTGTCCTGCGGCGGAACCTGAAAGACGCCGAAGCCCAGCTGGGGGATGTCGGCGCCGCCGCGCAGCGCGACGGTGGGGATGCGGGAGGTGGAAGTGCTCATCCCGTTCGGTTGCCCGCTGACCAGCAACGCAAACGATCGGCCCAGGTCCGGCGCACTCATCTGGCCGCGCGCGGGTACCCCGCCGCGCATGGCCCAACCAGGACAGCATCCGACACAGGCCGAGCCGGTGCCGCCGTTCCCGGAGCAGGAGCAGGCGGGCCGGCGCTGCGTCACCGTGGCGGGCGACATCGGCGACCGCGACCACAGCCGCGCCCTCGTCGAGCGCACACTCGACGAGCTCGGCGGGCTCGACGTGCTCGTCAACAACGCCGCCTACCAGATGGTCCACGAGTCGTTCCTCGAGATCCCGCCCGACGAGCTGGAGTTCGTCTTTCGCACGAACGTCATCGCGATGTTCCACCTCTGCCAGGCCGCGGTCCCGCAGATGCAGCCGGGGTCGACGATCATCAACACGACGTCGATCCAGGCGGCGCAGCCCAGCCCGCAGCTGCTGCACTACGCGGCCACGAAGGGCGCCATCAGCACGTTTACCAAGGGTCTCGCGCAGGAGGTGGCCGAGCGTGGCATCCGGGCCAACGCCGTCGCCCCCGGGCCGATCTGGACGCCGCTCGTGACGATGAGCTTCCCCGCCGAGAAGAACGCGCAGTTCGGCGCCGACACGCCGCTCGGGCGCCCGGGCCAGCCCGCCGAGCTGGCCCCGCTGTACGTCTTCCTCGCCAGCGAGGAATCGCGCTTCATCAGCGGCGAGGTCATCGGCGCGACCGGCGGCAAGCCGCTGCACTAGCTGACCGCTACAGCGGTGCACGGAAGACCGCCCGATCGGACCGCGCGCGCGGGCGCTCGACGGTCTAGCGTCGGCGCTGCATCCGATGCCCGCACCGATCGTCACCTCCGCCGCGAAGATCATGTGCGCTCATGGCGGCCAGGTGACCCTGATTCCCAAGCAGGTGAAGGTGCTCGCCGGCGGGCAGCCGGTGCTCTGCGTCGGCGACCTCGTCGGCTCGCCGATCGTCGGATGCGCGCAGCCGCCGACGCCCGCGACCGCGCCCTGCCTCGTCGTCGCCAGCGAGATCCCGATCCCGATGGTCGGCATGAGCCCGAAGGTCCTGGTCAACGGCAAGCCGGTCCTGCTCGCCGGCATCAACGGGGTCACGAGCGGGGTGCCGCCGTCGCCGCTGATCGTGGCGTTCCCGGGACAAACGACCGTCCTCGCGTAGCAACGTGTCCACGCTGGACAGCTACGACCTCATCCGCGAACTCGGCCGCGGCGGCATGGCGGTCGTGCACCTCGCGCGCCAGCGCGACCTGTCGCGGCTCGTCGCGCTCAAGGAGCTCGCCGGCTTCAGCGTCGGCGACCCGTCGGCCGCTGAGCGCTTCCTGCGCGAGTCGCGTGTCGCGGGCTCGCTGAACCACCCGAACATCGTCACGGTCTACGAGTACTTCGACGACGGCGGCACCCCGTTCATCGCGATGGAGCTCATGGAGGGCGGCTCGCTGCGCCCGCTCGTCGGCGAGCTGTCGCTGCCGAAGGTCGCGCGGGTGCTCGAGGACCTGCTCGCCGGGGTCGGCCACGCGGGGCGCGCGGGCATCGTGCACCGCGACCTCAAGCCCGAGAACGCGCTGATCACGAGGACGGCCGCATCAAGGTCGCCGACTTCGGGATCGCCAAGGCCGCGCAGAGCGGCCAGCAGGGCCTGACGTCGGAGGGCATGACGGTCGGGACGCCGGAGTACATGTCGCCCGAGCAGGCGATGGCGAAGGACATCGAGCCGCAGTCGGACCTGTACTCGATCGGCTGCATGACCTACGAGATGCTGACCGGGCGCCTGCCGTTCAGCGAGCCCTCGCAGGTCGCGCTGCTCATGCGCCATGTCAACGACCCGGTGCCCGATGTCCGCGCGGTGGACCCGCTGATCCCCGAGACGGTCGCCCTGTGGGTCGCGCGGGCGACCGCGAAGGACCCCGACGACCGCTTCGAGGACGCATCGGCCGCGTGGGAGGCGTTCGAGGAGGCGGTGCTCGAGTTCGTCGGCCCGCTCTGGCGCCGCGACGCGACGCTCGAGCCGGCGTCGGAGATCAGCCTTGACGACATCCCGCCGCAGGGACCGACGCCGCTGCGCCCCGCGGCGCGCTCGCGGCGAACCGGCGCCACCGCGGGGGCGACCGGCTTTCAGACCTACCACGCGCCGGCCGCGCTGCACGAGCAGCTCGCGTCGGAGGGCGTCGACGTCGCGCCCGCGCTGGCGACGGCGCCGCCCGCGCCGGCCGCCGCGCCGCGCCGCGTCACCCCCGCCCCGTCGCCGAGCGCGCCCGCGCCGGTGGCACGCGCCGTCACGCCGCTCACCGCCGAGCCCCCGCCGGCGGCCGCGGAGCCCGCGCGCGGCAACGGCGTGCCGACCGGCCCGATCGTGGCGGCGCCGCGCTCGCGGCGATCTTCGCATTCGTCGTCGGGTTGTCGGGTGGCGGCGGGTCAGCGGTCGCCAGCGCTGAGGGCGACGGCTTCGTGCTGAACGCGCCGGCGGGCTGGAAGGCCGCCGCGCCGGCGGCGCTGCGCACGCTCGGAGCGAAGGCGATCGCGCTGGCGCCGGCGGGCGCCGCGGCCGGCGAAGGGATCGCCGCCGGCCGCGCGACGACGGCGCAGGCAGCGGCCTTGACCGGCGGCGCGGGTGAGCCCTCGCGGGTGAAGCTCGGCGCCGGCGACGCCGCGCGCTACGCCGCGGGCGGCGACGCGATGCTCTACGTCCTGCCGGTCGACAGCGGCGCGCTCGTCGTGGCGTGCGGTTCGACGCCGGCGGTGCAGGACGCCTGTGCGAAGGTCGCAGGCTCCGTCGAGCTGACGCGTGGCGAGGCGCAGCCGCCGGGCCCGACCGATGCAGGCGCACGCGCCGCCGGCGGTGCGCTGAACCGCCTGCGCGACGCGATCGGCAACCCAGCTGAAGATCTCGGCGGCGCGGGCAGTCGCAGCGCCCAGGCGCTGGCGGCGACCGATCTCGCGCGTGCCTACCGGGCGGCGGCGGGGGAGCTGCGCGCGGCGCCCGTCGGCGCACTGGCGACCGCCGCCCGCGACGATCTGGCGGCCGCCCTGCGCGACGTCGGCAACGCGTGGGCGTCGTACGCGCGCGCGGCGCCGAGCGGCAACGTCGGCGGCGCGCGGTCGGCGCTGCGGCGCGCGCGCTCGCGCGTGACCTCGGCGCGTGCGGCGCTCGCGGCGGCCGGCTATCCGCTGCGGGGCGGTTGAGATGCGCACGGGCGTGATCGCGGGCGCCGCCGTGCTCGTCGCCGCCGTGCTGGGCTTCGTCCTCGGCGGCGCCGCTGGCGCTGGCGGCGGCGACGGGCTGGCGGGGTCCGCGCAGCCGGTCGCCGGCGCCGGCAAGGTCGTGCCCGCCGCGGCGCTCGGTCCGCCGGCGCCCGCCGCGAAGGCGCGGGCCGGTAGCGGCGCGGACGGTTCGGGCTCCTCGGGCCGGCGCGGGTGGTTCGGGCTCCTCGGGCGGCGCGGGTGGTTCGGGCTCCTCGGGCGGCGCGGGTGGTTCGGGCTCCTCCGGCGGCGCGGGTGGCTCGGGCTCCTCGGGCGGCGCGGGCGGCTCGGGCTCCTCCGGCGGCGGCGGATCCAGCGCGCCCAGCGGAGGGTCGGGCGGGGACAGCACCCCACCCGCGCCACCACCACCGCCCTCCGCCGGTCAGTCGCCGCCGCCACCGCCGCCGCCGGGCAGCGGGACGATCATCGAGGAGTAGGCACCGCCGCTCGCGCCGCGGCGAATCGTCGGCCGCCCCTATGGCCGCTTCGGCGCCACCGGCTTGCGCTTGGTCCGCTTGGGCTTGGGCTTGGCCTTCTTGCGCTTGGCCTTCGGCATCCGCGCCTCGCCGGCCTTGATGGCCTCGCGGATGCGCGGGTAGGTGCCGCAGCGGCAGACGTTGCGCAGCGCGTCGAGGTCGGCCTCGCTGACCTTGCGGCGCTTGGCCCGCGCCTCGTCCACCAGCGCGACGGCGCTCATGATCTGGCCCGGCTGGCAGTACCCGCACTGGGCCACGTCGAGCTCGAGCCACGCCTCCTGCATCGGATGCAGCTCCTTGCCGACGGTCGCCGGCAGGCCCTCGATCGTCGTGATCCTGTCGCTGGAGCGGATCGCCGAGATCGGTACCGAGCACGGGTTGAACGCCTTGCCGTTGATGTGGCTCGTACAGGCCTGGCAGACGCCCAGCCCGCAGCCGTACTTGGGGCCGTTGACCCCGAGGACGTCGCGCAGCACCCACAGCACGCGCTCGTCGTTGGCGACGTCCGCGCTGACGCGCTTGCCGTTGAGGATGAAGGTGTGAACAGGCAAGGTGACTCCTTAGTCGGCCTTCTTGGCGGGGGCCCTGCGCCTGGACGGCGCCTTCTTCTTCTTGGACAGCGCCTTCTTGGCGCGCTTCTTCTTGGGACGCTTGATGCCGGCCTTGGCGAGGCCGTCGACCGGCGACGCAGGTATCGGCGGCGCGGTCGGAAACGGCTCGAAGCCCAGCTCGCCGCCGTGGTTGATCGGGAAGGACGTCGGCGTCCTCCCGGTCGCGCGGCCGTAGGCGCACGCGACCGCGGCCATCGACGCCGCGACGCCCAGCTCGCCGGCGCCACCGGGGTTGTCGGTCGTCGCGGGCATGACGATGACCTCGAGCTCGGGCGGCGTGTTCCACTGCCGCGTGTAGAACGCGTCGTCCCAGCTGCCCTCCAGGAAGTGGCCGTCCTTCAGGTGCAGGCCGTAGCTCAGCGCCTGCGCGATGCCGTCCATGATCCCGCCCATCATCTGGGCCTTCAGCCCGAGCGGGTTGATCGGCATGCCGACGTCGACCGCGAACACCGCCTTCGTGACGCGCGGCCCGGTGTACGCGTGCTCGACCTTGCGGTCGACGGTCTGCGGGCGGGTGTCGATCTCCACCAGGCACGCGCAGCGGCTCTTGTACTCGTTGTGGACGGCGAAGCCCTGGGCGGTGCCGGCCGGCATCGCGCGGCCCCAGTTGCCGGCCTGCGCGGCCTTGTCGATCACCGCGCGCAGGCGGTTGTCGATCGCGAACTCGCGACGGAACGCCACCGGGTCCTTGCCCATCTCCTTGGCCACGCGGTCGACCATCAGCTCGCCCGCGGTGCGCACGTCGGGGCTGTAGATGTTGCGCACGCTGCTGGTGTTGAAGTCCTTGAAGTCGTAGACCTCGTTGAGCAGCTGGGTGACGACCCCGAAGTTGTAGGGGACGGTGGCGGTCAGGATGAACACCGCCTGCGAGAACTGCACGAAGTTCTGCAACGGCAGGCTCGCATCGACCGACGACAGGATCTCGCCGAACCCCATCGTGAAGTCGGTCGCCACGCTCGTGTGGCGCTGGTCGAAGGCGAGCACGTTGCCGCCCAGGTGGGTCACCCGCACGCGTGACGTGCACATCGGGTGCACCCGGCCCTGGCGGAAGTTGTCGGTGCGGTGCCACATGAGCTTCACCGGCTTGCCCATCTTCTGCGAGATCGCCGCCGCCTCGAACGCCGCGTCGGCGAACAGATGGCGTCCGAACGAACCCCCGCCCTCGGTCACGTGCACCGTCACCTTGTTGAGCGGCAGGCGCAGGTTCACCGCGATCTGCTCCTTGGCCAGGATCGGCGACTTCAGGCACGACCAGATCTCGGCACGGCCCTTGCGTACGTCGGCGATGGCGCAGTTGGTCTCCAGCGGGTCGCCCGGCCGGAAATGGAACGTGAACGTCTCGTCGATGGTCTTGCCGGGTAGCGGCGGCGTGAGCGGGAGCTGCGCCTTGCGCAGGTCGGCGAGCACGGAGGCGTCGGACTTGCCCGACACCGACGAGCCGGCCCACCGGACCTTCAGCGCCCTGACGGCGTCGATGCACTGCCCGAACGTCTTGGCGCGCACCGCGACGCCGCCCGGGACGTACTGGCTGTGCGGTATCACCGCGACGTCGGTGATGCCCGGCATCGCCAGCACCTCGGCGGCGTTGTCGACCCCCAGCGCGCGGCCGTTGATCGTCGGCGGCCGGCAGACCATCGTGGGCAGCGCGCCCGGGACGTCGAGGTCCATGGCGAACTGCTTGCGGCCCGTCACGATGTCCCGCGCGTCGATGCGGCGCTGATCGGTGCCGACGATCGAATGCTGCGTCTTGAGCCGCGGGGTCACGGCGACCGTCCGCGTCACCGCCGCCTTCTCGGCCAGCGATCCGAACGTCGCCGTCCGCCCGTCAACGGTCGTGAACACGCCCTCGCGCAGGCGCAGGTCCGACCTCGACACGCTCAGCTCGTTCGCCGCCGCCTGCGTCAGCCGCCCGCGCGCCGTCGCCGCCGCCATGCGCACCGGCGTGAAGATGGAGTGCATGGTGTTCGAGCCACCGGTGAACTGGTTGAACACGAGCTCCGGGCGGGCGTCCGCCAGGCTGACCTTGACCTTCTCCAGCGGCACGTCCATCTCGTCGGCGATCGTCATCGCGACCGCGGTCGTGATGCCCTGCCCGACCTCCGCGCGCGGGAGCGCGAACGAGACGGTGCCGTCGGAGTTGACGGTGACGCTGATCAGGCTCGCCGTCGGCAGCGTCGCCGCCGTCAGCACGTCGCTCAGGTCGAGCGCGTTGGTCACCTGGACCGTCGGGATCGCGGCCGTCGCGTCCGCGGCGTCCCAGCGCGCGGCCGCCACGAGCGTGGGAGCGGCGAGCAGATAGCCCATCAACCGCCGGCGGGTGATGCCCGCGGCGCCGTCGGAGCCCGCGGGCGGCTCGGCGTCTGGCTGGCCGGCGTTTTTCGCCCGGCGGTGTTCGATATCGGTCATCTGCGTCTCCCCGTTGGCTGACATCCGCTACCCGTTCGTGCCGAGATTGTCGGCGACTTCGCTGCCGTAGGACTTTTCAACTGGTCTGAGAAATCCGTCGACGGACGGGTCGATCCTGGTGATGAGGCTCTTCGTCGACGGCGGTCCGCCGTCGGGCGTGTAGGTGACCGACGGCGTGACGCCGCCGAGGTCCACCTCGCCGAGGTTCTGCTTGGCCTTGAGAATGCCCTCGCGCGAGAGATCGCCGTCGGCGATCGCCTTGCGCAGGATCTCGGCCTGGACCTTCGCCCCGACGTACGCCAGGGCGAAGTAGATGCTCGGCGGCTGGCCGGGCTCGTACTTGGCGTGGTCGGCGACCAACTGCTTCATCCCGGGGGCGCCGGGATCACCCCAGGGCGCCGAGAACGATGTCACGAGCGCGCCCTTCAGGGCGCCGGCCACCGGCGTGGGCTTCGCCTGCAGCGATCCGTCCTTCGTGATCAGCTGCTCGAGGAAGGCGGGGCCCTGCAGGATCCACTGCGGCTTGAAGCCCAGCGACGCGGCGGTGCCGACGATCGGCCCGGTGCTGCTCGGCAGGGCAACCACCACGACGGCCTGCGCGCCCGCGGACCTGAGCTTCTGGATCTGGGCCGTGAACTCGGTGTCGCCGGCCTTGAAGGTCTGCCGGCCGCCGTCCTTGAAGCCGAGCCTGTCCTTGGCGGCCGTGTACCCGCGCAGGCCGTCCTGGCCGTACTCGTCGTTCTGGTAGATGATCCCGATCTTCGGCTTGCCGGCGCCGCGCTTGGTGTAGTAGTCCAACGCGTTGGCGATGTCATAGCTGTAGGGCGTGCCAACGGGCGCGATCACCGGGTCCTCGCCCCAGATCGAGTCAAACGACGCCGGGGTGGTCACGAGCTTGTCGCGGTCCACGAGCGCCTGGATCGCCTTCGTCGGTGGGCTGCCGAACGACTGCAGCAGCGCGACGTCGCCCGCGATCGCGTTATAGATCTGCACGTGCTGCTGGGGCTGGTAGCCCGAGTCCTTGATCGTCAGGCGGACCTTCCACCCGTCGATCCCGCCCGCGGCGTTGAGCGCCTTGAAGTACGCGCGGTGGCCCGCGGCGACGGGCTTGCCCAGCGCGCTGGCCGGGCCGGTCAGCGCGTTGATGTCGCCGACGCGGATCGTCTTGGCGGCGACGTCGACCCCGGGGCCGCCCTTGACCGTGGCGGCGGCCGGCGAGTCGCCCGCCGAATTGCCGTTGTCACTATCCGAATCGCCGGTCCCGCAGGCGGCGAGGACGAGGCTCGCGCCGAGCGCCGCCAGCGCCGGTGGAAGAGAACTGGAGCGTCTCACGGGTGTGCCTCCTTGGGCGTTGTGACGGTGAGCTTCGGCGCCGTGGCCTGGGGGTCGTCGTCGCGTGGGCGCCGCGCGCGATCGGCGATGCCGGCGATGCCGCGCGGCTCCAGCGTCAGGAACGCGACGATCAGCAGGCCGTACGTGATCGAGGTCAGGTCGCCGGCAGAGAGCCCGCCGCTGCCCTCGGCCGGCAGGAACGGCAGCTCCTTGAGCAGCGACGGCAGCGCGAACACGACGGCGCAGCCCAGCAGCGGTCCCGCCGTCGTCCCGAGGCCGCCGACGATCACCGCGGCGATGAACTGGATCGACAGCAGCAGACTCCACTGGTCGGGCTGCGCGAACGAGAGGTACGAGCCGTAGAGCGCGCCGCTGACCCCGGCCAGGAACGAGGACACGACGAAGGCCGTGACCTTCACGCGGCCGACGTCGACGCCCATCACGGCGGCCGCGGCCTCGCGCTCACGCAGGGCGACCATCGCGCGCCCGGCGCGGCCGCGCCGCAGGTTGTGGGCGAACGCGGTCGCCGCGGCCAGCAGGATCAGCGCGAGGAAGTAGTACAGGCCGCTGGAGTCGATCGTCACGCCGCCCAGGCGCAGGATCTGCCCGGGCGAGAAGTCAAACGAACTCAGCTGGACGGCGGAAAATGCGCGCCCCTGGGGCCCGCCCGTGAGACCGTCGGCGTTGAAGAAGACGTGCTGTGCGATGAACACCAGGCCGAGCGTCACGATCGCCAGGTACAGGCCGCGCAGGCGCAGGGCGATCGGGCCGAGCAGCGCCCCGAGCAGCGCGGCGGCGAGGCCCGCCGCCGGGATCCAGACGAACGCGCTGACGCCATGGTCGGCGCCGAGCACCGCCCCGGTGTAGGCGCCGACGCCGAGGAACGCCGCGTGGCCGAGTGAGATCTGGCCCGCGTAGCCGGTGAGGATGTTCAGGCCGGTGGCGCCGATCGCCGCGATCACCACGAACGTCGCGGTCGTCAGCTGCGCGGCGCTGAGCCCGAACGGCAGCACGACCGCGACGACGGCGAGCGTGACGAGCGCGAGCCGGCGCATCACAGCCGCTCCGCCGGCGCGTGCCCGAACAACCCGTAGGGCCGCACGAGCAGGATCAGGATCATCGCGATGTACGGCGCGACCGCGTAGAAGTTGTCGCCCAGCGAATCCGGCGCGTAGCCGGCGGTCATGACCTCGGTGATGCCGATCAGCACGCCGCCGACCACGGCGCCCGTCGGGCTGCGCAGGCCGCCCAGCACGATCGCCGGGAAGGCCCGCAGCGCCGCGTCGCCGAGCGTCGGCTGCGGCGCGCTCGGAAAGCCCGCGAGAAACAGCCCGCCGAGCGTCGCCAGCGCACCGGCCAGCGCCCAGGTGATGAGGTGCACGCGGGCCACCGGGACGCCGAGCGAGAGCGTCGCCTCCTCGTCCTCCGCGGTGGCCTGCATCGCCAGGCCCCAGCGCGTGTAGCGGTCGATGGCGAAGTACGCGGCCAGCGCGCCCGCCGTCACGACGATGCCCCAGAGCTTGACCCAGGTGATCGTCACGCCGCCGACCTGAAACGACGACGAGCCCCACGGATCGCCGAGCAGCCGCTGGTCGGCGCCGAACAGCGCCTCGATCAGCGCCGTCACGACGATGCCCGCGCCGATCGTGATCATCACGAGCACGAACGTCGGCTCCCCGCTGACGCGGCGCAGGACGGCGGCCTGAAAGCCCGCGCCCGCCAGGGCCAGCAGCGCGACCGCCGCCAGCACCGCCGGCAGGAAGCCGACGCCGACGTCGGTCGCCAGCCAGGAGATCGTGTACGCGCCGGCCAGCAGCATCGCCCCCTGCGCGAAGTTGATGACCCCGCTCGCGCGGTACACGACGACGAAGCCGAGCGCCACGAGCGCATAGGTCGTGCCCAGCGAGACGCCTCCGAACAGCAGCTGGACGAACTCGGTCACGCCCCGACCGCAAGCGATTCCCCAAGGTACGCGCGGATCACGCGCTCGTCGTGCTGGATCTCGGCGGGCGTGCCGCTGGCGATCGTGCGTCCGAAGTCGAGCACGTGCACGCGGTCGGCGACGCGCATGACCATTCCCATGTCGTGCTCGACGAGCACGAGCGTCAGGCCCTCGTCGCGATGCAACCGCTGGACGAGCTCGGTCATGGCGCCGCGCTCGGCAGCCGACATCCCGGCGACGGGCTCGTCGAGCAGCATGAGCTTGGGCTCCATCGCCACGCAGCGCGCCAGCTCGACGCGCTTGCGGTCGCCGTAGGGCAGCGTGCGCAGCACGCGCTGCGCGAGATCCTGTGCGCCGACGCTGGCCAGGGCGCGCCGCGCGGCGTCGCGATGCGCGCGCTCCTCGCGGCGCGCGAGGCCCAGCCCACCGCGCAGCGCCCCGCAGCGCATGAGGTGGTCGCGGCCGAGCAGGACGTTCTCGAGCGCCGTCAGCTCGCCCACGAGGCCGAGGCTCTGAAAGCTGCGCGCCACGCCGCATGCCGCCAGCTCGGAGCGGTGGCGCGCGAGCAGATCCTGCCCCGCGAGCCGCACGCTGCCCGACTGGGGCTTGTAGACGCGCGAGAGCACATTGAACAGTGAGCTCTTGCCGGCCCCGTTGGGGCCGATGACGGCCAGCAGCTCGCCGCGCGCGACGTCGAAGCTGACGGCCTCGAACGCGGTGATCGCGCCGAAGCGCAACGTGAGGTCGCGGACCTCGAGCATGTCAGCCGCCGACCTCCTCGAGCACGACGTCGTGTCCACCGGCGGTGCCCAGGTAGCTGGCGCGCAGCTCGTCGTCGAGCAGCAGCTGGGATGTCGGGCCGCTGGCGCGCACGCGCCCGTTCTCCAGCAGGAACGCCTGCTCGGTCGCGCGCAGCGCAAGCGTGGTGGACTGGTCGGCGAGCAGGATCGCCGTGCCCAGCGCGCGGATGCGCAGCAGCGCCTCGGCGATCTCGGCAGCGACGATCGGCGCCAGTCCCAGGGAGGGCTCGTCGAGCAGCAGCAGGCGGGGCCCGGCCATCAGCGCGCGTCCGATCGAGAGCATCTGCTGCTGGCCGCCGCTGAGCAGCCCGGCGCGCTGGTCGAGGCGTTCGGCGAGGAGCGGAAACAGCGCCAGCACGTCGTCGCGCAGCCGCGCCTCGCGAGCGCGATCGCCCAGCGCGAACGCTCCGAGGCGCAGGTTCTGCGCCACCGTGAGCTCGCTCAGCACCCGCCGGCCCTCGAGCGTCTGGGCGAGGCCCCGGGCGACCAGCTGCGCGGTGTCCATGCGGCGCGTGGGCCGGCCGTCGAACCGGATCTCGCCGCCGACGATCGCTCCGCGGTGGTAGTCCAGCAGGCCGCCGGCCGCGCGCAGCAGCGTCGTCTTGCCCGCGCCGTTGGCACCGAGCAGGGCGACGGCCCCGCCGGCGGGCACAGCAAGGCTCACCTGCTCCAGCGCAAGCACCGCACCGCCGTAGCGCACGGCGACGTTCGCGACCTCGAGCAACACCGATCTCTCTCCTCCAGCCGAGCCGGGATCGGACAATCCAGCTCGATCGGCACGCTAAGACGCCAGCCCCGGCAGGCCATCGGCCGCCGGTCCCGAAGTTCGGCGGCTGGCGTTGTGGACTGGTGACAACCCTCAGGACGAGCCGCGCGGCGCGTCCGCGGAGGCCGTGACCGGCTCGAACTCCGACTCCGCGACGCGGATCGCGATCAGCAGGTCCAGCACGTCGGCGACGCGTCGCAGCCGTGTGCCGGTGCGCTCCTCGATCTTCGCGAGCCTGTAGCGGGCGGTGTTGGGATGCACGTACAGTCGCTCGGCCGCGAGCTTGACGTTGAGGTCGGAGCCGACGTACTCCAGCAGCGTCGTGATGAGGACGCGGCCCTCGGCCACGTCGTCGGCGACGAACGAGCGGACGGCCGCCGGGATGCGGCGCCGCGCGGTGTCCTGGCCGAACAGCGTCAGGCAGTCGAAGGCGCTGAGCCCGGAGAGGGCGAGCACGCCGCCGGCCGGGCGCATGCGCTCCGCGGCGGCCACCGCTTCGCTGTAGGCCGCGGCGATCGACGTCAGCCCCTCGTGCAGCGTGCTGACACCGACGGCGAGCGTGAGGCGCTCGTCGGCCAGATGCGCCTGGACGGTTGCCAGCGCGTCGGTCAGGCGGCCGATCGCGTCGCGCGTGACCGGCGCCACGATCACGACCTCGTGCTGACGTACGACCGTGAGCGGCCGGTCGGCGCCCGCGAAGGCGCGCGCCAGCGACGCCGCGCAGGCACGCAGGTGATGCTCCTCGTGCAGCGGCGCGGTCGGCGCCGCCACGACGACCACGCAGGTGCACGCCGGCGCCAGCCCCGCCTCGCGCGCCGCGGCGAGCTTGGGTCCCGGGCTCGGCGGCCGGCTGGCGAGCAGGTCCTCGAGCAGGTCGCGCCGGACGCGCTCGCCGTGCGCCAGCAGCAGGCGCTCGGCCTCGACGTAGACCTCGGCGGCCTCGCTGGCCGCGATGTTCATGTAGCGCATGACGATCGACGGCAGCGCGAGCGCCTCACGGCGCGTGTCCTCGTCGGTCGCCGTCGCCAGCAGGGCCTCCCAGAAGACCTCGGTGTAGATCCGGAAGGCGTGCATGAAGTCGCCGAGCGCCAGGCGGCCGACGCGGCGCATCGCGCGTGGCCGGACGAACTCGATCTCTTGGCGGCTCAGCGGCCGTCCCAGCTCGATGCTGCGGATCAGCGCGTCGTGCTCCTGCGCGACGTGCAACCGGACGTCGGCGATGAACGTGGGATCGGAGATCGCCGCGTAGCCGGGGATCTCGGTCCGGATGCGGTGCACACCCTCGTCCACCAGCTCGTCCTGGCGCGTGCGCAACACGGCGAGCATCGCCCGCAGTGCAGCTGTTGTTTCGCGCAACCCAGTCGCCGGCACATCGTCCTCCTCCGCGGTGACTCTACTCTACGGTGTATCGCCGCAGGTATTGGGCTCTTGTCAGGTGCGGAGGGGTGGCTCAGCGTCGCGGCCCACGCTGAACGGCACGACGATGCGGTGCTTGACGACTTTGCCGGTGGCCGTGCGCGGCAGGGCCGCGACGAACCACACTCGGCGGGGAAGCTTGTAGCGCGCCAGACGCTCGATGAGGTGCGACATGAGCGCGTCGCTGCTGCACTCGGCATCCTCGCGCAGCACCGCGCAGGCCACGATCTCCTCGCCCAGCAGCGGGTGGGGCACGCCCAGCACCGCGGCCTCGCGGATCGCGGGATGGGCGATGATCGCCTCCTCGACCTCACGCGGATGGACGTTGTAGCCCTCGGTGATGATCAGATCCTTCGCACGCCCGGCGATCTCGTAACGCCCGTCCTCGCCACAGCGCGCAAGGTCGCCCGTCCGCAGCCAGCCGTCATCCGACAGCACTTCCGCGGTCTCGCGCGGGCGCCGCCAGTAGCCCTTCATGACGTTGGGACCGCGTACGACCAGCTCGCCGGTCTCGCCGGTCGCGACGTCGCCGCCACCGTCGTCGACGACGCGCAGCTGGATGCCCACCAGCGGCCAGCCGATCGAGCCGGGCCGGCGGGTGGCGTCCGGCGCGTCCAGGCAGACCACCGGTGACGTCTCGGTCAGGCCGTAGCCCTCGGCCAGCGGCGCGCCGGTCGTGCGCTCCCACGCCGCCTGCACCGCCCCGTCCAGCGGCGCGCCGCCGCTGACCGCGACGCGCGGCGCGACGCGCATCAGCAGCTGCTCGCGATCGGCGGACAGCAGCCCCGCGTACGCGGTTGGCGTCCCGAGCATCACGGCGACGTCGCCGGCGCCCAGCAGCCCGAGCAGTTGCGCCGGCTCGAACTGCTGCGCCATCACGAGGCACGCGCCGCTGGCGATCACCGCGTTGAGGCCGCAGGTCTGGCCGAAGACGTGGCTCAGCGGCAGGGCCGCGAGCACGACGTCGCCGATTCTGTAGCGCAGACGCTCGGCGGTCGCGGCCGCGTTGCCCGCGAGGTTGGCGTGCGACAGCTCGACGCCGCGCGACTGCGCGGTGGTTCCCGACGTGTAGAGGATCACGGCCGTGTCAGCGGGCGCGACGGCGGCCGGCGGATCCCAGATCGCGTCGGTGGCGACGTCGAAGAAGCTTCCCGGCGCCAGCACGAAGACCGCGAGGCCGGCGCTGGCCGGGGCGGAGCGCTCGAGCGCGCGCCAGACGAGCAGCCGCCCGGCACCGGCGTCCTGCAGGATGGCGCCGACCTCGGTGCGCGTCAGGAGCGGGTCCAGCGGGACCGCGATCGCGCCGGCGCGCAGCACGCCGTAGTAGGCCGCCGCGAACTCGGGCACGTTGGGCAGCAGCAGCGCGACGCGGTCGCCGGGCCGCACGCCATCTCGCAGCAGCAGGTCGGCGACGTGTCCGCCGGCGGCGTCGAGCTCGCTGAAGCTCACCCGCCGGCTGCCGCAGCGCAGCGCGGTCTGCGCCCCGCTGCACGCGGCGGGCTCGTGCACCAGTTCGGCGACGTTCACCGCGCGGGGGCCTCCGCGGGCACCTCGATCTGGCGTTTGAGGATCTTGCCGGTCGGACCCTTGGGCAGCTCGTCGACGAGCCAGACATGGCGCGGATACTTGTAGGCGGCGATCTGCTCCTTGACGAACGCCTGCAGCTGCGCGGCCGTGGCGCTCGCCCCGTCCTTGAGCACGACCGCCGCACCGACCTCCTCGCCGAGCTCGGCGTGCGCGATCCTCACCACCGCCGCCTCGCGGACGGCTGGATGCTCGTAGAGCACCTCCTCGATCTCGCGCGGATAGACGTTGTAGCCACCCCGGATGATGAGGTCCTTCTTGCGGTCGACGATGAAGAAGAAGCCGTCCTCGTCCATCCGCGCCAGGTCGCCGCTGCGAAACCAGCCGTCGGGGTCGATCGCCTCCGCCGTCGCCGCGGCCCGGTTGAAGTACCCCTTCATGACGTTGTGCCCGCGGATGACGATCTCCCCGACCTCGCCGGCCGGCAGATCCTCGCCGGCGTCCGAGATGACCTTCATCTGCACGCCCGCGATCGGCGTGCCGATCGATCCCGGCTTGCGCCGGCGCCCGGGGTGGTTGAACGACGCGACCGGCGACGTCTCGCTCAACCCGTAGCCCTCGAGGATGATGCACCCGAACCGCTCCTCGAACGTCCGCATCAACTCCACCGGCAACGACGCGCCGCCGCACGCGCAGACCTGCAGCGAGGAGACGTCGGCCGTCTGCGCGGCGGGGTGATGGAGCATCGCGCCGTACATCGTCGGCACGCCCTCGAAGACGGTCACGCGGTCGCGCGCGATGACCTCCAGCGCCTTGCCCGGATCGAAGCGGGCCAGCAGGGTCAGGCAGCCACCGGCGGACAGCGTCGTGTTCATCGCGCAGGTCTGACCGAAGGTGTGAAACAGCGGCAGCGCACCGAGCGTCACCGTGTCGGGCCCAATGGTGAACAGCGCGATCGACGCCTCGCAGTTGCGCGCGAGGTTGCCGTGCGTCAGCTCGGCGCCCTTCGGCGTGCCGGTCGTACCCGACGTGTAGAGAATCACCGCGCTGGCGCCGTCCGCGCGCGGCGTGACCTCCCGCAGGCGCTCGGACACGCTCAGCAGCGCCTCGAAGTCGCCCGGTCGCACCTCGATGCACTCCGCGCCGGCGGCCGCCGCACCGCTGCGCGCGGGTTCGGCGAAGTCCGCCCAGGCGAACACGACCTTCGCTTCAGGATCCTTCAGGTAGAACGCCGTCTCACGCCCCTTCAGCAGGACGTTCATCGGCACGGCGACCGCGCCCAGGCGCAGGATCCCGTAGTACACGGCCGGGAAGTACGGCACGTTGGGCAACATGATCCCGACGCGATCGCCGGGGCCCACCCCACGCGCCTCCAGCAGCCCCGCCACGCGCGCGCTCGCGTCGTCCAGCGCCGCGTACGACAGCACCGCGTCGTCGAGCTTGACCGCCTGCGCGTTGGGGCGGGCGGCAGCGGACCTGCTCAGGTTCTCAGCAAGGTTCATGGACTCTCCCGCAATCCGGCCGCGTTCGATCGTCGAGCCTCGCGGCGCCGATGGGAATGTGGCCGGATGCCGAACCGCGGGCGTCGTGTCCGTGCGCGAGCGCCAACCGCGCCCGCGGATCTTGCGGACTCGTAGGCCGGTGGACGGGTTGTGCGCTTGCGAACGGCAGCGCTCGCAGCACAGAAGCCGCGCACCGGGGAGCGTGTCGTCGGGGTGTTCACATCGAACAGTTACGCGACACGCTGGCGGCCTCCCGCTCCAGCGCGTCGCCAGGCTGGGAGACGACCATCTCCCCCGCCGTCGGCGCGCCGCGCTGCTGGGCCACATGCGTGAGCTCGTGGGCGATCAGCTCGCGACCGCTGGGCGATTGCGGGCGAAACTCGCCGCTGGCGAAGAAGATGTCGCTGCCGGTCGTGAACGCGCACGCCTCGACGGAACGCGCCAGCGCGCCCGCCAGCGCGTCCGTGTGCACCCGCACGTCGCCGAACGAGTGACCGAGTGCGCTCGACGCCTGCTGCGCCACCGCAGGATCCAGCGGCGCGCCGCGGCCGCGGGCGGCGGCGATCTGCGCCGTCACGCCGGGGTGCACGCGGCCGCCCTCGAGGATCCCGGAGCCGGGACGCTGGAAGTCCGGGCCGATCATCCGGGCGGCCTGTAGGTCGGGTTGCGGCCTTCGTCGGCGACGAGCGTCGTCTGCCTGGGCTTGGCGAGTGCGAAGCGCGTGACCTTGCCCAGCGACTTCGTGCAGTCCCCGTCGGCCTCGACGACGGCCAGCTCCTTGCCGTCTGGCCGCCACGCCACGTCGCACGCCGCGGCACCGGTCGTCTCGGGATCGACGAGCTCGAGGTCGGAGGCATCGCCGAGGACGACCTCGAACTCGCTGCTCTCGAGGTTCGACACGAACGCGATCCGCTTGGCGTCGGGCGAGTACTGGGCAGCGATGACGCCCTTGCCCGGCGTCGACGTGTCGGTCGCGATCCGGCCGCTCCACCGCTCGGGGTTCGTCGTGAACGCCGTCGCGGTGCGGTAGATGCGCACGCCGAACACGTCCGGGTCGTCCGACGAGCGGCCGGGCACGAGCAGCGCCTTGCCGTCGTCGCGCCAGCTGATCCGGCCGGTCAGGTCCCAGCCGTCGTCGGGCAGGCACAGATGGCCGATGTTCCTGCGGTCGATGCGCCCGAAGCACAGGTCGCCGTCGCCCTCCTCGCGGCGCAGGACGGCGATCGTCCTCGCGTCCGGCGCGACCGACGGGCGCACGAGCGCGTCGGGCCCAGCGTAGATCGAGCGCTTGCGCGCGCCCTTGCCGAGGCCGGCGACGACCAGTCCGGCGTCGGAGCGGTAGACGACCTGGTCCGCGCCGGGGACGAAGGACAGGTCCGCCGCGCTGCCCTCGCCGTCGGGGAGCTGGCCGGTCTGCTTGGCGTTCACCGGGTCGAACAGGAGCACGAGTCCGTCGGTCTCGACCGCCAGCGGCGGCGATCCCCCGGATGCGCGGACGGTGATCTTCGCGCCCGTCTTGACCTTCTCGCCGGGCTCGGGCGTGACGCGCAGCACCTTGCCGACCGGTGCCGCCGCGGTGGCGTTGCTCAGCGCGGGCTTGAGCTTGAGCTTCTTCAGCGCCGCGGCGTACTCGCTCGCCTGCTTGCCGTCGATCGGCGGGATCGTGATCGTCGCCTTGCCGCCGCCGGCCGCCGCTGCCGCCGCCGCGGCCGCCGCCTTCTTCTTGGCCGCCGCCTTCTGCTTCTTGGTCAGCGGCGGCTTTCTGAGGAACACGCGCACGGTGCTGCCGCGGTCAACCGACAGCCCCGCGGCGGGGATCTGGGTGCGCACGATGAAGCGGTCCGGCGCGTCGGCGGGCTGGGTGTCGCCGAGCACGAGGCCGTCCTCGCGCAGCCGCGCGTCGGCCTTGACGCGGGTGAGGTCCTTCAGGCGCGGGACGGACACCTTCGACGCGCCGTCGGCGACGACGATGCTCACCGCAGACCCCTTGTCGACCTTCGTGCCCGGCGCCGGCGCCTGCTCGACGACCGTGCCAGCGTCCGCGTCGGGATCGTTACGCCGCTGGATCGGCTGGCTGAGCTTCAGGCCCCTGGCGCGCAGCTGCTTCTCTGCCGCGAAGGAGTCGCCCGTGAGCGCCGGCACGTTCGTGCGGTCGGGCAGCAGCGTGTAGATGACGTAGGCGGCGATCGCGGCGAGCACCAGCAGCGCGATCAGCCACAGCGGGATGATCGGCTTCTGGCGAAAGACGATCTGGCGCGCGGTCTGCCGCGCGTTGATGTCGCCCGCGCCGCGCAGACGCGCGAGGGCGCTCGCGTCCAGGCCCTTGAACCTCTTCAGCGGGTTGGGGAGCGTCGGGAGCTTGGGCAGCGTCACGCCCTTGGGCCCCGCCTTCACGCCCTTGCCGGCGGTGGCCGCCTCCTCCTTGGCCTTGGCCGCGAGCTTCTCCTTGACGCTGAGCTGCTCCTCGCCGGTGTCGGGACGGGTCGGCATGACGTCGACGCCGACGCGGTGCTCGCTGACGCGCCCGACCGGCAGCGGCAGGCGCGGGCGCAGCGTGAGGACGTCGACGCCGACCTCACCGGCCTGCAGCGTGACCATGCCCGCCTGGAAGCTGGTTCGCACCCGCCCGGTTTCGGTGACGGCGATCAGCCAGAGGTCCTGCTCGGCGTTTCCGTCGTTGCGCACGGCGGTGCGGTAGCGCGCCTTCAGTCGCCCCGAGCTCACCGTCGGCACGACCTCGACGGACCATTGCGAAAACGGCCTGACCTCGAACTGCGTGATCGCGCGTGCCGCGATCGCCGCCGTCGTGCGCGACAGCGCGACGAGCTCGAACGTCCAGATGCCGGCCGTCGAGCGGTACTCGCGCGGCGGCGCGATGTCGATCCGGATCCCCTGCGAGCTCTGCCCGCGGCCCTCTCCGAGCGGCACGAGGAACGCCGCGGAAGGCGTGACGAGGGCCCAGCTCTCGGGCAGTCCGAGCACCGCGAGGTCGTAGTTGTCGACGATCTGGCTCTCGTTGCGGATCGTGGCCAGGAAGCTCAGCGTCGCCCCCGCCTCGACGGCGGGAACACCGGCCGGGCCGAGCGCGGGATCGGCGGCCTGCAGCACGATCGAGGCGTCGCCCGTCGGCGGCGGGCCCTGCGCGATCCCGACGACGGCGTCGTGCGGCGCCGGCGGCGGCTCCAGCTCGGGCTCGGGCTCCGGTGGTGGCTCGGGCGGCGGCGCGTGCTCCTCGCCGGGCGGCTCGGCGAACGGCGTGACGATTGCCGCGGGCGTGCGGTCGTCGGTCGGCGGCGCGGCGTCATCCGGGCGCGTGCCGATGACGTTCGTCTGCGCCTCGTCGCCAGACTGCACGCTCGTGCGCTCCGCGATCGCCTCGGCCGCTTCACCCGTGACCGGCACCGCGGCGACGAACGCCGTCGGCGCCCAGCTGAGGTACTCGCCGCAATTGGCACAGAAGTCGGTGCCCGGCTCGTTCTCCAGCCCACAGCTGCGACAGGGCTCGTGGCGGCTCATCGCACGTCGTCTCCGAAGGGCGGCTTGAACTCCGGCGGCGTGGCGACGTCCAGATCGGCCACCACGGGCGCCTCGACGGTCTCGACCTTGCCGCTCTTCTTGCGCACGCGCAGCTTGTAGTGCGCGTGGACCGGCTTCCACTGCTCGATGCAGCGCGCGACGGCCATCTGCATCTCGGGCGGCAGCGGCTGGTCGCAGTAGACGTCGAACAGCGCCGCGCGCGCGGGCGGCGGCGGGCCATCGACGGCGGTGCTGACGACGACGCTGCCGTGATCCTCGATGCGCAGCGAGAGGGCCGGGAATAACAGGCGCAGCGCGAGCTCGAGACCGGCGCGCGTGCCGCGCTGGCGCCCGAGCGCGCCCGCCTGGCGGACCGCCTCGCGACGTGACGCGGCGGGCAGGCTCTCGACCTCGTCGACCCCCAGCCACGTCGCCAGCCCGGCGAGCGCGTGCTCCGGCGCGAGATCGACGTCGAGGTGCGCGGGCAGCGAGTCGAGCGTCGCGACGATCGGGTCGAGCACCTCCTCGAGCGCGTGCAGGAAACGCATCGCGAGCGGCGGCGGATCGTCGCGCAGCGAGGCGGCGTCGCGGCGGTAGATGTCGGGCATGCCGTTGCGCAGGTGGCGGCGCACGGACACCGTCGGCGGCGGGAGGGCGACATCGAGTACCGCCGCCGGGGCGCCGCCGTTCGTGGAGAGCTCGTGGCCGCGGTCCGCCATGCCTACGTCCCGCGCATGGTCGCCTTGACGATGTGCACGCCCGAGGCAATCGTCTCGTCGGGCTCGAGCACGATGTGCGACCCGGCCGGCTCGGGCTGCTGGCGCCCGCTGACGAGGTCGGCGCGGTAGATGCGCAGCAGGCGCACGTACTCCACGCCCGCGATCCCGTGCACGACGCCGTACAGCTCGCCCTGGTTGAGCGTGCGCCCGAACTCCCAGCCCTCGCCGAGCGCGCCTGCCGTGCCGCCGACGAGCGGGTTGAGGAACCGGTACAGCTCGCGCAGGGTCTCCTCGCGGATGCGGACGAGGTCGGCGAGCGGCTCGGTCTGCAGCTCGACGACGACGCTCACGCCGCGCAGGCGGACGGGCGCGACGTGCAGCGTCGCTCCCAGCAGGCGGCACTCGTCGAGGTGCGCGGCGACCGCTTCGAGCAGGTCGACGGGCGGCTGCAGCTCGTCGTAGTCCAGGCGCCGGTCGGCGGGATGCACGCGCGGCAGGACCCGTACGGCGACGGCGTTGCCCTCGTCGGGCGGCACGCAGACGGCGCGCCCGACGCGCGGCGAGGCCTCCAGCGCGAGGTACTCGAAGTCCTCGGCCGTGACCGCGCGATGGCGCGCGCGGATCTCCATCGCGCCGCGCTGGCGCACGCTGTCCAGGCCCTCGGGGTCGACGCCGCCGCGCGCCGCCGTGGGGTTCGTCACCGATGCGATCCCCGCGGGCCCGCGCTTGAGCACGGTCAGCGTGCCGGCCGCGACGTTGCCGCGCAGGCCGCCGCCGTGGCGGTAGCGCGACAGGCGCAGGGTCGCACCCTTCGGTGGGACGGCGCCGTAGTGGCGCCAGTCGCCGTCGGCCTGGCAGACGGCGGGGCCCAGCTCGATCGTGCCGGTCGCGGCGTCGCAGACGTAGCAGCGATCGCCGGCCAGGGCGTCGACGAACGACTCCACAGGCTCCCAGCGCTGCCACTGGCCGCCCACGTGGTCGCGGACCTCGAGCCACTCGTCGGGCGACGGGGCGAGCATCGGCGGGCGCAGCACCGTGAACGTCTGGCCCGGCGTCCCGTCGCTCTCGCCGATGACCTCGTCGTCGACGTGGTCGGCGTGCCGGCACAGCAGCGTCGCCCCGATCGGCGCGGCCGTGATCGTGGCGATCTCCGGCGGGCGCTCGTACGCCGCGCCGCCGGACTCCTGCGGCGTCGCGACGCGGCAGCGCAGCCAGTGCAGTCGCTGACCGCCGAGCGGCAGGCGCTCGCTGTTGCCCGCGAGCTCGAGCAGCACGGCGCCGCTGCCGAAGTTGAAGCCGCCCGTGCTGTCCTCCAGGAGGGTGACCGGCTCCCACACGAGCTCGCCGGTCGCCCGCTCGCCGGTGGCCAATTCCCAGCGCAGCGGTGGGCGGCGCGGGTCGACGCCGGCGCCGCGCGCCGGCTCGGCCTGCACGTCGACGCGGACCAGCAGCCGCGACAGCGAGGCGTCGAAGCCGAGGTGGATCGCGTCGCCCGGGACCGGCACGGCCGAGAACGCGGGTCGGTCGGGCCCGACGGGGCGCGCGACGCCGACGTCGACCGCGACGTTGCGCACATGCCCGTCGCGGTGGACGACGTAGGCGACCGGGCTCAGCGGCTCGATCGTGCGCGTCTCGGCGACCTCGAAGACGACCGACTCCTCCGACGCCGTACGCACGGTGCCGACCTCGGTCTCGTCGGCGGTGATCGTCAGCGGCTCGACCGGCGCCGCGGAGAGCTGGAAGCGGACCATCGCGCGCGCCGGCGCGGCCGGGCGCAGCGGCACGCCAAGCATCTCCAGCAGGCGCACGTAGATCTTGTCCGGCACGCGGTTGAGCCGGTACGTCGTCATCTCGGTCATCCACGCGAACAGCTCGATGAGCGTGATGCCGGGATCGGAGACGTTGTGCTCGGTCCATTCCGGGCAGCGCTGCGCGATCCGCGTGCGGGCCTCCGACACGAGCTCCTGAAAGCCCCGGTTGTCGAGCTGGATCTCGGGCAGCCTCACCACGAGACGACCTCCGGTGCGACGATCTCGGTCGTCGCCACGTCCTCCTCGGGAATGACGTAGAACGGATGGACGAGGTTGCGCACGCCGGGCACCTCCGGGATCTCGTAGGTGAGCACGATGTCGAGGCGGCCGTCCGCCTGGCGGTCGAGGTCGAAGTCGACGGCGACGACCGTCGCGCGCGGTTCCCAGCGCTCGATCGCCTTGCGCACGGCGTTCTCGATGCTGCCGAACGCCGCGGCGTCGAGGACGTCGAAGACGTGCTCGTGCACGGCACAACCGAACTCGGGCCGCATCGGACGCTCCCCCGGCGCAGTGCCGAGGATGATCGAGATCGCCTGCGCGATGTCGGTGTCGCCGTTGACGAGCCCGATCGCGCCGCGCTGGTCGACGCTCAGCGGAAACGACAGGCCGCGGCCGAGCTCGCCGCTCATCGCGAGGACCGACCTTCCGGATCGACCGCGAGGACGGTCGAGCGATGACGCGCGGTCATCCGAGCATCACCGTCGCTCCGGAGAGCTGCAGGACGCCGGACGCCTGAACCTGTACGACGGAGCCCTTGAGCTGCAGGGCGGCGCTGGACTCGACGGTGACCGGTGCGTTGGACGTGATCTTCAGCGGCCCGGTGGCCTCGATCTCGACGCCCTGCTTGCCGTTCATCTTGATCTGCCCGGTCGTCTCGATCGTCAGCGCGCTGGGGGTGCCGCCGGTGCTCGCGGCGAGCTTCAGCGCGGTGCCGGCGGCGACCTCGAACGGGCCCTCCGCGGAGTTGACGCTGAGCCCCTTGTCGGCTGCGACGATCGCCTTGGTCTTCGTCGCGACGTCGAGGTCGCGCGGGAAGCGCGCGGCGAGCGAGCTGGCGGCCTTGACGAGGTCGGCGCCCGGCGTGTCCCGGCCGTTGAACAGCGCGCCGAGGACGAAGGGGCGGCGCACGTCGCCGTGTTCGAAGCCGACGACGACCTCGTCGTAGACCTCCGGCAGCGCCACGATGCCGCGCTCGTTGCCCGACGCGCCGCGCACGACGCGAGCCCAGCCGCTCTCCACCTCGCCGCCGAGCGTTGGGTACTGGACCTTCACGCGGCCGAGCTTGTCGGGGTCGTCGTTGGCCGTGACGATGGCGATCGCGAGATGGTCGGCGAACGCGTGACCGCGCTGCGCGCCGCCGATCGTCTCGGCCAGCGGGCGGCCGCCGGCGCCGAGCGTCAGCCGCGTCGAGTAGCCGCGCGTACCGTAGGCGTGGACCGCCGACACGATGCGGTGCGTTCCGCCGAAGCGCCGGCCGACACCGGTGATCGAGACGTGCTCGCCGGCGAGCAGCTTCGGGTCGCCGGCCGCGACCGCCGTCGCCTGCACCCGCTCGTGGCCGATGTGGTTCGCGGCCGCCTGCGCCTGCGCCTGGACCTCGTCGTCGGTGGACACGGCGGCCATCGGGATATGGACTGTCGCGCCGTTGACGTCGGCGTCGACGCTGGCGTTCTCGACGGTCGTCGATGCCTTCAGCTGGACCGTGTGGGCGATCTCCTGCTTGCGCTGTGGATCCCAGGCGTGGACGGTGACCTTGTCGACCTGGCCGAGGCTGCTCACCCGCGGGCGGAAGCGCTCGAGGTTCTCGCCGAACACGAGCTCCGCCGCGGGGCCGGCGGCCTGGGCGGGATCGACGATGTGCAGCGCGCCGCCGGCGATGTCCAGCTCGCCGCCGTGGTTGTCGACCAGGCGCGAGAGGAACGTCCAGTCCGACTCGCCGACCTGGTGGCGAACCTCCGCCGCGCCGCCCTCGACGTTGGCCAGCCCGCCGACCGTCAGGCCGTGGTCACCGGCCATCTTGCGCGCGATGTCGGTGACCGTCATCTGGCGAAACGTGCGCGTCGTCGTGCGGCGGTGCATGCGATGTGAGCGATCGTGGCCCGTGACCGTCAGCTCGAGCACCGGCGGGCCCGCGAGCGACGCCCCGAGCTCGGCCTCGACCGTCGTGATCTCGCCGTCGAAGACCGCCGCGAGCTGGCCGCCGATCGCCTTGGCGAGCTTCACGCTCAGCGGCGCGCCGAGCTTGAAGCGGCTGTCGTCGATGACCGTCAGCTCGCCGCTGCCGTCGGGGCTCGTCTCGGTGAGGCGGATCGTGCAGACGTCAACCCCGCGGTCGTCTCGACGCGCAGCTCGACCACCCGCGCGACGAGCGCCGGGGCGAGCTCCGCGCCGCCGAGCACGATCTTGCACCCCGCGGAGAGATCGGTGGCTGCGGCGACGGTGCTCACGCGAGAACTTCCGGGATCGTGAGACGGCGGCCGGGCCGCAGCCGCAGCGGGTCGTGGATGTCGTTGGCCCGCGCGATGACGCGCCACTGGGTCGGGTCGCCGTAGGCGTCGTAGGCCAGCGACTGCAGCGAGTCGCCCTCGCACACCACGCAGGTCGAGCCGGCCTCGGCGGCGCGCGTCGTCGGGTTCTGGGCGGCCGGCGTGCCGCTGCCCGAGCGGGGGTCGGCGGCGACCTGCAGCAGATCCATCCGCGTCCACGCGCGCACCGGCTCGCCGTCGGCGCGAAAGAGGACGAACTGCACGTCCAGGCGGGTCGGGACCGCCTTGAAGGACTCGAAGGCGCCCCAACGGAACGTCACCGTCGGCGGTGCCTTGCCGGCCGATCCGGCGCCTCCCGACGGGACCTCCATCATCTTGAACAGCGCGTCGGTGATCGGCCGGACGCTCGGCTTCGCGGGCTGGCTGAGCGTCACGTCGAAGAGCAGCTCGACGGTCATCTCGCGCGGCGCGCCGCCGACGAACTGCGGGGCACCGAAGCTCATGCCGGGGACGCTCTGCACCTGGTAGTTGTTGACCTTCGTCATCGCGTACTGGGCGGGGTTGAAGAGGCAGTCGATCGCCGGCTGGCCCTCGATCTCGAGCTTCGCGCGCTGCACGCTGACGGCCGCGCCGGTGGTGGTGGGTCGGCCCTGTGCGGCACCGGGCGGCGGCGCGGTGACGGCGGGTGAGGGTGTGGCGGCGGCGGCGGGAACGACGGCGGCGGTGGGGGCGGCCGCGGCGGCGGCAGCTGGGGTGGTGGCGGCGGCTGGGGTGGCGGGGGCTGCGGCGTCGGCGGGAGCATCCCCGGCCGCCGGAGCATCCGCGGGAGCATCAGCGGCCGCCGGAGCATCAGCAGCCGCGGGAGCATCCCCGGCCGCCGGAGCATCCGCGGGAGCATCAGCGGCCGCCGGAGCATCAGCAGCCGCCGGAGCATCCCCGGCGGCAGCCGCGGCAGTCGCTGCCGCGGCACCGCCGACCGCGCCGGCCGCAGCCGCGGTGGCCGCCTGGGCCGTCTTGCTCGCGGCCTGCGTCGTCTGGTCAGCCGCCTGCGTCGCCTGAGCGGCGGTCTGCTGCGCCGCCGCAGCAGCCTGACCGGAGCCGCCGCCGCCTGCTGCGCCGCCGCAGCCGCCCGACCCGCCGTCTGCTGCGCCGCCGCAGCAGCCTGACCCGGAGCCGCCGCCGCCTGCTGCGCCGCCGCAGCCGCCTGGCCGGCGGCCTGCTGCGCTTCCTGCACGCCCTGCTGGGCCTCGCTCACGACGGCGCCGGGGCCGGTCGGCGGCGCGCCTGCATCCGCCGGAGCACCGGCTCCGGCAGCTGTCGCGCCCGGAGTCTCGGCAGCGGCGCTGGCCTCACCAGCCGCAGGAGCCTCACCAGCCGCAGGAGCCTCACCAGCCGCGGACGTGTCGCCGGCGGCGGTGTCCGCGGCGACCGGCGCTGCGCCCGCCTCTGTTGCACCGGCCTGCGCCGCTGGTTGCTGCGCACCGGCTTCGACACCCGCCGACTGGTCGGCGCTGCCAGCCGCACTGGCTTCGGCCGCGCCTGCCGCGGCACCCGCGTCGGCAGAGCCCGCTTGAGCGGCAGGCTGCCCGCCAGCCGCGGCGGCGGTATCCGCGGGGGCCGGTTGCGCGGGTGCCTCGCCGGTCTCGGCGTCCGTGCCGGTCTTCCCCGCGTCACCGCTCGGCGTGCTGGAGGACGCTGCCTCGGTCCCGCCATCGCGCGCGGTCGCGGAACCCGAGCTCGTCGCCGGCGTCGCACGCGCGGATGTGCCAGCGCCCTGGGTGCCGGCCGCCACCTCGCCCGTCGCGCCCGCAGCGGCGGGCGGCGCGTCCGCCGTGGATGAGGCCGCCGGCCCGCCGCCCGCGGGCTCGCCACCGGCCGGGGCCGTCCCGCTGGCGGCGCCCTCCGGCGCGTCGTCCGCCTCGGCGGGCGCGGTCCCAGCGGCGTCGGCGTTCGGCTCTCCGGGCGGCGCCGCGGCAGGCTCGCCCGCCGGCTCCTTCCCCGCGGCGTCCTCGCGCTCGTCGTCGTCGCCTCCGAAGAGGCCGTCGCCGAGACCTTCGAGGAAGCCCTTGTCCTTGTCCTCTTCGCTCATGTCATGCCTGCATCATCGTCATGCCGCCGTGTGCGACTTCGAGCTCCTCGCCGGCAACCGAGCCACCGCCGGCCGTGAGCACCGGACCGGTCCAGCGCACGGGAAACGCGTCGGCGAAGGACCAGGCCCGGACGGCCTTTCCGGCCGAGTCGAGGAACGTCACGGTCAATGCGTGGCGCTCGGCGCCGAGCCGTGTCTGCGCGAACCACTCCTCGACCGCGCGGCTCGTGACGCCGCCCGACAGCACGAGGTTCGGGTAGCTCAGCTGACCGGGCAGCCGGTGGACGAGGTCGTTGATCCCGCCCTCGCGGTACTCGAGGATGTCGACCTGCGCCTCGAGCCCGCGGATGGCGGCAAACGACCCGAGCGTCCGGCCGAGCACCTCGGCGGTGAACGCCATCGAGGCATGCGTCGTGCTCTCCTGCACGGCCTGGGATCCGGCCATCGCTATGCGTCCTCGACGGTCATGGTCAATAGGACTCGTCCAGGAGGAAGCCGAGGCGCTCGCGGCCGTCGCGCAGCTCGCCGCGCAACCGCTCGAGCACGTAGTCCGCGAGCGCGTCGAGGTCGGGCGAGCTCTGCGCCGGCTGCGCCGGCGAGCGGTCGCCGTTCGGCGCGGCCGACGCTGCGGTCTGCACGCGCGAGAGCGGCACAGGGCTCATAGGCGAGATCGGGGCGAGCGCGAGCGGGGCCGGCGCAGGTGGCGCGACCGGCGCAGGTGGCGCGACGACCGGCGCCGGCAGCGAGGCCGCAGCAGCCGCTGACGCGGCCGGGCGGGCCGCGCTCTGGAACGCCGCCAGCACGGCGGTCCGCGTCGGGGCCGGTCGGCCTGCGGGCGGCGCGTCTGTGGGCAAAGGTGGGACGGCGCAGATCGCAGGCGCCGCGGCAGCCCGGCGGTCGACGTGCTGCAGCAGCGTCGGGCCGGCCGCCGCGGGTGTGCCCGAGGCTGGTGGAGTTGCGACAAGCGCAGCGCCCGGCGAGACGCCGTCGCCACCCGGACCGGCCGGCGGCTGCGCGCGGTTCGATCGCACGGGAGCCGCCGACACGCGGGTCATCCGCGCCTTGGGGGCTCGGTCGATGGCCGCCTGGGGCTCCGGCCAACGCAGGTTGTGGACGTGCACCGGTTGTGCGTGCACCGGTTGTGAGGCCCGTTCGGCGGCAGGTTGCGAGGGCACGGCGATCGTGGGTTGTGCAGCAGTCGAGTCGACCGCGGCATCGGACGGCGCGGAGGCGGTTTCTCGTCGCGGCGCGGAGGGGGCTGCGGCCGGTGCCCGTGTTTCGCGCAGCGTCACGGGGTCGCCGCGCAGCGCACTCGTCGCCGTGGCTGCGGACGCCGGACGTGGTGGCCGCGCCACGGCTGATGCACGCGGCGTTGAGGATGCTGCCTCCGCGCGTGGCGCAGGTGGCCCCGGCTCCGCCGGATCGGGCAGCGACGGCGGAGCGGCGGGTTGCGCCGGCGAGGCCGGCTGCTCAGGAGTCGGAGCGGCAACCGCCGTCCGCGCCGACTGCGGCGAGGACGCCATGAGGAGCGGCGGCTGCGGCGCGGGCACCGGCGATTCGCAGGTCGTCGTCACCGCGGCCGCGTCGCTGCGTGGCGGGGCTGGGACGCCTGGACCCTGCCAACCCGGCACAGAAACGGCGGGCGTCGGCAGCGGCGCGGCAACGGGCCCGGTGCTCTGGTCCTGTGTGGTCGACTCAGCGGACGTCGGCGGAGCCAGCGATGGCTGTACGGCTCTCACGGGCGCACGGGACGCCACCGGCGGCGGCGCGACCGGTGGCTGCGGGCGCGCCACCGAGGCAGCACGCCGCGGCGCGGTTGATGGCGCCGGTGGGACCGGCGTCTGCGGCTTCGCCGACGCGGACGCAGCGGGTGATGGCTGCACGGCCACCGCCGGCTGACCTGGCGGTGGCGCAGCGAACGCGGCCGCTGCGGACACGCCGGGCTGCGCCGCCGCCGGAGCTGACGTGCTCGGAGCGGGTGCAGCGACCGGAGGTACGGCGGTAACTGGATCCGCGGCCGACAGCCCGGGGGCAACGGCCGGCCGCGGTGCCACGGCGGGCGCGGCCGGGCGCGCCCGCTGCGGACCGACCGGCGGCGCGGGTCCGGCTGGGCTACCGGTTGCCGGCGCAGCGTCGGCTGACGGCGGCGAAGGGACCAGCGGCTCTGAGGCGACCGGCGCGGCCGGTTGCACCGAAGCGGCGGACGGGACCGGCGGGACCGACGCGACCGGCCGGGTCGGCGGCGCTGGCGCGTCGCCAGGAACCCGCACGGCGGTTGGCTCCGCCGCCGGGACCGACGGCTTCGAGGCGACCGGCGTCACCGCCGGGACCGGCGGCACTGGTGCATCGGCAAGGGCCCGCGCGGGCGCGGGCTGCGCCGACGCGACCGGCGGCCACGGCGGCGACGGCGGCGCCACCGCGGACGCGACCGGCGGGACCGAAGGGATCGGCGGGGCCAGCGGGGGCTCTGAAGCGTGCGACGGGACCGGCTGCTGCGAAGCGACGGGCTCGGCCGGCGGCACGGACCGCACTGGTGCATCGGCAGGGGCCCGGGCGGGCTCGGGAGCCGGACCGGCCGGCGGATGGACGTCTGGCGCCGGAGGCAGGGAGCTGATCCGCACTGGGCGCGAGCGTTCGCCGCCCGGTGGCCGTCCGCCCTCCTCGATGCGCGTACGCCGGGGTCCGCTCGGGCGGGGTGGGGTGCGGGTGGGCATCATCGGCACCGACGACACGTCGATGCCGTGCGTCTTGCCGACGAGGTAGCGCCACACCTCCTCGTTGATGTGGCTGGGCCGCGGGGCGATGATCAGGCCACTCGTGTCGCCGACGAGCTCGGGCCCAGGTTGGGCCGCAGCCGGCGCCGGCGGCGCGGCCTCCACGGCCTGCGCTGGATCGGCGGGCAGCGGCGGCGTGGGCGGCACCGGTGGCGCGATCGGCGGCGGCGCGCCGGCACCAGCTGGCTGGGCAGCGATGGGCGGTAGGACGCGCGGCTGCTGCTCAGACCGCGCGTCCGGCGCGGACGCTGAGTCTGGGGCCGAAGCCGCATGCACCGCGGAAGCCGCCGGAACGACCGGAGCCCCAGGCGCCACCGCAGCCGAAGCCGCCGGCACCACCGGACCTGCCGGCGCCACCGGACCTGCCGGCGCCACCGGACCTGCCGGCGCCACCGGACCTGCCGGCGCCACCGGACCTGCCGGCGCCACCGGACCTGCCGGCGCCACCGGACCTGCCGGCAGCACCGGACCTGCCGGGACCACCGGACCTGCCGGCACGACCGAAGCCGCCGGCGTGTCCCCGACCTCAGGCGCGTCCGGAGCAATCCAAGCAGCGGCGTCCGCCGGAGCCACAGGAGCCCCACCAGGCACCGCACCACCCGCAGCACCCGCAGCCCCCTCCGCCAGCGCAGCCGCCGCCGCATCCGCGGCACCCCCGGCCCGCACGACAGCCGCGGGCAGGACGGGCAGCGGCACGCCGCCCGCCGCCGTCGGTGGCAGCACGGCCGCGGCGAGCCGCATCGGCGCGCCGGCGCGCTTGGGCGTGCGCCGCAGCGCCGGGCCGGCGAAGCGGGCGATCTCCTGCTCGCGCGCGACGAGCCGCGCCAGCGCACGCGGCGTGGCTCGCAACCCGATCGGTACGCGGGCGGGGCGCTCGGAGGCGTCCGGGCTCATCGCTCGCCGGCAGCGGAAGTGGGAGCACCACCGGCGACGGCCAGCAGCCGCCGTCGATCGCGATGCTCGAGATCCAGCGCGGCGTCCAGCGGCCACGCGTACCGGCGGGCGAGCTCGGCCGCCTCAGCAAACAGCTCCTGCTGAGACGGCCTCGTCATCCCCCCAGCCCACCATCCTCCAGGCCGGCGAGATCGACCTCGAAGGCGGAGGCGCACGTCGGGCACGTGACCGTGCCGACCACCTCCTCGCTGGAGTTGACCCGCTCGTACAGGCGCTGCAGGTGGTCGAAGTCGACCGCGTACAGGTCCTGGATCAGTTCCGGCGTCACCTGCGCGTGCCCGAGGCCGCCCAACCGCGTCACGGTGCGGGAGAGCAGCAGCACGCTGAGGTAGGCGCCGTTGGAGCGCACCGAGGCATCCCGCAGGGGCTCGATCTCGTCACGTGCCGTGGCAAGCCGCATGACGCCCTCGCGGTGGACGGTGCCCGCCGCGTCGGCGTACCCCTGCGGGAGCGTGAACGGGACCTCGGTACGCATGCCGCCGGCTACTTCGTCCGGGCGATCTTGTCGCAGTCGAACGTCGCCTGGAGGTCGAGGTGACCGCCATGCTCGACGCCGATCGTGTTCACCGTGAGCCCGGTGATGACGGCCTGCGTCAGGTTCCAGGTCGCGACGGGCTGATTGGCCGCGTTGAACAGCGTCAGGGTGCCGTCCTTCGTGTTGCCCTCAAGGCCCTTGTCGGCGACCGCGGCGATCCACGTGTCCAGCCCGAGATCCGCGGTGGCGCCGGCCGAGCACGTGATCGAGCCGTACTCGACGGCGCTTGCCGTGCGCTGCCGGATCGGCTGCCCCATGGCGTCGGTCGTCGCCGACGTGTGCAGCGGCACGCTGACCGATACGCCCTGGACGTCCTTGAACTGCGCGTTGACGCCGGGGAACTGGAGGTCGAAGTACTTCGCGTCCAGTGGTGCGGGAGGTACAGACATGTACGGGTTCCTCTCTACGTTCTCTACTCGTTCTCAGATGACGGGCTGGCGGGCGCGGTGCGCTACTCGCCGCCCTCGTCGCCGCCGCCCTCGCCGCCGTCGATGTACTGGCTCAGGCGGAAGATCACGAACTCGGCGGGCTTGACCGGGCTGATGCCGACCTCGCAGATGACCTGGCCGGCCTCGATGACCTCGGGCGGGTTGGTCTCGGCGTCGCACTTCACGAAGAACGCCTGGTCGGGCGAGGTGCCGAACAGCGCGCCGCCACGCCAGAGGTTCGTCAGGAAGTTGCCGACCGACGCGCGCAGCTTCAGCCACAGGCGCTCGTCGTTGGGCTCGAAGACCGACCACTGCGTGCCCTCCATCAGCGTCTGCGAGACGAAGTTGAACAGCCGCCGCACGTTGATGTAGCGCCATTCCGGATCGCTGGACAGCGTGCGCGCGCCCCAGACCCGGATCCCGCGCCCGCTGAACGCGCGGATGCAGTTGATCCCGAGCCGGTTGAGCTCGCCCTGCTCCACGGACGTGAGCTGGAAGCCCAGCGACGTCGCGCCCATGAGGACCTCGTTGGCGGGCGCCTTGTGGACCCCGCGGGTGTCGTCGGTGCGCGCCCACAGGCCCGCCACGTGGCCGGACGGCGGGACCATGATCGGCCGCTTGGAGAGCGGGTCGACGACCTCGATCCAGGGCCAGTACAGCGTCGCCATCTTCGAGTCGTAGCCGGCCGTGTCCTTGCGCCACTCGAGGATCTGCTGCGGGATGAGGTCCGGCGGCGGATCGAGGATGCACATGCGGTCGCCGAGCGACTCGCAATGGGAGATGAGCTTGCTCTGGGCGTCGCGCAACAGGACGTCGTCGCCGTTGAGCAGGTTGACCGCATCGGGCATGCAGACGATCGAGACCTCGTCGATCGCGACGAGGCCGCCCATGCCCTGACGGCGGGCGGGGTCGCCCTCGAAGTCGTTGGACGACAGGTCGGACTTGTCGGGCGCGGCGGCGGCGAGCGTGTACTTGCCGGGCTTGGGCGCGCGCAGCGCCTCGGGCAGCGACGCGCCGGCCTCCTCGAGCTTGATGAGCTTCGACGCCGCGTTGACCTTCGTCCGGAGGTTCGAGCGGCCCTTCATGCTCAGCCCGTCGTACTCCTCCTTGTCGTCGCCGGCGACGACGACGAGGCGGTAGGTCTTCTCCTCGGGCTTCTGCTCGTCGGCGGCCTTTCCGGTCTCCTCCTCGGACAGCTCGACCGTGACCGGTCCCTCGACGCCCGGCAGCGCGACGGCGTTGAGCGTCTCGACGCTCGTGTCGCCGGCGGCCGGCAGCGCGGCGCGGACGGGCGGCGCGGCGCCGTCGCCGGCGCCGATCCGGACGACCCAGCACAGCGTGCCGCCGTTCTGGAAGAACCCGTAGACCGAGTGGGCGAGGTAGGCGCCCTCCATGAAGGGACCGGCGTCAGGATTGGAGGCGTCACCGAACGTGCGCGCGAACTGGCTCCAGTTCGCGATCCGCATGGGCGTGTTGACCGGGCCGCCGGGCGCGAGGCCGACGAACGCCGCGACGGAGGTGCTGACTCCCTCCAGCGGCTTCTGTGCTGCGGGGATCTCCTCGACGTAGACGCCGGGAGTCAGGTACGTCGTGGGCATTGCGCTCCTTCTCTCGTCCAGGCTGGTGCGGGGGGGTCGGTGGCGGCTGCTTGGGAGCCGTCGGCGCCACTCTGTTGCGCGCGCCCGGCGCGTGGTAGTGACGGCCGGGCAGCCGTTCGGGCAGAGTTCGCCCGGGATTCGCCCGGGACGGCCACTAGCGCTTGGCGCGCCGACCGGACGCCGCCGCCGCCGCCAGCACGACGTCCAGCGGCGCGCCGGGAACGTCGAGCGACGCGACCGCCTCGCGTCCCTCGCCGTCACGCACGCGCACCTCGTGGCGCCCCGGCGGCACGCGCACGAGCCGGAAGCGACCGTCCGCCGTGCTCGTCGCCAGGCGCCCCAGCGCAGGCACCGCCACCCAGGCGTCGGCGACCGGCGCGCCGTCGGGGTCGCGCACGATGCCGCCGACGTTGGCCAGCTCCTGCATCCCGGCGCGGCGCGCGTCGGCCAGCCCGCTGCGCACGACGGTCGAGCGCACGTCGGGGCCGCGCTGCACGGTGTGGCCGCTCTCCACCGACAGTGTCACGACGTAGTCGAGCGCCGGCTTGTAGACGCCGCCCACCGAACGCCAGAAGTCCGCCCGCTGCTCGGGACGCTGCTCGCCGACGGAGGCCAGGATCGAGTAGCGCTGCGAGCCGTCGTCGAAGCGCGCGCCGAGGTGGCCGCTGAGAATCGGAAACGCGTACAGCACGCCGAGCACCTGCGACAGGAGCCGGTGCTCGTCGGCGACGGCCTTCGACCAGGTCGTCACCGCGAAGATGCAGTCCACCCGCATCGCGGGCGGGCGCTCGGTGGCGCGGCCGTTCTCGCGCCCGCCGTCGGGCCCGCTCTGACCGGGCTTCTGGGACTTGCGCAGATCGCAGAGGAAGAGGTTCACCGTCGGTCGCGTGAGCTGGCTTGCCCACTCGCTCGTCGGCGTCTCGAAGACGACGTCGACGTCGTCGAAGCCGTGGCGGCGCAGCTGCGCGATCAGCAGGTCGCGCAGGCCGACGTCGAGGTCGGCGATCATCGTGTTGACCGGCACGTCGATCGTGGTGAGCACTAGGACCCTCCTCCGTTGGCGGCCCTGACGAGCCCGTGGAAGCGCTCGAAGTCGGCCGCCAGCGTCAGCCGGCCGAGCTTCGCGTACTCCATCGCCACGCCGCGCACGAGCTGCTCCATGCCGATCGCGATGCCGTCCTGCGCGGCCAGCACGGCCGCCGCGATCGCCGCGTTGCGGATCCCGCCGCCGGACAGCTCGAAGCGATCGGCGAGGAACTCGAGCTCAACGTCGGCGCCGCGCGGCGCTTCGGGCGACAGCAGCAGCTCCCACAGGCGCAGCCGGTGCTCGGCGGCGGGGAACGGGAACTCGACGACGGCGTCCATCCGCCGCAGGAACGCGTCGTCGATGTTGCCGCGCATGTTCGTCGCGAGGATCACCGGCCCGTCGTGGCGCTCGATCGCCTGCAGCAGGTACGCGGTCTGCAGGTTCGCGTAGCGGTCGTGGGAGTCCTGGACGTCGCTGCGGCGCCCGAAGACGGCATCGGCCTCGTCGAAGAAGAGCACGGCGTTGGCGCCCTGTGCGGCGGCGAACACGCGGTCGAGGTTCTTCTCGGTCTCCCCCAGCCATTTCGACACGACCGTCGCGAGATCCACGCGGAACAGCTCCAGTCCGAGCTCGGCGGCGAGCACGCGCGCGGCGAGCGTCTTGCCGGTGCCCGAGTCGCCGGCGAACATCGCGACGAGCCCCTGCGCGCGACCGGCGCGGCGGCCGAAGCCCCAGTCGTCGAGCACGAGGTCGCGGTGGCGCAGGAACGCCGCCAGCGAGCGCAACAGCGTCAGCGGGCGCTCGGGCAGCACGAGGTCGTCCCAGTCGATGTCGCCGGTCATCGCGACCGCCAGGTCGCCGAGGCCGGACGCCGACGCGGCGCGTGCGCCGAGCTCGACGTCGGCGGGCTCGATCTGCGCCCGTCCGGCGGCGAGCGCCGACGCGCCCGCGATCCACGCGCCGTCGGCGATCCGCGCGGCGGGCAGGCGGTGCGCGGCGCTGATCTGCGGCGCGACGTCGACCCCGCCGAGCGCGGCCGACCACAGCGCGGTCTCGTGCTTGGACGGCAGCGCGACCGCGACGGCAATCGCCGCCACGTGCTCGAGCGCCGTCAGCTCGTCCGGGCCGGCGAGGCACAGGACGGCGCCGGGAACGAGCGCGAGCCGGTCGGGCAGCAGCACGCGGTCGGCCGGCGGCAGGCCGCCGAGCCGGTCGACGACGAGCACGCGCTGCTCGAGCGCGGCCGTGAGGACGGCGTCGCGCGCGAGCTCGGGGTCACTCAGGTCCGCGCATGCGACGCAGACCAGCCCGCGGCGCGCAGCCTGCGCGATCGCCGGCGCCGCATCGGGCCCGTGCACGGCCAGCGGCGGGCCGTCGGGCTGGGTGACGAGCCCGGCGATGCGCTGCAGCACGTCGTCACGGCCGAACGGCAGCGCGCTCGGCGCCACGCGACGCAGCCGCCCACCCCGCCCCGGGTCGTCGATGGCGGCGCCGAGCAGGACGGCCGCGAGCCGGTCGGCGACGACGAGGCCGCGGTCGGCGAGCGCGGTCCCCTCCGGGCCGGACGGCAGTCGTACGGCGCCCAGACGGCGCAGGCGCTCGTCGGGCCCCAGCGCGAAGAGCACGTCGGCGCCCGACACGCCCGGGCCCGCCAGCAGGCGCGCGACGGCGCGTGGCGTCGCACTGGCGCCGGGCGCCGGCGGCGCGAGCCGCGCCAGCGCCGCGCCCAGCTCGGGCGACAGCTCGCGCAATGCGACGGCGGCGAGGATCGCGCGCTCGAAGTCGTCAAGCGCGAGCCGGTCGGCGGCGTGGACGAAGCGCTGTTCGAGCGTCGCGACGCCGTGCTCGCCGAGCTGCAGGTCGAAGTCGTCGACGGCATGCTCGACCTCGGCGACCGCGGCCAGCCGCTCGATCACCGTGGCGAGCGTCACCCGGTCAAGCTCGGCCTGTTGGTCCACGCTGCGATCACATCGCGTGGCGGCCGGTTGCGAAAGGGACGGACGGGCGCACGATCGGGCATGGACTCCTGGGCGGGGTGCCCGGACAATGCGAGTCATGACGGGTGAGACGGACACGGAGGCAGAGTCGGGGTCGCTCGGTGCGCTACCGCTGGCCGAGCGGCGCATCGACCCGCAGGAGTGCTCGATCGCCGGATTCGTCGGCCTCACGCCCGCCGGCCCGTCCGGTCATCCCGTGCGGATCGATTCCTTCGAGGCGTTCGCGGCGCAGTTCGGCGACCCCGAGCAGCCGCAGGCCGGGCCGTTCATGCGCGGCGCGAAGCTCGCGCACGCGGTGCGCGGGTTCTTTCGCAACGGCGGGCGCGCGTGCTGGATCGCGCGCGTGCCCGGAACGCCCGGCGCCTGCGACGTCGCCGGCCACGTCACCGCGCTGCGCCTGCTCGCCCCGCTCGACGAGCCGACGATCATCGCCGCGCCCGACGTGCACACCATCGCCGGTGCGACCGCCGGCGCCGCGGCCGTCCAGCACGAGCTGGTCGCCGGCTGCGAGCGGATCGTCGGGCGGATCGCGCTCGTCGACCCTCCGCCGGACCTCGACCCCGCGGGTGCGCTCGCGTGGCGTGCGCAGTCGCGCATCGACAGCGCCGTGGCCGCCGCCTACCACCCGTGGGTCGAGGTCGGCGACCCGGTCTGCGGCACGACGACCACCGTCCCGCCGAGCGGGCACGCCGCCGGCCTGTGGGCGCGCGTCGACAACCGCGCGGGTCCGTACCGCGCGCCGACGGCCGAGGCGCTGCTCGCGACGGATGGCCCCGCCAGCGGCCTGACCGCCGCCGAGCAGCACCAGCTCAACCGCGCGGGACTGAACTGCCTGCGCACGTGGCCGGGTCCCGAGCTGCGCGTCTGGGGAGCGTGCACGCTGTCGCGCGACCCGGAGCTGCGCTACCTGCACCACCAGCGGATCGTCGGCCACCTGATCGGCTCGATCGCGCAGGGCACGCGCTGGGCGACCGACGCGACGAACGCCGAGCGGCTGCACGAACAGCTGCGCGCGACGATCACCGGCTTCCTGACGCAGGCTTGGCGCGCGGGCGCGCTGCAGGGCGACACGCCGGCGCAGGCGTTCAGCGTGCGCTGCGACGCGCAGCTCAACGACGAGGCGGCGCGATCGCGTGGCGACGTCGTCGTCGAGGTCGGCCTCGCGGCCCGCCGCGGGGGCGAGTTTCGCCTGTTGCGGATCGCTCATCGCGCTCTGGACATGTGATCCCCAGCGCGACCTGCGCGGGTGGACAGGTATTGCGCTTGACAGGGCGCTGGCGCTGCGAGATGGTCGGCCAGAGGAGGGGCAATGCGCTAACCACGGACGGCGAGCCCGAGGGGATCAACGGAGGTAGGTCAACACAATGAGCCAGCGTGTCACGGACGTCATGGTCGTAGAAGCTCACGCCGTTTTCCGCCAGGGGCTGGTGAGCTGCCTGGACGGATTCGACGGGATCGGAAGGGTTGAAGCGGTTGCCGGCATCGCCGAGGCGTGGTCGCATCCCGCGCTGGGCGAGGCCGAGGTCGTGCTGCTCGATGCGATGCTCGACGGCGCGGCGGATTTCGTCGCCAACGTGCTGCAGTTCACCGCGACGCGCGTCGTCGCGCTCTCCGCGAAGGACCACGTCGAGCGCCTCGTGACGCTCGTTGACGCGGGCGCGGTCGCCGCCCTCGTGCGCGAGGACCTGACGCCCGAGCGCCTCGGCCTGAGCGTGCGCGCGGTCGCCGCCGGGGCGACGACGATGGCCGCGGCGTACCGCGGCCAGCTGCCCGCGACGGCGGTTGCTGCCGGCCCCGAGCTGACGCCGCGCGAGCAGCGGGTGCTGGCGCTCGTCGCCGACGGCCTGCCGACGCGCGAGATCGGCGAGGAGCTGCACTACAGCGAGCGGACCGTGAAGAAGGTCCTCGGCGACGTCGTCGTCAAGCTCGGCGCGCGCAGCCGCTCGCAGGCGATCGCGCGCGCGGTGCGTCAGGGCATCATCTAGCCGGCTCGTCTGCCGGGCAGGCGCTCGGTGTCTTCTCGCCCGGCGCCTGACAGAGGTCCTCCTGACGCGGCTTGGACGTGCGCCGCACGGTGTAACGGCGCACCTTCGTGACGTAATCCGGCGCGCTGATGCGTAGCTCGATCCGCGTGCCGAGCGGCAACGTGCGTCGCTTGAACACGCTCGAGAGCTTGATCGCCGTCGCGCGCGCCGCGCGCTTGCGGGTGACGCTCTTGAACGGGCAGCGGCGCGGGAACTGCGCGGTCGTGCGGCAGGTCATCACGATCCGGCTGTCCGGCGGCAGCTTGGAGACCTCGAGCACGGTGATCCTCGTGCCGCGCCGCGACGGCCGGTCGAAGCCGAAGCGAAAGCCCGGGTCGAGCACCGGCAGCGCGGTGTCCTTGCCGTCGCAGTTCTGGTCGACCCCGTCCGCCGGCGGATCGGGCGCGCCGGGACGGATCGCGGCGTTGCGGTCGTTGCAGTCCGTGCCCTCGATGACGCCGTCGCCGTCGAGGTCCGCCGGCGGCAGGACGTCGAGCCGGCGGAGGAACTCGCAGTTGCCGGCACGATCCAGGCCGTCGACCTGCGCGTCGTCGTCGGCGCCCTCGCCGCAGTCCAGCGTGTCGGCGACGTTGTCGAACGCCAGCAGCGAGTCGTCGCCGCCGTCGCCGAAGATCGTGTCGCTGCCGAGGTCGCCCGACACGATGTCGCGGCCGTCGCCGCCGTGCAGGACGTCGGCGCCGTCGAGGCCGCTGATCGTGTCGTCGCCGCCGTTGCCGCTCAGACCGTTGGCGGCGTCGTCGCCGCCGAGCACGTCGTTGCCCGCCCCGCCGGCGACGCTCTCGATCCCCAGCAGCGTGTCGTTCTCGCCCGCTGCGCCGTCGTCGCCGAGGCTCGCAAGCGTCACGCTGACGCGCTCGCCCGGACCGCGCTCGTCGTACAGCGCGGTGTCGGCATCGCCCTGGCCGTCGACGACATCGGTGCCGGGACCGCCGCGCAGCAGGTCGCTGCCGGGTCCACCCGCGATGACGTCGTTGCCGGCGCCGGCGCTGACGGCGTCGTCGCCGGGGCCGAGGTCGAAGTGCTCGCTCAGCACCGTGCCGGTGACGCTGTCGATGCCCGCGCTGCCGGCCACGCCGACGAAGGAGCGCAGCGTGTCGACGGCGCCGGCCGGGCCGCCGGTGCCGGCGTTGAGGTCGATCACCACGCCGCCGCCGGCCTCGACGTAGCTGACGGTGTTGCGTCCCGGACCGCCGTCGAGGTCGTCGGCCGCGCCGCGCCCGCGCAGCGTGTCGTCGCCGAGACCGCCCGCCAGGATGTCCGCACCGTCGGTGCCGATCAGGCTGTCGTTGCCGGGCCCGCCCTCGACCTGCTCGATGCCGGTCTGTGTCACGGCGCCGCCGCCGAGGAGGTCGGTGACGAGCACGTCGTCGGCGTTCTGGCGCTCGAGCAGGAGGTTCGTGACCGGGCTGAGCGCCTCGTAGCTGACGCGGTCGCTGCCCGAGCCGCCGCTGACGACCTGCCCGGCGCGCGTCGGCTTGAGCTGGTCGCTGCCCGAGCCGCCGCTCAGGGAGCCCGCACCGAGCAGCGTGTCGTTGCCGTCGCCGCCGGCGACGGCGAGATCCGGGTCGGCGGTCCGGACGAGGTCGTCGCCGTCCTGCGGGCTGATCGTGCTCGCAACGGTAATCGACGTCGACGTGATCGTGTAGCGGTCGTCGGAGGTGTCGGCGCCCGCGTCGTCGGTGATCTGCGCGACCTGCCCGCCGACGCCGATCGTGTCCGCCCCCGGTCCGCTGATCAGCTCGAGCTTCGTGACCTGGCCCGCGGCGGGCAGCGGACCGTCCACGACGATCGAGTCCGACTCGGCGCCACCGTCGATCCGCAGCAGCGACGTCGCGACCCCGTCGACCTCGACCTCGACGATCGGCCCGTCGAGGCGCAGCCCGGCGGCGAGGGTGGCGGCGTCGCAGCGCAGGCTGAGCGCGCCCGGCACGAGCGGATCGCACCCCGCGGGCGCGCTGACCGGCGCCGGGCTGAACTCGACGTCGGCCACGCCGGTCCGGCGCACGGCGAGCGCGAGCGTCGAGCTGCCGCCCGCGGGGGCCGCGGCGAGCACGCCCGCGCTCGGCGCGCTCAGCACCCACGGCGGCGCGATGTCGGCGGCCGCGGGGGCCGCGCCGGCGAGCGCCGCGGTCAGCGCAGCGATCGCCGCGAGGATCCGGTTGCGCGGGCCCATCAGCAGCTCACCGCCCGGCTGGCGTCCGGCGGCAGGCAGGCCAGCGTGCGGGCCGGCGCGCCGCGGCGGCGCATCGTCAGGCTCGCCGAGCGGCCGATCGCGCCGTTCGCCGTGACGCGCACCTCGATGACCGTTCCGATCGACAGCGGGCGGTCGCCGAAGTAGCCGCGCAGGGAGAGGCGCGTGCGCGCCGTGGCGACCGAGCGCTTGCGTGAGCCGAAGGCGCAGCGCGGCGCGCGCGTCGCGCGGCAGCGGACCTCGATCTGCGCGCCCGCCGGCACCTGGCGCAGCTCGAGGACGCGCACGCGCATGCCGCGCTTGACGCGCGAGAACTGCGAGCGCAGCGTGGTCTCCAGGCGCGGTGGCGAGGCGTCCGCGCCGTCGCAGTTCTCGTCGATCCCGTTGGCCGGCACCTCGGGCGCGCCGGGACGTACCGCGGCGTTCGTGTCGTTGCAGTCGGTCGTGTCGTTGGCGCCGTCACTGTCGCGGTCGCGCGGTACGACGGCAGCGGCGATGAACGGCAGCTCGGCATCGGATGGCACGCGGCGCAGCTCGCAGTCACCGAGGTCGAAGGTGTCGCCGAGGTCGTGCGTCGCGCTGTCGCTGCCCGCGCCGCAGCGGACGTTCTCCACGGCGCCGTCGAAGGACGCGATCGCGTCGTCGCCGTCGTCGCCGAAGAAGGCGTCGACGCCGAGCCCGCCGTCGAGCCGGTCGGCTTCGGTGCCGCCCTCGAGGCGGTCGTCGCCGCTGCCGCCGCTGAGGGCGTCGTCGCCGGCGTCGCCGCGCAGGGTGTCGCCGCCGTCGCCGCCGGCGAGGCTGTCGCCGCCAGCCCCGCCGTCGAGGGCGTCGGGGACGGGGCCGCCCGACAGCGCGTCGCCACCCGCGCCGCCGCGCAGGCCCTCGATCCCGAAGTACATGTCGAGCTCGTTCGCGGCGCCGCCGCGCGCCACGCCGTCGAGCGTCGCGATGACCGGCTCGTCGGCGCCGCGGGCGGCGTAGGAGGCGATGTCCACGCCGTCGCGGCCCTCCAGCGTGTCGTCGTTGCCGCCGCCGTCGAGCACGTCGTCGCCGCCGCCGCCGACGAGCGTGTTGATGCCCTGGTCGCCGGTCAGGACGTCGTTGCCCGCGCCGCCCGTGACGTTCTCGGTGCTCAGCACGTTGTCTGCCTCGCTGGGGCCGGCCGGCGCGTTCGTCGCGCCGTCGTTGGCGTCGCCGTCGAGCGACACGGCGATGGGGGCGCTGCCGCCGTAGGTCACCAGGTCGCGCCCGCGGCCGCCGGCCAGCACGTCCGCGCCGGCGTCCCCGACGAGGCTGTCCTCGTCGTCGCCGCCGTCGATCACGTCGTTGTCGGCGCCGCCCTCGATGCGGTCCTCGTCGTCCTCGCCGGAGAGCTGGTCGGCGCCGTCGCCCCCGAGGATCTCGTCCTCCTCGTCGCCGCCGAGGATCGTGTCGGCGCCGGCCATCCCGCTGAGCCGGTCGACGCCGTCGTTGCCGACGAGCCGGTTGGCGTCGGCGTCGCCGATGATCCGGTCGTCGCCGCCGCCGCCGATCGCGTTCTCGAACTGCGAGGCATTGTCGGTCAGGCCCGGGTCGGGCCCGGGCGCGCCGAGGTCGATCGTCACGCCGGCGGACTCGCCGGAGTAGCTGACCGTGTCGCCGTCGGCGGCGTTCTCGCCGCCCGCCAGCGTGTCGGCCGCGGACCCGCGTACGCCGACGATCACGTCGTTGCCGAGGCCGCCCTGGATCGTGTTCTGCCCCGCGCTGCCGGTCAGCGTGTCGTGACCGTCGCCGCCGCGCAGGTTCTCTACGGCGTCGTAGGTGTCGGTCTCGCCGGGCGCGGCGTCACCAAGGCCGTGGATCGATGAGACGTCCTGTGTCAACCCCGTGTGTGGGTGGCGGTTGTCGGCTTGCCGTCAAGCGCTTCGCGCTCGGGCCTGCGGCCCGCCCTGCGGGTGACTGCTGCGCCGGCCATCCGCTGTGTGGCT
>Ga0136615_10000028_pt1 | contig 53458 bp, 61 predicted proteins | sample AntDrymUQ2882206_2_FD_106647 | JGI IMG/M metagenome (GOLD analysis project Ga0136615, IMG submission 106647) | Polar desert sand microbial communities from Dry Valleys, Antarctica - metaG UQ288 (22.06) | ecosystem: Environmental > Terrestrial > Soil > Desert | place: Antarctica: Dry Valley... | reverse complement strand
GGCGAACTCGGCGCGCTCGTACATGTCCTCCATCGTCGCCGCGGTGACGTTGAGGTAGTGGCCCTTGACCTCGCCGGTGGCGGCCTGCGCGCGCTGCACGGCCTCCATCGCGTGGACGTAGCGATCACGCCAGCGCATGAAGGGCTGCGAGTTGATGTTCTCGTCGTCCTTTGTGAAGTCCAGTCCGCCGCGCAGCGCCTCGTAGACGACGCGGCCGTAGTTCTTCGCCGACAGGCCGAGCTTCGGCTTCGTCGTCGCGCCGATCAGCGGGCGGCCAAACTTGTCGAGGTACTCGCGCTCCATGACGATGCCGTGCGGGGGGCCCGGGAACGTCTTGACGTACGCGACGGGGATCCGCATGTCCTCCAGGCGCAGCGCCTTGAGCGGCTTGAAGCCGAAGACGTTGCCGATGATCGAGGAGGTCAGGTTGGCGATCGAGCCCTCTTCGAAGAGGTCGATGTCGTAGGCGATCAGCGCGATGTACTGGCCCGGGGTGCCCGGAACCTCCTCGACGCTGTAGGCCTTGGCCTGGTAGTGCTCGTAGGGCGTGAGGCGATCGGTCCACACGACGGTCCACGTCGCGGTCGATGACTCGCCGGCAACCGCGGCCGCGGCCTCGATCGCGTCCACGCCCTCCTGCGGCGTGATCCGGAAGGCACACAGGACGTCGGTGTCCTTGGGCTCGTAGTCCGGGTTCCAGTAGCCCATCTCCGCGTACGGAGTGACGCCTGAATCCCAGCGGCTCTTGGTCTTCTTCTGTCCGTCCTTCTCGGTGGTGCTCATTCCATCCTCTCTCGGGGTGCGCTGCGAGGCACACTACCCTCTTGATCCAAAGCTTCAAAGCAAAAGATCACGGCTTTTACATAGCGTTCTGTTTATGTCAGTCCGGCGCTCGCGGGGGTTGCGGGCGCAGCGCTCAGAGCTCCAGTCAGCACGGTGACCCCGTCGATCGTGGCGCTGAGCCGCGGCACGACCGCGACGATCGACTCCTGCGCACAGAAGGCGAGGTCGGATTCGAGGCCCTCGCGGCGCAGGCCGACCGCGCCCGCGCTGGCCTCGAGCGCGTCCACGGCATGCTCGTACGACGCGGCGACGGCCTCGGCGATCTGCGCCGCGTCGCTGCGCGACCCAACCAGGGCGGCGCTCAACCGCCCGGCGAGGTAGACGTCCTCGATGCTCACGCGCCCGTCCGTGCCGGCGCAGACGAGCAGGACGTCCTCGGCGCCCGCCAGGTGGGCGAGCACCGCGTCGAGGTTCAGCAGCGACGCCGCGATGACCTCGTCGGCGACCTCCGCCGAGGCGACGATCGCGGGCGCCCCGTTGGTCGTCGCCAGCACGAGCTCCGGGGTTCGCGGGCTGGCCGTCTCCTCGGGCGAGTTGCCCAGGTCGAAGCCCGGCGCCCGCGCGCAGCGCACCTCGCCGGCGAGCGTGCGCTGCGGGGTACGCAGCTCGCTCGCCTGCTCGATGCTGCCGGCGACCAGCACGCGCTCGTAGCCTGACGCCAGCGCGAGCGTGATCGTCGAGGTCGCCCGCAGCACGTCGATGACGACCGCCGTGGCGGCCGGCCGGACGTGGGTGCCGAGGAACGCGACGTCGATCATGCGCGCGTCCTCGGCTTACCCGGCGTCAGGCGCTCTCTATACAGCCGAACGCACCCCGGAGGCGTAGCGGGCGGCCATGTCCTCGAGCGACATCGGCTCGTAATCGCCGGCGTGACCGGCCATCCCGAGCTCCTGCATGCGCTGCATGCAGATGAGCTTCTGGCCGGCGCGCGCCGCCTTGCCGGCGCCGCGCGGATCCCAGTCGCCCGGGTTGTCGCGGAAGTGCTCACGCATCAACGCGGTGATCGCCAGGCGGCCGTCGGTGTCGATGTTGACCTTGCGCACGCCGTGTTCGATGCCGCGCTGGATCGCGGAGATCGGCACGCCGAAGCCGGCGTCGACCTCGCCGCCGGCGGCCTTGACGCGCTCGACGATGTCGGCGGGGACGCTCGAGGAGCCGTGCATGACGATGTGCGTGTCCGGCAGGCGGCGGTGGATGTCCTCGATGATCTCCATCGCGAGGATGTCGCCGTCGGGCTCGCGCGAGAACTTGTAGGCGCCGTGGCTGGTGCCGATCGCGACCGCGAGGGCGTCGACGCCCGTGCGCTCGACGAACTCCTCGGCCTGGGCGGGGTCGGTGAGGCAGATCTCGCCGGAGCCGACGCCGTCCTCCATGCCGCCGAGCGTGCCGAGTTCGCCCTCGACGGTCACGCCGCGCTCGTGCGCGTAGTCGACGACCGTCCGCGTGACCGCGACGTTGTCCTCGAAGCTCAGGGGCGTCTTGGCGTCCTCGCCGAGCGAGCCGTCCATCATCACGCTCGTGAAGCCCAGCTCGATCGCGCTGATGCAGGTCTGCGGCGAGTTGCCGTGGTCCTGGTGCAGGGCGACCGGGATGTCGGGGTAGGTCTGCGCCGCGGCAAGCATCATGTGGTAGAGGAACTGGTCGCCGGCGTACTTGCGCGCGCCCCGCGAAGCCTGCACGATGACCGGCGACTGCGTCTCCTGAGCGGCCTCCATGATCCCCTGGATCTGCTCGAGGTTGTTGACGTTGAACGCCGCGACGCCGTAGCCGCCGGCGGCGGCCTCGTCGAGCAGCTGTCGCATGGTCACCAGCGGCATATGGTCATCCTCCTGCGGAGTTGGATTGGGAAGCGGGTGTGCTCTCCACGATCCGGCGGTAGGAGCCGGGCCGGACGATCAGCGACTGGGTGGAGATCCAGCCGTCCGTGAGACGGGGCGCGCCGAGCATCGTGCCGCCGGTGATGCCGCAGGCCGCGAAGATCGCGGGCCCGCGGACGAGGTCCTCGGCGTCGAGGATCTCGTCGGTCGAGATCTCGGCCGCGGCGATCGCCTCGCGCTCCTCGTCGAGCTGCGGGGCGAGGCGGGTCTGCATGCCGCCACCGAGGACCTTCACGGCGCACGCGGCCATGATCCCCTCGGGGGTACCGCCGATGCCCATCAGCATGTCCACGCCGGTGCCCGGCAGCAGCGCGAACATCGCGCCGGCGACGTCGCCGGCACTGGGCATGATCACGCGGACGCCGAGCTCGCGCAGACGCGCCGCCAGCTCGACGTGGCGGGGCTTGTCGAGGATCAGGACGCGCATCTCGTCGACTGGCTTGCCGAACGCCGCGGCAACGTTCTTGACGTTGTCCTCGGGCGACTCGCGCAGGTCGATCGCGTCGCGCGCCGCGCGGCCGACGACGAGCTTGTCCTGGTACAGCCCGGGACCGGGCGACCACAGACATCCATCGCCGGCGAAGGCGATCGTCGTGAGCGAGCCGGGCAGGCCGGCGGCGCAGAGGTCGGTGCACTCGACGGGGTCGACGGCGATGTCGAAGCGCGGTCCGTCGCCGTCGCCGAGCTGCTCGCCGTTGTAGAGCATCGGCGCGTTGTCCTTCTCGCCCTCGCCGATGATGACCGTGCCCAGACCTTTGGTCTCACCGAGGACGGCGCGCATCGCCTCGGTCGCGGCGCCGTCGGCGGCCTTGCCGTCGCCGGAGCCGGCGTGCTTGGCGGCCGCGAGCGCAGCCGCGCGGACGGCGGTCAGCGCGAGCGACTCAAGGCTCGCGGCCAGTGCGTCGGGCGCGCCACGGACAGCGTCGACCGGCTCCTCCACCAGGGACATGATGACATCCTCGCGTTCGCTGACTTTGGGTACAAGCGAAATGTCAGGCTCTTTTGTTAGAACGTTGTCTATGTGCTCCGAGGCTCCTCGGGGCAGCGGACCTTTGTATGGTCGCAGGATGCTGTTCCGCCAGGTCACCCACGACGATCTCGGCTGCGCGTCCTATCTTGTCGGCGACGACGCAGCCGGTGTGGCCGCCGTCGTCGATCCGCGCTTTGAGATCGATGTCTATCTGGACCTTGCACGGTACATGGGAGTGCGCATCGAGCACATCCTCGAGACGCACAATCACGCCGATCACGTCTCGGGGCACGGCCGGCTGGCGGTCGCGACCGGCGCGACGATCCACGTCCACCGGCTCGCGGCGCCCGAGTACGACCACGAGCCGTTCGACGACGGCTGGGAGCTCGAGCTCGGCGACGTCGTCGTCCGGGCGCTGCACACGCCCGGCCACCGGCCCGAGCACAGCGCGTTCGCGCTGATCGACCGGGCGCGCGGCGACGAGCCGTGGGCGGTGCTGACCGGTGACTCGCTGTTCGTGGGCGACATCGCTCGGCCGGATCTGGCGATCGAGCGCGACGAGGGCGCGCGAGCGATCTTCGCCAGCCTGCGCGACGGGCTGCTGACGCTGCCTGACGACTGCGAGGTGTGGCCGGGCCATCTGGGTGGCTCGATGTGCGGCGGACCGGGGATGGACATGAAGGTCTCCTCGACGATCGGCTACGAGCGCAGGCACAACGCGCTGCTTGCCGAGCCCGACGTGGAGCGCTTCGTGCAGCGCTCGCTGGCGACGCTCGGGCCGCAGCCGCCGAACTTCGAGGCGATCATCGCGCTCAACCGCGGGGCGCTGCTGACGGCGGGCGTCGAGGTGCAGCCGCTCACACCGCGCCAGGTCGCGCTCAAGAGCGAGGCGGGCGCGCTCGTCGTCGACGTGCGCACGCCCGAGCAGTTCGCCGAGGCGCACGTGCCGGGCGCCGTGTGCCTCAGCGCGCTGAGCGCGGGCTTCGGTACGCGGCTGGCGTGGATCGCCGACCGCGAGCAGGAGATCGTGCTCGCCGGCCGCAGCGACGCGGACGCCATCGCCGCGGCGAAGCTCGCCAGCGCGGTCGGCATTCGCCGGATCGCGGGCTTCCTGCACGGCGGGATGACGAGCTGGCGCGAGGAGCACCGCCCGGTCGCGCAGATCGAGCGCCTGACGATCGGTGACCTCCCCGCCCGCCGCGACGAGTTGCAGATCCTCGATGTGCGGGAGCGATCAGAGTGGGATGAGCAACGCATACCCGGCTCGCTGCACGTGCCCTACCACGACATCCGGGCGATCCCCGCCGGGATCGATCCGGCGCGGCCCGTGGCCGTCGTGTGCGCGTCGGGCCAGCGGGCGGCGATCGCCGCCAGCCTGCTCGCACGCTACGGCGCCGCGCGGGTCGTGCACGTGACGGCGGGCGGCGTCGGGAGCTGGCAGCGCGCCGGGCACCCGATCGAGCGCTAGCCCGTGCTGGTCCTCGCCGCCGCACTGGGCCTGGCGATCGGGCTCGTCGTGGGCTCGGTCGGCGGCGGCGGTGCGATCCTCGCGCTGCCTGTTGTGGTCTACGTGCTCGGCGAGCCCGTCGGCCCCGCGGCGACGACCTCGCTGATCGTCGTCGCGATCGCCGCGGCCGTCGGCGTCGGCTCGCTGGCCGTGCGGGGCCAGATCTGCTGGCGGCTCGCCGCGAGCTTCGCCGGGCCGGCCGCGCTCGGCGCGCTGCTGGGGACCGCGGCCGCGACGGCGGTCGGCGCGAGGCTGCTCGTGCTGCTGTTCGTGCCGGTGATGCTGATCGCCTCGTTCGGGACCTGGCAGCGCGCGGGCTGGCGCCCCGGCGCGGCGGAGCGCGACTGCCCGCGGCCGCCGATCGGACATCTGCTCTTCGCCGGCTTCGCCGTCGGACTGCTGACCGGCTTCTTCGGCGTCGGTGGGGGTTTCATGATCGTGCCGGTGCTGACACTGTGGTTCGGCGCGGGCTTTCGCCGCGCGGTCGCGACCTCCCTCGTGATCATCACGTTCACCGGCGTCGTGGCCCTGGCGAGCCATCTCGTCGCCGGCAGCGGGATCGACGTCGGCGTCACGGCGGCGCTGGCGGTGCCGACGGCCCTGGGCGCGTTCATCGGGGCGCGCCTGAGCGCGCGGCTGCCGGCGGCGGCGCTGGGACGCGCGTTCGCCGGCGTGGTGTGCGCGCTCGCGCTGTTCGTGCTGCTCGACGTGCTGCTGCTCGGCGGCCCGCCGGGCGCGTAGAGCCTCAGCGGCTGGCCGCCGTCACCGGCGCAGCTGCTCGAGCGCCTCGGGGGTGTCGACGTCCGCGGCCGAGCACAGCTGCGAGCACTCGATCGGGTAGGCGCCGATCGCCTTGAGCACGTCGCGCGCGCCCACGTCGCCGCGCAGCGCGGCGACCCGCTCGAAGTACGCGCTGCCGAGCACGACGGGGTGACCCGGCGTGCCGTCGTAGACGGCGCGTGCCCGCGCCTGCGCTCCATGCTGGGCCGCGAGGCCGGCGAAGCGAACGATGACCTGCGGCGTGATCCGCGGCATGTCGCCGAGCGTCAGCACGGCGGCCTCGGCATCGGCGACCGCTGCGATGCCGCAGCGCAGCGACGCTGCCTGGCCTTCCTCCCAGTCCTCGCAGACGACCGCCTCGGCCTGGCCGAGGTCGACGCCCGCGCGGATCTCCTCCGCGCGGGCCCCGAGCACGACGAGGATGCGCCCGATCGCGGGCACCGCCTCGACGGCGCGCAGCGCGTGCTCCAGCAGCGGGATCCCGTCCAGCTCGGCGAGCTGCTTGGCACCCGCGCCGAAGCGCGAGCCCGATCCCGCTGCCAGAACGACGGCTGCTATCACGCGGCGCTCGCCGTCGTCAGCGCGCGCTTGGTCAGCACCCGCGCCAGATGGCGCTTGTACTCCGGCGACGCGTTGAGGTCGCTCAGCGGCGAGGTGCCCTCCGCCGCGAGCTGTGCCGCCGCCGCGATGCTCTCCTCGTTGAGCGGCTGGCCACGCAGGGCGTCCTCCGACGCGGTTGCGCGCAGCGGCGTCGAGGCCATGTGTGTCAGCGCGATGCGTACGTCCTCGCAGACGCCGTCGGTGGCCTTCACGAGCGCCGAGACGCCGACCATCGCCCAGTCCTCCGAGCGGCGGTTGAACTTCTCGTAGCCGAAGCCGTAGCCCGCGAGCGCCGGGATGCGGACCTCCGTGAGCACCTCGCCCGGCTCGATCGCCGTCGAGAGGTAGCCCTGGAACAGGTCCGCGGCGGCAATCTCGCGCTCGCCGCTGGCGGAGCGCACGATGACCGAGCCCTCGAGCGCCAGCAGCACGCCCGGCAGGTCGGCCGCCGTGTCGCCGTTGGCCAGCGAGCCACCGATCGTGCCGCGGTTGCGCACCTGCTGGTCGGCGATCTGCTTGGCCGCCGTGGCGATCAGGCCGAGATCGTCGCGCTCCTGCAGGTCGGCGTGCCGCGTCAGCGCGCCGATCCGGACCGAGTCGCCGCCGGTCTGGACGCCGCGCAGCTCCTCGATCCTGCTGATGTCCACGAGCAGCGACGGCGCGGCGAAGCGCAGCTTCATGAGCGGCAGCAGCGAGTGCCCGCCGGCCAGCAGCTTGGCGTCCTCGCCACCGTCGCTCAGCAGCCCGATCGCCTCGTCCACGGAGCCTGCCACGACGTAGTCGAACTCGGCGGGGATCATGACTCACCGCCTTCCGGGATCGTCGGTCCGGAGCCCGCCGAGCCCTCGCCCTGCGGCGGCAGCGACACCCCCTGCTCGCTGGCCCGCGGCCCGTCGCCGCGGCCACGCGCCTCCTCGAGCGCCTGCCACACGCGCATCGGCGTGAGCGGCATGTCGATGTACGAGATGCCCTCGTGACGCAGCGCGTCGATGACCGCGTTGACGACCGCCGGCGTCGCCGCGATCGTGCCGGCCTCGCCGATGCCCTTGACGCCGAGCGAGTTCGACGGCGACTTCGTCTCCGTGCGGTCGGTCTCGAAGTTCGGCACCTCCTCCGCCGTCGGCAGCGCGTAGTCCAGGAACGTGCCCGTGATGAGCTGACCGCGCTCGTCGTAGACGATCTGCTCGTAGAGGGCCTGGCCGATGCCGTGCGTGACGCCGCCGTGCACCTGCCCGTCGATCAGCATCGGGTTGACGGCGGGACCGCAGTCGTCCACCGCGACCCAGCGCACGACGCTGACCTTGCCCGTCTCCGGGTCGACGTCGACGACGCAGACGTGCGTGCCGAACGGGAACACGAAGTTCGACGGGTCGTAGATCAGCGTCTGCTCGAGCCCGAGCTCCATGCCCTCGGGCATCTTCGTCGCGTCGATGTAGGCGCAGCCGGCAACCTCGGCGAGCGTCATGCCCTGGTCGGGATCGCCGCGCAACGAGAACTTGCCGTTGCGCAGCTCGATGTCGCCGACATCGGCCTCGAGGTTGTGGGCCACGATCTCGCGGCACTTCGCCGCGATCTTCTCCGCCGCGTGGGCGCACGCGACGCCGCCGATCGACAGTGAGCGCGAGCCGTACGTGCCCAGCCCCATGGGGCCCGTCTCCGTGTCGCCGTGAACGACCGCCACGATCGCCGGGTCGATGCCGAAGCGGTCGGCGACGATCTGGGCAAAGCCAGTCTCGTGGCCCTGGCCGTGCGGCGACGCACCCGTGTAGACCGTCACCGAGCCGGTCGGGTGCACCCGCACGAGCGCCGACTCGTACAGGCCGATGCCGAGGCCGAAGCCGCTCGGCCCGACCGCCCGCGAGGGCGCCAGCCCGCAGATCTCCGTGTACGTGGAGAAGCCGATGCCGCGCAGGATGCCCTGGCTTCGCAACTGCGCCTGCTCGGCGCGGAAGGCGTCCATGTCGACCATCTCCAGCGCCCGGTCCAGCGCCGCCTCGTAGTTGCCCGAGTCGTACGTGATGCCGTAGGGCGTCTCGTACGGGAAGTCCGCCTCCGGGATGAAGTTCTTGCGGCGAACCTCGACCGGGTCCATGCCCAGCTCGTCGGCGAGCTGGTCGATCGTGACCTCGAGCATGTGCGTCATCTCGGGCCGCCCGGCCCCGCGGATCGCGTCCGTGAAGAACTTGTTCGTCAGGACGCCGGTGATGTCCGTCTGGACGACCGGGATCTTGTAGCAGCCGGTCATCACGAACGCGCCCAGCTCGGGGATCATCGGCGTCAACAGCCCGAAGTAGGCGCCGAGGTCCTGGATGATGTTCGCGTGGAACGCGGTGATCCTGCCGTCGCGGGTCGCGCCCATGCGGACGTAGTCGACCTGGTCGCGGCCGTGGTGTGAGACCGCCATGTTCTCCGAGCGCGTCTCGATCCACTTCACCGGCCAGCCGAGCTGCTTGGAGGCCCAGGCGCACAGCGTCTCCTCGGCCGTGATCTGCAGCTTGCCGCCGAAGCCGCCGCCGACCTCGGGTGCGATGACGCGCACGCGGTCCTCGCTGATGCCCATCTGCACGGCGTAGAAGAGCCGCAGCAGGTGCGGCACCTGCGTCGAGGACCAGACGGTCAGCCCGCCGGCGCGGTACTCCGCAATGCAGCCGCGCGGCTCGATCGCGGCTCCCGCCGTGCGGTGGTTGACGATCCGGCGCTCGATGACGACCTCCGAGTCGGCGAGCGCCTGCTCGATGTCGCCGCCCCCGCCCATCGACCACTCGTGGGCCTTGTTCGTGCCCAGCGACTCGTGGACGAGGATCTCGTCCTTGAGTGCCTCCTCGACGTCCACGACCACCGGCAGCGGCTCGTACTCGACGTCGACGTGCTGCGCGGCGTCGACCACGGCGTAGCGGTCGTCGCCGATCACCATCGCGACCGCGTCGCCGACGTGGGCGACGTGCCCGCGGGCCAGCGGCCAGCGCTCGGGCGTCTTGATCTCGACGCCCGGAGGGGCCCATGCCATCGGCAGCGGCGCGAGCAGGTCGCTCATGTCCTCGCCGGTGTAGAAGCCCTTGACGCCCGGGCACTCGAGCGCCGCGGACCCGTCAATCGAGACGATGTTCGCGTGCGCCTCGGTCGAGCGGACGATCGCGGCGTACAGCATCCCTGGCAGGACGATGTCGTCGACGTAGATCGCGCGGCCAGTGATCAGGCGCGGATCCTCCTTGCGCCGCAGCGCCTGGCCGACAGAGTGGCCTACCGGCGCCTCGATGATGCTCATGCGATCACCCCTCGCGATGCCTCGGCGGCAGCCTGCACCGCCTTGACGATGTTCTCGTAGCCCGTGCAACGGCAGAGGTTGCCCTCCAGCCCCTTGCGGACCTCCTGCTCGGTGATCGGGCCGTCGCCCGTGCGGCGGGCGAGCAGGTCGGCGGCCGCCATGATCATGCCCGGCGTGCAGTAGCCGCACTGCAGGCCGTGGTTGGCCCAGAAGCCCTCCTGCAGCGGATGCAGCGCGCCGTCGTCGCCGCTCATCCCCTCGATCGTCGTGATCTGGGCGCCGTCGCACTGGACGGCGAGCACCGTGCAGCTCTTCACCGACTCGCCGTCGACGAGGCACGTGCAGGCCCCGCAGTTGGATGTGTCGCAACCGACGTGCGTGCCGGTCAATCCCAGGTCGTCACGCAGGTAGTGCACGAGTAGTCGTCGGGCCGGAACCTCGGACTCATGCGACTCCCCGTTGACGGCCACCTTCAGGGGCACCGTCCGTCCCATGTCCATCCTCCTTCTATCGATCACCGGCTAATGACCCACGTTTCTGATCATCGCATCCCGAGCGTGGGCTGCGTCGAAATCCAACGCGGGTCCGTCAGGGACGATGCGCGTCGGGTTCAGCCTTGGATGCGTCCCGTAGTAATGGGCCTTGATCTGGGCCAGATCGACCGTCTCGGCGATCCCCGGCAGCTGGTACAGCTCGCGCGTGTAGGCCCACAGGTTCGGATAGTCGACGAGGCGCCGCAGGTTGCACTTGAAATGCGAGTAGTAGACGGCGTCGAAGCGCACGAGCGTGACGAACAGGCGCCAGTCGGCCTCGGTGATGCGCTCCCCGGTGAGGTAGCGGCGCTCGCCGAGGCGCAGCTCGAGCTCGTCGAGCGTGGCGAACAGGTCGACGAACGCGCGGTGGTAGGCGTCCTGGCGCGTCGCGAAGCCGGCCGCGTAGACGCCGTTGTTGACCGTCGCGTAGATGCGTTCGTTGAGCGCGTCGATCTCGGCGCGCAGGTCGGCGGGATAGAGGTCGACGCTGGCGTCGCCCCACGCGTCGAACTCGGCGTTGAGCATCCGCACGATGTCGGCGGACTCGTTGTTGACGATCCGGCCCTCCTGCTTGTCCCACAGCACCGGCACCGTATGGCGCGCGTCGTAGTTGGGATCGCTGCGCTCGTAGGCCTCGGCCAGAAACGCGAAGCCGTTGACGTCGTCGCTGAACGGGCCGCCCGGGAAGGCCCAGCCGCGCTCGTCGCGTAGCGGATGCGCGAACGAGACCGAGATCGCGTCCTCCAGGCGTTTGAGCCGGCGCACGATGAGCACCCGCGACGCCCACGGGCAGGCCTTTGCGACGTACAGGTGATAGCGACCCGGCGCGGCCGGCACGTCGCCGCGGCCGTCGGCGCCGACCCATGCGCGAAGGGTGCTGTCCTGGCGCATGAAGGCGCCGTCATCGTGCTGCTCGCGAGAGACCATGGGCACGCTAGGTACCCGCCGCACCTTTACGCAACCGCATGGTCCGATGTCCGGCGCGTCGCGATCACGATCCCGCCGACGATCACCGCGACGCCCGCCAGCTGCAGCGGCGCGGGATCCTCGCCGAGCAGCACGACGCCGAGCAGCACCGAGCCGACCGGCTGCACCGTCAGCACGACGGAGGTCAGCGACGCCGGCAGCCGCGGCAGCGCGACGGCGATCAGCAGCCAGCCGACCACCTGCGAGGTCAGCGCGAGCGTGAAGAGCCAACCGTGGGCGGGCCAGCTCGGTGCAAGGTCAAGCTCGCCCAGCAGCGAGCCCGCCACGGCGGCGACGAACGTCGCCACGAGCGTAGCGGCGAACAACGGCCCGGCCGGCCGGCGCAGGTCGCGGCCCATCTCTCGCAGGACGAGGATGAAGCCGGTGTAGGCGACCGCCGTCAGCACGCCGTAGAGTGCGCCGAGCGCCGGATCGTCGCCGTACGCGCCCTCGCCGACGACACCGGAGATCAGCACGGCGCCGGCGAACACGAGCGGCACGCAGAGGACGACGCGCGCCGACGGCTGCTCGCCCAGCAGCGCCCACGCGGCGATCGCGACGAGCACGACCTGGAGGTTGCCGAGCGTCGTCGCGAGGCCCGCGCCGACGTCGCCGATCGCGTGATGCCAGAGGATCAGGTCGGCGGCGAAGAACGCGCCCGCCGCCGCGGCGTGGCGCCAGTGGCCCGGCGCCGGCGGGCCGAAGCGACGGCGCTCGCGCCGCGCCAGCAGCGCGAGGACCGGCAGCGCGTAGCCGCAGCGAAAGACCGCCGCCGTCGACGGGCTGACGGCGGCGAGATCGACGAGGATGGCCGAGAACGCGATCGCCAGCGCACCCCCGAGCGCGGCGAGCGCCGGGCGCTGCGTCAGCGCGTCGCGAATGGGCAGCGGCGTGCGATGGCTGGCGGCGTGGGTACGGAATCAGCCATCCAGCGCCTGGTTGACGAGCGCGTCGGCGCCGGCGTTCTGGGCTCGCGGAACCGAGCGCAGCGTCCAGCGGTCGAACTCGCGCAGCGCCTGCAGCGCGGCGGCGTGCAGCGGCTTCATGTCGGGATGCTTGACCTTGTAGATGCCGTTGACCTGCTTGGCGACGAGCTCGGAGTCGTTGACGACCTCGACCTCGCTGGCAGCGAGCTCGCGCGCCTTGCTGAGCCCCAACAGCAGCGCGCGGTACTCGGCGACGTTGTTCGTCGCGACCCCGATCAGCTCGGCGACCTCAGCGATCACCTCGCCGTCGGGCGTCGAGATCACCGCGCCGGCGGCGGCCGGCCCGGGGTTGCCCCGCGCACCGCCGTCCACGTGGACGACGAGCTTCATCGCGAGATCACTCCGGTTCGATGCGCGGAAACTCCCCTGCGACGCGCGCCCGGCGACGGTCGCGCTTCAGGCGCTGCTCGGCCGTGGCCGCGTCCTCGATCGGCCCGCGCCGCTCGGACTTGCGGCGGTCGACGATGACGGTGACGTTCTCGTCGTCGGCGTAGTAGGCGGTGAGCTTGTCGAACAGCTCGGTCTCGAGAGCCTCGGGCACCACGCAGTAGATCATTGATGCACCCTAGACAAGCCCGGGCTCACGCGGCAAGGACAAGACGTCCGCGCTCGTCGGCGACGGCGTTGGCCGATCGTTCGGGCTCGGGCAGCTCGGACAGCTCGGCGCCCTGCCCGGTGACGCGCACGCCGGCCGCCTCGTCGGCCAGGTCGACCTCGTAGCGATACCAGCACAGCTCCCAGCCGACGACGATCGTCACGATCGCGCCCTCGACCTCGGAGGGCAGGACAGCGACGGCCGGCGTTCCCAGCGAGCGCGCGACGCCGGCGATCCGGCGCGGGTGGGCGCTGGTGTTGAAGACGTCCAGCGCACGCGCCATCTTCAGGTCGGCGTTCGTCGGAATCGCGTGGACATGGCGCGGCTCACGCGAGGGCACGCCCGACTCGGGCTCGACCGGCGCCGCGGCGGCGGCCCCGACCGCCTGGCCGTTGGACTCGACCGGCTGCGCGTCGTCCTGCGGCGCGAGCTCGGCGCGGGCGGGGTCGATGCGGTCGACGTTGGCGGAGATCCGCCGGTAGGGCAGCTCGACGGGCGGCGGCAGCTCGCGGCGCTGGGACTTCAGGCGGCCCAGCAGCGAACGGGGACCGCCGCGTGGACCGTTGCGTCCACGCACGCCCAGGGCGTTGTCGGCGCCCTCGCGGATCCAACCCTCGTTCGTGGCGCGCGCGGTGCACAGTTCGCAGACCATGCGCCGCGACCCGTTGGCGATGAACGCGTCGGCGTGCTCGCCGCGCAGGAGTGTGCGGCCACACACGTCGCAGGCGACGGCGGCGCGGCTCGTCGTGATCGACTTTCGCTCCATCTTCCGGTCAGGGTACCGGCCATGCACCGCCCGGCGGTGCGTGCTCAACCGGTGTTCGATGGCCCGACGTGCTTGCTCAGCCACGCCACGAACGGTTGCGAGGCGTCAAGCTGCGCGCGCACCGTCTCGCGACAGCGTGCCTCGTGCAGCCAGGGCTCGAGCGGGTGGCGGGCGTGCAGCGTGAGGTTCTTCAGGCGCAGCCGCTCGACGCGCGGGTGGTCGACCGGGTAGCCACGCGGCGCGCGCTTGAGGACCGGCTGGACGAGCGCCAGGCCCGCCGCCGCGGCCTGCGCGACGGCCCGCTCGAAGGCGGCGGCGCGGCGGCCGTCGTCGATCGCGGCGCGGAAGCGCTCGAGCTGGTCGGAGGCGGGGTGGTGCAGCCCGGCGCCGATCAGCAGCCCGTCGAGCGACAGCTCGACGTAGTAGCCGCCCGCGCCGCCGTAGCCGATCGCGATCCCGAGTTGCTCCTTGATCGGCGGACGGTGGTGGAAGCGCGCGTCGTTGTAGGGCCGAAAGAACTTGGGCGGGCCGAGATGCCCGACGCTCTCGGCGAGCGCCCGCCCGGGCGCGACGAGATGGTCGTCGTAGCGGTCGCGGTTGGCCTTGAACCAGTCGCGGTCGTTGTTGTCCTCGAGGTCGCGCAGGAACTCGAGGGCTGCGGGGGGCCACGTCATGTCGCCGGGGTCCTTTCGGATCGCTCACACCCTGCACAGGCGCCGGCGACCCGAAGTTCGCCCCCCACCTAGGCGCTGACCGCCTCCTCGGCGGTCGCCTCCGCGACGATCTTCTGCTGGAGGTGCGCGGGCACCTCCTCGTAGCGCGCGAACTCCATCGTGTAGTCGCCCTGCCCGCCGGTCAGCGAGCGCAGGTCGGGCGCGTAGGTGAGCATCTCGGACATCGGCACCTCGGCCTTGACCTCGGTCAGGCCGCCGCCGGCGGAGTCCATCCCCTGCGGGCGCCCGCGGCGCGAGTTGAGGTCGCCGATGACGTCGCCGACGGACTCCTCGGGGATCGACAGCGTGACGAGCATGATCGGCTCCAGCAGCGCAGGCGACGCGTTGCTCATCGCCTCCTTCATCGCGATCGATCCCGCGAGCTTGAACGCCATCTCCGACGAGTCGACGCTGTGGTAGCTGCCGTCGAAGACCGTCACCGAGACGTCCTTGACCGGGCAGCCCGCGATCGGGCCCGCCTGCATCGCGTCGACGACGCCCTTCTCGACGGCCGGGATGAACGACGTCGGGATCACGCCGCCCTTGATGTGGTTGATGAACTCAAAGCCCGCGCCGGGCTCGCGCGGCTCGATCGAGATGTGGCAGTCGCCGAACTGGCCGCGCCCGCCGGACTGCTTCTTGTGGCGTCCGTGCGCCTTGGCGGGCTTGCGGATCGTCTCCATGTAGGGGACGCGCGGCGGCTTCAACGTGACCTCTGCGCCGAAGCGCTCCTTGAGCCGGTCGACGATCACCTCGACGTGCATCTGCGACAGCCCGGCGATGATCTGGTCGCCGGTCTCCACGTCGCGGTGCAGGTCGATCGTCGGGTCCTCCTCCTGCAGGCGGCGCAGCGAGGTGAAGACCTTGTCCTCGTCTCCCTGGGCCTCCATCGCGAACGCCATGACCGGCGCCGGCAGCTCGATCGCGGGCATCGAGATCGGCTCGTCGCGTTCGGCCAGCCAATCGCCCGCGCGCGTCTCCTTGAGCTTCGCGACTGCGCCGATGTCGCCGGGCCCGAACTCCTCGGCGTGGCCGGAGTCCTTGCCGCTGAAGACGAGCAGCTGGCCGACGCGCTCCTTGTTGTGGCTCGTCGTGTTCATGACGTGCGTGTCATGGCGCATGACGCCCTGGTAGACGCGAAACAGGTTGATGCGTCCGGCGAACGGATCCGCGCGGGTCTTGAAGACGTAGGCGTACAGCGGCGCGTCCTCGTCGGCCTCCAGCGTGATGTCCGGCAGCACCAGCGAGCCGTGCTTCACCGGCGACGGGAGGTCCTCGACGATCGCGTCCAGCAGCCGGTTGGTGGCGAGGTTGCGCGTCGCGACGCCGCACGTGACGGGGAACAGCGAGCCGTGGTTCGTGCCGTCCTTCAGCACGGCGACGATCTCGTCGTGGGCGATCTCCTCGCCCTCCAGGTAGCGCTCCATGAGCGAGTCGGAGACCTCGCAGATCTCGTCCATCATCTTCTCGCGGTACTCCTCGGCGAGGTCCTGCAGGTCGTCCGGAATCTCGATCTCGGTGCTGTTGTCGCGGCCGTTGCCCTCGTAGCGGTAGGCCTTCATGTCGACGAGATCGATCACGCCGCAGACGTCGTGCTCGGATCCGATCGGGATCTCGGTCGCGACGACATGCGCGCCGAAGGCGTCCTTCAGCGAGTCCAGCGTGCGGAAGAAGTCCGCCCGCTCGCGGTCGAGCATGTTCACGAAGATCATCCGCGCGAGGTCGAGCTCCTCCGCCCGCGCCCACAGGCGCCGCGTGCTGACCTCGGCGCCCATCACGCCGTTGACGACGAAGACCGCCGACTCGCAGACGCGCATCGCGCCCAGCGCGTCGGCGACGAAGCTCGGCTCACCAGGGGTGTCGAGGAGGTTGATCTTGCGCCCGTCCCACTCGAAGGAGCTGAGCGCCAAGGAGATCGACATGTTGCGCGCCTGCTCGTCGGGCTCGGAGTCCGAGACCGTCGTGCCGTCCGGCACGGAGCCCAGCCGGTTCGTCGCGCCCGCCTGGAACAGGAGCGCCTCGTGCAGCGAGGTCTTCCCGGTGCCGCGATGACCGACCAGGGCTACATTGCGAATGCGGTCAGCAGGCTTGTGCATACCACGGCTCCTCTCCTCGGGGATCGCGATGCTAACTCTGCTGGGGGCAACTATCTACTGCGAGCGGCGCACGGTCGCCGGCGCGGCTCACTCCTCGTCGATGTTCTCCTCGGACATGCGCCCTCGCAGCCGCAGCACGGCCTTCGTATGCAGCTGCGAGACGCGCGATTCGGTCACGCCGAGGACCTCGCCGATCTCTCGCAGCGTCAGGTTCTCGTAGTAGTACAGCGCCACCACGAGCTTCTCGCGCTCAGGCAGCCGCGCGATCGCGTCGGCGATGCGGTCCTTCAGGTCGGTCGCGTCGATCACCTGGGCGGGATCCGGCGCGCCGGGATCCTGCAGGGTGTCCAGCAGCGAGACCTGATCGCCGGAGGCGTCGGACACCGTCCACAGCTCGTCGAGCGCGGCGACGGTCGAGTTGGAGATCTGCAGCAGCGCGTCCTGGAAGTCCGAGACGCTCATCTCCAGCTCGTCGGCCATCTCCTCGTCGGTCGGCGCGCGCTGCAGCTTGTGCTCGAGCTTCGTGTTGGCGCGCTCGATCGCGCGGGCGCGGGCCCGCACGGAGCGCGGCACCCAGTCCAGCGAGCGCAGCTCGTCGATGATCGCGCCCTTGATACGGGTGATCGCATAGGTCTCGAACTTGATCTCGCGCTCAAGCTCGAAGCGCTGGATCGCCGAGATCAGGCCGCCGAGGCCGTAGGAGATCAGGTCGGCTTCCTCGACGTGGGCGGGCAATCCCGAGGCCATCCGGCCCGAGACGTACTTGACCAGCGGGGAGTAGGCGACCACGAGTCGCTCCCGCGCACGATCGTCGCCGTCGCGCTTATAGCGTCGCCAAAGGTCCCTGAGCTCGATTGATTTGACGTTGGTCTCCATCCCGCTAGGCCCTCGGATGCGCCTGCGAGTACGCATGTCTCAGGCGGGCCGACTCTACCCGAGTGTAGATCTGCGTCGTAGAGACCGACGCGTGGCCGAGCAACTCTTGGATCGATCGTAGATCGGCGCCGCCCTCCAGGAGGTGCGTCGCGAACGAGTGACGCAGGGCGTGCGGATGCACTCCGCCCTGCACCGACGCGTGCCGCGCCCACACCCGCAGACGCCTGCGGATGTCCGATGTGGACAGCCGCCGGCCGGACTTCGAGAGAAAGAGCGCGGACTCGTCGCGCTCCTGCGCGAGCGCCGCGCGTGCGCGTGCCAGGTAGCGCGCGAGCGCCCGCAGGGCGGGCTCGCCGGCGGGCACGAAGCGCGTCTTGGAGCCCTTGCCCTCGACGCGCAGCTCCTCGGCGTCGAAGTCCACCGACGCGAGGTCGAGGTTGACGAGCTCCTCGGCGCGCAGGCCGCTGGAGTAGGCGATCTCAAACAGCGCGCGGTCGCGCAGCTCCAGCGGCGTCGAGGCCGGGATGCGGTCCAGCAGGCGGCTGATCTCGTCCGGCGCGAGCACCCTCGGCAGCTCGCGTCCGTGCTTGGGCGCGGCGAGCAGGTCGGCCGGGTTGGCCGCGATCTCGCCGTGTTCGCGCAAGGTCTCAAAGAACGCGCGCAGCGCGGCGAGCTTGCGAGCGACGGTCGCCGGCGCCGACCGGCGCTCCGACAGCGCGGCTGCGTAGCGGCGCAGCAAGCGGTGGTTCACCGTCGCCGGCTCGACGTGCTGCCAGCTCGCCCAGACGGCGAACTGGCGCAGATCGGCGCCGTAGGCGCTGCGCGTCTTCTCGGCCGCGCCGCGGCGGCGTAGATCCTCGTCGAAGCGCACGAGGACGGTGCGCCAGGCCGCGCTAGCCTCGGGCTGGATGGGTGTCTTCTTCATCGACACGACTCAGGGGACCGTCGCCACGCAGCACCAGCTCGTCGCAGCGGGGGTCGCCCCGCCGACCGGTATTGTGCCGCGGCCGTGGCTGCGCGTGCAGGGTACGGGCGATGCCTCGACGATGTGGTACGCGGTCATGCGCAAGCGGGAACGGGGCGTCTTCATCGGCACGCTCGTCCTTCGACACTCGCCACATCATGCCCTGCTCCTCGGCTCCGGCTGGGAGGAGGTCCCGGTCGAGCGGATCGGCGTCGGCGCCGAGCAGGCGCCCTAGGGTCGGCGCCGGCGCGGTCCGGCGCGGTCAGTGGATGTAGATCGGCGTCCCGATCGGGACTTCGTCGTAGAGCTTCTCGACGTCCTCGATCAGCATCCGGATGCAGCCGTGCGACGCGTTGGTCCCGATCGAGCCGCGCGCATCGGTGCCGTGCACGCCGACGCCGTCGTAGACGCCCAGCCAGCGCGCCTTGAGCGGATTCTGCGCGGTTCCGCCGGGAATGACCTGCCCGGCCAGCGAGCCCGCCCACGTCGAGTTGGGAACCGTCCACGCCGGATTGACCGCCTTGTTCTGGATCTTGTACAGGCCCGACGGCGTCTCCAGCCCCGCTTGGCCGACGGCAATCGGGTACATCTTGACCCTCTTGAGCTTCTTGAACAGGCTAATCTTGAAGTTGCCGCGGTCGACGGCCAGCACGACGGGGTACTGGGACGCAAGCTTCCTGCCCGTCACCTTCGGCCGGACCGTCCGAACCTCGACCTCGAGCGTGCGATCGCCGACGGCCGAGACAAGCGCCGTCTGGAGGTCCTTGCGCAGGTCGGCCGCGTCGATCGTCCGGCCGCTGCGCGCGCGACGGATCGAGATCGCCTGCGGCTGGAAGTCGACCTTGGCGTCGACCGCCTTGCGGCTCACGGCGACGCGCACGCGGTCGACGACGCGCTGTACGGCGCGCCGCGAGTAGCGCACGTCTGGCGGCACGCGCGCGTCGACCTCCTGGCCGCTGATCGCGCGCCAGGTGCGCGCGAGGACGCCGCCCGAGCGGCCGCGCTCCACGGCGTCGTCGAGCATCGCGTCGAGGTCGGCCCGGACCTTCGCCTCCCGCGCGGAGAGCGAGATCGTCTCGTTGCCCGCGCTGATCACCAGCGGCTTCTTGAGCGGTTCGAGCAGGCGCTCCCGCACGCGCCTGCGGGCGTCGTCGCGGGACAGCCCGCCGACGTCGACGGGCCCGATCGCGACACCGTTTGCGATGACATCGCCGCGGCTGGCGTCCCAGGCGAAGACGCCCGCGGTGCCGACGACGACAACGGCGGCAGCGATGGAGATGATCGTGATCGATTTGGGGGGCATGGCCTTCCGGGGGGTTCGTACATGCCGTGCGGGGCGGATCACTGTACGCGACCCGCGTGAGCAGCTGGGACGGTTGCAGCGCTTCTTGCCGCTTATGGTCCAACGCCGGAACGGCGCCGAAGTAGCGGGTCCAGCTGCGCCGCGAGGCCCCGCCAGTCCTGCGCGCAGACCACGTCCTCCTCCTCGCACAGATCACGGTTCCACGGGTGCGAGATCGCCGCGACGAGGATGCCGTGCTCGATCGCCCGGGCGAGGTTCAGCGGGCTGTCGTCGATCAGCAGCTCGATGCCCAGCTCGACGCAGCGCGCGACCTTGTCCTCGGAGCAGTGCAGGTCGTCGTAGGGCACACCGATCCGGGCGAGCCAGTCGGCGGTGGGCTGCCGCGCCGCCGTGTCGCGGTGGCTCGTGATGTGGATGAAGTGTCCCGCGTCGCGCCAGCGCGTGACGACCGCCGCCGCGTCGGGGTACGGCTGGCCGGCGAGGATCGCCTCAGAGCAGTGCGTCTCCTCGATGCAGAGCCGCAGCTGGTGGGGCCGCAGGCGGGTGATTCCCCAGTCCAGCTGCTCCTCGTAGGGCAGATCGATCCCGAAGCGGTGCAGCGCGGCATCGGAGAGACGGTCCCAGTAGTGATGGAGCGTCGAGTCGATGTCGATGGCGATGCGCATGTTCGGCGGGCTCGTGGCCGTAGGACCAGCGTAGAACTTCTCGACCGGGATACCGACGAGCCCGCGGGGCGGTCGGCGTGGCTGGACGTATGGTGGGGCCGCAACGCCGCTTCGTGCGCGTCGGCGCTCGGGGGGCGCGGCGGGCGTGGGGTAACGCGGGCGGGTACACGGGCCCGCGACCATGATCCGCATCGGCTGCAGCGGCTGGAACTACGCCTCGTGGCGGGAGAGCTTCTATCCGAAGGGGCTGCCGGCCTCGCGCTGGCTCGAGCACTATGCGTCGGTCTCCGACACCGTCGAGGTCAACACGACGTTCTACCGGCTCGCCAGGCGCTCGTCGGTCGAGCGCTGGGTGACGCAGACGCCGAGCGGCTTCTGCTTTGCGGTCAAGTCGTCGCGATACCTGACGCACATCAAGCGCCTGACCGACATGGAGCGCGGCGTGCAGCGCCTGATGGAGCCGCTCGAGCCGCTGCGCGACGCCGGCCGGCTGGGGCCGATGCTCTGGCAGCTGCCCGCGAACTTCCATCGCGACGACGAGCGGCTGGCCTTCGCGCTGGACCACCTGCCGCCGGGCCGCCATACGTTCGAGTTCCGTCACCCGTCGTGGTTCTGCGCGGAGGTCTACGAGCTGCTGCGCTGGCACAACGTGGCGCTCACGATCGCCGACCGCCCCGGCCTCGAGGAGTTTCAGTCCCATGAGATCACGGCCGACTTCACCTACGTGCGCTTTCACCACGGCCACCGCGGCCGGCGCGGCAACTACTCGAAATCCGAGCTGGCGGAGTGGGCGGCGCGGCTGCGCGAGTGGGGCGACAGCGTGGACGTCTACGCCTACTTCAACAACGACTGGGAGCAGTTCGCGCCCGCCAACGCGCGGACGCTCAAGCGGTTGCTCGGGCTGCGCTGATGGGCTGGCGCGTGGCCGTGTGTCGGGCGGGTGACCGCGCGTCTGGCAGTGACCGCGCGTCGAAGCGGCGCCGCGGAACGATCAGGTGACGGCGCCCTCCGATGCGCTCGACACGAGCTTGGCGTACTTGCCGAGGACGCCCCCGAGCGCGGCGTTGTCGTTGCCCTCGTAGGCGGCGACGCGCGCGGCGATCTCGTCGTCGTCGAGCGCCACGTCGAGCCGGCGTGCGTCGACGTCGATCGTGATCAGGTCGCCGTCGTGGACGGCTGCGATCGGCCCGCCGCGGACCGCCTCGGGGGCCACGTGGCCGGCCATGAAGCCGTGGGTGGCACCGCTGAAGCGCCCGTCGGTGAGCAGCGCCACGTGCTCGCCGAGGCCGATGCCGTTCAGCGCGGCCGTGACGCCGAGCATCTCTCGCATCCCGGGACCGCCGGCCGGGCCCTCGTTGCGGATGACGATGACCTCGCCGCGCTCGATCGTGCGCTCCACGACGGCGGCCATCGCTTCCTCCTCGCTCTCGAAGACGCGCGCCGGACCCTCGTGGTGGCGGCGCTCGTGACCGGAGAGCTTGACGACGCAGCCCTCCGGCGCGAGGTTGCCGCGCAGGATCGCCAGGCCGCCGGTTGCCTTGATCGGCTCGTCGAGCGGGCGTACGACGCGCTGGCCTTCGGTCTCCTTTGCCTCCCGGGCATGCGATCCGACCGTCCGCCCCGTCACGGTGATCGCGCCGCCGTGCAGCAGGCCGGCCTCGAGCAGCCGCTGGGCGACGAGCGGTACGCCGCCGGCGGCGTAGAGGTCGGTCGCGACGTAGGCCCCGCCGGGTTTGAGGTCGCACAGCAGCGGCGTCTGCTCGGAGATGCGGTCGAAGTCGTCGATGTCGAGCTCGACGCCGGCCTCGCGCGCCAGGGCGAGCAGATGCAGCACGCCGTTGGTCGAGCCACCGGACGTCGCGATTGCGGCAATCGCGTTCTCCAGCGACGCCCGCGTGATGATCTCGCGCGGCCGCAGCCCGCGGTCGAGCACATCCATGATGAGCTTGCCGGCCTCGATCGCGACGCTCGCCTTGTCGGCGTGCTCGGCCGGGACCATCGCCGAGCCCATCGGGCTGATGCCGAGGATCTCGAAGGCCATCGCCATCGTGTTGGCGGTGAACTGGCCGCCGCAGGCACCCGCTCCGGGGCTCGCGACGGACTCGAGCTCGGCCAGGTCCTCGTCGCTCATCTTCCCCGCCGCGTGGGCGCCGACGGCTTCGAAGACATCCTGGATCGTGACGTCGTGGCCGCGATACCGGCCGGGCGCGATCGACCCGCCGTAGAGCATCACGCCCGGCAGGTTCAGGCGGGCGAGCGCCATGACCGTCCCCGGGATCGTCTTGTCGCAGGCGCTGAGCGCGACAATCCCGTCGAAGAGGTGACCGCGGGCGACGAGCTCGATCGAATCGGCGATCACCTCGCGCGAGACGAGGCTCGTCTTCATCCCGCTCGTGCCCATCGTGATCCCGTCCGAGATCGCGATCGTGTTGAGCTCCATCGGGGTGCCGCCGGCCTGTCGGATGCCCTCCTTGACCTTCGCGGCGAGCGCACGCAGATGGAAGTTGCAGGGCATCGTCTCGATCCATGTCGAGGCGACGCCGATGATCGGCTTGCTCAGCGCCTCGGCGTCGAAACCGATGCCGTGCAGGTAGGCACGCGCCGGCGCGCGCGCAGCCCCCTCGGTGAGGGCGCGCGAGTTGTGCTTTGGATCGAGCTTGCCGTTCGTGGTCACGGGGCGGGAACACTACCCGCGCCGCGGCGCTGGTCACGGAGCCGCGCCTGCTCCCACTGACCCAGGCGCCAGAGGTCGCGCTTGACCTGCTTGGGATCGACCTGGCGGCCAGGCAGGTGCATGTTCGCCGTGGCGATGATGCGCCGTTCGTCACCGGTCAGCGCCATCCACTTCGCGAGCACGTCGTCGGAGTCCGGCAGGCGGGTCGAGCCGTACGGGCGCGTCTCGTCGGGGAACGTCACGCAGTACTCGCTCAACAGGCGGCGCGTCTGCGGCAGGTAGGCGACGATCGGCTTGTGCGGATAGATGAGGTAGGCGTACGTGGCGCCGCCCCCGTCGCGATCGCCCAGCGGACCGTCCGACAGCCCACCCCAGACCCGGATGAAGCCCAGGTCGCTGTACATCGCCCACTCCTCCTCGTTGACGCAGGAGCGCAGCAGGGTCCTCGCGCGCTGCTCGGCGCGACGCTCGCGACCGGGGTCGTAGCCCTCGACCTCGATCCGTGCGCGTCGGGCGCGCCAGCACGCGATCTTCTCCGCCGCGACCGGCCACGCCACCTCCCACAGCAGCACCAGGACGACGATGACGCTGGCGCTTATGGCAAGCAGCATCGGCTCGTCCTACCGGCCGCCCGCCGCGCGCGGGAAGAAGATCACGCGGTCGGCGTCCTGCGGGACGGCCTCGAAGCTCGACACCATCTGCGCCTGCCGGCGCCCGCCCGAATCGGCCCGTGGCACGGCGGCCCACATGCCGGCCTCGAGCTGCTCGCGAAACGCGTCGACGAGCTCGTCGTGTTCCTCCGGGACGTCGACATCGCCCTCCGCGATGAGGATCTCCCCATGACCAGGCTTCATCCGAAGAAACCGCACAGCCTGCGATTATGGCAAAGCAGCCACGTCTCCAGCGAGGGTTCGCTCGAAGGATCTCACTCCCGGCGCGCGAGACCGAACACGTCCACCGGGCCAGCGCCCGCCCCCAGGCCGCGCAGCCCGTCAGCGACGGCGGCTGCCGCCACGGCGCGCGCGTGGCGTGCCGCCGCCAGCGGGCTGTCGCCGAGCGCCAAACGCGCAGCGAGCGTCGCGGAGTGCGTGCAACCCGATCCGTGCCCCGCACCGTCGGGGTGACGCTCCCCCGGCAGCTCCGTGAGCGTCGCACCGTCGAAGAAGAGGTCCGTGGCGGCATCGCGATGTCCGCCCGTGACGACCACGTAGTCCGGCCCCAGCGCATGTAGCGCGCCCACCAGCGCGAGTCCGTCGAGCTGGTCGTCATCGACGAGCACCCGCGCTTCGGCGAGGTTCGGCGTGATGACGGTCGCGCGGGCGACGATCAGCGCGCGCAGGGCCTCGACGGCCTCGAGCGCCAGCAGCCGCGCACCCGACTCGGCGATCATCACCGGGTCGTGGACGATCGGCGTTCCCAGCGCCAGCTCGTCGAGCACTCGCGCGACGGTCTCGATCGTCGTCACGTCGCCGAGCATCCCGATCTTGATCGCGTCGATCCCGAGGTCCTCGGCGACCGCGCGGATCTGACCGGCGATGATCTGCGGGTCGACCGCCTGCACGGCCGAGACCGCGACCGTGTTCTGGACGGTGATCGCGGTGATCGCCGTCGTGCCGTGGACACCGGCCCGCGCGAAGGCCTTGAGATCGGCCTGGATGCCGGCGCCGCCGCCGGAGTCCGAGCCGGCGATCGAGAGCGCGACGGGCACGCGGCGGGCTGCCATGCGGGCGAGGATAGGGGCCGTCGTGCTCAGGGCAGGCGCACATAGTGGCCTCCAGGACCGCGGCGCAGGAACCCCAGCAGCTCGAGCTCGGCAAGCCCTTCGAGCGCGAGCTGGGCCTCGTCGGGCGTCGCGGCCAGCGACGAGACGGTGTCGCGGCCGTCCTCGACGTGGCGCAGCAGTGCCCGCAACGATGGTGCGAGCGCTGCGGGCCGCCGTCCGGTCAGCGCCGTCGCCACGCCGATCCCCAGCACCTCGTCGAGCGCGTCCTGCGCGTCGCGGATGACCAACGCCCCGTCGCGCAGCAGCGCGTTGGATCCCGTGCAGCGCGACGCGGTGACCGGACCCGGTACGGCGCCGACCGCCCGTCCGAGCTCCTGGGCGAGATCGGCCGTGATCAGCGACCCCGAGCGCTCGGCCGCCTCGACGACGATCGTCAGGGAGGCCAGACCGGCGATCGTGCGGTTGCGCGCCGGAAAGCACCAGCGATACGGCCTGAAGCCGGGCGGCATCTCGGAGATCGCCGCCTGGGTGCGCACGAGCTCGCGGTGCAGGCCGCGTTTGCTCGCGGGGTAGGCGATGTCCGCTCCACCGGCGAGCACGGTGATCGTCGGACCGCCGACCTCCAGCGCGCCCGCGTGCGCCGCCGCATCGATGCCGAGCGCCATGCCGCTGATCACGCTGACTCCGGCCGCTGCGAGCCCGCGGCCAAGGCTGCGCGCCACCTCGATGCCGTCGCCCCCGGCCCGCCGCGCTCCGACGACGGCGACGGCGGGCACGTCGCGGTCCGCCAGCACCGCAAGCCGCTCGACGTCGCCCGCGACGTGCAGGACCGCCGGGGCATCGCGAGCCTCGAGCAGCCGCGGCGGGTAGCGCTCGTCATGGCGGCAGACGGCGTGCATCGACGCAGCGGCGAGCCGCGCTCGCGCGCGTCCGGGGTCGAAGCCCTCGTGCGCGTCGACCACGGCCGCGCGCCGCGCGCCGGCAAGCGCCTTGATCAGGCGCTCGTCGGGCAGCGCGAGCATCTCGCCCAGCTTGCGCCGGTCGCGCCCTCCGCGCTCGACGTGCGGGGCGAGCTGCGCGACCAGCGCCGTGCGCCGCAGGCATGCGTCACAGGCCGTCATGCGGCGACCGCTCCGTCAAGCACGGCGTCCTTGCGCAGGCCGAGCGCCACCTTCACGTGCGCCGCGCACACACGCTCGCTTGCGGCGAGGTCGGCGACCGTCCGCGCGACGCGCAGGATCCGCCCGTGCCCGCGCGCGCTGAGCCGGCCTTGCGCGTACGCGTCGCGCAGGAGTCGGTGCGCCGCGGCGTCGGCGCGGACGAGCTCGCGCACGAGCTGCGGCGTGAGCTCGGAGTTCGTCCTCAGGCCGGTGCCCGCGAGCCGGCGGGCCTGGCGCTCGCGCGCTTCGAGAACCTCGGCCAGGACGTCGCGAGACGACGTCGTGGCGCCGTTCTCGAGCGCCGAGGGGCACGGACGCGGCATGTGCACGAGCAGGTCGATGCGGTCCAGCAGCGGCCCGCTGAGCTTGCGCCGGTGGCGTGCGATATCGGCCTCGCTGCAGCGACAGCGCCGCTCGCCAGCGTGGCCGCAGGGGCACGGGTTGGTCGATGCCACGAGCTGAAACCGCGTCGGGAACGTGACGGTGCGCTGGCTGCGCACGATCGCCACGACGCCATCCTCGAGCGGCTGACGCAGCGACTCGAGCGCCGCCCGACTGAACTCCGACAGCTCGTCGAGGAAGAGGATGCCGTGATGGGCGAGAGTGGCCTCGCCCGGCGTCGGCAGCGTTCCGCCGCCGACGAGCCCCGGTGGAGAGATCGTGTGATGCGGGGCACGGAACGGCCGCTGCTCGACAAGGCCGTCGCCGACGTGCCGGCCGGCGATGCTGTGGATGCGGGTGACCGCGATCGCCTCCTCGCGCGTCAGCGGCGGCAGGACCGAGATCACCCGCCGGGCGAGCATCGTCTTGCCGGTGCCGGGCGGCCCGGACAGCAGGATGTTGTGTGCTCCGGCCGCCGCGATCGTGAGGGCGCGCACCGCGTCGGAATGCCCGCGTACGTCGGCGAGATCCGGCTCGCTCGCCGTCTCCTCGGGCCGTACGGCGGGCGGTAGCTCGGGCGGCCGATCGCCGCGGAGGATCGCCGCCACCGCGGGCAGGTCTGCGACGCCGGCGACCGCGAGCCCGTCGACGAGCGCCGCCTCGCGAGCGCACTCGCGCGGGACGATGAGCCCGGCGATGCCTGCGCTGCGCGCGCCCTCCGCGACCGTCAGCACGCCGCGGCAGTGGCGCAGCTCTCCGCCGAGGCCCAGCTCACCGAACACCGCCCACTGCTCGAGCCCCGACGGCGGAAGCTGCTGGGAGGCGACGAGGACGCCGCAGGCGGTCGCCAGGTCGAAGCCCGGACCGACCTTACGCAGGTGCGCGGGCGCCAGGTTGACCGTGATTCGCCGCTGCGGGAAGTCGAAGCCGGCGTTGATGAGCGCTGTCTGCACGCGCTCGCGCGACTCGCGCACGGCGGCGTCACCGCGGCCGACGATCGTGAACGCGGGCAGACCGCGGCGCAGGTCCACCTCGACCGTGATCCGGCGCGAGGAGAGTCCGTCGAGCGCAAATGTCGTCACATGGGCGAGCATCGACGAGACCGTAGGCGCGATCGCGTGACGCAACAGCACGTCTTCGCAACGATTGTGCGCAGTGACTGCGGCGCCCGTGCGGCGCCGCAGAACCGACGCGATCGCTGCGCGAAGTTGTTGCGATCGCGTGCTGAAACGGCACACCGCGCCGCCTAGCGTGGCCGGCGATGGTCATCGATCTGCGCCACCACCTCGGCCGCCTCGGCGAGCGCCTTGCGCGCGAGCATCTCGAGCGCCTCGGCTTCCGCGTCGTCGCGTCCAACTACCGCACGCGCTTCGGCGAGCTTGACCTCATCGTCTGCGACGACGAGCGGCTCGTGTTCGTCGAGGTCAAGACGCGGCGCGCGGGCGCGCTGGAGTCGTCCGTGCAGGCCGTCTCGCCGCAGAAGTGCCAGAGGGTGCGCAGGATGGCCGCCGCGTGGCTTGTCGAGGCGACCGACCGGCCGCGCTCGCGCGAGCTGCGCTTCGACGTCGTCGGCATCACGGTCGATCGTCACAGCCGCCTGGTGCGGCTGGACCACATCGAGGCGGCGTTCTGATGGTGGCCCGGGTGCGACGACTACAGCGAGAGCTGCTGATACGCGGTCGACTGAAAGCTCAGGCGATGAAGCGGCGATACGCCGAGGCGCTGGATCGCATCGCGGTGCTCGGGCGTGGAGTAGCCGACGTGGGCCGCGAACTCCCAGCCCGGGTACAGCGCGTCGGCGCGGCGCATGTAGCGGTCGCGGGTGACCTTGGCGACGATCGAGGCGGCGGCGATCGAGGCGGACGTCGCATCGCCTTCGACGATGGCGCGCTGCTCGTAGCCGAGGTTGCCGACCGCGAAGCCGTCGGACAGGCAGATGCACCCCGGCCGAGCGACGCCGAGCAGCGCATCGCGCAGCGCGGCGAGGTTCGTCTTGTGCAGACCACGCGTGTCGATCGTGCGGGCGCAGCGCGAGACGACGCAGACCTTCGCGGCCGTGCGCATGACGACCGGGAAGAGCTCCTCGCGCACCTCGTGGGTGTGCTGCTTGGAGTCGTTGAGCCGGCTCAGCGCGCGCAGCTCGCGCGTCGTCAGCGACTCGAGGTCGAACAGCACGCCGGCTGCGACGAGCGGGCCCGCGAGGCAACCGCGTCCGGCCTCGTCGGCGCCCGCGACCCACCGCACGCCGAGGCGGCGGTCAAACGCGAACAGCCGGCGGCCGCTGGAGCGCTTGCGGGCGGCCTGCTTGCGCCGCGCGCGGCCGTCCGGGCCCGTCGCTGCGGCCGCTGGGCCGGCCGCGGTCGAAGGCGGGGCCACCGCTCGAGCCGACGTCGACGTGACCCCGAGGTCGGCTGTGGTCAGAGGCTCCACGGTGTCGGCATCATGAAGCACCGGGCGGGCAGAATCGTGGACGTACGGAACAGGCTGCGGCTCGGTCGTCGTCACGCGTTCGGTGACCGGCGCCCGCAGCTCCTAGAGCAGGCCGATCCGTTTCGGCGGCCAGTAGGTGGCAAAGGCGTTGCCGATGATCCACTCGCGCGGCACCGGTCCCCAGAAGCGGCTGTCATCGGACGCCCCACGGTTGTCGCCCATCATGAAGTAGTGGTCCTTCGGGATCGTGATGGCCTTCGTGAGGTTGCACTCCGGCCCGCTTCCGCAGGGCTCGATGAAGGGCTCGGACTGGCGCTTGCCGTTGCGGATCACGTGGCCGCCCTCGACGGCGAGCGTGTCGCCGGGCCCGGCGACAATGCGCTTGATGAAGTTCACCTCGGCCTTGCCGGAGGTCGGCTGGGGACAGGGCTGCCTGGGCTCCGGCCGCACACCGCACTGCGTCTCGCTCTCCGCGCCCGTGGGCGGATGGAAGACGGTGACATCGCCGACCGCGGGATCACCGAAGTTGTTGCCGATGCGGTTGACGAGGACGCGCTGACCGACGGAGAGGGTCGGAACCATCGAGGGCGAGGGGATTCGGTAGGGCTTGACGAGGAATGCCTGGATGCCGAGCGCGAGGCCGAGCGCCACGGCGACGATCAGGACGAGCTCGACGAACGAATTGCCCTTGGAAGATTCTTCTTTGTTCACGTCTACTTGCCGGAGGGGGCCTTGTCGGCCTCGCCTTCGGCAGCGGTCCCGCTCGTCGGGGCCCCTTCGGTGTCATCTACCTGCGCCTCGGCCTCGACGGCCACGGCAACAGCCTCGTCGGCCACGGCGCCCTCGGCATCGACGGCCTCCGGCTCGGCGGCCGCCTCGGCCTCGAGCTGCGCGGCGGGATCGTGCAGCAGGCCCGCCTCGACGCGCTCCTCCGGACCGGTGTAGCGACGCTCGCGCACGCGGGCGCGCTTGCCGACCCGGTCGCGCAGGTAGTACAGCTTCGCGCGCCGCACGTCACCGCGGGCGGCGACGTCGATCTTCTCGATCTTCGGCGAGTGGACGGGGAACGTCCGCTCGACGCCGACGCCGAAGGACTGCTTGCGCACGGTGAACGTCTCACGTGCACCGTGACCCTGGCGCTTGATGACGACGCCCTCGAAGACCTGGGTGCGCTTGCGCGTGCCCTCGACGACCTGGAAGTGCACGCGCAGCCGGTCGCCCGCCTGGAAGCTGGGGACACGCCGCAGTTGAGCGCGCTCGAGACGTTGAATGACTGAGGACATGGCGAGAAAAGGGCGCGGACGGAAGAAGCTGGCCGCGCCGACGCCGCATGATAGCGACGGTCGTTCGTGCCGCGCCCCGTCCCCGCAGCGCACGGCCGGACGCGGGCAGCGGGTCCGGCCGGCGGCGGCTCAGCCCTCTCCCGGTTCGCCGCGCTCGCGCGACTGCTCCAGCCGCCAGGAGCGAATCTGCTCGTGGTGGCCGGAGAGCAGGACGTCGGGCACCTTCCAGCCGCGGTAGTCCGCGGGCCGGGTGTAATGCGGGTACTCCGGGCGCCCGCCGAGCGCACTGGAGAAGGACTCCTCGAGCGCCGACTCGCTGTGACCGAGCGCGCCGGGAAGCTTGCGCATGACGGCGTCGCACACGACCATCGCCGCAAGCTCGCCACCCGCGATCACGTACTCACCGATCGACAGCGCGTCGCTGGCGAAGTGCTCGACGATGCGCTCGTCGAAGCCCTCGTAGCGCCCGCACAGCAGCGTGATGTCGGGCTCGGCGGCGAGCTCGTCGACGAGGCGGTCGTCGAGCCGCCGTCCGCCCGGCGTCAGCGCGATGACGCGGCGCTGGCTGCGCAGCTCGACGGGGTCGATCCCGCCGTAGAACCCGCGCAGCGCCGCGTCCATGACATCGACGCGCAGGACCATCCCGGCCCCGCCGCCGAACGGCGTGTCGTCGACCTGGCCACCACTCAGCGGGGTGTGCTCGCGCAGGTCCAGCGTGCGCAGCTCATGTCCGCCGGCGAGCGCGTTCGCGACATGGCGCTGCCCGCGAAACCAGTCAAACCAGTCGGGGAAGAGGGTGACGACATCGATGCGCACGAAGACCGTCCGCCGCCGCTACGCGGCCGCCGCACAGGCCGCGCCAGCCCCAACCGCCACGTCATCCCCAACCGCCACGCCATCCCCAACCGCCACGCCATCCCCAACCGCCGCGCCAGCCCCAACAGCCACGCCATCCCCAACCGCCGCGCCAGCCCCAACCGCCACCCAAACCGGCCCAACCGCGCCGGCCATCTACGGCGCCTCGATCCCGAGAAAGCCGTGGTCGACCACGATCCGGCGCGCGCCGATGTCGATGCTGAGCACCGCGTCGCCGACCATCGGCACGAGCAGGTCGCCGACCTCGAGCGCCTCGCACGAGGGCAGCGGGCGCAGCCGCGTGACGACGCCGAGCTCGCGGCCGTCGCGCGTCACGACCGTGCAGCCCTCGAGGTCCTCGGCCCAGTACTCGCCCTCCGGCAACGCCGGAGCATCGGCGCGCTGCACGAGCAGGTCCGCGCCGCGCAGGGCCTCCGCGCCGGCGCGGTCGTCGACCCCGCGCAGGCGCAGGATCGGCCGGTCCTCGGTTCCCGCCCGGCGGACGATCTCGTGCTCATCGGAGCCGATCCGCAGCGAGCCACCGAGCTTGAGCAGCACGCCGCGCGGGCGCGTGACGTGAAAGGACCCGTCCAGGCCGTGCGGACGGCCGACCCGACCCGCGTTGAGCAGCGACGTCACGCCACGCCCGTCAGTCGACGATGTCGACGAACACGCGGCAGCCTTCCTTCACCGCGGCGGCCTTCAGCACAGTCCTCAGCGCGTTGGCGGTGCGGCCGCCACGCCCGATGACCTTGCCGTAGTCGTCCTCGCCGACCGACAGCTCGAGCACGATGCTGCCGTCGTCCTCCTCGAACTTCTCGACGCGAACGGCGTCGGGATCGTCAACGAGGGCCCGGGCGAGGTATTCCAGAAGCTCTTGCACGGACCGCGTGGCCCTGTGATCGGACTACGCGATGCCCTGGATGTGCAGCAGCTTGCGCACCTGGTCGGACGGCTGCGCGCCGCGCTCGAGCCAGTGGCGGGCACGATCCTCGTCGACGCGGATCGTCGACGGGTCGGTCTGCGCGTTGTAGTGGCCGATCGTCTCGATGACGCGCCCGTCGCGGGGCGACCGGGAGTCGGCGACGACGATGCGCCAGATCGGGTCCTTGCGGCCCCCGACACGGGTGAGTCTCATTCGAACGGCCATGACGTGCGGACAGCCTAGCGAGCCTGTCGCATGAGCGCCTGGAGGTCGGGCATCTTGCCCTTGCCGAGCTGCTTCATGAGCTTCTGCATCTGTCCGAACTGCTTGACGAGCTGGTTGACGTGCTGGACCGTCGTGCCCGATCCGCGCGCGATCCGCAGGCGACGCGACCCCTTGATCAGGTCCGGCCGGCGGCGCTCGAGCGGAGTCATCGACAGGATGATCGCCTCGATGCGATCGAGCTCGCGCTCGTCGACCTTGACGTTCTTCATCGCCGCGCCCTGGAAGCCGGGGATCATGCCCAACAGCGACTGCAGCGGCCCCATCTTGCGCATCATCTTCAGCTGCGAGAGGAAGTCCTCGAACGTGAACTCGTTGCGGCGCAGCTTGCGCTCGAGCTCCTTGGCCTCGTCCTCGCCGATCTGCGCCTCGGCCTTCTCGATGAACGACAGGACGTCGCCCATGCCGAGGATCCGCTGCGCCATCCGGTCCGGATGGAAGCGCTCGAACTGGTCGAGCTTCTCGCCCGTCGAGGCGAACATGATCGGCTTGCCCGTGACGGCCTTGACCGACAGCGCGGCGCCACCGCGCGCGTCGCCGTCGAGCTTAGACATGAGCACGCCGTCGAAGGCGACCGCGCCCGCGAACTGCTCGGCGACGTTGACGGCGTCCTGACCGGTCATCGCGTCCACGACGAGCAGCACGGTCGTCGGCTTGACCACCTTGCGGATCTTGATCAGCTCGTCCATGAGCGTCTCGTCGATGTGCAAGCGGCCGGCGGTATCGACGATCAGCACGTCCTTGCCGTCGCGCTTGGCCTGGTCGAGTGCCCACTTGGCGATGTCGACGGGATCCTTCTTGGTGCCCTGCTCGTAGACCGTCGCGCCGACCTGACCGCCGACCTTCACGAGCTGGTCGACCGCCGCCGGGCGATAGACGTCACACGCGGCGAGCGCGACGGAGGAGCCGTGCTCGGCGTTGAGGAAGCGCGCGAGCTTGGCGGCAGCGGTCGTCTTGCCCGAGCCCTGCAGGCCGGCCATGAGGATCACCGTCGGCGGGCGCGGCGCGAAGGCGACGGAGGCGCTCGCGCCGCCCATCAGCGCGGTCAGCTCCTCGTCGACGATCTTGACGACCTGCTGGCCCGGGTTGAGCTTGCCGAGCACGTCGGTCCCGAGGCAGCGCTCCTTGACCGTGTTCGTGAACGACTTGACGACCTTGAAGTTCACGTCGGCCTCGAGCAGCGCGAGGCGGATCTCGCGCATCGCGGCGTTGACGTCGGCCTCGGTCAGCGTCCCGCGTGAGCGGACGTCGGCGAGGGTCGCCTGGAGCTTGTCGGAGAGCGTGTCGAACACTGCCGATCCAGTCTAGGGATGGCGTACCCCACGGCGCGGCTGCGGGCAGATCTAACTGATCGCTAGGCGCGCCGCACGAGCGTGACACCGTCGCGCACGCTCAGCATCACGTTGACGACCCGGTCGTCGGCGGCGACGTGGTCGTTGAAGGCGCGCAGCGCGTGCGTCGCCTCGCCGTCCTCGTCGGACGGCGGCTGCGCGACGCGCCCGCTCCACAGGACGTTGTCGACGACGATCAGCCCGCGCGCGGAGAGCTTGGGCAGGACCGCCTCGTAGTAGTCGTGGTAGCCCTCCTTGTCGGCGTCGATGAAGACGAGGTCAAACGGCCCCTCGAGGCCAGCGATCGTCTCCAGCGCCGGGCCCTGGCGGATCTCGATGCGGTCGCCGTAGCCCGCCTGCGCGATGTGGCGCCCGGCGAACACGACGCGATCGGGATCGAGCTCGCAGGTGATGATCCGCCCGCCCGCGGGCAGCGCCTGCGCCATCGACAGCGCGCTGTAGCCCGAGTACGTCCCGATCTCGAGCACGAGCCGCGGCTGGGCGAGGAAGACGAGGAACTCGAGCAGCCGCCCCTCGATCTCGCCGGTGAGCATCTGCGGCGAGTCGAGCGTCTCGCGCGTCTCGCCGGCGAGCTGCGCCAGAAACGGCTCCGGCGGGGTCGTGTGCTCGGCGGCGTAGGCCTCGATTGCCGCGGGGACGACGAAGGCGCTCAAACCGACGGGGACGGCGGGGGCGGCGGGCCGGGTCGAATGGCCCCGGAGATCGCGCCGCCGATGTTGCCCAGTGCCTGGCTGAACTCGCTCGGGATGACGAAGATCTTGTTGGCGTCGCCCTGCGCGAGCTTGGGCAGCATCTGCAGGTACTGGTAGGAGAGTAGGCCCTGGTCGGGGCCGCCCTCGTGGATCGCCTTGAAGACGGTGTCGATCGCCTTCGCCTCGCCCTCGGAGCGCAGGATTGCCGACGTCTTGGCGCCTTCGGCGCGCAGCACCGCGGCCTGCTTCTCGCCCTCGGCGTTGAGGATCTGCGACTGCTTGGAGCCCTCGGCCGTGAGGATCGCCGCGCGCCGGTCGCGCTCGGCGCGCATCTGCTTCTCCATCGCCTCCTGGATCGACGCGGGCGGGTCGATCGCCTTGACCTCGACGCGGTTGACGCGGATCCCCCAGCGACCGGTCGCTTCGTCGAGCACGGTGCGCAGCCGGGTGTTGATCTCGTCGCGGCTGGTCAGGGTCTCCTCGAGCGTGAGGCCGCCGATGACGTTTCGCAGCGTCGTCACCGTCAGCTGCTCGATCGCCTGCAGCGGGTTGGCGACCTCGTAGGAAACCGACTTGGCGTCGGTGATCGTGAAGTACAGGACGCTGTCGATCTGGATGCCGACGTTGTCACCCGTGATCACGCCCGCGGGCTTGAACGTCACGACCTGCTCGCGCAGGTCGATCAGCGGGCGCACGCGGTCGACGAACGGGATGACGATGCCCAGGCCGGGCGTCATCGTGCGCTGGTAGCGCCCGAGTCGCTCGACGACGCCGGCGCGCGCCTGCGGGATGATCCGCACGGTGCGCGAGGCGATCAGCAACGCGAACACGGCGATGATGACGAGCAGGATCAGACCGGCTTCCATGTGTGAGCTCTCCTAGCCTTCGCTGACGAGCGCTGTCGCGCCCCGGATCTCGATGACGTGCACGCGGCTGCCGGTCTCGTAGACCTCGTCGGCGTCGTACGGGCGCGCCGTCCAGATCTCGCCGTCGAGCTTGACGGCGCCGCCGGCGTCGTCGACGCGCGCGGTCACCGTCGCGGTCTTGCCGACGAGCGCGGCCGTGCCCGTGCGCAGTTGCGCGGGCGTGCGCAGGTGGCGCCGGGCGACCGGTCGCAGAAGGCCGAAGAACAACCCGGAGCTGATCAGGAAGACGAGCACCGCGACGACGGACCCCGCGCCCGCGAGGTCAGCCGCCGCGCCCAGCAGGGCGCCCGCGGCGAACGGGGCGAGAAAGAACCCGAGCGTCATGACCTCGCCGGCGGCGAGGATCAGGGCGAGCAGTATCCAGAACATCCAGGCATCCATCGTTCACGGAATATATGACCCGCGGAGGCGGGCACCAAGGTTGAACTCAGGTCAGCAACGCGCGGGCGTAGTCGTCGGCGTCGAACGGACGCAGGTCCTCGAGCGTCTCGCCGATCCCGATGAGCTTCACCGGAATGCCGAGCTCGCCGGCGATCGCGAGCGCGATCCCGCCCTTCGCCGTGCCGTCGAGCTTCGTCAGCACGATGCCGTCCACCGGCACGACCTCGGAGAAGAGCTTGGCCTGGCGCAGCCCGTTCTGGCCGGTCGTGGCATCGACGGTGAGCAGCGTCTCGTGCGGCGCGTCCTCGATCTGCTTGGAGATGACGCGGCGCACCTTGGCCAGCTCGGCCATGAGGTTGTCCTGCGTGTGCAGGCGCCCCGCCGTGTCGATGATCACGACGTCGGCTCTGCTGGCGATCGCCTGCCGGACGGCCTCGAAGGCGACCGAGCCCGGGTCGGAGCCCTCGCGACCGGTGACGATCTCACAGCCCGCACGCTCGGCCCAGCCGGCCAGCTGCTCGACGGCGGCGGCGCGAAACGTGTCCGCGGCGCCGAGCACGACCTTCAGGCCGAGCTCCCGCTGCAGGTGCCAGGCGAGCTTTCCGATCGTCGTCGTCTTGCCGGTGCCGTTGACGCCGACGGCCATGATCACCGTCGGCGTGCTGCGCAGGTCGATGCGGTCCTCGCCGGTGCGGGCGATGTCCGCGAGCATCTCGGCGAGCCGGTTGCCGAGCGCCTCGCCGCCGGTGAGCGAGCCGCCGGTCGCCTCCTCCTCGAGCTCGCCGACGACGCGCGCGGTCGTCGTGGCGCCGACGTCGGCCATGATCAGCGCCTCCTCGAGGCGCTCCCACGTCGCCTCGTCGACGTCGCCCTCCAGCAGCGTCGCCTGGATCTCGGCGCCGAGCGCCTCGCGCGTCTTGGAGAGGTTCTTGCGCAGGCGCCGGAAGAAGCCGCGCCTGCGCTCGGGATCCTGGTCGTCCGCGGCGTCCGCCGCGGCGGGCGCGGCGCCGTCGGTGATGAAGAGGTCAGTCCAGTCACGCGCCATCGCGATGCGCGACGATAGCGGGCACGACCACTGATGCCGTTCGAGTTTCGTCGCAGCCCGGCGCCTGGAGGACGCCGTCTGCGAGATCAAGCGCATGTACGTCGTGCCCGCGGCGCGCTCGCGCGGCGCCGGGCGCGCGCGACCGACTCAGCCCGGCGCCTGGCGCAGCAGCACCTCGAGGTTGGCGGCGAACGTCCGCAGCGTGTCGCCGGCGACCTGGTCGAGCGTGTCCTGCGCGACAAGCGTCGCGATGCCGCCGAGCTCGACGTCGGTATGGACCGCGCCATCGGTCGCGGCGCCGTCGCCGGTGAGCACGATCGTGACCGTCGCGTCGGCGAGCGTGTCGCCGTCGGCGTCCTGGGCCACGATCTTCAGCACCTCGCGACGGGCGGCGTCGTCGCGCTCGGCGAGCGTGATCGTGCCGGCGGCCGTCACCTCGAACGGGCCGATGGCCGCGGTGATCTCGATGGCGAAGCTGTCCGGGCCCACGCGGCCGGTGACGCGCGTGTTGGGCACGCACGGCGCGACGCGCTCGATGTCGGTGATCGTCGTCCAGACCGTCTCGGCTGGCGCCGCGACGGAGAATCCGTGGTCAAACTGCATCGCGCGACCCTATCCGCCCGTCGCGGTCGCGATCTCGTACTCAAACCACGCCGAGCGCTGTGCTCCGACGCGCTCGTAGAGGCGCTGCGCGCGGCGGTTGTCGAGCGCCGTGAACCAGCGCACGTGCGAGGCGCCGCGCTCGCGAGCCACATCGACGGCGGCCGCGATCAGCCGCTCCGCCACCCCCGCGCCGCGCCGCTCGGGGCGCACGTAGAGGTCGTTGAGCAGCACGACGTCGGTCGCCGAGACCGAGGAGAAGGTCCAGTACAGGCAGGTGTAGCCGGCCGGCGGCAGGCGGACGTCGTCCTCGAACGCACCGATGATCATGCCGTGCTCGCTGGGCGCGATGAACCGGCGAAAGAAGGCGGCGTTGTGCTCCTCGCCGGGTGTGCTGGCGGCGTAGAAGCGCTGGTAGTCGCCGATCAGCACCAGCAACGCGCCGAGGTCGTCTGGCGTGGCGGCGCGGATCGGCATGCGACCGCGGCCTACGCCGCGCCGGCGCCCGCGGCGGGCGCCGGCGCCTCCTCGCGCGGCAGCCGACGCGAGACGACCTTCGACACGCCGTCGTCGCCCATCGAGACGCCGTACAGCGTGTCGGCGGCCTCCATCGTGCGCTTCTGGTGCGTGACGACGATGAACTGGGCGCGGTCGGAGTACGTGCGCAGGAGCTCGAGGAAGCGCGTGATGTTCGGGTCGTCGAGCGCCGCCTCGACCTCGTCGAGGATGTAGAACGGGCACGGCTTGGCCAGGAAGACCGCGAACAGGAAGGCGATCGCGGTCATCGACTTCTCGCCGCCCGACAGCAGCGTCAGGCGCTTCATCGACTTGCCCGCCGGGGTGATCTCGATCTCGACACCGAGCACCTCCTCCTCCGGCCCGGCGAGCTCAGCCTCGGCGCCGTCGTCGGCGTCGGGCTCGCCGTCCTCGCCGGCGGCGGGCTGGCCCGCGAAGCCGGTGATGTGCTGCTCGTCCTTGACGAGCCGCAGCCGCCCGCGACCGCCGGGGAACAGCTGCGCGGCGAGCTGCTCGAAGTTGCGCGCGGCGGCCTGGAAGGTCTCCTCGAACGTCTCGTGGATCTGGCGGTCGGTGTCGCGGATCAGCGTCCGCAGCTCGCGCAGCGCCGTCTCGAGGTCGCTGCGCTGGCCCTCGAGCTCGGTGACGTGCGCGAGCGCCTGCTCGTACTCGTCCTTGGCGAGCGGGTTGACCGGTCCGAGCTGCTCGCGGCGGCGGCGCAGGCGCTCGATGCGGTCGCGCAGCGCCTGTGCCTGCTCGGGCTCCAGCGGCTGCGCGGCGGGCTCGGCCGGCAGCCCGAGCCGCTCGGCCAGCTGGGCGAGCTCGTGGTCGGCCTCGGCGTTCTGGTCGCGCGCCTGCTGCGCGCGCACCTCGGCGCTCGTGACCGCCTCGCCGCGCTCGCGCAGCTGCGCCTGGATCTCGGCCTCCTGCGAGGCGCACGCGCGCAGCTGCGCGGCCAGGCCCTCGCCCTCCGCACGGCCCGCGGCGAGCTCGCCCTCGAGCTCGGCGACGCGCGCGCCGATCGCGCCCGCGACCTGTTCGAGCGCCGCGGCCAGGCGCTGCGCCTGCGGCGCGAGCGCGCGGTCGGCGGCGAGCCGCGAGCGCAGGCGCTCGATGCGCTCGGCGCGCTCGGCCCGCTCGCGCTCGGCGCGCCGGGCGGCGCGCCGCTCGGCGGCGAGCTCGCCCTCGATCTGGGCGCGGCGCACGGCCGAGGCGCCCTCCTGCGGCGCCGCGCGGCGCTGCTCGATCAGCCAGCCGGCGCGGCGCGCCTCCTCGGTCGCCGCCGTCAGCGCCTGTGCCACCTCGCGCAGGCCGCGATCGGCCTGCTCGCGCGACGCGTCGGCGCCGGCGACCGCGGCGTCGGTCGACTCGCAGGCGACGCGCGCCACCTGCTCGGCCTGCACGGCGGCCTGGCTGGCGACGATCAGCTCCTCGCGGCGGTGGCGCTCGGCCAGGACGCGATCCTCGCCACCCTCGGGCGCCTGACGCATCTCGCGCCGGCGCCCGTGCCAGACGCGGCCTTCGCGTGTGACGGCGACGCCGATGAAGCCCGGCGGCAGCTGCTCGATCGCCTCGACGAGCCAGGCGTTCGAGAGCAGCCGCTGCGCCGTCGCGAGCACGCGCTCCTCACCGCCGATGAACTGCCCGAGGTGCCGCGCGCCGGGCGCGGGCGGGTTGCCGGCCGGCGCCGGGCCGGGCGCGAGCGAATCGACGACGAGGACGCGGCCGCCGTCGCTGCCGGCCGCGTCGAGCAGCTCGCTGCCGTCGAGCACGCGCTCGGCGAGCGTCGCGCGCAGCAGGCCGCCGAGCGCCGCCGCGACCGCGCGCTCGTAGCCCGGCGCGACGTCGAGCGCGTCGGCGAGCGAACGCACGCCGGAGGCACCACCCGCGCCCGCGGCGGCCGAGCGCGTGCGCAGAAACTGGTTGCAGGCGGCAAGCTCGGCGCCGACCCGTGCGGCCTCGCGGCGCGCCGCCTCCAGGCCGCGGTCGGTCTCGCGGCGCTTGGCCCGCGCCGCCTCGGCGGCGGCCGTGGCGGACGCCAGCAGCGCGCGCGCCGCGTCGACGCTGACCTGTCCCTGCTCGGCCGCGGCGACGGCCGCGGCGCGCGCCTGCTCGAGGCCGGCGAGCTCAAGCTCGAGCTGCGCCGCATGGTCGGCGGCGAGCAGCTCGAGCTCGGCCTCGAGCGCGGCGATCCGCTCGCCGCCGTCATCCGATGTGGCCTCGCCCTCGGAGGCGGCCAGCGCCTGCAGCGCGCGCAGCTCGTGGCTGCGGCGCTCGGCGCGCTCCTGCAGGTCCTCGGCGGTCGAGCGGGTGCGCTCCAGGCGCAGCTCGACGCGCTCGCCGGCCGACCGCGCGCGGTAGACGCGCTGCGCGAACGCCTCGCGCTGCTCGCTGCGCTGGGCCATCGCGTGCTCGGCCTCCCGGCGGCGGGCGGTGACCGCGTTCAGCGCGGCCTGCGTCTCCTCGCGCGCGTCGCGCGCCGTGGTTGCCACGCCCTCGGCCGCGGTCAGCTCGGCGCGGCGCGCGCGGGCGACGTCGCGCACGAGCACCCAGCGCGCCTCGACGGTCTGGCGCTCGAGGCGCTCGTGCAGCTCCGCCGCCTCGGCCTGGCGCTTCAAGGGCCGCAGCCGCGAGCGCGCCTCGCGCTCGACGTCGAGCGCGCGGTCGAGGTTGTCCTGCGTGCGCTCGAGCTTGAGCTGGGCGCGGCGGCGGCGCTTGCGGTGCTTGCCGAGCCCCGCGGCCTCCTCGATCAGCAGCCGGCGGTCCTTCGGCTTGGAGGTGACGATCGACTCGACGCGGCCCTGCGAGACGACGGAGTGCATCTCCTTGCCCAGGCCCGTGTCGGACAGGATCTCCAGCACGTCCACCAGCCGGCACTTCGCGCCGTTGAGGCGGTACTCGCCCTCGCCGGCGCGGTCCAGCCGGCGCACGATCGAGATCTCCCCCAGCGGCACGTCGACGCCGCCGTCGCCGTTGTCGATGACGATCTCCACCTCGGCCGCACTGCGCGCCTGTACGCCGCGCCCGCCGCCGAAGATCACGTCGCGCATCGACTGTCCGCGGACGGCGAGCGGCGACTGCTCGCCCATCGCCCACAGCACGGCGTCGGTGATGTTCGACTTGCCCGACCCGTTGGGGCCGACGACGACCGACACGCCCGGCGCGAAGTCCAGACGCGTGCGGTCCGGGAAGGACTTGAAGCCCTTCAGGGTGACCGATCTCAGGTGCATGCGAGCACCGCCGTCAGGGTCCCTCGGCAGGCTCGGCCTGCATGGGCTCCAGCGGGTGCAGGGTCTCCAGCGCGATCCGCGCGGCCTCCTGCTCGGCGTGCTTCTTGGAGCGCCCGGCGCCGCGGCCGACGGGCGCCCCGCCGACCTTCGCGATGACCTGGAACGTGCGGTCGTGCGGCGGTCCGTGCTCCGACGCGATCGTGTACTCGACGGTCTCCGCGCGGCGCGCCAGGCGCTCCTGCAGGGTGGACTTGAAGTCGACGGGGTTGTCCAGCGCGTTGGAGATCTCCGGCTCGAACGCCTCGACGACCGCCGCCGCCGTGCGTTCGTAGCCCGTGTGCAGGTAGCAGGCGCCGATCACCGCCTCGATGACCGATGCCAGCACGCGCTCGGTCTCGACGAGCGAGTCGGCGCTCTGACCGATGCCGGCCGGCGCCGACGCGCGCAGCTTGTCGGGCACGCCGAGGCGCTCGGCGACCGCGCGGCAGGAGACGCCCGACACGCTCTGCGCGCGGATCTTCGTCAGCCGTCCCGCGCCGAAGCGCTCGGCCTCCAGGCGCGGGTACAGGTGCGAGGTCACCGCGAGGCTGAGCACGGAGTCGCCGAGGAACGCCAGCCGCGAGTAGGAATCGCTGCGGCGCTCGGTCCAGGAGGCGTGCGTGAAGACCTGCCGGTAGAGATGCTCCGGCAGCTCTTGGAGGAGATCGTTGAGGAGCTTCAGGGCTCAGAGGGCTCGTGGACGGCAGCGTTCGCCAGGACGAAGTCGACCGCTTGGCCGACCGTGACGATCTTCGCTGCCTGCTCGTCGGACATCTTCACACCGTAGGAGTCCTCGAGCTCCTGCACGAGCGTGTAGAGGTCCAGCGAATCGGCTTCGAGGTCGACGCGGAAGTTCGTGCTGTCGTCGATCCGCGCGGGATCGACCTCGAGCTCGTCGACGAGGTGCGCCTGCACCAGCGCGAAGACTTCTTCTCTGGTCATTGCGCGGAAACCGTAGAGCTGCGATCGGACAGCGCCGCGCCGGGCTTGCGCAGCGCGCCCGCGCGCTCCAGCGCATCGTGCGTGCGCCCGGTGACGTCGCCGGTGACGCCGCGCGCGGCGAGCAGGATCGCCTCGGCGAAGCCGCGGCTCGTGAAGCGCCCGTGGCCGACGACGCCGAGCTTGCGCAGACCGAGCAGGTAGGCGCCGCCGGCGAGCTCGGGGTGGATCTCGTCGCGAAACGCGCGCAGCGCCGGAGCCATCAGCAGGCCGCCGGCCTTCGCCCGCGTGGATGACGTCGCGGTCTGCTTGAGCAGGGCGATCATCTTGTCCGAGACGCCCTCCATGACCTTCAGGGTGACGTTGCCGGTGAAGCCGTCGGTGACGACGACGTCGGCCCTGCCCTCGACGAGCGCGTGGCCCTCGATGTTGCCGACGAAGTTCAGCCCGTGGGCGGCGACGAGCCGCGAGTGCACGTCGATCGTCAGCGGCGAGCCGCGCGTCTCCTCCTCGCCGACGGACAGCAGCGCCACGCGCGGCTTGTCGATGCCGTGAACGACCTGCGCGAGCGCCGAGCCCATGAACGCGAACTGGACGAGGTGCTCGGCGCGCACCTCGGTGTTGGCGCCGACGTCGACGAGCGTGACCGGCGCGCCGGGGACCGGGATCGTCGCCGCCAGCGCCGGGCGCAGGATGCCGCGCCCGCGCTTGATGTTGAACAGCGCGGCGGCGAGCGCGGCGCCCGTCGCGCCGGCCGAGACGAGCGCGTCCGCGTCGCCGGCGGCGACGGAGCGCGCGGCGCGCACGATCGAGGACTCCGGGTTGGCGCGCGCGGCGGCCGCCGGATTGGCCTCCTTGGCGATCGACTGCGGCGCGTCGATGACCTCGATCCCCAGGCCCGCGGCGCCGAGCGCGGCGGCGGGGCCGAACAGCAGCACGCGAACGCCCTGGGCGGCCGCGATGTTCGCGCCCGCGGCGACCTCGGCCGGACCGAGGTCGGCGCCGTTGGCGTCCACGGCGACGACGGGCACGTGAACCGGCTCGAGCGGGGGCTCCCCGTCTGAGCGGTAGGTCAGCGCGCGGATGCGTGGGGCCGGCATCCGCCGGCCATCCTCAGTGGTCGTGGTGGTCGTGCGCCGTCGGCGCGACGACCTCGCGGCCGGCGTAGTGGCCGCACACCGGGCACACGCGGTGCGGGCGGCGGGGACTGTGGCACTGCGGGCAGGCGTTGTAGACCGGCGCGGCCATCTTGTGCTGGGCACGGCGCTGCGCGGTGCGGGCATGGGACTGCTTCTGCTTGGGGACAGCCATGGCTGCGGAAGGGTAGCAGCGGGGACATGCGCGCCCAGTGCGACCTCCCGGCGAGCTTCGAGAAGGAGTGGCGCGGTCGCCCACGAACGGTATCCGTATGAGCGTCCTCGAGCTCGATCCGACACTGCTGGAAGCCCTGCGCACGCTCGCGCTGCATGACGTCGAGTTCGTCGTCGTCGGCGACGTCGCGGAGGCGATCTACAACAAGGGCGGCTTCGTCTCCGGCCTGGCGGTCGTGCCCGGCGCCTACGGACGCAACGCCGAGCGCCTCAGCACCGCCCTGCAGGCGATGGACGGCGAGCTGGGCATCGCAGGCAAGCCCGCCGAGACGCAGTCCGACTACCGCCGCATGGATCTGCGCGAGATCGCGCCGTGCTCGTTCATCACGCGCTACGTCGACATCGACGTGAACTTCGAGCCGCGCGGGACGGGCGGCTACCGCGACCTCTTCGACGACGCCTCGCGCATCGAGCTGGCGCCGGGCATACGGCCGCTCGTCGCCGCGGCGCAGGACCTCCAGCGGATCGCGCGCGGCACCGCGCCCCCGGTGCCCTACGCGCAGGCGCCGGCGGTGCTGCCGCCCGAGCCCGGCGAGGACGGCTCGAGCCCGCAGGACATCCGCGCCGGCCGGCCTACTCGAACCTGATCTCGCCGAGCTTGGCCCAGCGAGGATCGGGCGCGCGCTCGTGCGCGTGCTCGGGACCGGCGGTGTTGAGATCGGTTCCGCAGATCGTGCAGAGCCCGGCGCACGCCTCGCGGCACAGCAGCTGCGCGGGCAGCGCGAGCGCCAGCGCGTCGCGCGCCCAGGCGTGCACGTCGAGCACCTCGTTGGTCACGTAGGGGCTGCGCAGCTCCTCGACGTCGCCCGGCAGATCGACCTCGCGTGAGTCGACCGTGATCTCCGGCCGGGCCGGCTCCAGGCAGCGCATGCAGGGGCCCTGCAGCGACGCGCCGAAGCGCAGCCGCAGTGCGTAGCCGTTGTGCGTCGTGCGCGAGATGTCGAGGATCGCGTCGACCGCTCCGGGTGTCATCGCGTAGATCTCACCGCCGAACTGCAGCGGGTCCAGAGCGACCTCGAGCTCGAGGCGGCGGCCCGCTCCGGTGGTCAGCCGCAGGCGACCGAGATCGAAGCTGTCGGTGCGTGGTGCCATGGCAGTTTGCAGGCTAGCGCCGTGGTGGGGCGAGCTCAGGCCAGCTCGGCCAGCTCGCGCTTGAGCACCTTGCCGGTGACGTTGCGCGGCAGCTCATCGAGGAAGACGACCTGGCGGGGCACCTTGTAGCGCGCGAGCTTGGCCTTCACGTGCGCCTTGACGTCCTGCTCGGACAGCGTCGCGCCGTCGCAGACGACGACGAAGGCCTTCAGGCCCTGCCCGAAGTCCGGGTCCGGCACGCCGATCGCCGCGACCTCCTCGATCCCGTCGAGCATGGCGATCGTGTCCTCGACCTCTCGCGGGAAGACGTTCTCGCCGCCCGAGACGATCATCTCGTCGTCGCGGCCGTCGACGAACAGGCGCCCGCCCTCGTCGAAGTGGCCGACGTCGCCTGAGGACATCAGGCCGTCGATGAGCGTCTTGTGACCGCCGCCCGAGTAGCCCTCGAAGCACAGCTCGTTGCCGACGAAGATCCGGCCCGTCTCGCCGGGCCCGACCTCCCGGTCGTCGGCGTCGTAGAGGCGCACGATCGTGCCGCGCGGCGGCCGCCCGGCGGTGCCGGGCGCGGCGCGCAGGTCCTCCGGCGTGGCGATCGTCGCCCAGGCCACCTCGGTCGAGCCGTAGAGGTTGTAGAGGACGTCGCCGAAGGTGTCCATGACCTTCGTCGCGAGCTCGCCGGGCAGCGCCGAGCCGCTCGCAGCGATGACGCGCAGCGAGCCGGTGTCGTAGCGGCCCAGGGCCTTCGGGCCGAGCTCGAGGATCCGCTGCAGCATCACCGGCACGACGATCAGCGCCGTCGCGCCGTGCTCGTCGATCGCGCTGAGCGTGTCCTGCGGATCGAAGCGGCGGCGCAGGACGAGCGTCGAGGAGAGCCCGATCCCGAGGATGAAGTGCGCAAGCCCCCAGGAATGAAAGAGCGGGGCGGCGATCAGCGTGCGCTCGCGGGCACGCAGCGGGATCTTCGCGATCAGCCCGGCAACCGGGTCCAGCGATGCGGGCTGCTTGCGGTTGGCGCCCTTCGGCGTGCCCGTCGTACCGCTCGTGAGGATCACGATCCGGCCCTTCGTCGCCGGTACGACGAGGTCGCGCGGGTCGCCGCGCTCGACCAGCGTCTCGAGCAGGTCGGCGCCGTCGGGCGGCGTGCCACTGTCCGTCCAGGCGATGAAGCGCCGGCGGTCGCGCGCCGCGGTCTCGACGAGCTCCTCGAACTCCTCGTCGTAGACGATCGCGCTGGGCTGCTCGCGCTCGCAGACCTCGGCCAGCTGCGGCGCCGCGAACGCGGTGTTGAGAAACAGCGCGTGGACGCCCAGCTTGGAGCAGGCGACCATCGCCTCGACGAAGCCGCGGTGGTTGCGGCACAGCAGCGCGATGTTGTCGCCCTCGACGATCCCCTCGTCGCTCCAGGCGTTGGCGAGCGCGTTCGTGCGCCGGTGGACCTCGCCGAAGGTCAGCGAGCCGGCCTCGTCGATGATCGAGACGTCGTCGGGATAGCGGATCGCCGACGCCGTGAAGCCCGCGGCCGTCGTCGGGCCCCAGTCCTTGATCGCCTTGAGGGTGCGCACGAGCTTGTCGGGCCGGGTCAGCCCGAACATGCCGCACTCGATCAGCGTGCGCGCGGTGAAGGCCTTGGTTGACAGGGTGTCGAGGAGCATGGTCGGAATCTAGTACGACGCCGGCGGCGGGGAGCCGCCGGGCGGCGGGCCGTTGTCACTGCAGCCGGATTGCCCGGGCGCGGCCGCGCCCATTCGCCCCGCGACGAATCGTGCGTGCTTCAGGGCAGCCGCAGGTCCTGGGGCACCTCGCCGGACTGGATGAGCCGGTGGATGTCGGCCGCCCGGCGCGAGTTGAGGAAGACGTGGCGCTGACCGACGCTCGGCTTCTCGTCGAGCAGGCCTGCGGCGAGCAGGGCCTCGCCGACCTCGTCGGCGAGCGCGCGCTCGTTGCCGGCGAACCCGCGCGAGAGGTGGCGAAAGTCCGTGTGGTAACCGCCCCACTTGCCCATCCCGTTGAGGCGCTGCAGGATCCGCCGCGCGATCCGCCGCGCGGGCTGCGGGTCGTCGTGCGGACGGGCCGCGCCGGCGTCGGCGCCGATCAGCGCGAGCACCGCGTCCTCGTGCTCGGCGACCGAGTCGCCGTCGGCGGGCCGGCCGCCGAGTCGCGCCACGACCTCGGCGCTGCGCAGGCCCTGGGCGATCGGCGGCCGCCAGTCGCCGGCGTCCGCGACCGCGTGCGCCGGCAGGGCGAGCGCGCGGCTGCGCAGGCGCGCGATGCCGGCCGCTTGCTCGTCGAAGGCGACGACGGCCAGCTCGGCGTCCTCGGCCTCGGCGCCCTCGAACATCAGCCGCAGGGCGAGATGCCCGTCCAGCGTCCCGGTCTCCAGGAGCAGGTCGCCGGTGCTGGCCGGCGCACCGAGCCCGGCGCTCTCGACGAGTGCGCCGATCGCGGCGACCGTCGTGAGGAAGCCGCGCTCGGGCGCCGCCGCCGGGTCGGCACGAAGCGACGGCGCGACCGGGAGGACCGCGACCAGCGCCTGCCAGGTGGCCGCGAACGCCACGGTGACCGGCTCGTCGCGGCCCGAGCGCGGCAGCGCCAGCTCGCGCGTGGAGCGCAGCAACTCGTCGCGCAGGAGGTTGCGCAGCTGCGACGAGCGCTCGCGCCCGGCGGCCGTGCCGCCGGCCTCCTCGAGCGCGATCGCGAGCTGGCTCATCCGACGAGTATGTAGCGAGCGGTCCCCCGCCGAGCCGTGCCCCCGACGGCGAGGCAATCAACCATCTAGCCTGCACGCGCAATGTCTGGCTGGTTTGAGCACTTCGGCTTCGCCGAGGTCGGCGACGACCTGCTGATGGGCGCCTATCCGCAGGACGCCGACGACGTCGCCGCGCTGCGCGAAGCCGGCGTGACGGCGGTCTTCAACCTCGTCCAGGACGTCGAGTACGAGCGCACGGGCGGCCGCGACGCGTGCGCCGTGGCGCTCGGGCGGGCCGGCATCCGCGAGCAGCGCATCGACCTGATCGACTACGGCAACCTGCCGTCCGCCCAGCTCGAGCTCGCCGCCGAGACGGTGCTCGCCTGGCTGGAGGAGGGCGAGCGCGTCTACGTCCACTGCCGCGCGGGGATGCAGCGCTCGGCGGTGGTCGCGGCCGCGATCGTCGCGCTGCACGAGGGCCTCGAGCCGCTCGACGCCCTGCAGCGCGTGCGCGAGCGAAACCCGCGCGCCGATCCGCTCTCGCACCAGCGCCAGGACCTGCTGCGCTGGTGGGACGAGCGCCGCCGCTGACAGAGCTCCTGCAATCCGTCGGGTGCGGTCCGTAGCGTGCGGTCGATGGCTATGGAAGCTGCCACCCCTCTCCCCCTGGCGCGGGTGCACGTCGTCCACGGCCGGCTCGCGATCGACTGGCTGACGATCGACGACGAGACCGCCGTGCGCCTCGCCGCCGAGCGCGAGGACCCGACGCGCTTCGTCGTGGAGGCGATCGAGATCGGCGCGCGGGTGCTCGACCGAGAGCAGACCGGGGCCAACGCCGAGTTCGTCCGCGCGGAGTTCGAGAAGACGGCGCGCGAGCTGGACTCCGAGTTCGTCGAGCGCGCACGCAAGGTGGCCGAGCGCCTGGACGCGAAGGTCGACGAGGTCTTCGGCCCTGAGCACGGGCACGTGACCAAGGCGCTCGCGCGGCATTTCGGCGACGAGTCGTCGGTCGCCGTGCAGAACCGCGTGAAGGCGCTGCTGTCGGAGGTGTCCGTGCAGATGCGCGAGGACCTGCGCCGGCAGTTCACGTCCGACAGCGATTCCAACCCGCTGCACGGCTTCCAGAACGCGCACCTCGCCGCCACGCGCCAGATCGCCGGCCAGCAGTCAGACCAGATGCGAGCGATGAACGAGAGGCTCGAGAAGATGACGCTCGAGATCGCGCAGCTGCGCTCCGAGAAGGAGAAGCTCGCCGAGATCGCCGCCGTCGAGGACAAGGGCACGGCCAAGGGCCGCACGTACGAGGAGGCGGTCGCGGAGGCGCTGCACGGGCTGGCCGGCGCGCGCGGCGACGACTGCGATGCCGTCGGCGACACGCGCGGCGAGGGCGGCAAGAAGGGCGACTTCGTCATCGCGATCGACGCCTGCACCGGCCCGGCGCGCGGCAAGATCGTCTTCGAGGCCAAGAACAAGAAGCTGTCCAAGAACGAGGCGCTCGCCGAGCTCGATGCTGCGATGGACACGCGCACGGCCGACTACGCGGTACTCGTCGTCTCGGCCGACGACAAGCTGCCCGCGCGCACGCACCCGCTGCGCGAGTTCAACGGCGACAAGCTGTTCGTGACGTTCGACCCCGAGGAGGGCTCGACGCTCGCGCTCGAGGTCGCCTACGGCCTCGCCCGCGCCCGCGTGCTGATGGCGCGCGCCGCCGGTGGCGGGATCGACGAGGGCGCGCTGCGCGTCGAGGTCGAGCGGGCGCAGGGCGCGATGGAGGACGTGCGCCGCATCAAGTCCCAGCTGACGAACGCCACGAGCGGGATCGACGCCGCGCGCACGATCCTCGACGCGATGGCCGCCAACGTGCGCGGCCACCTGACGGCGATCGAGCTGCTGCTCGCCGAGGCGAGCGCCAGCGCCGACGAACGCCCGCCGCAGGCCCGCTGACCATGTAGTACTTGCGGACGCCTGTACTAGCCTCGTGGGCGTGACCCGCGCCGTGATCTTCGATTGCGACGGCGTCCTCGTCGACACCGAGCTGATCTCCAACACCGTGCTCGCCGGGCTGCTGACGCAGGCGGGCCTGCCGACGACGCTCGAGGACTGCATGCGCGACTACCGCGGGCGCTCGATGACGTCGGTGATGGCGCTCGCGGCGCAGCGTCACGGCGCGCCCCTGCCGGCCGACCTCCCCGAGCGCTACTACGCCGACATCAAGGTCGTCTTCACGCGCGAGCTGCAGCCGGTCGCGGGCGTGATCGAGGCGCTCGACCGGATCGCGCTGCCAGCCTGCGTGGCGTCCAGCGGGCCGCACGACAAGATGGCCGTGACGCTGGGCCGGACCGGCCTGTGGGAGCGCTTCGAGGGCCGGATCTTCAGCGCGACCGAGGTGTCGCGCGGCAAGCCGGCTCCCGACCTGTTCCTGCACGCCGCGCGGGCGATGGGCTTTGACCCCGCGAGCACCGCCGTCGTCGAGGACAGCGTGCCCGGCGTCGAGGCCGCCCGCGCCGCGGGCATGCGCGCGCTCGCGTTCGCGCGGGACACCGACGCGGCCGCGCTGGCCGCCGCCGGCGGCCAACCCTTTGACGACATGGCCGACCTGCCGGGGCTGCTCGCCGCGTAGTGATGTCCGGCGACATGGTCGCGCGCAGGATCGTCGCGAAGGGGCACGTCCAGGGCGTGTTCTTCCGCGACTGCACGCGCCGGGAGGCGGCCCGGCTCGGGGTGACGGGGTGGGTGCGCAACTGCCCGGACGGCACGGTGGAGGCGCACGTCGAGGGCCCGCCCACCGCGGTCGCGGCGCTCGTGCGCTGGTGTCGCGAGGGGCCGCGGCACGCGGACGTCCGCGAGCTGCACACCAGCGAGATCGAGCCGCAGGGCTGCGCCCGCTTCGAGATCCGCTGACACCAGGCGCTGGTGGCGACCGGCCCGGCGGCTACGTTGCGGCCGTGTTCTCGCTGCGACGTCATCCTTCGGCGATCCTGCTCGCGGGCCAGCTGCTCGGCGTGCTGGTCTACCCGTTCATGGAGGGCAGCGACGTCGGACGCGCGCTGTTCAGCGTCTTCGGCATCGCGATCCTCGGCCTCGTCGTGCTGGCCGTCCGCAGCACCCCCGGGCTCAACTGGGTGACGATCACGCTCGGCATCCCGGCAACCGGCCTGCTGCTGGTCCAGGCGATCTCGGGCAACGACGCTCTGCTGCCTTACTCATCGGCGTTCGAGGCTGCCCTGTACTTCTACGCGGCGGGCGCGATGGTCGTCTACATGCTGGCCGACCGGGTGATCACGCGCGACGAGCTGTACGCCGTCGGCGCGACCTTCACGCTGGTCGCCTGGGCCTTCGCCTACACGTTCACCGTCTGCCAGGCGATCTATCCCGGCAGCTTCACCGCGGCGATCGACCCGGACGCGGACCGCACCTGGATCGAGCTGCTGTTTCTGAGCTTCACGACGCTCTCGAGCACCGGCCTGAGCGATGTCGTGCCGGTCGAGGCTCCAGCCCGCAGCCTCGTGATGATCGAGCAGCTCGCCGGTCTCGCCTACCTGGCGATCGTCGTGTCGCGGCTCGTCGCGCTGACCGTGCACCGCCCCGAGCAGGACGGCATCAGTTGAGCCAGGTGCACATGCGCTCGTAGGTCATGGCGGAGCGGTCGTGTCGCGCGAGGTGCGGATCGTGCCCCCCCGGCGCGACACGAGCACGGCGGCGACCGATGCCCGCCGGCCCTGCGACACCTCAGCGGACTTCGGCCGGCTCGTCCTTGCCCTGCAGGCGCTCGCGGCCGCGCTGGACGGCCGCGATGAACTTCGAGAGGTTGACCTCGAGGGTGTTGAGGATCTCGTCGGCGTAGTCCTCTGCGCCGAGGCGGATCTCGCGCTCGCGGGCGCGGGCGTCCTCGATGATGTCCTCCGCGGCGCGCTGGGCCTGCTTGGTGACCTCTTCCTCGCCGACGAGCTGATCCTGGCGCTCGCGCGCCTCCTTGACGATCCGCTCGGCCTCACGCTTGGCCTCCGCGAGCATCTCCTGGCGCTCCTTGACGATCCAGCGCGCCTGCTTGATCTCCTCGGGGATCGTGGCGCGCATCTGATCGAGAATGTCGTAGATCTCGTCCTTGTCGACGCGCACCTGACCCGTCATCGGGACGAGCTTGGCGTTGTGCACCAGATCGTCGAGCTTGTCGATGAGTACGAGGACGTCCATGGCAATCCTTGTGTTCGCTAGCGGCCTAGCTCTTCCTTCAAGCGTGCCGCCACCCGTTCCGGGACGAGCTCTTCGATGTTTCCACCGAACGTCGCAAGCTCTTTGATCCCGCTGGAACTCAGGAAACTGTACTGCGGGCTGGCCATCAGGTAGAGCGTGTCGATGTCGGGCGCCTGCAGGCGGTTGAGCTGGTGCATCTCGAACTCGTACTCGAAGTCGGAGATCGCGCGCAGTCCCTTGACGATCGAGCGCGCCCCGTTGGTACGCGCGAACTCGACGACGAGGTTGGAGAACGGCTCCGCGCGCACGCCCTCCAGATGGGCCGTCGCCTCGCTGATGAAGCTCAACCGCTCCTCGACGTCGAACAGCGTCTTGCCCTTGCGCTGGGGCAGGTTGACGACGCCGACGATGACCTCGTCGAAGAGATGCGCGGCGCGCGTGATGACGTCGAGGTGACCATTCGTGATCGGGTCATAGGAGCCCGGGCAGACGGCGATGCGATGGTCAGGTGTCATGGATGCGGATGACGGTGTCGCCGTAGCGGCGCTCGTCGGCGAGCGGCAGCTCGAGCTCCAGCGGATCGCGGCGGTCGCTCTCGGTCACGACGCGGGCGCCAGCTGTGAGCACCGCGGCCAAGCCGTCCGAGAGCTCCCGTCCCAGTTCGCCGGCGCGCCGGTATGGAGGGTCGAGGAAGACCAGATCGTATGCCTCCGCCCGGGCGGACGCCGTGCGCAGCCACGCGCGCGCCTCCATCCGGCGCACCTCGGCGTCGATCGCGAGCGCCGCGAGGTTGGCTCGGACGGCCGCGATCGCGCGCGGCGCGTGGTCCACGAAGACCGCGCTCGCGGCCCCGCGCGAGAGCGCCTCGATGCCCAGCGCGCCCGAGCCGGCGAACAGGTCGAGCACGCGCGCGCCCTGCACCGAGACGCCGAGCACGCTGAACAGCGCCTCGCGCACGCGGTCGCTCGTCGGCCTCGTCGCGTCGCCCGGCGGCGCCACGAGGCGGCGGCCGCCGTAGGCGCCGGCGACGACCCTCATGCGATCAACCGCGCTGGGCGCGACCAAGCAGCCGGTCGGCGATGCGCTCGCGCAGGCGGTGCGCGCGGACGTGGACGTCGCCGAAGGCCGTCCAGCCGGTGAGGATCACGCGCGGCGCACCGGGCGGCTGCTGCGGGCGGGCACGATCCATGCGCCCTCACGGCGCACGTCGCCGAAGACCGACGACTGGTTGGCGGGCGGCGCGAGCGCGGAGCCGGGAGCGGACGTGGCCGCGGGCGGGGGTGCGGATGCGGCCCTTCCGGCGGGCAGGTCGCGTGTCAGCCGCGCCAGCTCGCCCCGCGTCCGCGCGGCGGCCGCCTCCTCGATGCGGTCGGCCAGCTCCTCGAACGTCAGGCGGCCCTCTCCGGCGGCGTCGCGCAGGATGTCGATCGTGCGCTCGCGCTCGAGGTCAGAGGCACGCAGGTCGGGTTGGTCCTCCGCCGTCATCGGCTGATCGACTGTACCGATCGCCGTCCCGCGCGACGGGCGTCCAGGCGAACCAGCACTCAGGCCGGCAGCGGCGCGAGCCCGGCCGTCCCGTAGACCTGCACGAGCGCGTCCGCGAGCAGCGCGTGCTCGGGCCGGCTGAGCTGCGGGTCGGCGTCGAGCAGACCCTCGGCGTAGACCCGCGCGACCTCGGCGAGCGCCTCGTCCTCGGGCAGCCGCGCGACCTTGAACTGCGCCAGGCCCGACTGGCGCGTGCCCGCGAGCTCCCCCTCGCCGCGCAGCTCGAGGTCGATCCGGGCGAGCTCGAAGCCGTCCGCGTGCTCGGCCAGCGCGCGCAGCCGCGCGGCGCTCTTGGGGCCGAACAGCAGGCACACCGATGCATGCTCGCCGCGCCCAACGCGGCCGCGCAGCTGGTGCAGCTGGCTGATCCCGTAGCGCTCGGCCCCCTCGACGAGCATCACCGTCGCGTTGGGCACGTCGATGCCGACCTCGATGACCGTCGTCGCGACGAGCACGTCGGCGCCGCCGGCGGCGAACGCGAGCATGGCCGCCTGCTTGTCCTTCGGGCGCATCTGGCCGTGCAGCAGCGCGACGCGGTAGTCCTTCAGCTCGCCGCCGCGCAGCCGCTCGTACTCGGCGGTCGCGGCGCGCGCCTGCAGCGCCTCGGACTCCTCGACCAGTGGGCAGACGACGAACGCCTGGCGGCCGGCGTCGAGCTCCTCGCGGATGCGCTCGTACGCGCGGGCGCGCTCGGCGTCGGTCGAGGCCACGTGCGTGGTGACCGGACGGCGGCCACGCGGCAGCTCGCGGAGCGTCGTGACGTCGAGGTCGCCGTAGCGCAGCAGCGCCATCGTGCGCGGGATCGGCGTCGCGGTCATGTGCAGGACGTGCGG
>Ga0136615_10000027_pt1 | contig 53552 bp, 56 predicted proteins | sample AntDrymUQ2882206_2_FD_106647 | JGI IMG/M metagenome (GOLD analysis project Ga0136615, IMG submission 106647) | Polar desert sand microbial communities from Dry Valleys, Antarctica - metaG UQ288 (22.06) | ecosystem: Environmental > Terrestrial > Soil > Desert | place: Antarctica: Dry Valley... | reverse complement strand
ACCTCGAAGGTGCGCGGGAGCACGTCGACCCGCGGCTCGCCGACACCGAAACGAACGTGGATGACGGCACCGCCGTGATCGGTGGCGATCGTGCGGCACTCGGCGGCGGCCTCGCGCAGCTGATCGCCGGTGACATCACAAGCGGCGAGGAAGCGCTCCGGCAGGCCGGCCCCGGCGTCGTCGGAGTCGACTTCGAGCTGCTCAGAGCGGAAGCCACCAGTGGTGACGCCGGCCGCCGGGCTGATCAGGATGGTGGCCATGTCGTCGGAGACCTCTTCTGCATCGTCGGCGACGGCGTCCAACAGCGCGGCCGCTTTCGCGTCACGACCGAGACCACCGAGCAGCTCGGCGAGCCGCAGATGGCCGAGGAGGCCGTCCTCCTCGGTACGCGCCTCGGTGAGACCATCGGTGTAGAGGCAGGCGACCGATCCGGGCGGCAGCGGCACCGTGGTTTGTCGCACGCCGGTCTGCATGCCCAGACCGACCGGGGGCGAGGAGGCGACGTGGATCGGCTCAGGGCTGCTGGTCCCGACGATGATCGGGGCTGGGTGCCCGGCGCAGGCGTAGGTGAGCGAGCCGTCGAGCGGATCGTGGACCGCGACGACGACGGTGGCGAAGTTGCCGCCCATGTGCTGGTCGATCACGCGACCCGCGACCTGCAGCGCCATCCGGGGCGACAGGCCCGCCCCGAGGTAGGCGCGCAACGTGTAACGGATGAACGCGGTGCTCTCGAGCGCCTCGCGGCCGTGGCCGCAGACATCGCCGAGGATGAAGGCCGAACGGCCCCCGGCGAGCGGGAGCGCGTCGTAGAAGTCGCCCCCGGCGCCAGGGCCTTCGGAAGGCTTGTAGGCGACCGAGGTCTTGGCGGAGCCGACCTTGGCCGGCACCGGGGGAAGCAGAGCGGTCTGGAGCAGTCCGACCTCTTGGAGAAGCTCGGCACGCTGGCGCGTCAGCCGACGCGCGCGAGCGGCGGCGAGCAGGTAGCCGCCCCCGAGGACGATGGCCAGCCCGACAAGCGCGGCAAGCAGAGCCTTGATCGGCTCGGGAACGACCTCGACGATCTGCCGGACGGTGCGGGTGACGGCCGACCCGTCGCGCGCCTCGCGGTTGGCCTGCTCCGCCGCGGCGTCCTCGCGGGCGCGCCGTTCAGCGTCGGCACTCGCCGCCTCGCCGGCTGTGGGGGTGTCCGGCGTTCCGAAGTCCGTGGTGGGGGTTTGCGCCAGCTCGCGGGAGCCAACTCCGGGGACGAAGCCCGCGGACAGCCCGCGAACACCAGTCGCCTCCCGACCATTGCGCGACCGCAGCGGGCGGCCGTCAATGCCGGCAGTCAGATTCTGGACGATTGTGTTGGCACCCGAGGCGGCGCCGGGAGCCGAGCCCGCAACGCCGTTCGGGCGGCGAAGCGTTCCGTCCTCCGCGAGCGACGATCCAATCGTGGAGCCGCTGGACGGAGGCGCGGTCGCGCCCGAGCCGGGCGAGGTATTGTCGACCGGGCCTCCCGCTCCACCATCGCTAGGACGGACCGGACGCCCGGAACCGGTTCCGGGCTCTTCGCACTCCTGCCGTGCCTCGGGATCGGCGGTATCGAACGGCGCGGCGCGTGGGCACTCCTCATCACAGTTCTCGCCCGTGGTCTCGTCGCACGGCGGCTCGCAACCCTCACCCGCCGTCTCGTCGCACGGCGGCTCGCAATCCTCACCCGCCGCCTCGTCGCACGGCGGCTCGCAATCCTCACCCGCCGCCTCGTCGCACGGCGGCTCGCAATCCTCACCCGCCGCCTCATCGCAGTCGTCGGGGATCGACTCGTCGGCGTCGGCGCCAGGCTCTTCGCCCGGCTCGGAACCGTCGTCGCTCGCTCCGGGCTCACTCTCGCCCGGCGCAGCCGGGTCCTCACCAAGTTGGGCGGGATCAGGGATCTCGTTCGCCTCGGCGAGGGCCGCAGCGGTGTCCTCGCTGGCACCACCGGACTGCTCGTCCGCGACGTCCGGAGCGGCCGGAGCGGGCACGGCGACAGTCGAGGCGGTGGCTGTCGGGGGGGCCGTCGGAGCGGCCGAGCCCTCGAGCGGCTGGCCGGCGAGACCCGCGAAGGCGGCAGCGACGGCGACGAGAGCCGTTGGGACGACGTGCACACCCGAGAAGCGCGAACGTCGTGGCAGAAGCGACCGAAGGCGGGTCACAGCATTCACATCGGCATCCTGCGTCCGATATTTAGCCTCCATTCCGCTCAACTAGCCCATCCGTCCACTCCCGTTCGGCGCTAGAGGGCTTCCCCTACCGCACCGCGCGCGACCACTCGACCTGTCGTATGAGTGCCAAGACGCCACGTTCGGGAGTTTGCTCACTTCCGCAGATCAGCGGAGGCTCAGCCGTTGTCGCGGCCGCCGGGCCAGACACCGGTCGCATGTCGGTACGCACGGCGGGCCTGGCGGTCGAAGACCGCACGCGCCAGAGCGAAGACAACAGCTTGAAGGACCGCCGCCGACAGCAGCTTGTCCCAGCCTGCGTCCTCGTCGCCCGGCTCGGGCGGATCCTCATCGTCGACGAGGGCCCACACATGGTCAAACGCCTTGCGAGCGACGAGACCCGCCAGCAGGGAGCCGATGACGCTGAAGGGAACGAAGACGACCTTGGACATCGCGCGAGACTAAAGCAGGTAGGCAAGCGCCAGGACGATCAGCACGATCCCGATCCCGGCCGCGGTGAAGCTGGTGGGGCGCGCTCCGCGCCAGAACTCGGGCCGGGCGCGATCGCGAGCATGGCGACCCTCGGGGGGCTCCCCAACCCAGTCATCGTCATCATCCCAGCCGCTCATCGAATGCCCGGGGTGGGATTCGAACCCACACGCCCAAAGGGCCGGGGCTTTTAAGGCCCCTTATGTCTACCGTTCCATCACCCGGGCACCACCCGAGTCTAGGCGCGGCCCAGCTCACTTCACCCAGCATGCGGGCAGGACCCCGCCGTCCCGCGACGAAGGACCCTGCGATGCCACCGCCTCTCTCCAACAGCGAGCCACTCGAAAGCGTCCTGTGAAAATCCTGATTCCGATCGCGCTAGGTGGGGTGATCGCGCTGCTAGTGACACCGGTGATCGGCGGGATGTTCCTCTTGCTTAGCGCGAACCAGAGCAACGAGCTGGTGGCGACAGTCGTCAACATCGGCGACAACCTCGTCGACCCCTTCCGGGGAATCTTCGAGCCACGTGATCCCGAGCTCTCCAACGCCCTCGCTTGGGGCATGGCCTCGCTCTTCTACGTCGTCATCGCTAGCGCGCTGGGCATGGTCTTCAAGCGCCACTGAGGGAAGGGCTGCGGTGCTCGCCGGATCAGCGATCCGTCTGCGCTCCTCGCCAGGGCCCCGACGTCGCCGGAGCACATTCTCGGCCGGCGGATCAGCGCTCGGCGGTTGAAGTCGACGTCTGTGTATCCGCCCGGTCGACCGCGACGGTGTAGCTGCGCAGGCGAATGCGCAACTCGCTCCCACTGCGATGGGCACCGAGGAAGTCCAACGCGGGGAAGAAGAAGCCCGACCCGTCACCGACGGCGAAGAAGAGCCCACGTCCCGAGCCCGCGTCCTCCTCGCCGACGGAGCCGGCCTCGAGCGTGCCCCGCATGGTGGTCGCGGTGGCTCCGTGCCCACGCTCGGCAACCGCGGCGACCTCGACCCGTACCGTCGACCCGACAAGCGCCATAAGGTCGGCGAGCGTCGCCTCGTAGTCCAGGCCATGGGCGTCACGTGGGCGCTTGCGTGCCGAAGCCGGGGCGCTGGGCCGCCGCTCCCCGCTCGACCCAGCCGTCGGCGCGTACGGGGCCGCCGGCTGGTGTGGCGGCGCGACGGAGGGCGGCGCGGCGATGATGACCTGTGGCCGCTGCTCACCACGCGTCTCGCTCGCCTCAAGCGCCCACAGCAAGACCGCGAAGGAGAACGTCCCGATCAGGAAGATGGTCATCCCGGTGAGGGCTAGAGGCACTGCAGTGGCCAGCAGCCCGCCGACGAGCAGGGTGTCCAGACCGGGCCTCGGTAGCGGTCGACCCGGCCCCCGGGCCGGGGGCCTCCCGTCCCCTCCGTCACGCGAACGCCGACGCTGCTCGCGCAGCCCCGTGACGACGCTTTTCGCCAGCTCGATCGATCGCTTCATGGGCGTTCTCGAACCATCTTCGCCGGTCACCTAGATACCCCTACGTCGGTCATGGCGAGTGGGAGCCGCAACTCCCACGCTGTTACGGTGTCGGAAGGGATGGGGACGAGGTTCCCAGGACTTCGTGGAAGCTTCGGCACTTCGACATCAGGCGGCGATCCCCGGGTTGCCCGGCCGTTCTCCGCTCTTGCGTCTCCAGGGTGACGAGAAGCTTGTCGCCTTGATCCGCAAGGGCAACGCGAATGCGTTCGAGACGCTCGTCCAGCGCTACCAACCGCGCCTGCTGGCCTTCTGCCGCCACATGCTCGGCTCCAAGGAGGACGCCGAAGACGTGCTTCAGGAGGTCTTCGCCGCCTCCTACAACGCGTTGCTAGCCGACGACCGGCCGATCAACGCCCGACCGTGGCTATACCGCATCGCGCGCAACCGCTGCCTGAACCACCTACGCAAGCCCAAGGCGTCCGGGCAGGACTCGATGGACACCTTCGAGCGCGACAACGGCGTCACGACCGCCGAGACCGTCCATCAGCGCGAGGAGTTCCGCGACATCGTCGCGGACGTCCAAGACCTGGCCGAAACCCAGCGTACGGCGCTGCTGCTGCGCGAGATCGACGCGCTCTCCTACGACCAGATCGCCGACGCGATGGAGACGACCGTGCCGAGCGTGAAGTCGCTCCTCGTTCGCGCGCGGGTGACCCTCGCCGAGTCCGCGGAGTCGCGGTTGCTTACCTGCGAAGAGGTTCGGCTCGAGCTCGGCCATGTAGCCGAGGGGCTGTCCAAGAGCACGCCGCCGGTCCGTCGCCACCTCAAGCGTTGCGAACGCTGCCGCATGTTCAAGAGCGAGCTGCGCAACACCTCTAAAGCTCTGGCCGCGCTGTTCCCGGTCGGACCGCTGCTGCTGATGCAGAAGTTCGGTGTGTTCAAGCTCGGCCTGGGTGCCAGCGCCGCTGGCGGGTCGGCGGCGGCCGGGGGGTCGGGCCTCGTGGGCGGAGCGGGTCTCGCCGCATCAGGGGCGGGCGCTGCGGGCGCAGCGAGCAGCGTGATCTCCGTCGGCGTCGGAACGCTGGCCTCGAAAGCAGCCGCCGGAATGGCGGCAGCGGTAATCGTCACCGCGGGAGCCGTCGAGGTCAACCAAGTCTCGCATCGCGACCAGGCGCCTTCCCCCACCGTCGCCGCTGCCGCCACTCGCGCGCCGGCGCCCGTCGTCCCAAAGGCAATCGTCCCGCCCCCCCCTGCGCCGGCCGAGCCGGCCGCCGCCCAAGCCGCCCGGCTCGAGGCCGCCATCAAGGCGGCGCCCGAGCCCAAGCCGTCCCTCGCCGCGCCGCCCAAATCGGCCGCTGCGCCGGCGCAGCGGCCTAGGCTTGCCACCGCGCCGGCCGCACCAGTCGTCCAGGAGGAGGAGTCGACCGCCACCCTTCCACCGTCCCCCGTCGCGGCGCCCAGAGCGCCGCTGTCCGTTTTGCCGCCTGAGGAGAGCCTCGGCACGCCCGTCGTCGAAGAGCCGCCCCCTGTCCCGATCGAGCCTCAGCTCGCACCGCTCGCCGGCGAGCCGACGCCCTCCGAGCCGCGGCAGGCTCCCACGTCTTCCCCGCTGACCGGCGGCCTGTAGGCTCGAGCCCCCGTGGCGACCATCGAGGATTTCGACAAGCTCGACATCCGCGTTGGACGAATCCTCGCGGCCGAGGAGTTTCCCGAAGCACGCAAGCCGGCCTTCAAGCTACGGCTCGACTTCGGGCCTGAGATCGGCGAGAAGCGCTCCTCGGTTCAGATCACCAACTACGTGCGCGATCAGCTGCCCGGTCGGCTGATCGTGGCCGTCGTGAACTTCCCGCCGCGCCAGATTGGCTCGGTGATGTCCGAGGTCCTCGTGCTGGGCGTGCCCGACGAGGAGGGCAGGATCATTCTGCTGGCACCCGACTCCGAGGTCCCGCTCGGCGGTCGAATGTCCTGAGCGGCCACGCTCTCTCGATCGGCGTTGGACCGGCGCTCGATGACCCTGCACAGCGGAGCCCAGCGGCGACCGGGTGAGGACCGACCCCCCTTAGGGACCGGGCTCGGCGGACGGCTCGACCACGACGCGCCCCGACGGACCGCTCAGGATCAGTCTCTTGTCCGGTCTTAGCCCGGCGAACTCGGCGGACGCGGACTTGACCGCACCGCCCACGGCGATGCGCTTCCCACCGCCGCTCAGCCGGTAGGCCGCGCCGTCGACCGACCGCAGCTCGACCCTGATCGCGATGAAGGGCGGCACCCGCACCCGACCAGGAGACAGCTCGCCTCCCTCGCCCGATATCTCGGCCTGGGTCTCGGCGGAGATCTCGTCACCGGCCCCGCCCGGCTGGTCTTCTCGGGAGCCAACCCCCTCGGAACCAGCCTCGGTACGACCGTCTCCGCTCGCGACGTTGTTCGTGGGCGGCGGTCGACGGTCAGCGTCGCTGTTGGCATCAGCCGCCTCGGTCTTCGTGTGCGTGGTGGGCGCTGTCCGGGTGTCCGAGGACGGTGACCTCGGGCTCCCTCGCTCGTCGTCGTCTCCGCCGCAGCCGGGGGCCGCGAGCAGACACGCGGCGACTACCACGCCGATCCAGGTGCCCTTCCGCGATACGGCGGGCGACACGAGCTAGGCACCAAGGCTCGAACGCAGGAAACCGATGGTCCGCTCCCACGATTTCTCGGCGGCCGCCTTGTCGTAGGTCCCGAGGCGGTTCGTGTCGTTGAAGAACGCGTGGCCCACGCCCTCGTAGAGCTCGAACTCGACCGACTCGTCGGATGCGCTTGCGATCTCCCGCTCGAGCGACCTAGCGTCGTCGACGGGCACGAAATCGTCGGCCGTCCCGAAGTGGCCGAGCACGGGACCCGAGATGTCCGAGAAGTCGGGCTTTCCGTGCGGCATGATGTAGTAGTAGGAGACGGCCGCGTCGACCTTGGGGGTCGAGGCGGCGGCCCAGATCGCCAGGCCACCGCCCAGGCAGAACCCGACGGCACCGACACCGTGGCCCTGCACACCCTCCTGAGCGGCGACGTAGTCGACGGCTCCGCGCATGTCTTGCTCGGCCTGGTCCATTGACAGGGCCATCATCTTCTGCTCCGCCTCGTCAGGCTGGGTGGTTGTCTCACCGCGGAAGAGGTCGGGCGCGAGCGCGAAGAAGCCCTCGGCGGCGAAACGGTCACAGACGTTCTTGACGTGGTCGTCAAGACCCCACCACTCCTGCAGCACCACCAGAGCGGGACCACTGCCCGATTCAGGCCTCGCGAGATACCCGGGGGCGGTCCCGCCGTTGGCCTTGAACTCCACGTCTGGCATCTGTCATCTCTTTCGATCGAGGGCTGGTGTGGACGATTCCCATCGCCCAATCAGGCGACTGCGAATCCGCCTCGGCGCGAGACGGACGAGCATAGCCAGCAGTCAGCCGTCACCCTCGACAAGCTCGCGGCGCAGCTCCCAGCCCACCGCCACGCCGACGAGCATCCCGACACGCGTCTCATCGGCCAGCAGCGCGCGTAGCGCGGCGGTGCGCTCGGACTCCTCGAGCTCGGTCAGCGCCTTGCGAACCTCGGCCTCGTGCGTCTCGCCGAACCACCCCCCGGAGTGCAGCGCCTCGTTCAGAACGCGCTGGAGCTGGGGCGCAGCGCGCGCAACCAGCGACTCCGCTTCACGGAATCGTCCGGGATCGGCCAGCCTCTCGACGGCCCGGTCGAGCCGCTCCTGGCTGAACTCTTGGTCGGCCATCGACTCAGCCGGAACGTGCCAGAAGGGGAAGAAGCTTACCGAGCAAGGCGCCGGTTACCGCGCCTACAAGCCCCGCGAAGGCGTTCGCCTGGACCGTGGCGAGCGGCAGCAGGGCGAGGAGCAAACAGAAGACGTAGACGCCGAGCAGGTCACTCCCGCGGTCCTCGCCACGGCGAGCAGCCCGGCGGTCATCCACGAGCCATGCGCACAGCAGCCCGAGCGCGGCGCCGTTGCCGCCCAAGATCAAAGCGTCGGGTGGGACGAGATCGTTGAACGGCTCCTGAGAGCTGACCGCCGCGGCCGCGGCCGCTCCAGCGGCCCCGGCGAGCAAGAACAGCGCGACCGTCGCCAGACCTCCGAAGCGACGCTCGAGCGACGATCCGAACACCCCCACCGCGACCAGCGCGATGAACTGGTAGCCGAGTGCCGCCTCGTAGATGAACAGCGTCGACACCGAGCGCCAGTATTGACCCTTGGAGGGCAGCACCAGGCCACCGAGGTCCTCCGCCAGGAGGGCGCCGCTCGCCAGCACGAGCGTGACAGCGAGCGAGACCGCGATCAGCCCCACCGTGGCGACCGGCCGCGAGTCGGGTGCGATCCCGTCGACCTCGTTCGGGCGCAGCCGCGTAAGGCGCGGCCGGCGGCGCTGCTTGGCGCGCGGCTCGGCGTCCTCCCCACCACGGTCGAGCTTCGGCGCGCGCTTGCGCACCCGTTGACCGCAGTACGGGCACTCCGTCACGTAGGGACTGACCTCGGAACCGCAGTTCTTGCAGACAACGAACAGGTCTGGCTGGGCCACGCTTGGGAGGGTACTTGGCCACCGCGCAACGCAGGCGGGTTAGTCCTTGGCAGTCGAGTGCGACGGAACCGTCTTGTCGCAGAGCTCGCGGACCACCTCGTGAAGGTCCCTGTTGGCCTCGAACACCACAAGCTGCCGCGCGCCACCGTTGCCGTGATCGATCAAGTCGTCGATCCCCTCGAGATGGTCGGCGGAGCCGAGATCCTGGGCGTGCTCGCGTAGCCGGTCGACGAGCCGCCGGCAGAGACCCTTCGCACGCACGAGCTCTCGTGCTGGGAGGTCCACCAATTCGCCGCTCATGCCGTGGCGGGCGGCTAGGAACTTGTTCTCATCCAGCATCTCGTAGGGGTAGCGGGAGAGCTGTCCGCCCGAGTCGAAGTGCTCCGAGAGCTCCTTGGCCATCGCTTGCACGAGCACCGCCAGCCCGACCGTGTGCTCGACACGGGTCTGCGAATCCATCACCCGAACCTCGACGGTGCCGAATCTCGGGTGCGGCCGAACGTCGTACCAGAGGTAGGTGTAGTCGGCGATGACCTTGCTCTCCTGCATGAACTCGATGCGCCGGCACCAGTCCTCGAAGTCCTTGTAGTAGGGCGGGATGCCGACCCGGGGAAAGGCGCGGAAGATCGGGGTGCGAGTCGACAGCAGTCCCGTCGCATCGCCGCGCCAGAATGGCGAGTTGGCGGATAGCGCAAGCAGCGGCGCGAGATGGACGCGAATGCCGTTAGCGACGTGAATCGCCTTGTCGGGGTCGTCGATGCCGACGTGCACGTGGATTCCGAAGATCAGCTCCTGACGGGCGACGAACTGAAGACCCGCGATCAGGTCGCGGTAACGCGGGCGAGACACGATCCGCTGGTCCTCCCACATAGCGAACGGGTGGGTGCCGGCGCCGCCGATCCGCAACCCACGGTGGACAGCCGCCTCGCCGATCTCGCGCCGCAGCGTCTCGAGCTGAGAGTAGGCCCGATCGGCCGTCGAGCACGGAGTCGTGGCGATCTCGCAGACCGACTCCATCAGCTCGGGCTTGACGTCTCCCTCGAACTCCTTGCGCTCGACATCCTCGAGTAGGCCCTCGATGGAGTTAGCGAGGTCGAGCCCGCCGGAATCGACGATCATCAGCTCTTCCTCGATCCCAAGGGTGTACGAGGGGCCCGTGAACCGGTGCTCCACGGCGGCATCGTAGCCGCATCAGGCTCGCAGCTCCTACACTGACCGGGCAACTGAACTAGAGAGAGGTGAGCGCAGATGGCCCTCGGATTCGATGGCAAGCTCTACATACTCGCGTTCGACCACCGTGGGTCGTTCCAGAAGAAGATGTTCGGCATCGGAGGCGTGCCCACACCTGAGCAGACGGCAAAGATCGCCGACGCGAAGCACCTGATCTTCGAGGGCATGCTCAAGGCGTCCGAGCGCGGCCTGGACGCCTCCACCGCCGGTACGCTGGTCGACGAGCAGTTCGGCGGCGACATCCCAGCGGAGGCCAAGAGGCTCGACCTGAAGCTCGCGATGCCGGTCGAGAAGAGCGGCCAGGACGAGTTTGACTTCCAGTACGGCGAGCAGTTTGCCGAGCACATTGAGAAGTTCGACGGGGACTTCGCCAAGGTGCTCGTCCGCTACAACCCCGATGGCGACGCCGAGCTGAATGCGCGTCAGACCGCTCGCCTAAAGCGGCTCGCCGACTGGCTGCACGCCAACGACCGCAAGTTCCTGTTCGAGCTGCTCGTGCCCGCCGAGGACACTCAGCTCGAGTCGGTTGGCGGCGACACCGACCGCTACGATGCGGAGCTGCGGCCAGAGCTCATGCGCCGGACGATCGAGGAGTTCCAGCAGGCCGGTGTCGAGGCCGACATCTGGAAGATCGAGGGTGTCGACACACGCGGTGACTGCGAGCTGCTCGCCAGGCAGAGTCGTGCTGACGGCCGCGACAACGTGGTCTGTGTTCTGCTCGGTCGTGGCGCCAGCGACGAGAAGGTCGATCAGTGGCTGCGCCAGGCGGCGCCGGTCGACGGCTTCGTCGGCTTCGCGATCGGCCGCTCGATCTGGTGGGACGCCCTGAAGGGCTTCCTCGACGGCTCAATCGAGCGGGAGGCAGCCGCCGAGCAGATCGCGGACAACTACCTGCGCTTCATCGAGGTCTACAAGGCGGCGGAACAGGAGCCGGCCACGGCCTAGCGGTGGTACCGCTGGAAGTAGGAGGGGGCGGACCTCCAGGCTGACCATTGTGGGCGCTGACCATTGTGGGCGGTCTTCTCTCGTCTAGGACATCATCTGTGGCGATGCTTACCGAGCCGGTGGCCTTGCGCCGCGCCGCCGTCCAGACGAGTCGCAGGCCTGTGCTTGTCTCCCCGTTACTGGCGGTGTTAGTGTGCGCGGCGAATGAAGATGCGTCAATCACTGGCCCAGTTCGAAGCCGACTTCGAGCAAGCGGCGCAACATTCCGTCCGTCGACGCGAGAAGCTTCGCCGCCAAGCGATCCACCGCACCCGTGCGCGTCGCGTCGAACGAGTCCAGAAAGCTGGCACCGTGCGCTTTATCGCGCTCTGCACGGCAATCTTGGCGACTGCGGTGATCGTGACGCTCTTGATGTTCCAGGCTCTGGCCTGGATCGCTGGCTAGCTGCCCACCCGGTTGCGGGAGCTAGTGGGAGTGCCCCCCTTGAGACGGTCCAGAGCCGCTCCGACCTCGACGGGACTGTCTGCAACTGCCCGGTTACGCTGGATGTCGACCCATACCTCCTTGCGGAAGACCGGGACCGAGCGCGGGGCATCGATGCCGATGCGAACCTTCTCCCCCATCACGGCCAAGACCGAGACCTCGATCTCGTCACCAATCATGATGCTCTGGTTGCCTTTGCGAGTGAGGACCAGCAAGCCGCCTCCTTGAGGCGCGCCCGCGGGGGCACGCGATTGGCGATGTAGCCATTGAAGCATGATTCTCGCGGGGGGTGTACGAGCTCCGATTGGTAGGCTCCCGCGCGAGTTGGCACGCCGATCGCTAAAACCACAGCTAAATCAGATCCGCACCTGGGTCCGTCAGGGCCGCACGGACGCGTGGATCGCCCACCAGCTCGAGTCTTCAGTGAAGGACATCGCGGCCTTCAAGCGCGAGCACGACCTCGCGCCGGCCGAAGCCGCCGATGGCGAGACCGTCGACCACGGACCCCGGATCGACGACGAGCATGACCTGCGCGCAGAGGACGAAGCGCTTGTCGCCGCGGCGCTCGAGGAGGCCGAGCAGAGCTCAAGCGACTCCGAGGAGGACGACGACGGCTCCGCCGGCGACGACGACGGACAGCGCTCCCGGCGACGGCGCGGCCGCCGGGGGGGCCGCGGTCGTGGCCGAGGACGCAAGCCGCTCGAGGGCACGTTCGACCATGGCGAGGAGGGATACGGGCTCTGGCTCGACCCCGCCGTGCAAGACGATGCCGTCTACGCCGAGCACTGGGCCGGCCACCGGCCGGTGGCCGTCAGCGTCGCGGCCGACCGCATCGTCATCACGCGCGCCGGGGAGAGCCCCGGCGAAGACGACTGAGAACGCAGGATCACTCTTCGCCGCCGCGACGTTGGCGTCCACCGGCGTAGTCAGTGGCCCCTCGCGTGTAGCGACCGAAGGCGCAGTCCACGACCGCTGCGGTATCCGTGCCCGCCCAGTGATGGGAAGCTATGTCCTCCGCCCAGTCGGTTCCGCTGCCGTAGAGCGACACTAGCTCCGCGATCTCGAAGCTCGAGCCGAGGCGGCGGCGCAACTCGTCGCCGACGAGCTCGACGGCACGCTCGAGGTCGGCGGCCTCCAGTGGCTCGGCGTCGCGCACACGGCGCTCGCCGTCGGTCCACTGGTGAATCGCATTCTCGAGCGCGTAGGACACGCCCGGCACGGTAGCGGCGACGACGGAGTCGCCCAGCTAACGGTCGTCGCGCTTCTCGATCACGTAAGCGCGCTCACCCTGCCGAACCATCCCGAGCTGGCGCGCTTGGCGCTCGAGCGCGTCCGGATCCCGGAGGGTCTTCACACGCCGCTCGAGCATCGCGTTCTCCCGCTTGAGGTCACGCAGCTCTCGTTTCTGAGCGCCCGCGGTGCGCGACTGCTCGAACCAATGCTTCGCCGGCGAGATGTAGAGCAGCAGGATGACCCCCAAGGTGCCGAGCAACGCGACACGCCCGACCCGGTCCCACCGAACACCCCCCGCTCCCGCCTGCCTGCGCCCAGCCGAGGCGCGCGGGCGAGTGCTTCTCCGGGCTGCCGTGGTCATTCTCGCGACGTTCGACCCCGCCGCCGCAGCTCCTGCATGGCGATCGCTCTGATAGCTTGCCGCACCGTCTTCGCCCCAAAGAAATGAGGAAGCAAGTATGAAACGAGTCATCGCCACGTGCTCCATGGTCGTCGCCCTGCTCGCCGCCGCGCCGGCGCAGGCCGAGGCCAGGTGGTCCCTGTCGCAGGTCTCAAGCTCTGTCAACGGCGACCCAAACCTGCCGACCACCAGCTACGCCTACACTTGCGGCTTCTTGCCCTTCGGCGACTACCGCTTCATCGTCGGCGTCACCGATCAGGGGCGCCAGGGCAGCGCCACATGGGACGTACGGCTCTCGGGCGACGGGGAGGCCCACCAACCCCGAAACCTCCGTTTTCAGGGCTACGTCTCCGAGCGCCTGCAGGACGAGACGCGGCAGTTGCTGCAGCGTGTCGCCTTCCGCGTCACCGGAACCCCGGCGGAGGTCCAGAGCGTCTTCCGCGACTCCGGCGAGGTCCAGGCCCGCCGACCGTTCGACCCGAGGTCGGGCGCATACGCCTGCAGCTGAGGCGCGGACTCTCAGGCTCGGAAGACCGCGCGGCCCGGATAGGTCGCGCGGTCGCCGAGCTGCTCCTCGATCCGCAGCAGCTGGTTGTACTTGGCGACGCGATCGGTACGGGACGGCGCGCCCGTCTTGATCTGGCCGCAGCCGGTCGCGACCGCGAGGTCGGCGATCGTGACGTCCTCCGTCTCGCCGGAACGGTGTGACATGACGGCGGTGTAGCCCGCCTCGATCGCCGTCCGTACGGCGTCGAGCGTCTCGGTGAGGGTCCCGATCTGGTTGACCTTGATCAGGATCGAGTTGGCGATGCCGGATTCGATGCCGCGGCGTAGGCGTTCGGTGTTGGTGACGAACAGATCGTCCCCGACGAGCTGAACACAGTCCCCAAGCTGCCCAGTCAGCTCACGCCACCCCTCCCAGTCCTCCTCGTCCATCCCGTCCTCGATCGAGAGGATCGGGTAACGGCCGACCATCTCGGTCCAATAGGCGACCATCTCCCGGGGTGCGAGCTCGCGGCCTTCGTGCTCGAGCCGGTACGTGCCGCCGGAGTGGATCTCGCTAGCCGCCGGATCGAGCGCGATCGCGACGTCTTTGCCGGGCTCGTAGCCCGCAGCCTCAACGCCCTCCACGACGGCCTGGAGCGCCTCCTCGTTGGATCCGAGATCGGGAGCAAAGCCCCCTTCGTCGCCGACGGCCGTGGCGAGGCCGCGCGCGCGGAGGGTGCGCTTGAGCGCATGGAAGACCTCGGCGCCGGTGCACAGCGCCTCCGTGAACGTCTGCGCGCCGCAGGGCACGACCATGAACTCCTGGAAGTCGACGCGGTTATCGGCGTGAAGGCCGCCGTTGAGCACGTTCATCATCGGGACTGGCAGCACGTGCGCATCCTCACCGCCGAGATGGCGCCACAGTGGCAGGCCGGCTTCCGCGGCGGCGGCCTTGGCAGCGGCGAGCGAGACACCGAGGATCGCGTTGGCCCCGAGACGGCCCTTGTTGGGCGTGCCGTCGAGCTCGATCATCGCGCGGTCGAGCGTGGCCTGGTCACCGCCGTCGCGACGCTTGACGGCTGCGGCGATATCCCCGTTGACGTTGGCCACCGCTCGGGTGACGGCCCGGCCGCCCCAGACCTCACCGCCGTCGCGCAACTCAACGGCCTCGAACTCGCCCGTCGACGCGCCGGACGGCACTGCCGCGCGACCCATGGCCCCAGAGGCGAGCGTCAGCTCGACCTCGACCGTCGGGTTGCCGCGACTGTCGACAATCTGACGGGAATGAACGTCCTCGATCCGGCTCACGGATTGGCGTCCGCCTCTCGAGATCGCTTCTTGTGCCTATCCGCCGCGGCTCGCAACGCGAGCTCCGGATCGGCACCGGCGTCCGTTGCGAGGGCGACCGCGGCCAGCAGCAGCTCGCCGGCGGCCTCGAAGCGGTCGTTGCGTCCGCCAGCCCGCTCAAGCGCCCCTGCCGCAACAGCGACGGACGGGGCGATGTCGTGTCCATTGCCGCGCGCGGCGCGCCTGCGGACCTTCTTGGCGTACAACGTCGCGGGCAAAGTACGCGGAAGATCGCCGAAGGCGCCACCCCCTTCCTGCTCAGACTTGATCTGGTCCCAGTTGCGCAGGACCTCACCGGCCGTTGCAGCCTCCACCTCCTCGCCGAAGACGTGCGGATGCCGGCGGATCAGCTTCTCGCGGCAGTGATCGGCCACGCTGGCCAAGTCACCAGCTCCACGCTCCTCTAGCAGCAGCGACAGGAAGACCACCTGGAACAGCACGTCGCCGAGCTCGTCCACCAGCTTCGGGTCGTCCGCGTTGAGTGCCGCGTCGGCGAGCTCGTACGCCTCTTCGACGGTATGGGGAACGATCGAACGCTCATCCTGCTCCCGGTCCCAGGGGCACTCGCGACGTAGACGCCGCGTGATCTGGTCGAGACGCTCCAGCGCACCGGCGGGCTCGTCGGCAGCCAAGACGGCGTTACGGGACCGGCGGTGGGGGCCCCGGAGGAACCGGCGCGCCACCGTCCCGATCCGGCGGCCCTTGCGGCGGCGGAGGCGGAGGCGTCGCCCCCTCCGGCGTGGCGCCCTGCGGCGGCGGCTGTCCGCCCGGGGGCGGGGGCTGTTGGCCCGGATCCGCCTTGGATTGCCCCTTCGGCGCGTTCTTGCACTCAGCGACGCGGTACTCCTCCGCGCACTCAGTCTTCTCCTTGTAGTCCTCGCGGAACTTCTTGGCGAACTTGTCGATTGCCTTCTGCTCACGCTCGGTGCGGATCTGCTTGCGGATCTTGTCCTCAACGTCGGCGAGCCTGGCCTTAGTCGGCGCGGTCACCTCGGCGACGCGGAAGACGTAGTAGCCGAACTGGGTCTTGATCGGCCCCTCGAGCTCGCCCTTCTGCGCGGCAAAGGCGGCCTTCTCGAGATCCTTGTCCTGCTGACCCTCGGTGAGGTCGCTGAGGCGACCGCCCTCGCCCTTGGTGGCGTCGTCGATCGAGAGATCCTTGGCGACCTGCTTGAAGTCGGTGCCCGACTCCACGCTGGCCTTGGCCTGTTCGGCCTTGGCTTCGGTCTTGGTGAGGACGACGTCGAGATCGCGCTTCTCCGGCTTGTCGTACCGCTCGCGGTTCTTCTCGAAGTAGGCCGAGACGTCTTCGTCGGAGACCTTCGCAGAGTCCTCCGTGACGTCTTTGGTGATCGCCTTCTGCAGCTCGGCGAGCTTGACGCGGAAGAGAACCTGCTCCTCGTTCATACCGGATTGGTCGAGGAACTTCTCGTAGTCCGCCCGCTTGCTGAAGGACTTGTCGCGCTCGACTTCGAAGGTCTCGCGCACATGCTCGTCGCTGACGGACACGTCGCGCCTCTCGGCCTCCTGTTGGACCCATTCGGAAAAGATCAGGAACTGCATCGCGTTCGTCTTGAGCTGGTCGTACTGGCTCTTGCACTGCTTCTTCAGGGCGGAGTCGGACTGCTTGCCCGAACCCTTCGGCTGGCTCTTCTTTAGACCCGCGACGCACTTCGTGTACTCGGGGGGGTCGGGGGCGACCGCCATGCCGCCCTGCGCCTGGCCCGCCCCGAGGATCTTGACCCACTTGTTGAAGTCGTCCTTGCTGATCGTGGCGTCGCCGACCTTGGCGACCGCGCTGGGCGGAAGCTCGTTGCCGCAGCCGGCGGCGGGCAACGCGCAGAGCCCGATCGCAAGCAGCGGGAGGAGGCAGCGAGCTGGCGATAGGCGTGTGGTCATCGATCGATGTCTAGCGCGGGCGTTCAAGCGCATCTGAAGCTACGGTGGCGAGGCCCTCGGAATGACGACTCCAGATCAGGACCATCAGGGGGCTCCACCGGCGGCTATGGAAGGGGCGGCGGCGCATGGTAGCGGACCACGGTGGGAACCCACCGGACAGCTTCAGCCAAGCGGCACCTCGTCAAGTCGGTCGCCAAGACGAGCGTGGAGTCTGGGGGGACGATCGCGCTTTCCGCGATTGTGGGTGATGATGAACGAGCCACCGAAGGTGGAGACAAACGTAGAGCGGCAGCGGTCACCGGACCCCAGCACTACCCTCGTCCAGCCCCTCGACAGCTCGACCGGTGAGCACGTACAGACGCTCGCCATCCTCGTGGATCGACTCGCGCTCCCCGATGCATTCGGCTAGGGGTAGCTCCGTCGTCGCGCCGTCTGGGTCGTTGAGACCGGCGACACCTTGTGGTCGATCGCTAAGAAGCTGCTGGGCCCGGCTGCAAGCCCCGCCTCCCTCGCTCGAATGGTCGATCGGCTATGGAGGCTCAATGCCAGTCGGGTCGCCACTGGCGACCCGCGCCTGATCGCCCCAGGTATGCGACTTCGTTTGCCGCGGCACGTCTGAGTTACGCCGCGGCCTCAACGAGCGTCGCGGCCTCGAGGACCGCCTCCGCCGCCGCGACGATCGCCGGAAAGCGCTCGGATGCTTCGTCGGCTACCCGCACGCGGACGGTGCTGCGACCGGACTCGTAGACGGCCTCGGGAAGACGCTCGCGCAGCAGCTTGACCTGGCGCGCGTCGAGGTCGATCGGGGCGACCGCGAGGCGACCGCCCGCGAAGTCGACGCTGCCAGCCCCCGCCCGGCCGAACTTGATGCGCGCGTCCTGAAGGCGGATCAGATTGTCCAAAGGCTCGGGCACCGGGCCGAAGCGGTCCTCGAGCTCCTCGCGCATGACCATCAGATCGGCGATCTCGCGCGCGCCGGAGACGCGCCGGTGGATCTCGATCTTCGCCGCCTCGTAGGGCACGTAGTCGCCGGGGACGAATGCGTCGACGGGCACATCGAGGCGTACGGGCTCGGGCGCCTCGTCGGCGGAGTCGCCGGCAAGCGCCGCGACGGCGTCGTCGAGCATCGAGACGTACAGCTCGAAGCCGACCGCGGCCACGTGGCCCGACTGCTCGTCGCCGAGCAGGTTGCCAGCACCGCGGATCTCGAGATCGCGCATCGCGATCTTGAAGCCCGATCCCAGCTCGGTGTAGTCGGACAGGGTCGACAGGCGCGCGCTTGCATCCTGCGTCAGCGTTGCCGCCGAGGGGTAGAGCAGGTATGCGTAAGCACGCTCCCTGGAGCGCCCGACGCGCCCACGGATCTGGTAGAGCTGCGCCAGGCCGAGGTCGTTCGCCTCTTCCACGATCAGCGTGTTGGCGCTCGGCACGTCGAGCCCAGACTCGACGATCGTGGTGCACACGAGCACGTCGGCCTCGCCGCGCAGGAACGAGAGCATCACGTCCTCGAGCTTGCCCTCCTCCTTCTGGCCGTGGGCCACGAGCACACGCGCGTTGGGGCACATCGCCCGCACGCGCTCGGCGGTCTCGTCGATCGATGAGACGTGGTTATGCAGGAAGAAGGCCTGACCGCCGCGTGAGAGCTCGCGCTCCAGCGCGCGCTTGACCAGCTCCTCCTCGTACTCACCGACGTAGGTCTTGACCGGACGACGGCCCTCGGGCGGGGTCTCGATCACCGAGATGTCGCGCATGCCGGCGAGCGACATCTGAAGCGTGCGTGGAATCGGCGTGGCCGAGAGCGACATCACGTCGACGCGCAGGCGCAGCTGGCGCAGCAGCTCCTTCTGCTTGACGCCGAAGCGCTGCTCCTCGTCGACGATCAGGAGGCCGAGATCCTTCGGGCGCACGTCGCGCGAGAGCAGCCGGTGGGTGCCGATCAGGATGTCGACCTTGCCTTCCTCGAAGGCCTTCAGCGCCTCGCGCGACTCCTTGGCCGAGCGGAAGCGTGAGATCATCTCGATCCGGAAGGGGTAGTCGCGAAGCCGCTCGGCGAAGGTCCCGAAGTGCTGCTGGCAGAGCACCGTCGTCGGGACGAGCAACATCACCTGCTTGCCGTCGGCCGCGGCCTTGAAGGCGGCACGCAGCGCGACCTCGGTCTTGCCGTAGCCGACGTCACCGCAGATCAGCCGGTCCATCGGACGCGCCTCCTCCATGTCGGCGCGGACCGACTCGATCGCGTCCATCTGGTCAGGGGTCTCGCGGTACGGGAAGGCCTGCTCGAACTCGATCTGCCACTCGCCGTCGCTGGGGAAGGCGTGGCCGGCACGGCGCTTGCGCTCGGCGTAGAGATTGATCAGCTCCCCGGCGAGTGCCTCCGCGGCGCGGCGGGCGCGCAGCTTCATCTGCTCCCACTGCTTGCCGCCGAGCTTGGAGAGCGGGGGCGCGGCGGTATCGGCACCGAGATAGCGGCTGATCTTGTGCAGCTGGTCGGAGGGGACGAAGACGCGGTCGCCGTCGCGGTACTCGAGCTCGAGGTAGTCGCGCGTGATCCCGCCCACGGTCTTGGTCTCGAAGCCGGTGAAGAGCGCGATTCCGTGGTCTTCGTGGACGACGGCGGACCCGGCCCGCAGCTCGGTGAAGGAGGCCAACGCTCCGGCGCCCGTCTGTGGCCGGTTGTCCTGCTCGGACTTGCGCCGCCGCAGCAGACGGTGTTCGGGCAGGATCGCTAGCTTGAGGCCGGGTGCGAGGAACCCCTCGCGCAGCGTCGCGGAGGTGAACGAGACCCCGGGGTCGACGGGCGCCTCACCGTTGAGGAACTGTGCGCGCACGCGGTCGAGGTTGTAGGCCGCGCGTTCGGCCTCCCCCCGGCGCGCCCACGCGACGATCGTGCGGTAGCCCGAGCGGATCAGCTTCTCTAGCTCGGGCTCGGCCTCGCGCAGGTTCCGCGCGGCTGTGCCGGCGGCCTGGGCCCTGAAGACGTGCTCCTGGTCGCCCGACATGCTCGACAGCATCAGCGCCGCCCGCGCGGCGAGGGTCTCCTGCAAGCGGTCGGGATGGAGATAGAGGTGGTGGGCCTCGTCGTCGCCGAAGCTGGCGGTCACGTCCTCCCAGTAGTCGTTGAGCACCGGCGCGAGCTCCTCTTCTGCGGCGATGGCGATGAGTCCCTCCCTGGGGACGAGCTCCAACAGCTCACCGAAGCGGTCGACGGGCAGCAGGTCGGCGACGTCCGGGCGATCGCCCTGCTCGGCGTCGGCCACGTCGGCGGCGGCCATCTCGGCCAGCTCGCGGTGCTCGGGCGCGAGCTCGGCCGCCGGGTCGATCGCGACCGATGCGACCTCGTCGAGCGAGCGCTGCGTGAACGTGGAGAAGTAGGTGAGGCGCTCGACCTCCACATCGAACAGCTCGCAGCGGACCGCGCGCTCCTCGGTGGCGGGATAGATGTCGAGGATCTCCCCTCGAATGGCGTACTGTCCACGCTCCTCCACTTGGTCGACACGCTCATAGCCACACGCGACCAGCGCCTCGGCGGTCTCGTCCAAATCAAGCAGGCCGCCCTTCTCGATCTCGAATCCGTGTGGACGCAGCTCGGGGTCGGGCACCTTCTCGGCGAGGGCGACCGCGCCCGCGACGACGACCGCGGCGCCGCGCTCGGGGTGTGGCGCCGCGAGAAGCGCATCAAGCGCCCCGACCCGCAGGCCGACCAGATGTGGCGCGGGCGCGAGATGGGACTCGTAACGGACCCCGCGGGCCGGGTAGAGACGCACCGCCCGCGGTGCTAGGAACTGCTTGAGGTCGGCGGCGAGATCCCGCGCCTGGCGGTCGTCGCCCGCGACGACGAGCGCGGGCCGATCCGGCTCGGAGTCCAGTAGCGACGCGAGCAGGTACGGGCGCATGCTCGCCGAGACGAAGGCCCGCTGCGGGCTGGTTCGGGCGGCCTGCGCGAGGGCCTCGACGGCCGGGTCGTCCTGGGCGTATGTCAGTAGCGGGCGAAGGGACATGTGCACGCGCGACAGCCGCCCGGCCGTGGCCGCGCGACGGTGGCCGACCAGTGTAGGGGCGCCTGTCGAGAGCCGCCAGTCGGCGATCTCGCGCGGCCGTTACAGGCGGCAGACCAACCCTTGGATGCGTCGGATGGAACCGCCGCAGCAAGGGCTATGTGACGAGCCGATCGAGCTCCTCCACCGCCCGGTACACGAGCTCGCGTACCTCCGCCCGCGGCTCGGAGAATCGGCCGAGCACGTACGCGGAGACGACCTCGGGGTCGGTCGAGTCGGGACGCCCAACCCCGACGCGGATGCGCTGGAAGTCTGGTCCGCCGAGCTCGCGCTTGAGCGACTTGAGGCCGTTGTGGCCGGCCAACCCACCGCCGAGGCGCCGCTCGATGCGACCGAATGGCAGGTCGATCTCGTCATGGACCGCGACGACGTGGTCGAGCTCGACGCCGAGCGCTCCCCGGGCCGGCGAGGCCGACCCGCCGGATTCGTTCATGTAGGTCTGGGGCAGCAGCACTCCGACGCGCGGTCCGCCGACGGCGGCTCGACCGTCGGCATAGAGCCCGGCGTAGCGCTTCTTCGCCTTGGGAAGCCCCCACCGCTCGGCAGCGAGCGCAGCGACCTCGAACCCGACGTTGTGGCGGGTGTGGGCATAGCGGTCGCCTGGGTTGCCGAGACCGACGATCAGCCAGTCGAGCCGGCTACCGCCTCCCATCTCAGTCTCGATCCACCGAATTCCGTCGCGCGGGCGGCGGAGCAGGTCCACGCCGACCCGCTACGCCGAGTCGCCGGAGTCGTCCGCGGCGTCGGCGGCATCGCCCTCGGCAGCCTCCCCCTCCGCCCCAACGAGCTCTGTCTCCTCCTCGATCCCGAGCTCCTCGACCTCGGTCGGGACGACGATCGTGGCGAGGATCGTCTCGTCGGGATCGTCGAGGTACTCGACCCCCTCGCGCTTGGGGATCTCGCTCAGCGCGAGCGTGCCGTTGATCTGCATCTGCGAGACGTCGACCACGATCTGGTCGGGAATGTCCGTTGGAAGCGCCTCGACGTTCAGCTCGCGCGTAACGTGTTCGAGCACACCGCCCTCGCTGACGCCGATGGAGTCGTCGCCCCCTTCCAACTCTACGCTCACGACGGCGTGGATCTTGACCTTGAGGTCGACCTCGAGCAGGTCGAGGTGCATGACCTCACCGCGGACGGGGTGGACCTGCTGGTCCTTGAGCACCGCCGGAACCGACTTCTCCTGACCGATCTCGACGTCGAACAGCGCGGCGCCCGCGACGAGCAACCGGCGCAGCTCACGCGAGCCGACCTTGAAGGAGACGGGTTCTGGGTGACTGGCGCCGTAGAGCACGCCGGGCACGAGGCCGGCGCGGCGGAGGCGTCGCGATTCGCGCGATCCGCGCTCGGTTCGCTTCTCTACTGTCAGTGAGGGACGTTCGTCTGCCATTGCGGTCGGCCAGTCTAGCGACGCCGAGCCGCTCGAGGACTGGACGCTCAGAAGAGCTGGTTCTCACCCTGGAATATCTCGGACACGGAGTCGTCCAGGAAGATGCGGCGTACGGAGTCGGTGAGGATGTCCGCGCTGGTGAGCACCTGGATCAGGTCCGGCGCGCCCTCGCGCAGCGGAACCGTGTCGGTGACGACGATCCCCGCGAGCGGGGAGTTGCTCAGAGTCTCGAACGCATCGCCGGAGAACAGGCCGTGGGTGGCGATCGCGTATACCTTCGAGGCGCCCTCGTCGAGCACCACCTGGGCCGCCGCCGAGAGCGTGCCGCCGGTGTCGATGATGTCGTCGACGATCACCGCGACCTTGTCCTTGACGTCGCCGATCACGTAGCCGATCTCCGCGACCTGCTGAGCGGGCCGCTCCTTCTCCAGGAGGGCGTAGGGAGCACCGACCTTCTGGGCGAACTTGCGCACCAGCTTCACGCGGCCAGCATCGGGGGCGATGATCACCAGCTCCTCGCCGGCGAGGTTGTCGGTGAGGAACTGGGTCAACACTGGCATCGCGGTCATGTGATCGACCGGCTTGGAGAAGAAGCCCTGGACCTGGCCGGCGTGGAGGTCCATGGTCACGAGCCGGTCGATGCCAGAGGTCTCGAGGATCTCGGCGACCAGGCGCGCCGAGATCGGCTCCCGCGGCGCCGACTTCTTGTCCTGGCGCGAGTAGCCATACCACGGTGTCACGGCGATGATCCGGTGGGCGGAGGCGTGCTTCGCGGCGTGCGCCATGACCATCAGCTCCATCAAGGCATCGTTGACCGTCAGACCCTCGCGCTCGGAGCCGCATGTCGACTGCAGGATGAAGAGGTCGGCGCCACGGATCGAGTCCTCATAGCGGCAGTAGACCTCACCGTCGGAGAAGGTGTTCAATCCGGCGCCCGTCAGTCCCACCCCGAGCCGCTCGGCGATGCGGGCGCCGAGGTCGAGGCTAGCTCGGCCGGCGGCGATCATCAGCCGCTTGTCGTAGCCCGCTGGGATGTAGGAGCCTGCCGCCGGCGTGGTGGTCGTGTCCAACGTGGTCATCCGCGCTCTCTCTCCACGCGCTCGGCGTATCCCTCGATGTTGCGCTGCATCGCCCGCGAGACGCCCAGGGCACCCGCGGGCACGTCGTTGACGATCACCGACCCGGCTCCAATATACGCGCCCTCCCCGACGCTCACCGGAGCGACAAACGAGGTGTGCACACCGGTTCGCGCCTGCTCTCCGATCTGAGTGCGGTGCTTCTTGAAGCCGTCGTAGTTAGCTGTGATGTTGCCCGCCGCGACGTTGGCGCCGGCGCCGACATCCGCGTCGCCGATGTAGGACAGGTGAGGTACCTTGGCGCCCTCGCCGAGCTCAGAGTTCTTGACCTCGACAAAGGTCCCGACCTTCGCCTTGGGCCCAACGTGTGCATCCGGGCGCAGATAGGCGAACGGACCCGCGGAGGAGCCGTCGTCCATGCGGACTCCGAGGAGAAAGGAGTGCACGACGCTCACGTCGTCCGCCAGCTGGGAGTCGGTGATCGTGGTCTGCGGGCCGATCGTGCAGCGCTCACCGATTCGGGTGCGGCCCCCGAGCGTGACCCCGGCGCCGACAACGGTCTCGCTGCCGATCTCGACGCCCGCCTCGACGCGAACGCAGTCGGGCGCAAGGAAGCTGACGCCAGCGCGCGCGTGCTCGCGCAGGATGCGGCGCTGGGCGAGCCGCTCGGCCTCCATCAGGTCGGCGCGGTCGTTGACCCCCACGGCGCTCGACGCGTCGGCCGTCAGATGGGCCACGACCCGCTGATGGGCGTCACGCATCACGGGCAGCACGCCCGTCAGATAGGTCTCGCCGTGTTCACGGCCGACCGTGTCGAGCGCCGACCACAGCGCGTCCGCCTCGAAGGCGTAGAGACCGACGTTGATCTCCTCGATCTCGAGCTCGCGCGAGCTCACGTCCTCGGTGTGCTTGGTCTCGACGATCCGCTCGACCGCGCCGTCGCCGGTGCGGACGATGCGGCCGTACCCGGCGGGGTCGAGCTTCTCGGTGGTCAGCAGCGTGGCGGTCGCCTGTTCGGAGGTGTGGGTCTGCATGACCGCCGCGATCAGCTCCGAGGAGACGAGCGGGGTGTCGCCGGAGAGCACGATGACGGTGCCTTCACCATCGATCGTTGCCCGTCCTGCGAGCACGGCAGCACCGGTTCCCTCGCCCTCACGCTGCTCCGCGACGTCGACGCCATCTGGCAGACCCTCGGCGACCCCGTCGTCCGGTCGGGTGACGCAGACGACTCGTTGGGCACCGGCGGACCGCGCTGCGTCGATCACCCACTCCACCATCGGACGCGCGCAGACAGGATGGAGCATCTTCGGAAGCGAGGAACGCATGCGCGTGCCGCGTCCGGCCGCCATCACTAGCGCGGTGAAAGGCTCGGGCATGGCAGAGCAATGTAACCACGATCGTCGCTCCGCGCGAGGCCGACCATCACTGGGGAGCCAGGATTTGAACCTGAACTGCCTGGACCAAAACCAGGAGTGCTGCCGTTACACCACTCCCCATCACTGGCCCGAAAGTACCACCGTCTCGGGACCTGAGGGCCCCGAGGACCGTGAACGGCTACCGGTCAGCGCCTCCAGGCCTGGCGGATCCCCCTTCGCGCCGGCGCCCATGCGCCGCCGGCCCACCCGGCGGTGCGACACCCAGTACCCGCATCGCCTTGAGCCCTAGGCTGAGCCGCTCGCGGCCGTCGCTGGAGCTCACATCCAACCCGCTGAGCCCGCGAACGCGGTCGAGACGGTAGCGGACCGTGTGGCGGTGGGTGAACAGACGCTCGGCGGTCTTGGCGACATTTCCATCGGCGTCGAGGAAGGTCTCGAGCGTGCGCACGAGCTCGGTGTCGTACTGCTGATCGTAGTCTGCGATCGGAGCGACCGTCTCGGAGTGAAAGCGACGCAGCTCCTCGGGATCCTCGGTCATCGCGGACAGCAAGAGGCGGTACGCGCCGGTGTCGTCGAAGCCGAGCAACGTCTCGCCCTGCGCCTCGCCGACGTTGGCCGCTAGCAGCGCCTCCGAGCCCGCGCGGTGGAGGTCGACGGAGTCCGTCGTATGGCGGCTCAGACCTACCACGCTTCCGTAGCCCTCCAGGCCGGCCTCGAGCTCGGTAAGCACGCCCGCCGACGCCCGCCGCCCCACCTCCGCCGCACCTGGCACGAGCAGCGCCAGCTCGCGGTCGGCCCGCGCGGCCCGGTCATCGGGAGCGGCGTGGGCCCGCGGGCGGGATGGGCCGAGCTCGACCTCCGCCGCCAGGGACGTGCGCTCGACACCGCGTGCACCTCGCCAGGCGACCGTGAGTACCCGTGCCCTCCAATCGCCCTCCTCGGGATGATGCGGACGCGCCCGTGCGACCACCACACAAGCACCGCCTGTCAGATCGCACCCCAACTCCCCCGCGCGGGCGCCGATGTTCGCCCGGTCGGTGAGTCGGCGCGCCAGCAGGTCGGAGAGGAAATCGCCGATCGCGGCCTCGCTGGCGCGTTCGGGCGCACGCGAACGATCGACTTCCTGGGCGATCAGCGTCGTGACGATGCGCCGCGCCGAGAGACCGGTCGCCTCGCTGCGGCCACGGATGCGCAGCTCCCCGACACGCACGTCGGCGACCCGCAGCTCAAGCGCCTCGGCCCCGCGCTCGCCGGCGAGCACCGAGCGTTCGTCCTCGGAGGACTGACAGGCGACCGCGAGCACGTTGCTGGCCGCGTCGAGCACGACGACGCTCGCATCGAGCGCCCGGGCGGCCGCGCGCGCGACCGCCGGCAGGCCGGCGCCGCACTCGACCGCCTCCGAGACCTCCTCGAAGGCAGCGGAGACGGTCATCGCGCCCCCGCCGGGGTCTCCCTGGGCTGCCGACGCCATCCCGAAAAGCCTAGGGTCTCCTCGACTACGCGTAACGGTCGTATGACCAGACGATCGCGAGGCCCAAGGCCGCCCCCATCCCGATCAGTGTCGCAAGCATGAAAAGCGTCAGGAACCCCGCGGCGATCCGCTCCCAGATGCGCCGGTAGGAGACGACCGCGGGGATCAGGATGAACGCGATGTACCCAACGAGGGCAAGAACGGCGGCCGCGATGATCGCTATGCCAGTGGCTGAGAGGTCGACGCTCATGCTCGGTCTCCGCCGCCGACCTTCGCGGCCGACGCGGTCAGACCATTGTGCCGCACCCGCGTGGCGATTAGCGCGATGCCGGCGCAAAGTCCGAAGGTCCCCGCACCGAGGGCCCATCCGCCCGCGACGTCCGACCAGTAGTGCACGCGGAGGTAGACGCGCGAGAGACCGATCGCGGTCGTCATGGCCAGGCCCGTCAGCACGAAAGCCGTTCCCTTGCCGACGCCTCGGTAGGCACGGGCGAGCGCGATGGCGGCCGCGGTCCAGATCGTGGAGTAGGCGGCGTGGCCGCTGGGGAAGCTCGAGCCGTCGGCGCCGACCACCGGCAGCGATGGGCGGGGACGATCGATTCCGGCCTTGCCCAGCTGGACCCCGACGTAGATGAGCACCGCCCCGGCCAGCAGCGGCGGGAGCTCGCGTCGGTACCCCCGGACGACGAGCGCTACCGACACCACCATCACCAAAGCGGCCACGGTGGCGAGCGATCCGAATCCCGTGACGAGGTTGACGACGTCCACGCCGACTTCCGTGCGAACCTTGTCGCCGAGATTCAGCAGCTCGCGATCGGCGGGAGTCAGTCGAGGTCCACCGACGAGCAGACTCGTGTAGAGCGCGAAGACGTAGGCCCCAACTCCGGCGACGAGCAGCGCGCTCGTCAGCTCGAGACCGAGGTCGCCGGGTGTCAGCCGCTGTCCCAGGAAGCGCACACGCGGCGCGGCACCCTTGCCGAGCGGCCGTAGGATCCGCCGCCAGACCGGTCTCACCAGCATCACCAGCGGCCGCAGCGTCGGCCGGCTGCCCTGACTCTCAAACCAGGCGGCCAGCCGCGCGCGCTGCTCCTCGTGGCGCAGACGGCGGTAGGCGTAGACGGCTCCGACGACGATCGCGACGGTGACCCCGAACGCCAGCGTCGCCTGCCCCGCGATCGCAGAGACGCGATCGAAGGAGCGGTAGAACAGGAAGCCGAGCAGCGTGAAAAGGCTCGACCACAGGCCACAGCCCAGTGCGCTGAACGGCAGGAAGCGCCGGTAGGAGAGGCCCGACGATCCGGCCACGAACGGAGAGACGGCACGCACGAGCCCGACGAAGCGGCCGATCAGGATCGTCTTGCCACCGTGACGCGCGAAGTAGTCCTCGACCTGCTCGAGGCGGCGGCGGTCGATCCGAAAGCGGGGGCCGTGGCGCAACAGGAAGTCTCGCCCCAGCCTCCGTCCGGTGAAGAAGCTCGCGGTGTCGCCGAGCATGCTGCAGAGCCAGACAAGTCCGATCAGCGACACGACGGATATCTCACCCTGGCCGGCGACGACGCCGCCGACGAGCACGATCGTCTCCCCTGGAGCGATCAAGCCCACGAACGCTCCTGTCTCGAGGAAGGCCGCGACCCCGACAAGCAGGTAGCTCCACGGACCGAGCGCCACGGCGACGCTGGTGATGACCTCTTCCGCGTCGGGCAGCTTGGGCAGCGCGCCGGTCACGTAGAGCACGACCACGGTCCCGATCGCCATCACCGCGATCGCGAGCTTGTTGCGGTGCTGCCTCACGCCGTTCTTGTGACGATCGCCCCCGGAAGAGTGGTGGCAACGGCCTCGGCCGCGTCATGCCCGGCGAAGAGACCGAAGACCGTCGGTCCCGAGCCTGCCACCCGCGCGGCAACCGCCCCCGCCTCGCGCAGCCGTGCCAGTCGCCCCTCCAGCCCGGGCGCGAGCGACAGCGCGGCGGGCTCGAGGTCGTTCTCCAGGACGTCCGCCAGCAACTCCGGCGGACGGGCGGTCGCCGCCCGCAGCGGATCCGGATCCAGCCGGACCCGTTCGGACGCCACGCCGTCAGCGCGGAGACGGTCGAGCTCGGCATAGACCGCCGACGTGGCAAGCCCTTCGACGCGCGGGAGGAGCACCAATGCCAACGGGGCAAGCTCGACCGGCTCGACCAGCTCGCCGACACCCTGGACGAGTGCGTGGGCCGGAACGATCTGGCTCGGCACGTCCGACCCCAGAGAGGCGGCGATACGCATCAGCTCGAGATCGTCGAGTGGACCGTCGGCGAGGGTGTTGACGGCTCGCAGGACCGCCGCGGCGTCGGCGCTCCCGCCACCAAGACCCGCCGCTACCGGAATCTGCTTGTCGATCGCGACGCGAACGGGCCCCAGCTGCACGTCGGACGCCGCGGCACGGAACGCGGCGATGGCCCGTCCAGCGAGGTTTGGACCGTCCACCCCGGGGCAGACGACGGTGTCGGGCCCGGACTTCGCGACTTCGACCGACACACAGTCGCGCAGCGCCAGCGACGCGAACAGCGACGCCACGGGATGGAGTCCGTCCGGCCGCCGCACGCCGACATGCAGGATCAGATTGACCTTCGCGGGTGCCTCCTCGATGACGGAGGTCATGCGCCGCTCCCGGCTGGCCGGAGCCCCGCGAGGACGTCGTCCCCGAGCCGCTCCGCGAGTAGCGCGAACTCCGACGGGGAGAGGCGCTCGGCCCGGACGTCGGCGGGCTGCCCGAGCTGCTGGAGCGCCGCGCGCGCTTGGGCACGGACCTCCTTCCCACCGCCGACAGCAAGCCCGAGCGATCCGGCGAGCGCCTTGCGCCGGTGAGCGAAGGCGGCGTGAACGAGCGCGACCAGCGCGGGCGATGGGGACGGAGCGACCCGGCGCATCTCGAGCAGTGCTGACGCGACGTTGGGCGCCGGGTGAAAGACGCTCGACGGAACCCGTCGCAAGACGCGCACCTCGCAGGCGAGCTGGACGATCACCGACGTCGCGCCGTAGACCTTCGTGCCAGGACCCGCGGCGAGACGTTCGGCGACCTCGCGCTGGGCCATCGCGATCCAGGTGTCGGTGCCTGGAAGCTCCGCGAGCGACTTCAACAGGATCGTCGCGGCGATGCCATAGGGAAGGTTCGCGACCACCTTCGACGGCGGCGGCGTCAGCTCGGCTAGATCGAGGGCGACGGCGTCGGCGAAGTGGAGCGTCACGTTGCCGAAGGCGTCGGTCGCATCTCGCAGCGGCGCCTCGAGCGTCCGGTCGACCTCGACTACGTGCAGATGCGCGACGCGCGGGGCGAGGTGCTCCGAGAGGACCCCGAGGCCGCCTCCGACCTCGAGCACGACGTCTCGCGGGTCGAGCCCGGCCGCCTTTGCGATCACCCCGAGCAGGTTGTCGTCGATCAAGAAGTTCTGGCCCAGCTCGCGGTTGGGGCGTACCTCGAAGCTGCGTAGCCGGCGCAGGCTCGCCTGGCGCGGCAACCGGTCGCCGGGACCGTTGCCCGTGGGCGGCACGCTCACCAGCCCAGGAGGCGGGCCGCGTTGCGCTCGACGATCGTTTCGAGCTCCGCATAGGCGACGCCGCGCAGGTCGGCCACGAGCTCCGCGGTGTGGGTCACGTTGGCCGGCGAGTTGGGCTTGCCGCGCACCGGGACCGGCGCGAGGTAGGGCGAGTCCGTCTCGAGCAGGAGCAGCTCGACAGGCACATCCCGTGCCGCGACCTGCAGCGCAGCGGCGTTCTTGAAGGTGACGTTGCCGGCAAACGAGCACATGTAGCCGCGCTCGACGCACTCCGCGAGGCGGTCAGGGGCGGAGAAGCAGTGCATCACCACTGTCGTGTCCGCGGCGTGCTCGGCGAGCATCGCGAAGGTGTCCTGCTCGGCCGCGCGCGTGTGGATCACGACGGGCAGGCCGATACGTCCGGCGAGCTCGAGGTGGGCCTCGAAGGCGCGCCTCTGGTCGGCCCGGGGGGCGCGCTCGCGGAAGTAGTCGAGACCGGTCTCCCCGATCGCCCGCACCTCGGGGTCGGCGGCCGCCTGCTCGATCTCGTCGAGGTCGGCAGCGGCGAAGCCTTCCGTGTGGTGCGGGTGACGGCCGACGATCGCGACCACCCCCTCGTGCGCGTGCGCGGCCTCGAGGGCACGGGCGATCGAGACGCTGTGCGTGCCGACCGTCGCCAGCCGGGTGACCCCGAGCGCCCGCGCGGCGGCGACGAGCTCCGCATCGTCGGGCGAGCAGGAGTCGAGGTGGCAGTGGGTGTCGACCACGGACTAGGCCGCGGTCGAGGGCTCGGGAGCCTCGACGCGCGGGAACAGCTGATCGAGATCGCCGATGCGTGCGCCGCCACCGTCGGCGCCGAGCGTCGCCCGCTCGAGCCCGAGGTCCTCCCGGCCGAGCGCCGCGAGCAGACGCTTCACGGAGTCGGGCATCCACGGGTACAGCAACACCGAGACGACACGCAGCCCCTCCGCCAAGGTGTAGAGCACGCTGTCGAGCCGCTCCGCCTGGGCGTCGTCCTTGGCGAGCGTCCATGGCTCCGCCTGGGTTACGAACCGGTTCAACCGCCGCACGCGCTGCCAGATCTCCTCGAGCGCCAGGCTCGCGTCGACGCGATCGAGGTGGTTCGACACGAGACCGCCCAGCCCGTCGAAGTCCGCGACGAGCTCCGCCGCCGGCTCGACCTCCGGCACGACGCCGTCCCGGTACTTGGCGATCATCGCCAACGTCCGACTGGCGAGGTTGCCGTACTCGTTGGCCAGCTCGGTCGTGTAGCGCTTCTCGAAGCTTTCGGGCGAGATCGAGCCGTCCTGGCCGAAGGAGACCTCGCGCAGCAGGTAGAAGCGCAGCGCGTCGGTGCCGTAGAGGTCCATCACCGCGAAAGGGTCGAGCACGTTGCCCAGCGACTTGGACATCTTGTGCTCGTCCATCAGCAGGTAGCCGTGTATGAACAACCGCTTGGGCAGCTCGAGCTCGGCCGCCATCAGCAGCGCCGGCCAGATCACGGCGTGGAACTTGAGGATGTCCTTGGCGAGCACGTGGACGCTCGCCGGCCAAAAGCGGTCGCGCAGGTCGTCCCCCTCGCGGGCGTAGGTGAGCGCCGAGTAGTAGTTCAGGAGCGCGTCGACCCAGACGTAGACGACCTGGTCGGGGTCCCATGGGATCGGAACGCCCCAATTGATGCGCGCCCGGCTGAGCGAGAGATCCTGCAAGCCGCCGCTGATGAACGCCAGCGCCTCGTTGTAGCGATTGGACGGCAGCACCCAGTCCGGGTTCTCGGCGTAGAGCTTCTCGAGCGGCTCTTGGAATGAGGAGAAGCGGAAGAACCAGTTGTCCTCCTTCTCGCGCTCGAGCTCGATCAGGTGGATCGCGCAGCGGCTGCCCTCGGCCAGCTCGGCGTCGGTCTTGAAGTCCGCGCAGCGTGGGCAGTACCAGCCCTCGTAGGTGCCTTCGTAGACATGCCCGTTGGCCCTGAGCTTCTCGACGACCTCCGCGACGACGGCCTTGTGCTCGGGGTCGCTGGTACGGATGAAGAAGTCGTTGGTGGCGTTCACCCGCGCGGCGACGGCCTTGAACCGTTCCGCGTGGCGGTCAGCCAGCTCTCGCGGTGCGACGCCCTCGCGCTCAGCCGCCTGCGCCACGGGCTCGCCGTGCTCGTCGGTGCCCGTCAGGAAGAAGACATCATCTCCGCGCTGACGCATGTGTCGCGCGAGCACGTCGGCGGCGACCGTCGTATAGACGTGCCCCAGGTGGGGCTCGCCGTTGACGTAGTAGATCGGTGTGGTGACGTAGTAGGACACCGCCGCCGATGCTACTGGCGTGAGGACTGGCGACCACGCCGCCGAACTAGCGTCCGCCCAACCGGGGCCGAGCGAGCGCTCGGGCTAACGCCGATCCGCGATTGACGACGGCCGCCCGTAGGGAACCCGACCGGCCGCCCGAGCCGGGTCGACCGAGACAGGCCGCCGCCAGGAGCAGCCCGACGCATGCGAGCGCCCAGCCGAGATCGGGGCCGCCGCTCGCCACACTCGGATCCGGCCGCCCAGCCACGGCCGGCGCTGGCGCCGAGGTGCTCGGGGCCGCGACCTGCGCCGGGGACCCGGTGCCCTTCGCAATCGCATCGGCCACCCCGGCGGGCGCCCGCCCCAGCTGCTCGGCGGGCCCGGGACCGGTCTCGGGCAGCGAGTCAGGCGTGGACAGCGGGGCCGGTGCCGACGCAAGCCCCGGGACGGGCGCGCGTACACGTCCGGTGTCCGGCGCCCGGACACGGCGACCCGCGGGGACTCGACGGGGCGCTGTGTCGGGCTCGGGCACGACGGCCGGTGCCGGTGCCGGCCTCGGTGCCGCGGGGACCGGCTTGGGGACGGGTGCCGGCGCGGGCACGGGATCGCGCGGCGGCGACGCTCCGAGTGGAGGCAAGAAGGCAAGTGGATCCCGGTAAGCGTGACGGCTGCCCGCCTCGCGCACGCCGAAGTGCAGATGCGCCGGCTCCGCGGAGCGTTTGCCGGTCGTCCCGACCGCCCCGATTCGCTGCCCCGCGAGCACCCGGTCTCCCTCCTTTACGGCGGCCGAGGCGAGATGCAGGTAGGACGTGTCCAGGCTGCCCTGCGCGGTACGGATCGAGACCGTCACGCCCGAGAGACCGGCCGTTCCCGCGTGCCGGACGGTGCCCGCCGTCGCTGCCACGACTGGTGTGCCGATCGGGGCCGCGATGTCGACGCCGCGGTGCTGGCCCGAGGCGTAGGGGTCCTCACCGTTGCGGTAGCCCGTAAGCACGTCGCCGCGAACCGGCCAGATCCAGCCGTCGACCGGAGCTGCCGCGACCGACCCGGCCGAAAGGAAGGCGACCCAGGTGAGCAGGAGGACGAGCACACGGCAGACCATGCGGCCAACCTAGGCGGCTCGCCGGTCTCCACCAGGGCGCGGCCTCATCCCGTTACGGACCGTTACGAGAGCGTTGCTCAGCGAACCGAGAAGTCACTCGGTGAGTGCGCGGTAGAGCGCGTTCGCGCTTCCACCTGTGAGCTGGGCCACCGCCGTCGCGGCGGGTCTAGGCTTTGCCCCCGACGCCACCAGCGAGCGGAGCTGGTCGAGCCCAACCGGCTGACCGCCGCCGCTCGCGTCGGCGCCGCTGCCGGGTCCGAGCACGAGCACGATCTCGCCCCTTGGCGGGGTCTCCGCATAGCGCTGCGCGAGCGTCACCGCGTTTCCGCGCATGATCTCCTCGTGGATCTTGGTCAGCTCCCGGCACAACGCTACCTCGCGGTCGGGATCCACCTCGGCCAACAGCTGCAGCGTCCCTGGCACCCGCTTGGGCGACTCGAAGGCGACCAGCGTGCCGCCTGGCTCCGCGAGCAGTGTGCGCAGCTCGCCCTGCTTGCGTGGCAGAAACCCCGCGAAGCGCCAGCGGTCGGTGGGCAGTGCCGACGCGACGAGTGCGGCCATCACAGCGGACGGTCCCGGCAGCACCTCGACCGCCAGCCCGGCCGCGACACACGCGCGCACGAGCACGAAGCCTGGATCGGACACCAGCGGCATGCCCGCGTCGGACACGAGCGCGACGGTCTCGCCCGCCTCCATCAGCTCGACGAGCTCCGGGGCCCGGTCACGCTCGTTGTGCTCGTGGTAGCTGACCAGCTTCGCGCTGACCCCGTAGCGATCGAGCAGCGTGCGCGTCCGGCGCGTGTCCTCGCAGGCGACGACGTCCGCCTCACGCAGCGCTGAAAGCACTCGCAAGGTGACGTCCTCGAGGTTGCCGATCGGCGTTGGGCAGACGACCAGGCTCACGCGAGACGCCCGTGCTCGAACGCCATCAACGCCGCGCCGAGCATCCCGGACTCGGCGGCGAAGTGGGCCGGGACGATGCGTACCCGCTCGGCGATCGGCGGCAGCGCCCGCGCCATCACCACCTCGCGAGCGGGCTCGAGCAGCAGATCCCCAGCGGCGACGACACCCCCGCTGACGACGACCACCTCGGGATCGAACGTGTTGACGATGCCGACGATGCCCGCTCCCAGGTGGCGGCCGATGTCCACGAGCAGCCGGCGCGCCTGTCCGTCTCCCTCGTGAGCCAGCTCGGTGATCAGCGGTCCCGTGATCTCCCCTCCGGTGGCGAGCCTCCTGCCGAGCGTCGAGTCCGGCTCAGACTCGGCCACGGCGACGCCCGCAAGACCCATCGCCCGGCCCGAGCCGAGCACCTCGAGGCAGCCGCGGCCCGGGCACGCACCCGGGCAGTCGGGACCGTCCAGGTCGACCGTGAGGTGACCAAGCTCGGCACCAAAGCCACGCGCGCCGCGGTAGATCTGTCCGTTGATGATCAGGCCACCACCGATGCCGGTCCCGAGGGCGAGCAGCACGGCGTGGTCGACCCCGCGCGCGGCGCCGTGACGGTGTTCGGCGATTGCGGCGGCGTTGACGTCGTTGTCGACCGACACCGGCAGTCCGAGCCGCTCGCTGAGCAGATCGCGGAACGGCACCCCGTCGATGGGGAGGTGATTGCACCAGGCAACGACCCCCCGTTCGAAATCCACCAGCGCCGGCAGGCCGAGGCCCACGGCTTCAACGTCGGGAGCCGCCGCGCGCACCTCCTCGATCGCGCCGACGATGATCTCGATCGTCTCCCGCCGGTCCGCTCCACGCCAGATGCGGTGGACTCGGTGGTGGACGAGCAGGTTCTCGTCGACGACACCGCCGAGCAGCTTCGTCCCCCCGGCATCGATCCCGATCACGCGGCGCGGGGGCATGGTCGGAACCATAGGGCCGCGCCAGGCTGGGACCGCCTGCCACGCCGCCCCGCGCGGCCACCCGACCGCGGGCCAGGTCGGCGGAGTCGCTATATAACGCACCCGTGACTAAACCCGGCCAGGGCGACAACCCCGGGGGCGAGCGGCCCGAGTACAAGGTCTACAAGTCCGGCCGCGGGCCATCGCTGTCGGGCTTCGGTGGCCTCGGGACGCTGCGCAAGAAGCTCGATCGCCAGCGGCCCGATCCGCCCGACCCGTCGAAGCGGCGCAAGCCGATCTCCGTCGGACGGGTCTTCAAGTGGCTCGCCCTCGCCGTCTTCGGCTGGGTGCTGCTGTCGGCGGTCCTGTTCATCATCAGCGCTCAGATTCAGGATGGCGTCTCGGACGAGACCCACCAGGCGCTGTCGGCCAACGGCAACATGTTCAGCGGCAGCACGGTCCTTGTCCTGGGCTCCGACCAGCGCACGGGCGACTCGATCGACGCCAGCGACAAGGGCCCGGCGCGCGCGGACTCGATCCTGCTCGTACACGCGAGAGTCGGCAAGGTGACCAAGCTCTCGATCCCGCGCGACTCCGAGGCGGCGATCCCGGGCCACGGCACCCAGAAGATCAACGCCGCCTACGCGCTGGGCGGCGCTCCGCTGATGATCGACACCGTCGAGCAGTTCCTCGGCAACGGCCTGGAGATCGAGCACCTGGTCGAGGTCGACTTCGAGGGCTTCCCCGCCTTCATCGACTCGCTCGGTGGCGTCACGGTCCGCAACAAGACCTGCATCAGGGCGCCCCCGTTCGACAACTACTACAAGGGCTACCGGCTCTCGAAGGGAGAGCACGAGATCAACGGGCGCCAGGCATTGGGCTTCGCGCGCGTGCGAACGAACAACTGCGCCACCAACGAGAACGACCTCGATCGCGCCCGGCGCCAGCAGCAGGTGCTCGGCGGGGTCCGCGACAAGCTGCTGTCCCCGGGCACGTTCGTGCGGCTGCCGTGGGTGAGCTGGCGCGCACCTCAAGCGCTCAACACCGACATGCGTAGCCCAAGCATGTTCGGCCTCGCGGCGGACTTCGCGACGGGCGGCTCAGGCAAGACGCGCGTGCTGAGGCCCCGGACGCTCACGAACCCCCTGACCTACACCGAAGAGGAGAAAGCCGGCGCCGTGCGGGAGCTGGTCGGCGAGAACAGCTAGTCGGACTCGGACTTGGAGCTCGAGGAAGCCGTGCCGTTGCTGGGGGTTGCGCTTTCCTTGGAGGACTTGGAGTCCGACTTCGAACCCTCCGAGGACGAGTTCGAGCCCGCCTCTGAGGAGCTCGAGTCCGAGCCATCATTCGACGGCTTCGAGCCCTTCCTGCCGTAGTCGGTGTTGTAGAAGCCCGACCCCTTGAAGTGGACCGCCACGGGGTGGAACACGCGCTGGACCGGCGCACCGCACGTGCCGCACTCGGTCAGAGCGTCCTCGGTCATCCGCTGCATCACCTCGAACGTATGGCCCTTCTTGCAGCGATACTCGTAGATCGGCATCGCTTCCGAGTATATGTACGGCTCGGTGCCCAGGCCGGCGCCACGCGCCACGCCTCGCGGCCGCGTAGGGTTCGCCGCGGTGACGAACGATGCCGTGACCATGGACAAGATCGTCGCGCTCTGCAAGCGGCGCGGCTTCGTGTTCCAGTCCTCCGAGATCTACGGCGGGCTGGCCTCGACGTACGACTACGGCCACTACGGCGTGCTGCTGAAGTCCAACGTCAAGGCCGAGTGGTGGCGATCGATGATCGGCCTGCGCGAGGACATGGTCGCCCTCGACGCGGCAATCCTGATGCACCCGCGCACGTGGGAGGCATCGGGCCACCTGGAGGGGTTCACCGATCCGCTGGTCCAGTGCCTCGGCGACTGCAAGCGCCGCTGGCGCGAGGACCACCTGCGCGAGGCCGAGGCGGAGAAGGGCGACCCCGAGCTGCACTGCCCCAACTGTGGCGGCGAGCTGTCGGCGCCGCGCAACTTCAACCTGATGTTCGAGACCCACATGGGCCCTGTCCAGGACGAGGGCTCGACGGTCTACCTGCGCCCAGAGACCGCCCAGGGGATCTTCGTCGACTTCAAGACGGTGATGCAGTTCGCGCGCAAGAAGCCGCCGTTCGGGATCGCCCAGGTCGGCAAGTCGTTTCGCAACGAGATCACGCCCGGCAACTTCGTCTTCCGCACGCGCGAGTTCGAGCAGATGGAGATGGAGTTCTTCGTCCCGCCCGACGCGGTCGAGCAGTGGTACGAGTACTGGTGCACCGAGCGCTTCGGCTGGTACAAGCGGCTCGGCGTACGCTCCGACCACCTTCGCCTGCGCGCACACGAGCAGGACGAGCTGTCGCATTACTCGACCGCGACATCCGACGTCGAGTACCTCTTCCCCTACGGCTGGGGCGAGCTCGAGGGGATCGCCAACCGCGGCGACTTCGACCTCACCCAGCACGCCAAGTTCTCTGGCGAGAAGATCGAGTTCGTCGATCCCGGGACGGGCGAGCGCTACGTGCCGCACGTGGTCGAGCCCGCCGCCGGTGCCGACCGCGCGACGCTGACCTTCATGGTCGACGCCTACGACGAAGAGCAGGTCGAGGGCCGCGAGCGCGTTGTGCTGCGTCTGCATCCGCGCCTGGCCCCCGTCAAGGTAGCCGTGCTGCCGCTGGTCAACAAGGACGGCCAGCCCGAGCGCGCGCGCGAGGTCTACGAGGACCTGCGTGAGCGCATGCCGGCCGAGTTCGACACCGGCGGCTCGATCGGCAAGCGCTACCGCCGCCAGGATGAGATCGGGACGCCATGGGGCGTGACGATCGACCACCAGACGATGGAGGACGGCACCGTCACGCTGCGCGACCGCGACTCGCTCGATCAGTCGCGCATCGCGGCGCAGGAGCTGGGGCCGGAGCTGGAGCGGCGGCTGAAGGCGGACTGGGTGAGCCCGAAGGGCGACTGAGCGGGGCGGGAAGCAAGCAACGCGGTCGGTTACGTCACGGGCGGACTCCGCAATGTCCGCGTCCGCTCCGACTGAGCGATTCCTCGGCGGACTCCGCGTCAACGCACCCGAGCCGATCCGGCGACCCGAGGCTCGTAGGCGCAGCGGCGGCGTGGTGCTCGGGATTCTCAAGCGCCGCGGGCATGTGGCTACGAGGGCCCCGCACCGCCGAGGCCTCGGTGGCGCGCTGCGTCTACCAGTTGCCGATCGGCGCTTGCCATGACTGTGGCCTTCCCTGCGATGGCTGCCGCCAAGTGCACGGCATCGTAGCCCCGAAGACGGTCGTGCTCGGCGACGTCACCTGCTGCCCGCACCAGCGCGGTGTCTACGACAACGATGCTCATCTGCGCCCAGAGCAGTTCGAATTGCTCCCTCGCGGTCCGCAACGCGGCTGTGTTGAGACGGTCGTGCCGCTGCGCGGCGGCGAGCGCCGAGCGTGCTTCCGTGTAACCGATCTCGGCGCACGCCACGTAGTCCGAGTCGAGCCAGAGTTGCTCCGCCTCGGCTCGGTAGGCCTCCTCGTCGATCATGAGCTTCATCAGCATCGACGTGTCGAAGTACGTGATCACCGCCGCTGGGCGGCTACGTCATCGTCCAAGGATCCACTGCCTGTGAGCCTCACCCGCTTGGCTGGCAGGCGCCGCGCGGTGGACGTCGGAGATTGCACGATGCCAGCGTCCACGAGGGCGCTCATCCGGTCGACATCCGCCCCCACCGGGCTCAACCTGGCGATCGGCCGGCCGTGCTCGGTGACCATTATCTCTTCACCGCCCTTGACCCGATCGAGGTGCGCGCTCAGCCGGTTCTTCAAGTCGCGCACGCCTACGGCGGTCGGACGAGACGATGTGACCTCTTTCATGCTTTCATTGTAGCCACATTAGGCTCGGCCCAGGAGAAGACGCCAACGAGCCACGACCCGCGCGTAAGCAACCGGAGCGAAGCCGCGACATCGTCCCGCCATCGGGATCGCCGATCTCGCGGTGGCAGCCACGACTGAGCGCCTGAGAGCGGAGCTGGCGGCCGCCAACGTCAAGCACTTTCCCATGTTCCCGGCCGTGGAGCGGCCTTACTGAGCCGGGTCAGAGGCCGAGCGACACGCGGATGGCGTCCTCTACCGCTCGCATCCGTTCGAGGCCAACGGTGCCGCGACGACGCAGCAGGCGCGCCTTGGTCAGCGTGTGAATCTCGTCGCAGTTAGCCACGCATTCGTGATCGAGGCCGTGCTCGGGCCCCAGCTCCACCTCGGCTGGGTGATGGCGTGCGACGCTCGTGACGAGGACCACCGTGACGTTCGTGCGAACCGGGATCGCGGTCTGTCGGCTCACCAACACGACGGGGTGCCGGCCGGCGTCTGCAAGATCGGCGTCGAAGACGTCGCCCCGATCGATGAGCGAGGTCACCGGCGCCTGGCAGCCGCGCGGTCGAGATCGGCGACCGACTCTGCCATGAGCGTCGCTCCGGCCTCGCCTAGCGCCTCCTCCTCCGGGTGCTCGGCGTATGCCCGCCGGTACGACGCGGCGATCGCGCGCTCACGCTCGCTGTCGAGCAGTCGTTCGAGCGCCTCCCGCACGGCGGCGGCGCGGCTCTCGAAGCGGCCGTCCCGCACAGCCTCGTCGACGGCTGCGAGAGCCGCGTCTGGGATGCGTATCGCAACCTGCGTTGCCATGGGTAAACCATACCGCACGCTCGGCGCCGATCCGCGTCTCGTGATCCGCAGGGAACTGGCGCAGCGCGCCGTTGCCGAACTCCAGCGACAGCGCCGGGATGGCAAGCAGGAGCAGCACCGCCGGGGAGAGGGCGGCGGTGACGGCCGGCCGACGGGTGACCCGATCCGTCCAGCGCTCCCAGAAGGACGAGCGCCGCGTACTGGGGAGCGGTCGAGCCGCGGCGGGCGCGCGGGCCGCGGCCGAGCAGCCGCACCGCCCGCGCGACCCGTCCGCGCTCATGAGCGCGGCGTCCGAGCATCGCGATCAGCGCCGGCAGCAGCGTCACTGCGGCGAGCACCGCGATGGCGACAACGACGATCGCGCCGAGCGCCATCGAGCGGATCGTCGTCGAGTCGACGAGGAACAGGCCGGCCAGCGAGATCATCACCGTCAGCCCCGAGAACACGACGGCGACGCCCGACGTCCGCATCGCCATACGCCGCGCGTCCTCGGGTCGCGCACCAGTCCGGATCTCCTCCCGATAGCGGGCGAGCAGGAACAGCGAGTAGTCGACCGCGACGCCGATGCCGATCATCGAAGCGATGTTCGTGACGAAGATCGACATCTCCATCACCCGGGAGAGGGCGAAGATGGCCGCGCCGGTGATCATGACACTCGAGAAGCCGAGCACCAGCGGCAACAGGGCCGCGGCGAGCGAGCCGAACACGGCGAGCAGGATCAGCAGGACGAGCGGGAAGCCCACCGTCTCAGCCGCCTGCAGGTCCTCCTTGGTCAGGTCCTGCATGCCCGCCCACAGCGCCTCCTGGCCGACGAGGTAGAGCTCGACCCCGTCTCGCGCAGCCGTCCCGACGCCGAGCTCCTCGCGCAGGTCGACGGCGAGGTCGGCGACCACGTCGCGGTCGCCGCTGGTCTGCAGCCCGACGACGGCGATCGGCGAGCGCTCCGCTGATGCGATTGCACGCCGCGACGCTCCCGGCGCGACACGCACGTCGGCACGCCCCGCGGTCGTCCGCTCGATCCGGCGCGCGCTCGCGCGGACGTCAGACCCGGGCCGGCGCGCAAGCACGACGGCAAGCGACTGGCGCTTGGTGATCGTACCTACTGGCCAGCCAGCCAGCGGTAGAAGGCGGGGCCTATTCAGCGCGCGGTCTGGGAGGTCACTCACAGACCATCGCCTGAACCGGCCGTCTCAGCCGGCCGCGCCCAACACCCGCCGCGCGGTGCACTCGGCGACCGCCAGCGACGGAGCGCTCTCCCATGTGGGATCCGAGATCAACTGCATGCCGAGTCCGTCGCCGAGCGCGAACAGCAGCGAGGCGACCGGCTCAGGCGCGGCGTCCAGGCGGACGACGCCCTCGCGCTGCTTCTCGGCCAGCGCCACAGCCAGGTGCTGGCGCCAGCGGCGGTAGAGGTCGGCCAGCTCGGAGCGGATGTCGTCGCTGTGGCGCGAGACGCTCAGGATCTCGTAGAGCACGGCCTGGGAGCCGCGCTCGCTCTCGACGAACGCCTGGAGCGAGGCGACCAGCGTCGCGACGATCTCCTCGACCGTGCCCGCCTGCTCCAGTCCCGCGTCGAGCGCCTCGATACGCACGTCGCAATCCCGCCTGACGACCTCAACAAGCAGCCGTTCCTTGGTACCGAAGTAGTAGTGCAACAGCCCCCGCGAGACACCGGCATCGCGCGCGACGACGTCGAAGGTGGAGGCCGCCGCGCCCCGCGCGCCGACGCTGTCGCGCATCGCGGTGACGATCCGCTGGGCACGGTCGCCGTCGAGCCTGCGCGGGGCTGTGACCGAAACCTCCAAGAGAGGCGAGCAAGTCTAGTCGGCACCGGCTCCGAAACGGGGAGGGCGCCCGTCGGGCGCCCTCCCCTCAACCTTGCTCGAGACTACGCCGCTAGGAAGTGGTCTGCTCCTCGACCGGTGCGCCCGCGCCGTTCGGCGTCGTCGTCGCCGTGTACTCGAACTCCTCCTCGGCACCGAAGAGCGCATCAAGGGCCTTCTTGCGCAGGTCCTCGCTCAGAGCGAGCGCCAGCACACCGCCGACGACGGCGGCACCCAACAGCTTGCCGAAGGCACCACGCTTGCGCTTGCGCGGACTACGAAGCGACTCGGTCGCACTCTTGAGCGAAGCGGCAGCCGCCTTGAGCTCCTTCTGGACCTTCCTGTCCTCCAGCGCCTTGCCGGGCGCCTTGCCGTTCATTCGGCCATAGGCCTTACGGGCAGAGTCGACGGCCGTGCGTAGCTCGTCACGCAGATCGGGGTCGTCGATCAGTCGCTGAACGTACTTGCTGTCACTGACCGCTCGACCCGCAGCGACCGCTCCCGCTCCGGCCTTTGCGGCCTTCTTCTTCGCTGCCATAGCTCTCCTCGGGTTCCGCTTGCGCGTCGCGAGCGCCGGCCGGCACCCGCTGGTCCGCGGACGTACCGCCCGCCTCCGCTTACCTTACCCGGACTGGCGATCTCGGACACGAGACCCTGCGGCGACGCGCGCCGGGGAGCGCCGCGGGGGTGCCGCCTTGCCGGGCGGCCTGCGACGTCTCCGGCGGCCGCCGACCGGCTCGAGCGCCAGCTCCAGGACCTCGTCGACCGCGTCCACGAAATGGAAGTCGACCGCCTTGCGCAGGTTGGGCGGGAACTCGTCAGCGTCGGGCTCGTTGCCCTTCGGGGCGATCACCCGCGTTACGCCCGTGCGCTGGGCCGCTAGCGACTTCTCCTTCAGCCCGCCGATCGGCAGCACCTGGCCGGTGAGCGTGACCTCGCCCGTCATCGCGGTATCGGAGCGGACCGGACGATCGGTGATCAGCGAGGCGAGTGCCGTGGCCATCGTGATCCCGGCGCTCGGGCCGTCCTTGGGGATCGCACCGGCCGGCACGTGGATATGGATGTCGTGGGTCGCGAACCAATCCTCGGCGACGTCACTGAGCTTGGTCACGTTGCGCTTGACGTAGGAGAGCGCCGCCGAAGCCGACTCCTTCATCACATCCCCCAGCTGGCCGGTGATCTGGAGCTTGCCGTCTCCCGCGAAGGCGGTCACCTCAACGCAGAGCACGTCCCCGCCGACGGGCGTCCAGGCGAGCCCGGTGGCCACTCCGGCCTCGCCGGTGCGCCGCGCCGCGTCGGGCGCTACGCGGCGGCGACCGAGCAGCTCGGCCACCTGTCTGGGGCGAATCGTGCGCTTGGACTTGCGCGTGCCCTCGGCGAACTCGCGCGCGACCTTGCGGCAGATCGCTCCGAGCTCGCGCTCGAGGTTGCGTACACCCGCCTCACGGGTGTAGCCGTCGATCACCGCGATGAGCGCCTCGTCGGTGAACTCGATCTTCGACTTGACCAGGCCGTTGCGCTCGATCTGTCGTGGCACGAGATAGCGCTTGGCGATCTGCAGCTTCTCCTGCTCGGAGTAGCCCGAGAGCTCGATCACCTCCATGCGATCACGCAACGGACCGGGGACCGGATCTAACTGGTTCGCCGTCGTGATGAAGAGGACGTTCGAGAGATCGAACGTCAGATCGAGATAGTGATCGCGGAAGGTCGTGTTCTGCTCGGGGTCGAGCACCTCGAGCATCGCGCTGGAGGGATCGCCACGGAAGTCGGAGCCCATCTTGTCGATCTCGTCGATCATCAGCACCGGATTCTTCGACCCGGCGTCCCGCATGACGCGGATGATCGTCCCGGGGATCGCGCCGATGTAGGTCCGGCGGTGGCCGCGGATCTCGGACTCGTCGCGCAGGCCGCCGACCGATATCCGCTCGAACTCCCGCCCCATCGCCGCCGCAATCGACTTGCCGAGCGAGGTCTTGCCGACACCCGGGGGGCCGACGAAGCAGATGATCGAGCTGCGAGCGTCCGGCTTGAGCTTGCGCACGGCAAGGAACTCGAGGATGCGATCCTTGACCTTGTCGATCCCGTAGTGGTCGCGATCCAGCCGCCGGCGCGCGCGCTTGAGATCGAGATGGTCCTCGGTCGAGTGCGCCCACGGAAGCGAGACGATCCACTCGATGTAGCTGCGGATGACCCCGTGCTCGGCTGCCTGCGGTGGCATCCGCTCGAACCGCGACAGCTCGCGCTCGACCTGCTTGAGCGCATGCTCAGGGAGGTTCGCGGCCGCGATCTGCTCGCGCAGGTCTCTCGTCTCCGCCTGCTGCTCGTCGACCTCGCCCAGCTCGTCCTGGATCGCCCGCAACTGCTGTCGCAGGAAGAACTCGCGCTGGCCGCGCTCCATCTCGGACTCCACCCGGGATTGGATCTTGGACCCGATCGAGATCAGCTCGTGCTCGCGCGCCAGCAGCTCCGACAGCCGACGCAGGCGCTTGGCGGCGTCGCGCTGCTCGAGCAGCTCCTGACGCTCGGCGGTCTTGATCCGCAGCGCCCCAGCGATCATGTGTGCGAGCTCGGCCGGCTCCTCGAGGTTTGCGACCGCGAGCTGCAACTCCTCGGGCAGGTACGGGACCTGCTCGATGATCTCGGTGAAGGTTGCCTGGACGTTGCGGTGTAGCGCCTCCAGCTGGGCGTTCGCGGTGACCTTGTCTGGAAGCTCTGCGACCCTGGCGACGAGATACGGCTCGCGCTGGACGTATTCGCTCAGCTTCACGCGCTGGGCACCGTGAACGAGGATTCGCACCGAGCCGTCGGGCACCTTGATCATGCGCGCGACCGTCCCGGCCACCCCGACTCCGTAGAGATCGTTGGGTCCGGGGTGCTCGATCTCGCCCTCGCGCGAGGCGACCATCGCGAGCATCCGGTTGCCGCTCAGGGCATCGTTTACGAGCTGAATCGAGCGGTCCTGGCCGATGGCGAGCGGCGTCAATGTGTTGGGGAAAGGGACGCTGTCGCGTAGGGGCAGGACCGGCAGCGCGTCGGGCAGGCTCGGGCGGTCGGCATCGCCGGCTGCAGGTCCGACGCCTGTCGGGATCTCCACCACGGGTCAGCTCCCGTCCCCGATCGGCACGCTGCGCGCGGTCGGCTCGCGCCGGGCGAGCGGCACCTCCACGACCAGGATGCCGTTTTCGTAGCTGGCTCGCGCGCGCTCCGCAACGACGTCGGCGCCCAGCTCGACTGTGCGCCTAAACGGCCCATGCTCGATCTCGATCTGCTGGAACAGCCGGCCCTCGACCGCCTCGGCGTGCCGTTCGCCCGCGATCAGCAGTTGCCGGCCGCGGATCTCGAGCCCGACCTCGTCGATGACGATGCCGGCCAGATCGGCCCGCACGATCGCCCGCGGCGGATCGTCCTGGTAGTAGACGTCGACCGACGGCGAGAATCCAGGACCGCGGAAGCCCGAGCGCTCGAAGACGTCTCCGAAGAGCTCGTCGATCTCCCGTCGCATGCGCTCGAAGTTGGCGAACAGGTCACGCTCGGTCGACACGCGGCCAGCCTACTTCGAAGGCTGGATCGGGTGCTCGGCCGCGCGAGTCAGAGCTCGTAGGTCGCGAACTGCCGCGCGACCTCGACGGGCCCACCGAAGGCATCCGCCGCCTGCTGGCGCGCCCACGTCCAGTCGAGCTCGTCGGAGATGTGGGTGAGCACGGCGCGCGAGACCTCGGCGTCGCGCGCGTGCGCGCCGGCCTCCCCGGGGGTGAGGTGGCCCCGGACGCCGTCCCGCTCCGGGCGCGGCAGAGTCGCCTCGATCAGCAACAGCTCCGCGCCGCGCGCGAACTCGACCAGCTCCGGCGCGGGCTGGCAGTCGGCTCCGTATACGAGCGTGCGATCGCTGTTGTCCGAGCGGGCGCCGATCGCGAAGGTCTGGATGAAGTGCGGCACCGAGCAGAAGCGAAAGCTCAGCGGACCGACCCGGGGCTGAGCGTCCTCGTCGTATTCCTCGACCTCGAACGCGTCCACGATCAGGTTCTCGGGGCCCCACAGCCTGGCAATCATGCGGAACTTCTCGGTCGCCCCCGGTGGCGCGATGAGCCGCGGACGCGCGGGGGACTCGGTGCCCGGCCACGGGGGGACGGCCACCGGCTGCTGGCGAGGCGCGTAGGTCAGCGCGTATGAGAAGGGCACCAGGTCGAGGAAGTGGTCGGCGTGCAGGTGCGAGACGACGACCGCGTCAACGTCGATGTAGTCGGTCACCTCGCGCAGCTTCGAGAAGACCCCGTTTCCACAGTCGATCAGGACCGTCGTGTCACCGTCGCGCAGCAGGTACCCCGAGCATGCTCCGCCGGCGTCCTGCCACGAGGGCGACTTGCCGAGAACGGTGAGCCTCACTCGCGTGACTCTATCCCCCGAGACGGCGATCGTGGGGGTCCCGCCCCAACCGTCTCAGCGGCTCGGTGCGGGGAAGGCGTAGGCGGAGCGGGTGCGTGCCGTTCGGAACACGAACGACAGCTGCCGCTCCGGCGCGAGGTTGCGTTCGGCGGGCCGGAAGGTCGTGCAGGGCTCATCGAGGTCCAGCGCGCACAGCATGTTCTGGTGAAAGAAACACTGCTCGCAGGTGATGTGCTTCGCCTTGCCCTTCGCTGCCATGTGTTCTCGGGACCTCCAGAGTCTCCGCGCCGGACGCCGGTGCGCCATTGGCCTGGGTCAGTCATCCTGCACGAGCATCCCGGCGGGGGTCGGCCGTCTTCTCGCATTTCCGTGCTTTTTGATCTTGACCCAAATTGCAGCCTCTCCTCCGGCGGCCCCGCTGTTTGCGGCCTTAGCAGGGGGGCGAGAAGGTTGACCGTTGCCCGAGGCCCGCCGCGTAGAACTTGAAATGGGAGCCGGCGAGCTCGACCGGTCGCTGAAGAATCTCGAGCGCATCGCCGAACGCAGCTGAGTAGCCTGACCCGTGAACCGCGCGGGGGGTCCGCTGTCTGCGGACTGAGATGGGCGCTTGCCCGGACCCGTGGAACCTGAACTCGTTGACACGAGCGGAGGAACGTGGTCGGGCGTGTGCCGCCGTTCGCTTCCATCGCTCCTACGAAGGAGGCGAACCCCTACATGTCATTCAGCCAAGAGCTTCGTGCTGCCCACGATGACCTCTTCCGTGCCTTCTGGGACCATCCGTTCCTGGCTGGGTTGCGTGACGGAACACTTGATCGGCGGCGAGTAGTGCACTACGTAGCCCAGGACCACCAGTATCTCAGTGCGTTCGTCCGTTGCTACGGGCTCGGGCTGTCACTCTCGCCCGACCGGGAGTGGATGCGCTTCTTCGTGGACAACGTCACCTTCCTTCTCGAGGATGAGACCCACCCCCACCACGCGCTCTGCGAGGCCGCGGGCGTGTCCTACGACGAAGTACAGGTCGAGCGGCTCGCACCGTCCTCGCAGGCCTACGTCAACCACATGATGGAGTCGGGGCGCGACACGCTCGGGGTGCTTCTCGGTGCGCTGCTGCCGTGTCCGTGGACCTACATCTGGGCCGGAACCAGGCTCATTACCGAGGCTCCGCCGAGTGACGCCAACCCGTTCGCCGAGTGGTGGCGCTTCTACGGCTCGCCCGACTGTCAGACGCTGCTCACCGGTTTCTGCAGCCGCTTCGACGAGTTGGCCGAAGACGCCGGAGCGATCGAGCGCCAACGCATGGCCGAAGCCTTCGAAGCCAGCTGCCATCACGAGATCCGATTTTGGGAGATGGCGTGGACGTTGGAGGAGTGGTCGGCACCCGACGGGCGTTCGCTTCCGGGAACGCTGGAGGCAGCCACCGGCTGAGGGGGGCTTCGGCGAGACGTTGAGCAAGTCACTCAGTTACGCTAATGCTGAACGTTCCACCAACTGAGACCAACGTTATTCAGGAGTTTCCGTGACTGACTTTCTAGACGAGAAGCGCAAGGAGATCGACGCACGCTTGCGTGAGCTGGGCCCACTGGTTGATGAGCATCGTCGACTAGAGAAGGCTGCCGCGGCGCTCGAGGGCGTCGACACCAAGCGGACCCGCGTGCAGAAACGCCCAGGGAAGGCTGCTACGCGCCGCCGCGGCGGCGGTCCCACCGGCCGCCGCGGCCGCCCACGCGGCACCGGCCAACGGGCCGCGCAGGCGAAGCGGATCGTCACCGACAAGCCCGGGATCACGATTCCCGAGTTGGCGGATGAGATGGGCATCCAGGCGAACTACCTCTACCGCGTGATGCCGACGCTCCAATCGGAAGGCATGGTGCGCAAGGAAGGCAAGGGCTGGCACCCGGCCTAGCTGTTGGAGGCGCCCGCGGCGCCCTAAGTGATGGGGGTCCGGTGCTCGCCCGGCCGGCGCCCGGGCTGCGCTCCTCCCCTTAAGTGACCTGCGGGGAGGCCTCGATCAGGCCGAGCTTCTGAACGGCGTCGCGCTCCCCGACGAGCTCGACGGTGGTCTTGTCGATCCTCGCCCGCGAGAAGTCGTTTACGTCGAGGCCGTCGACGATCGACCATTCGCCGCCCGAGCAGGTGCAGGGAAACGAGGAGATGAGACCGCCGTCGACCCCGTAGGGATTGCCGTCGGAAGGTACGCCCATCGAGACCCAGTCCCCCTCAGGCGTGCCGTGGACCCAGTCGCGGACATGGTCGATCGCCGCGTTGGCGGCCGAGGCCGCGGAGGAGGACCCGCGTGCGTCGATGATGGCCGCGCCGCGCTTGGCCACGGTCGGGATGAACTCCTCTTCGATCCACGCCTGATCGTCGATTGCCTCGCTGGCGGGCTTGCCGGCCACCTTGGCGTTGAAGACGTCTGGGTACTGCGTGGCCGAGTGATTGCCCCAGATCGTCATGTTGGTGACGTCGGCGACCGGCACCGCAAGTCTGGAGGCGATCTGTGACATCGCGCGGTTATGGTCCAGGCGGGTCATCGCGGTGAAACGCTCGCGCGGGACGTCGGGCGCGTTGCAGGCGGCTATCAGCGCATTGGTGTTGGCGGGGTTGCCGACCACGAGCACCTTCACATCGTCGGCGGCTCTGGCGTTCAGCGCCTCGCCCTGGGGACGGAAGATGGCGCCGTTGGCCTCGAGCAGATCGCCGCGCTCCATGCCGGGACCTCGCGGACGCGCGCCGACGAGCAGGGCGACGTTGACGCTCTCGAAGGCGTCGTTGGGATCGTCGGAGATGTCGATCCGGTTTAGCAGCGGGAATGCGCAGTCGTCGAGCTCCATCGCCGTACCCTCGGCCGCCTTCACGGCATCCGGGATCTCGAGCAGACGGAGGTTGATCGGAGTGTCCAAACCGAGCATCTGACCGCTCGCGACACGAAAGAGGAGCGCGTAGCCAATCTGGCCGGCCGCGCCGGTCACGGCGACGTTGACGGGGGGGTTACGCATGCGCCGCATCCTGTCAGACGGATCGCGGAGGCGGCGGTCCGGAGGAGCGCAGCGGAGGGGACAGCGAGCGTTGCGGGAGCAACGGCTAGGAAAGGCCGACGGTCTCCCGCAACCCCGCCTCGACCGAGTCCAGGAACTCCTGCGTCGTCTGAAACTCCTGCTCGGGCCCGATCAGGAGTGCCAAATCCTTGGTCATGCGGCCGCTCTCGACCGTCTCCACGCAGACCCGTTCGAGCGTCTCGGCGAACTCGGTCAGCTCCGGCGTCTCGTCCATCCGCCCGCGGGCCGCGAGCGCCCGGGTCCAGGCAAAGATCGAGGCGATCGGGTTGGTCGAGGTCGGCTTGCCGGCCTGATGCTGGCGGTAGTGGCGCGTCACGGTCCCGTGCGCGGCCTCGGCCTCGACGGTCTTGCCGTCGGGCGTCATCAGGACGGAAGTCATCAGGCCCAGCGAGCCGAAGCCCTGAGCGACGGTGTCGGACTGGACGTCGCCGTCGTAGTTCTTGCACGCCCACAGGTAGCCGCCCTCCCACTTGAGCGCAGCGGCGACCATGTCGTCGATCAGCCGGTGCTCGTAGGTCAGGCCCGCCTGCTCGAACTCCCCCGCGAAGTCAGCGTCGAAGACCTCCTGGAAGAGGTCCTTGAAGCGTCCGTCGTAGCGCTTGAGGATCGTGTTCTTGGTCGACATGTAGACGGGATAGCCGCGGTCGAGGCCGTACCGGAAAGAGGCGCGGGCGAAGTCCCGGATCGACTCGTCTACGTTGTACATCGCGAGCGCCACGCCGCCGCCGGGAAAGTCGAAGACATCGATCTCCTCGGGTTCGCCGCCGCCCTCGGGCTTGAAGGAGAGCGTCAGCTTGCCCTTGCCGGGGATCACCATGTCCTCGGCGCGGTACTGGTCGCCGAAGGCGTGGCGGCCGATGACGATCGGCTTGGTCCACGTCGGCACGAGCCGCGGGACGTTCTCGATCACGATCGGCTCGCGGAAGATGACGCCGCCGAGGATATTGCGGATGGTGCCGTTGGGGGAGCGGTACATGTCGCTGAGGCCGAACTCCGCGACGCGCCCTTCGTCGGGAGTGATGGTCGCGCACTTGACCCCGACGCCGTGCTCCTTGATCGCGTTCGCGGCGTCGACGGTGATCTGGTCGCGCGTGGCCTCGCGACTCTCGATGCTGAGGTCGAAGTAGCGCAGGTCGACGTCGAGGTAGGGCAGGATCAGCTTGTCCTTGACGAAGGCCCAGATGATCCGGGTCATCTCGTCGCCGTCGAGCTCGACGATCGGGTTCTCAACCTTGATCTTCGCCACTTACGACTCCTTCGCTTCGCGGGCGACGGGACACTAGATGGTTGCTCGCGAATTGACCCGCCCCGCTGGAGGGCGGTCAGTAGGCAATTGACCATCTGGCGCCAGACCGCCGCCGAACGGCCGGTCACACGTGCCACGATGGGCCCGTGTTCGGAAGCGGTGGATCGATTCAGCTCGCCCGTGTCTTCGGGATCCGGATCGGCGTGGAGCCGAGCTGGTTCATCGTCCTGTTCCTGATCATCTGGTCGTTGTCGGGGCGTTTCGGCGAAGTCTTCCCAGGCGAGCAGACGAAGTCGTACGTGCTGGCGTTAGTCGCCGCGCTGCTGTTCTTCGCCTCGGTCCTGCTGCACGAGCTCGGCCACGCGGTCGTGGCGCTGCGCAACGGAATCGGCATCCGCGGGATCGACCTGTGGATGTTCGGCGGCGTGGCCAAGATGGAGCGCGACACCGACTCGGCCGGACTGGAGTTCCGCGTCGCCGCCGCTGGTCCCGCGGTGACGCTGGTGATCGCGGTGGTGTGCTTCGGAGTCGGCAGCGCGCTCAGCGGAGCGAGCGAGACACTGGACTCCACCCGCTTCAAGGCAGCTGTGGGCAGCGAGGTGCTGGTCGTGCTCGGGTGGCTGACGTTGGTCAACGCCGCGCTGCTCGTGTTCAACTTGATCCCCGGGTTCCCACTCGACGGCGGCCGGATCGCGCGGGCGCTGATCTGGTGGCGGACCGGCGACCGCGCTCGCGCGACGGTGCTCGCCGCTCGCAGCGGGAGGGTCATCTCCCTGTTGATGATCGGTGGCGGAGCGCTGCTGGCACTCAACGGTGACCTGCTCGGCGGCGTCTGGCTCGTGTTCGTGGGCATCTTCCTTGGCCAGGCTGCGCGTCAGGCAGAGGCGCAGAGCGCGGTGACCGGCCGCATCGAAGGCCTGCGGGTCGCCGACGTGATGGACGCCGAGCCGGTGGCGGTGCCCGTCTCGCTCGACCTCGAGCGCACGCTCGACGAGTACTTCGCGCGTTACGGATCCCCGTGGTTTCCCGTCGTCGCGGACAACGGCTCGCTGGTGGGCCTGGTCACACGGGAGTCGGTTTCGTCTGTCCCGGACGCCGAGCGTCGCTCGCTGACCGTCGGCAGCGTGATGGCGCGCGACGAGGACAGCCACAGCGGCAACCGAATCCGACTGGAGGAGCCGCTCGAAAGCCTGCTCTCGCGCGAGGGGCTGCAGCGGCTTGGCGCAATCATGGCGGTCGACGGCGAGGGCCAACTGCGCGGAATCGTGACCGTCGAGCAGGTGCGCCGGGCCGCCGCCGGCGCCTGAGACCGGCCCGGCTGGAGTGGATACTCCGCGCACCGGGACCGTGAAGAGATCGGTCAGCGATGCTCTTTCGCCTCAGCCGCGGGCGAGCCCGTGCGGTGCGCCGAGCGCTGAGCACGAGCGCCCCACCGAGGACGAGCGCCCCGCCGGCGACCTGCTCCAAACCCAGTGACTCGCCAAACACCAGAAAGGCCAGCAAGACCGTGGTCAGCGGCTCGGCCGTCGACAGGATCGACGCGGTCGTCGGGCCGACGAGCTGCAGGCCCGCGAAGAAGAAACTGATGGCACCGACCGTCGAGACGATGGCGATGCCCGCCAGCCATCCGAAGCCCGCCGCGCTCACGTTGCCCGGGTGCAGGTCGCCGGCGGCCGCGGCGACCAGCGTCAGCGTCGCCGCTGCGCCGGTGCAGACGAGTGCGCTCAGGACGAGCGGGTCGACGTGGCCCGCGACGCCGTCCGAGGTGAGGATGTAGGTGGCATAGACGACTGCGGCCGCGAGCCCCAGCAACGTTCCCAGTGGATCCAACGCCCCGGCCCCTGCCCCGCCCACGACGAGGACTAACCCGGCCGATGCGAGCACGAGCGCGGCGGCCGCGCGGCGGCTTGCCCGCTCGCGGCCGAGCATGATCGCGGCGACTGTGACGATCGCCGGGAACGTGTAGAGAAGCAGCGATAGCAGGGACGCGTCGAGCCGTTGCAGGGCGGCGAAGTAGCAGCCGGCCTGGGTGCTGTAGCCGACGGCGCCGAGCGCGACGGCGACGCCGAGGTCGCGGCGGGGGAGAGCGCGCAGGTGGCGGGTTGCGCCGGAGCTGACGACCAGCGCCCAGAACAGAACGGCGGCGAGCACGAACCGGACCGCGAGCAGCGTCCCCACGGTGGCGCCCTCGTCGTAGGCGAGCTTGCCGAAGATCCCCATCGTGCCGAACGCGGCCGCGGAGGCGAGACAGAGGAGGACGCCGGAGGAAGGCATGGGACCGATCCTGCCTACTCCAAGCTTCAACAGCGATAGCGATTACTGACGGCGTTCCGGTAGCGTCACTTCACGATGATCGAGTCACGACGGCGTCGTCATGCTTGATCTGCGCCGCATGCGGCTGTTGCACGAGCTGCACGAGCGCGGAACGATCGCGGCCGTCGCCAAGGCGCTCCAGTTCACGCCTTCGGCCGTCTCGCAGCAGCTCGCGGTGCTCGAGCGCGAGTCGGGCGTGCCGCTGCTGGAGCGGGCGGGGCGAGGGGTCCGGCTGACCGATGCGGCGCTCGTCCTCGTCCGTCACGCCGAGGCCCTGCTCGACCGGGCCGAGCTCGCCGAGGCCGAGCTCGCCGAGGCGGCGGGCAGCATCTCCGGAAGGGGGCGGATCGCGGCGTTCCAGTCTGTGGCGCTGCGCCTCGCCGCTCCGGCAATGCAGGCGCTCGCGCGAGACGCGCCCGGCCTGCGCTGCGAGCTCGTCGAGGCCGAGCCCGAGCAGTCGCTACCGGCGCTGGCCCTGGGCGACATCGATCTCGTCCTGGCCGACGAGTGGCAGCATCAGCCGCGCTCGCGGGCGGCCGGCGTCGACCGTCACGACCTGCACCGCGACCCTGTCCACGTGGTCCTCGCCGCGGATCATCCGACCGCTCGCCGCCACGAGCGCGCGGTCCCGCTGGCCGAGCTCGCCAACGAGCCCTGGACGACCGGTCATCGCGGAACGGGCTGGGAGGAGATGACCGACCGCACGTGCCGGCAGCTCGGCGGTTTCGACCCCGATGTCCGCCACCGCGCCAACGACAGCGCCATCAGCCTCGGGCTCGTGGCCCATGGGCTGGCCATCACGCTGCTGCCGGACTTCGTCGCACCGGCCGCCCATCCCGGCGTCGTCGCGCGCGGCATCGCCGAAGGCTCGGTGCACCGGACCATCTTCACCGCGACCCGCACCGCGGACGCACAGCGCCCTTCCGTGCAGGCCCTCCTCGCCGCCGTCCGCACGGCCGCGGCACGGGCCGGCTGGCCGGTCGACGCACCCGGTTGACCGCTTGCGCAAGCGGAACCGGGGAGTGGGAGCCTTCGAGGCACCGGATCGAGATTCGCGTGTGACGGCGCTTGCGATCCCAGTTACAGGATGACTAGTGGTCATGTCTGAGACGCTTTCGCTCTCGTCCGTCAAGGCTCACCTCTCCGAGCTGGTCGATCGAGTCGAGGGCGAGCACGAGCGCGTCGTCGTGACCCGCAACGGACGTCCCGCTGCGGTGATCATCAGCCACGAGGACTGAAAAGGCTGGAGGAAGCGCTGGCCACGGTT